>Ga0207644_10000502_pt1 | contig 25159 bp, 22 predicted proteins | sample KBSS73metaG_FD_184326 | JGI IMG/M metagenome (GOLD analysis project Ga0207644, IMG submission 184326) | Switchgrass rhizosphere microbial communities from Kellogg Biological Station, Michigan, USA - KBS S7-3 metaG (SPAdes) (version 2) | ecosystem: Host-associated > Plants > Roots > Rhizosphere... | reverse complement strand
GACAGTGTCGATAATCGTGCCCGCGCGTAATGAAGAACATCGCGTGCTGGCAGATTCGATGCGCTCAATTCTCGCCCAGGACTATCCATGCTTTGAAGTGATTGCGATAGATGATCGATCAACAGACAACACGCGATCGATTCTGAAAGTACTTGCTCAGGGTGACGGCCGTCTGCACTTGATCGAAGGTGAAGAGTTGCCACCCAACTGGCTCGGCAAACCGTACGCGATGCATCAGGCATTAAAACAGGCACGCGGCGAATGGATCCTGGCGACAGACGCGGACATGATTTTTGAGAAAGCAGCGTTGCGAACCGCGCTCGCAACTGCCCAGGCGCAACGGGCCGATGCGATCTCGCTGATTCCTTATTTCCAAACGGAGTCGTTTTGGGAGCGTATCCTGATTCAGACGTGGTCGTGGGTGACGCTGATGTTCACGATTGTCTATCGCATTGACAATCCAAAAACACCGGGCGCTCTGGGCATCGGCGGTTTTTTTCTGGTGCGCCGTTCAACGTTGGCACGCGTCGGCGGCTATGAAGCACTTAAGAGCGAAGTGGTGGAAGACATTCGCCTGGCTGAGATGATCAAGGGCTCGGGCGCACGAATGCTTACGGTCCATGCTCCAAGTTTACTCCGGACGCGGATGTACCAAAGTTTTGGCGAAATATGGGAGAGCTGCACCAGGACGTGGTTTTCAGGCATGAAGTTCTCATTTGGATTTGCTTTGGTTTGCGCGCTCTCGATGTATGTGATGGCAGTCGTGCCACCTCTCCTGGCCGTGCTTTCGGCGATTGGCATCGTCGCTGGATTTGACGCACATCTTTCGCAATTGTTTATTCCCGCAACGTTAGCGTGGCTGGGGCAAATTCTTGTTCTGATGATCAGCGGTTACAGATACCGGGTTTCTGTTGCCTACGCGCTGACCGCACCGCTCGGCTTAGGATTGCTCTATACGATGTTGCTGGATTCGAGCATTAAAATCCGGACGCGAAGAGGTGTGACGTGGAAAGGTCGTTTGATTTATGACCGCGCGGGAGTTAAACCGCCGACCGTTGGAATACTCGGGCCGCGAATTTCAAAGGCTCCGCGCTAAACCACAGATTGTTGTCGCGTAGATGCGTAACGATAATGCGCCGCAAGAAGATCTTACTGATCATTATCGCAGTCGCATTACTGCTGGCAGGCCTTGTTTTGCTACTGCTGCGGGGGCGCAGAAACTATCTGGAGCTGGCGAGCGTCGCAGGCCAACCCGACGGGGCCTTCGTCGTGCAGGTGGAGAGGCCAATCCTCTCCGGCCGTGCTCCGTGGGAAATCCCCCGCGCAATCTTGGGAAGTGGAGATCGCGAACACAGGTTCGGGAATATGAGTCCCGGTGCAAAGGTCGCCGGCGTCGGGCCTACTCACCTCGAGCTAAGCGCTGACGGCGGCTGGGATCTCGTGATCGAGAGCAACGGCCAGGGGCGAGTCGTAGAAGGCACGCATCTGGTGTTTATACTGAGACTCTTCGACAGGAGCTTGAAATTGAACTGCCGGCCGGCTGAACCGGCGCCCGGTCATTTCAATACGTCGGCGCGCGGAAACATGCTCGATGGAGACTTCATTCTTTACCTTCCTCAGTGCAAGAATGCGGAGTCAGGCAAGAACACGGCGGGCTTGCCGACCTTCACCGTGCGCGGCAGCTTCAAAGGGCTGCAACCTGCAACGGTGAATGACAGCGAAAGTAAGAAATGACCCATAGGCATCTTTCTTTAGCGACGGCTGCGAGAGCGCACACCCGCGCATTTTTTAGTGCTTACTAAAATGAAAACTCGGCTCTTTGCTCTCTTAATTGTTTTGATTTCTGCCGGCCTTACTTGTTTGGGTTGGTATCAGTTGACCACCGAGGGCCGCTATCCCTTAAAGGTCGCGGCATTCGCGCCCGTTGGAATCGTCGGCGGATTGTTTCTGCTACTGTTTCCGAACAAGGTCGGCAAGCCCGAGACCACAAAGGACAGAATCATTGTCTTGCTGGTGTTCGGCGTCGGATTGATCGCAGGGCTGGTCAATTGGTATCTGATGGATCCTGGATTCTTCGGGAAATGAGCATGGCTGCAGAAGATTAGCCGCGCAACCCGCACAAATTTGTAAATCGCTTCGCACTAATTCGCGTCAACTAAAACCGCGATTCCCGTCATCAAACTGACTACGTCCAGACGACGCAGAGCAATGAAGGCAATACAGAAGAAGGCAACTGCCGAAAGATATTCTCCCGAACAAAGACGCGTTCTGGTCATCGCGGATGAGCCGGACTCAGTGTTCGTGTCTTCACTGGAGTCAGCCGGGTTCAAGATCGTCGGCGTTTCGACTGCGGTAGCAGCACCGGTTTTGTTAAGCAGATCGCGTCCTCAACTCGCCATCGCAAACATCAATCTGCGAGGATTGTCGATCGAAGAATTGGCGCGCATCTTAAATCAGGGTGACGACGACTTGCCGTTCATCCTGATTGGGCCGGAACCTGCGACGCTTGGCTTGCGGCGAACGGCTATGACGATCGGCGCCGGCGATTATTTTCAACTGCCGGAACAATTCGAGCTGCTGACTTTGCGCGCAAAGCAATTGATTAAGTTGCGCCAAAGAATGAATCAGCTTCGGGGTGAAGCGGATCTCGATACGTTGACCGGCTTGGCCAACCGCCGTCGATTTCGGGTGGCTTTATCGCGCGAGCTGGAAAGGTGGCGTCGGTACGGCACGCCGTGCGCTCTGCTGCTGCTCGACATCGATCACATGAAAAAGATTAACGACACGTACGGACATCCTGCGGGTGACCAGGTGCTGCGAGAGATTGCTGAGACGCTGTCGAAAGTTTGTCGCGATAACGACATCGCAGCCAGATTGGGCGGCGAAGAATTTGCTCTGCTCTGCGCAAATGTTGATGCCGCAAAGGGTGAACTTGCGGCGAAACGTCTGCACGAAGTGCTTACTCAACAGGACATCGAAGGTGTGGGCCGCATTACGGTGAGCATTGGTGTGGCGGCTTGTCCTGAACACGCAGACTCCGAGCGAACTCTGTATGCCGCCAGTGACAAAGCTCTCTATGTCGCGAAGAACGAAGGCCGTGATCGTATCGCCGTCGCACCTCGACTGCAGGAAGAATTACCCGCCGTTGAACATCGCGGCAAGTGAGTGGGAACGCGCAGAACTGTTTCCGCTCAAGTGGATAGTGGGGTAAATGTGTGGACTTGGTTTTCCAAAAAGTTGAGGCCGCATGATTAGCGGCCTCGGACTAACAAGCGCTTTGTTAGTCTGCGCGACTCAAAGGGTCGGTCGGAATCGGCATCCTAGCTAGCAATGACCGCGTTGCCGCCCTTGGAGTATCCCAGTATCCATTTGCCCGTCTGGGATTCGAACCTCTACAGCGCGTCGGGCGCGAACAAAAGTTTGGTCAACATAAGCTCACCATCCTTTCGTCGGACGTTGGCATTATACAGCCAGCACCACAGAACGGTCTAAGCGTTAATGATCGATTTATTGTAGTCTTAAGGGTGCTTTGACGCTATATGTGGCATTTGCGGAAACGGAAGGCTTTCGCTGGGCATCAAACCACTTGACAACGTGTGAGGGCGAAGCTATAGAGTCAATAGACTAAGTCAATGACTCAGTCGCGCTCCCAAATCGCAATGGATAAGGACATGTCAACCACAATAAGCCTAACCGAAGCTCAAGCCGCTGGCGGAATCGTTGAAATTCGTCCGCGAATAAACGGAGCCCATTTGTCCAACGCTCGCGAAGTTCCGTATGCAGAAATCTACCGAGATAGCACTGGACTCATAGAGACGCCGATTGAGCGGATTCAACGAGCGGCTGAGGATGAAACCCGCAGAGCCGAAACCCGTCAGTAAGGTAACCAACGGTCGCCCTGCGTTGTGATCTCGTTATTTGGCCCGATTAACGCGTCTTGTTCTGCTCTGAACTTCTTCCTTAGCGAATCCAACCAGGCAATGTACATCTTAACCTTCTTGCCTGGGCCGATCTGAGGCCCAAACGGGCCGACCTTTCTAGCGGCATAAAAAGCTAATAGCTCAACCAAGAGTTCCTCAACTGCATCCGTCGCGGGTTGTACCTTTAGACCTATTGCAGTCGCCTCGTTTCTACTGATTGGGTAAGAATGTGATTTGTATTGATCGCAGAGTTTATCCACGAGGTTCGTTATTTTCTCCCGATCTGCGTCTGCCGTTCCCATGTGAGTTTCCAAGCAGCGAGTACCAACAAGTTTGGCAAGAGCATAGCTTTGCTCAATAGCACCTATGGCGAGCGGGTGAATCTTGTCAAACAACGCGCTAAAGATTTGAGCCATCGCCTCAGGCGTATATGGGACGGTCGCTTCCTTGGTTCCCGCTTCGCGGATAAATTGCATCGCGTGGCGCATATCCTGAACGGATATTGGCTCTGGCTCGACCGCCCCCTCCCTTTTCGGTAAGAGCGGATGCGATCGGCTCGGATCGATTGGCCCTAGGCTGCTTAAAGGCGTCATAACAATCTCATCAGCGCCCAAAGCCAGAAGGGTTCCGGCACTCAGTGCCCGGAGCGGGAGGAGAACTGAGAACGTTTTGCAAAACTCCCTTATCAAGCTAACAATTCGTATGGGTGCCTCAACATCGCCGCCACTAGTGAACAGGACTAAGTCTAGCGCCTTCTGTTTACCGCACGCTTTCAGTTGATCAAATAGCGGTAGTTCCACCACCAGAGAAATACGCGCGAGTTGAGACGTCCAATAAACAATACAAGGCCGTCCGCGCTCGTTCTCAATCTTTTGCAGGATGGCATCAAGCGCGGCTTTATCATCTGGCGGGGCAGCTAGGGGCGCTGGCAATGGTTGCACGTTTGGAGGCTTTCCCGGTTGCGGCATTTGGTACTTTCCTTTTTTGGACATGTTCGGTTGATTTGAATATCAGAACCGCAATGAGACGGTTCACAAGATTAACTATCGGCTTTAGCAAAAAGTGGGAGCACCTGAAAGCTGCGCTTGCTTTGTATTTCGCCTATTACAACTTTGTGAGAATTCATTCAAGCATTAAATGCACTCCCGCAATGGAAGCTGGCTTGACCAGCCACGTGTGGGATTTTAGGAAACTGCTTGCCGTGTGACTTCCTTAGTCAAACTTCGGGCGCGGTTCTGGCTTTGGGGGCATTGGTCGCGGAATACGAGGCGGCCCGTCCCTTTGAGGATCATCTCCCATGATTTTCATCTCCTTCTGACCGCGCTAATATCCCAACCGACTAGAGTTGTCAATAGCAATCAAATTCGAGGGCCACTAAAAGTCCACAGAATTACCCCACTATCCACAAGCACGTCGCGCGTTGATTACCGACAATTCTCAATTAAAATCAAAGTTCAGACCGAAACATGCCTCGTCACAAATTCGCTACCGCCATCACCTGTATTGACGGCCGAGTCCAGCAGCCGGTCGCTGACTGGATGAAGCTGCACACAAACGTCGAGTACGTGGACCTAATCACCGAGCCAGGGCCCGATAAAGTGCTGAGTTCTGAAACGACCTACGTCGTCGATGAAATCATACGCAAAGTCACTTTCTCGGTTAAGTATCACGAATCGCCTGTGGTCGCGCTGTGCGGTCATCACGATTGCGCGGCGAACCACTCAAACCGCGAAGAACACATCGAGCAGATCGTGGAAGGCGTGCGTGTGCTGCAATCTTATGACTTGAATGTGCGGCTGCTCGGGCTGTGGCTCAACGAATGGGGTTCAGTGGAATTAGTTTGCGACACAGAACAGCGTGAAAAACTACAAGTCCGCCTGTGACTGCGCGGCGGGGGCGGCAACTCGCGCTCAATAAACCTCATCTCTCGTTCTGATTGAGCTAAAATCATCAGTGATGAAAGTCGTACCGAAATCATTTCGACTTGCGCTAGGTCTCGCGTTGGTTGCGTTCGGATGCAGCGTTGCTTCTGCGCAAACCTGGAGCGCTAAACTCGACGACACAGTTCGCTTCTATCAACCTACGGACATCGGCGCGGTTGTGGTCGGTACAAAGAAGTCTCTCTACGCCGTCGATAGCGCGAGCGGCGACATTCTGTGGCGCCGCAAGAGCGCGGCACTGGACGAAAACGATGTCGCGCCGGTTCCCGGCACCGATTTGGTCTTGCTAAGTTTCGAGAAGGATCAAAAGACGCGGATCGAAGCAGCGGACTTGCTTTCGGGCGACACGATTTGGCAGAGCGATAAGTTGAAAGGCGCCGTCATGCAACTGGCTGTCGATATCGACAGCAACCTGCTCGCCGTCGTGATGGTAAGAGACGCGAAGGGTAAATCAAGCGACACGCTGAAGCGCAAGCCGGTGGTGCACGTGCTGGACCTCGCCACTGGAGACGAAATCTGGAAACGCGAACTTGGCAGTGATATCGAGATGATGCCGACGCGCTGGACCGACGGCGATGATGTTGAATTCACGCTCGACAATTATCATCCGCCCATGTTCATTAGCGGACGCCTCTATTTGTTTTACGAAGGCGCTACTTCGTTCGAAGCACGTACCGGCAAAGAAAAAACGCGCGACAAATTCAAAGTCAACGAAAGCGGTTTCGCGCTGACCGAAGCCGCACCGGTCGTCGATGAAGCCTTCATTTACACTTCTGGCCGCGGCCACGTGCGCGCCATCCGTCGCGAGGACGGCGAAATCGAATGGGAAGCTAAAGACATCGGTCTGACACCGGAACTGCTGCTGGACGGCCGAGTGATTTACGCGCGGATGGGGGGACAGTTCACGCGTTTGAAAGATGGCGAAACGGTCGAGAAGGGACCATACGGTGTGGCCGCGATGGACGCGCGTACCGGCAAAGTGCTTTGGCGCTACAAAGGCGCTGACAAAGGAATTACGAACATTGCCTTGCCTGACTCGCAAACGATTGTCATTGCGGATCGAGACGATTTGATCTCGATCGACACCGCCACAGGAAAACGCCGGGGTCATTCGCCACACAGAGTCAAAGGCGCGGCGTTCGCGCTTTTAAATAATCAGGACCAGGTGATTATTGGAGGTCGCGAAGATCTCGCGGCTTTCGATTACGCTTCCGGCCGTGAAATCTGGCGCGCACATTATCCGCCGCCCGGTCGCGGCTTGCTGCGTACGATTGGCGCGATTGCGGCGCGCGCGGCGTCGCTCTACTTCCGTTATGGCGGCACGGCAACAACGGCTTTTCGTGGCGTGCAGATAGCGCGCGGACTTTCATCGTTGAGTTGGTCGGGTCTCGCGGGACGGTCTTCATTCTCGAATCTGCAAAGTCTCGCCACGAATTCCGCGCGTTCATACGCGACGAACCGATTCCGCGCCTTTGGCGTAGCGTCACGACTATCGCGGTCGAACGTGGGCACGCGCGATCGCTTTGCGCAAAGACGTTCTTCGAATATTGAAGATCGTTTGTTGGATCGAATCGATCCGGCAAATCAACTGGAGAGATTGTCAAAGTTTCTTTGGCATCGTGAACGTCTGGCGGCCTTGCGCGGAGATTGGATGTATTTCTACACCGATCTCAAGGGCGTGGATGGAAACGGTCTGGCCGGCGTCAATATTCATACCGGCGCAACCGATCGCGCTATTCGGATTAAGGATCTGGACGAACGCTTCGTCACCGATGAAGTTGTGCAGATGCTTTTTTCGGCTAGCGGGAATCGCCTGCTCGGTTATTCGGTGTTGCGGTAGGAGAACTCTTCACTGCCTCTGCCAGAGAACGCCACGACTGCTTCAACAAGTCGTTAATCTTCGCCCAATCTTCTTCAGTCATAGCGCGGCCATCGTCCGCTTTCGTGTCGCGAATCTTCATTGCTTCGGCGCGCAGGCGGCCATGATCCATCACTCGCTCAATTGGGACGCCGTAGATTGCCGCCTGAAGTTCCGCCAGTGCTTTTGGCAATTCGTCCGGCTGTCGCTTCCAGCGCTCGCGATGAATGATCCACCACTGAAGTTCCAGCCGCGCAACCCGATCGACGTCAAACGGGATGTCGCTCATCTTCCGGATCGCATCATAGAACTTAACTAAATCCGGCAAGGCCTTTTCGTAATCCTGATCGGTCTTCCCTTCCTTGAACGTGAAAGCGGCGTTGGCGGCGTAATAAGCGACCTGGTTCGAACGCACCAGCGGCATGTGATACTGCGTGCGGAGCAACTCTGACAGCTGATTGAAGAGTTGCAGCTGTTTCTTGTCGTAATAAGAACGCCACATCGCGGTTTCGAGTCGCGCCACCTCATCCGGATCGAACTCGCGCATCTTCACGGTGTGCGGGTAATACAAGTCATAAAGCACGGCGCCGAGCAGCACCGTGACAATCAGAACCACACATCGAAAGATAATTTTCTTCATTTTATTTGGAGCGCCACGCGCATCCTGCGCCGTGACTTCACGGGCGAGAAGCCCGCGCCACGATTTATCCTCCCTTAGCTGCTCGACATCAGACCGCGAACGTGATATTTCGGCGCGTCACATGGCGCTCACCATCTTAAAAGCGTTCGGATTTGCCATTCTAATCTGGATCATCGGTTTTGTCTGGGGCAGCTTTGTTTTCATGACCCCGGCACTGAAAGCCACGCCGCCGATTCCTTACGTTTCCAGTAACCCGGCCATCAGTTTTCCGATCCTGCTGGTGTGGATACCCGTAACGTATTTGTTCACGAGAGTTTGTTTAATTCGTGTTCCGAACCCAACGACGCGAGGCGTGCAAGTCGGCGTGGTGTTTGCGGCGGTGAATTTCATTCTGGATTTGCTCGTGTTGGTGATCTTGTTCAAAACGGGACGCGGCTACTTTGCGTCCGTGACGGTTTGGCTTGGCTACTTTATTCTGCTAATAATCCCATGGCTGACAGGACGTTCACTGCAAAAGGCGCTGCCCTAATTCGCCCACTGCAATTTTTTGAGAGGAAGATATGGCTTACACACATCAGGAACTGAAACATAAGACCCTCGCGGAACTGCGCGACATCGCGAAAGACATCGATCACGAAGCGTTACAGGGTTACACCCAACTGAATAAAGAACACCTGGTCGTGGCGATGTGCAAAGCGCTCAACATAGACATTCACGAGCACCACGAGGTGGTCGGAATCGATAAAGCCGCGGTGAAATCACGCATCAAAGAATGGAAAAAGAAGCGAGACACCGCCCTCGAAGCGCACGATCACGCGCAACTGAAACGCGCCCGCCGTTCTATTCATCGTCTTAAACGGCAGATCCACAAAGCTACGGTTTAAAAACTTCCGCGGGTTACCTCGTCTTTGCAACGCCCTCGCAAGCAAAGACGAAGGAATCCGTGTTGATTGGCGGCAACCTTCCCGCTAGCCTAGTCCTTCAGACCCATAATAAGTCGCTCAAGCGTTCCGTTCTCCTCAGAGCGCTTACAACCAAGGAGGAAATACATGAAAAGATTTTTGTTTTCTGCAATCTTAGTCGCGGTTGCAGCCGCATTCGCGTTCACCGGCGGAGCGAGCGCGCAAGGCCGAGGCCACGGCGGCGGCGGTGGTGGTGGCCGCGGAGCATCACCAGGTGGGCCACCGAGCGGCGCCGGTGTCGATCGAGGCTTGGGACGATCGTCCGATGCTTCGATGGGACGTTCGGACGAGGGCCGTGGCAACGCGTCTAATCGATCGAACGGAAGATCCGACGCAGGTCTCGAGCGGGCACGCATCGCCAGTCAGAACCTGCATGACGCCGATAACGACCTGCGCCATCATCCGAATATCGCGAGCGACATGCACGTCAACGCGAACGATCTTCGCGCGGGTTATCAAGCAGCTCTCGCCTCGAATCCCCACCTGACGTTTGGAAACTATGTTGCGGCCACCCGGCTGGCGCAGAATCTTGGATCGAGAAATCCGGCGATTACTCGCGACGCGATTCTGGCGGGATTGGCTAACGGTGACAGCATCGGAAAGACTTTGCGCAATCTCGGCTTGACCGACGATCAAGCAAAGGCCGCCAGGAAACGAGTCGATGAGCAAATGAAGCAGAGCAAGAAGAAGAGTTGAGAGTTGGTCACAAAATAATTCAGCAGGCGGGCTGATGCCCGCCTTTTTGTTTTTGAAACGAGCAGACTCTCGATTGACTTTCGATCGAAACTGGCATAGAAAAACTGACGCAATTCCCCTCTCAGAATTTTCATAGCGAATCGAGGTAGCTCTATGAAGCAAGCTATCAATATCAACGTCAATGGTGTCGATCAACGTGCGGAAGTCGAGCCACGCATGCTGCTGGTGCATTATCTGCGCGACGTGTTGGGGCTGACCGGCACGCATGTCGGCTGTGAGACTTCGATCTGCGGTGCCTGCACGGTGCTGCTCGATGGCCAGGCAGTGAAATCGTGCACGGTCTTCGCCGTCCAAGCGGATGGCGCAAACATCACCACGATTGAGGGCTTAGCGGCAAACGGCAATCTGCACCCGGTGCAGGAAGGTTTCTGGGAGTGTCATGGTTTGCAGTGCGGTTACTGCACGCCGGGAATGATTATGACCTCGACGCAGATTGTCGATCGAAATCCAAATCCCTCGCGCGAAGAAATTCGACATGGACTGGAAGGCAATCTCTGTCGCTGCACTGGCTATCAGCACATCGTCGAGGCAATTGAATATGCCGCGAAGAAAGCGAGCGCGTAATCATGGCTGAAAAATACGTCGGCAAGAGAATTAAGCGCACTGAAGATCCTCGCCTGATCAAAGGGCTGGCCCATTACGTCGACGACATTCGTTTGCCTGACACGCTGCACGTCGCATTCGTTCGTTCAATGTACGCGCACGCGCGAATCACGAGCATCGACACCAGCGAAGCTGCGAGTATGCCGGGCATCGTCGCAATCTACACCGGCAAAGACATCGCTGAGAAGATTGGTCCAGTTCCCTGCGCGGCCGCGCTGCCTGATTTGAAGGTGCCTGATTATCGAGTGCTGGCCACGGACAAGCTTTTATTTGTAGGTCATCCCATCGCCGCTGTCGTGGGGACCGATAAATATGCGGTTCGTGACGCAGTCGATCACGTAGCTGTGGAAGTCGAAGAGTTGCCGGCCGTCGTGCATGTGATTGACGGCGTACCCACCACGCCCGTGATTCACGAACACTTCGGCGACAACATCGCTTACAAACTGACCTCTGGCGAAGGCGACATTGAAGCGGCGCTGAAGACTGCCGATCGCATCGTTACGCAAAAGATGATTCATCAGAGACTGGCTCCGATTGCGATGGAGCCGCGTGGAGTACTCGCCAGATATTTTCCCGGCGAAGAAGAACTGACGGTCTGGTCCTCGACGCAGATTCCGCACCTGCTGCGCACGCAACTGGCGCTGATGATCGGAATTCCCGAGAACAAGCTGCGGGTGATCACGCCGGAAGTTGGCGGCGGATTCGGATCGAAGTTGAATGTTTATGCGGAAGAGGCATTGCTCGGCTGGATTTCGATGCAGCTTGGCAAGCCGGTCAAATGGATCGAGTCGCGCCGTGAGAATGTCGCAGCGACGATCCATGGCCGCGCGCAAGCCGGCACCGTCGAAGTCGGCGTCAAGAATGACGGCACCATTACGGGACTGCGCTATAACGTCATTGCCGATCTCGGCGCCTATCATCAACTGCTGACGCCGGCGATTCCGACGCTGACCGGTCTGATGCTGAGTGGTGCTTACAAGATCCCGGCGATTCAGATGAACGTCACCGGCGTTTTCACCAACAAGATGTCCACGGACGCTTATCGTGGCGCGGGACGGCCGGAAGCGACTTACGTTGTCGAGCGCGTGATGGATGTGGTGGCGCGTGAACTCAATCTGGATCCCGTCGAAGTTCGCCGCAAGAACTTTCCTGCCGCCTCCGAATTTCCTTTTCACACTGCCACGGGCCTGGACTACGACAGCGGGGATTATGACGCCGCGCTTGATAAGGCGCTCGATCTCTCCAGTTATCAAAAGCTCCGTGAAGAACAAGCCAAAGCGCGCGCCGCAGGCCGCATTATGGGCATCGGATTGTCCAGCTACGTCGAGATTTGCGCACTGGGGCCGTCGCAGGCAATGCCTGCCGGTGGATGGGAAAGCGCGACGGTGCGCATTGAGCCGACCGGCAAAGTGACGATTCTCACAGGCGCTTCACCGCACGGACAGGGACAGGAAACTTCGTTCGCACAAATAGCCGCCGATGAACTTGGTGTCGATCTTAATGACATCACAGTCATTCACGGCGACACCGGCGTCGTGCAATACGGTATTGGGACATTTGGCAGTCGCGCGACCGCGGTCGGCGGGACGGCGGTGCTCATCGCAATTCAAAAGCTGAAAGAAAAAGCGTCGAAAATCGCCGCGCACATGATGCAGTGCGATGCTGCACGGCTTTCATTCGAGGCGGGCTGCTATTCAAAACAGAACGCGGCCGCAGCCGCGGCGACGGGCACCTCGGAACCCGTCGTACCGGTCGGCGAGGGGCCAGCCGGCGCGCTCAACGAAGTGCCAGTGCCGAGCAATGGCCGCGACAAGCTGACGATTCAGGAAATAGCGCTGGCGGCACACGTTGCGAAAGAAATTCCGCCGGACACTGAGCCGGGTTTGTCGGCTACATATTTTTTCGAGCCGAAGAACTTCACGTTTCCGTTCGGCACGCACGTCTGCGTCGTAGAAATCGACAAGGACACCGGCGAGACGAAGATTGTGAAATACGTCGCGGTAGACGATTGCGGCAAAGTGATCAATCCGCTGCTCGTGGATGGCCAGGTCCACGGCGGTATTGTGCAATCGATCGGCCAAGCACTCTACGAAGAAGTTATTTATGACGATCAAGGGCAGCTTGTCACCGGCGAATTAATGGACTACGCACTGCCGAAAGCTTCGCAGATTCCGTGGCTGGAAACCGATCGAACTGAAACGCCTTCGCCGGTCAATCCACTCGGCGTGAAAGGCGTCGGCGAAGCGGGAACAATCGGCGCGACGCCGGCGATCGTCAACGCGGTTGTCGATGCACTCGCGCCATACGGAGTTACACACATCGATATGCCAGTACGTCCGGAAAAAGTTTGGCAGCTAATTAATGCGAACTAATTGTAGGGGCAGGGCTTGTCCCTGCCCGCACTGTGGAACAGGATCGGGCGCGGCAACCCTGCCCGCGCTGCGGAACATGATCGGTCGGAGAACATGATCGGGCGGGGACAAGCCCCGCCCCTACAGATGGAGAAACCATGATCCCAGCATCTTTCGATTACAGACGCGCCAACTCGATTGACGAAGCCTTGTCACTGTTAGCGCAAAACGAAGACGCGAAGATTCTTGCCGGTGGTCACAGTTTGATACCGGCGATGAAACTGCGTCTGGCGGCGCCGTCGCTGCTCATCGATATCGCGCGCATCAAAGACCTTTCCTACATCCGCGAAGAGGGCGATCAGATTCGGATTGGCGCTATGACAACGCATTATCAAATCGAGTCTTCCGATCTTTTAAAGGACATCTGTCCGTTACTGCCGGAGTGCGCATCGCATATCGGCGACATGCAGGTGCGCAACAAAGGCACGATTGGCGGGAGCGTCGCGCATTCGGATCCTGCGGGCGATTGGCCGGCTACGATGCTTGCGCTCGATGCTGACATTGTTGCTGTTAGTAAGAGTGGCGAGCGCGCGATCAAAGCCGGCGACTTCTTTGTCGATCTGCTGACGACGGCGCTCGCGCCCAACGAAATTCTGCGCGAGATTCGCATCAACAAGCCGCAAGGCCGAACGGGTCAAGCGTATGTGAAGATGCCGCATCCAGCTTCGGGATTTGCGGTGGTGGGTGTCGCGGCAACGCTTTCATTCAACGGCGGAAGCGAATGCAAATCCGCCCGCATCGGGATCACCGGCGTGTCTTCCAAAGCGTATCGGGCTTCATCCGTCGAAACCCCTTTGGCGGGAGCCAACCTGGACGACAGTGCAATTGCCGCCGCCTCATCTCACGCGACGGACGGAGTCGACGTGAATGGCGATGTATTCGCGTCGGAGGAATATCGCCGGCATCTCGCTAGTGTTTACACAAGACGCGCGATTGCGACAGCGATGGAAAGAGCAAGTTAGAATCCGCAGATTACACAGATAAACAATCAAACGATGGAGCGCTGATGCCTCAGCATACTTCCTCCTGTTCTTGTGCTGCGTAATCTGCTGATGACCTTACTTAATGAACGTTGAATCCACCTACGAGATCAAAGCTCCGCGTGAACGCGTCTATGCGGCGCTCGTTGATCCAGAAATTTTGAAGTATGCAATCCCTGGCTGCGAATCGCTTGAAAAGACTGGCGACAACGTGTACGCCGCCACGATGAGAGCCGGCATCGGCGCTATCAAAGGAACATTCAAGGGTGACGTGCACCTTGAAGACATGCGGCCTCCTGAACATTACCGCATCGTCGTGCAAGGCAAGGGTGGCGTCGGCTTCGCGAAAGGCTCAGCCGATTTCGATTTGGTAGAAAAAGACGGCGGCACGCTGATCAAGTATTCCGGCGAGATGCAAATCGGTGGCACGATTGCCGGCGTTGGCCAACGCATGATTCAGGGCGCCGCCAAAATGATGGCCTCGCAATTCTTTGCTAAACTGGAAGCTGCAGTGGCCGGCGGCGCGTCACCCCCCAGATCCCTCGATAATCAATCCCCTCAGAAAATCGAGTAGTGCCTCGTTTTCGCCCTCTCTCGTTTTGCCTCTGCGAGTGCTCTGCGTTCTCTGTGGTTAACGAAAACCGTAACCACAAAGGATCACAGCGGAACCCACGCAGAGGTGCGCAGAGAATTTCAAATTAGGGCAACGGGAAAATCGAATGCCTCAGTTGCGCTTTCAAATTCTTGAACTGTTTCTGTTGGCGATTCCGGTCGCGTGTGTCGCCTGGACGATCACACACGAGGAAGTTTTTCGCGAGCCCCGCGAATACTGCGAGCGTCGCAGTAAAAACTGCCGGCGATGGTATGAACGAAAATTCTTCTATTTGTTCACGTGCGAGTATTGCTTCAGTCACTACCTCGCGGCGATCTTTGTGGCGATCGCGCGCTACAAATTGCTGTTCAATGATTGGCGCGGCTATTTGATTGGATGGTTGGCATTGGTGTGGATCGCGAATCAGTACATGAGTATCTATAACCGCCTGCGCCTGGACATTAAGAGCGAGCGATTAGAGGGTGAAATCAAAGAGGAAGAAGTAGCAACAGCGAAGAAGAATAATGGTCACAATCGCTTGCAAAAGCCCAATAATTAGGCTTTGCCCCCTATGCTATACTGCCGCAACCTCAAGTCGCCATGGCTGTAAATCTCGCAAAACATTACTTCACCGTCAGTGAGTACGAGCGTATGGGCCAATCGGGAATTTTTGCGCCGGACGCGCGCGTCGAACTGATCGAAGGAGAAATCATTGAACTGTCCCCCATCGGAAGCCGCCATGCGGCGTGTGTCAAATTATCATCCCGAGTCCTCAACGAACAAGCGGGTGAGAAAGCGATCATCAGCACACAGGATCCAATTCGGTTGAATGATTTTTCCGAACCACAGCCTGACATCGCCGTATTAAGGTTCCGCAACGATTTTTATCGAGATGCTCATCCGACACCAAACGACGTCTTCCTGGTGATTGAAGTCTCGGATACGACCTATTCTTTAGACCGCAACGTGAAGATCCCGCTCTACGCGCGCTCGGGAATCGCGGAAGCTTTAATCTTCAACCTGCCTGAAGAGCAACTTGAATATTACTCACAGCCGGAAGCCGGGATGTACCAGTCGCGACGCGTGCTCAAACGTGGCGAGCAATTTGAGTCGACGAACGTAGCCAACCTTAGTCTCGACGTTGACACAATTCTCGGCTGACTCTCGAAGCTCAGTAACCCTTCAGCACTTCTCGTCTCTTCTCGGCCTTTTGTTGGTCATTAAGTCTGCCCTCACCATACACCGCGTCTTCCCACGCTCCGTACATTGGATTCGGCAGCACGATAAACCGGGAGCCAAACTCATTTCTGTTTTGCTCGGCAGTCGAGAGCCGGCTATCGATCGTCTTGCTCTGCTCGAACACTTCGGCAAAGTCGTTGAGGTTATCGCCCATCAAGAGCACGATGCGATATTTCGCGGCTACCGATAAGCGACGAGGTTCTTTGCTCGAGCCATCGGTTCTGACTAGCAACGTCTCGTCGGTGACATCGGGGAACCCCAGCGCTTTCAGATTACGTGCGGTTCCGTCTTTTTCCGCAACGCGCCGGTTGGTGATGTAAAAGACACGCACTCCGCGCGAATTCGCATAACGTAAAAATTCAACGGCACCGGGCAGCGCCGTCGCTCGCGCGCTATTGCACCAATCCGTCCACGTCTTTGCTTCGAACGGCTTTTGTTCTTTTACGAGCTTTGCCTGGTAACGACTGTTGTCGAGCACCGTTTCGTCGACGTCCACAACGACTGCCCGCTTCGCGCGGCGATTTCGGTTTGCGCGAAAGTCCTGGTCAAGACGGAGACGCGCCAGCGAGAACGCCTGGTATGACAACGCCGCTTTTTCCGCAGACGTCTGCGTCCATAGAATCGCGCCGACTTGATATTCGTTGTCGGCTTTTTGCGCTACGGCGGCGGCGGAACAAACTACGATTAAGGCAAGTACCAGCGAAGATTGACGGATAAGTGATCTCATTTGTTCCCTCTTCACAAAGAGAGGCGGGCACTGCCCGCCTCAAAACAAAACGCGGCTGCGATCAGCGACTGCTCGCTTCACGTCGCACGCGCGCGATAAATGCTTCAACGTCTGGAAGGCTGCGCGCCAGTGAGCCAGTCATCCATTTCGTGCCAGTGTCTGTCACCAGCATGTCATCTTCGATGCGCACGCCGATGCCTTTGTATTTTTCGAAAGCCGATTTGACCGCCGCGACAAATTTTTCGTTTTCAGGCGTCTTCGGCAAATTGTCCAGAGCGTCCGGACGAATATAAATTCCCGGTTCGTTGGTAAAAACCATTCCCGTCTCAAGGGTCGCGCCACCGCCCACGTCATGCACATTCATCCCCAGCCAGTGCGACGTGCCGTGCATGAACCAAACGCGATACTGGTCGCTGTTGCGATCGGTGATTAGTCCCAGCTTCAGCAAACCATCTTTGATGACTTCAGTCGCGGCGTTGTGAACTTTCGAAAGAGTCGCGCCAGGCTTGATCACCTTCGCAGCCGCTTCCTGCGCGTCGTAAACGATCTGATAAATCTCGCCCTGCTCTTTGGTGAACTTGCCGTTGACCGGAAACGTCCGCGTCACATCGGCTGAGTAATGCCCGTATTCGGCGCCCACGTCCATCAGCATAAGCAATCCCGGATGCACGCGAGCCTGCGATTCTTCGTAGTGAAGCGTCGTGGCGTTCTTGCCACAACCAACGATGTCCGGATATCCCCAATTGTCTGCATTACGCAGCTTGAACGTATACGCCACCTGGGCATCCACTTCGTACTCCCACTGCGCTTGCGAGGCAAAAGCCTGCGCCCGCTGATGGGCTTCAATGCTGATGTCGATCGCGTGCTGCATGATCTCCAGTTCCATCGGCGACTTGCGAAGACGCAGCTGCGCGAAAATAGGCGAGGCATTCTGCATCGTAAAGCCTGTCTCTTTCGGCCACGCGGCAGCGAACCGTTGCTCCTGCCGATACTCGCGGCTGTCGCCATTCGCGGGAAAATTCGCCAAGAGATAGAGCGAAGCTTCTTTCTTCTCTGCGGCAGCAATCATGCTCGATGGATTAGTTCCAGCCGGATGACCGGCGGTGTGCAGGACATTCTCCGGCTTGGGCCGATAGTCCTCATGCTTTTGCAGCGCGGCGATGAATGGAGCGAACTCGCTCGTCTCCCATATCTCGGTTACGCCAGACAGTTGCGCGGCTTCTTCCGGGCTGTACATGTGACCCGTCCAGGTTTCCGCCCTCGCGTTACGCCGGGGCAGAAACAGTATCTCCGGCGAGTCTGAATCGCCCGGCATCAGCACTAATATTTCGCGCTGCTGGTTTAGATTCGTCAGATAGAAAAAGTTGTTCTCCTGCCGAAATGGAAAATCGACGTCGTTTGTGTACACGCGCGGCTCAGCGCCGAACATGATCAAAATCGATTTCGGTCCGATCGAGTCGGCGACGCGTTTCCTCCGCGCGGCCAACTCAGCCAAACGTTTCGCATCATCAAAAACGGGCGCCGGCGGGGTTACGCGAATCGCCGGCGGATCAATCGTGGTGGCCCTGGTAGTTGCCGGCGACATCGGCGACAAAACGAGCGACGCTAAGGTAAGCGAAACAAAAATCGAAAAAAGGCTGCGATTTCTTCTCTTCATTTCAAACCTCTGAGTGGTCGTTGAATACGATTGGACATGAAAGGTCGGTATCAAAGCTCAGGCGGCGTACTGTTCGGGCGCGGGCGGCGGCGATTTGGCGGCGGCATGCCCGGCGGAATGACGCGCGTCGAGCCGTTCGGGAAAGTTACGATAATCGTTCCGTCAGACTTTTTTTCCATCGTAGTGCCGTTGGGAAACGTCTGCACCCGAGGCTCATTTCGCGGACGCTGCGTGTCGGGTGGGCGATTATATTGATCAGTACGAGGCGGCTCGGGAACGCGCGGACGATCTGGCTGCCGATCTTGATTATGAGTCGCGGCATCGTCTGCGGGCGTCGGCTTCGTCGTAGCGCTGTCAGTTTGCTTCGCGGGATGTTTCGGCTGCTCAATCTTTGTTTGCGCAGTCACAGCCTTGTTCTCCGGCGTCGCGGTCTGGCCGACTGTTTCCGCCGGGGGTGTTGGATTCGCTTGGTTAATCGGGCTCTCAGTGGGCGCTGGAGTCGGAGTCGCCGCCACACCTCCTTGCGATGTGCGCGCGCGATAAACGAAAAAGCCAACTGCGCTTCCGACAATTACGAGTATCACCAATGCCGCCGCGATCCAGGTGCGAGAACTCTTCCCGGCGCCACCAGCCGGACGCACAACCGTCGCAGTCTCTCCCGCGACTGTACCGGAGCGAACCTTGGTAGCATCGTCAGCCAGCAACGTTTGTGCTTCGCTCGCGAATCCTTTGGTCTGCTGCCCAACGACTTTAGTCCCGGCGGCGGGAACGACTGTATTAGGTTTCGTCGTCGCTCCGGTTGAAGTAAGCACCGTCGCCGCCTCGCCGAGCGCGCCCGTCGCTGCGGAGCTCAATGCTTCCCGCATTTCCTGCGCTGACTCAAACCGATCGTCGCGCTTCTGCGACATTGCGACTTGCAGCACGTGCGCCACGGCCGGACTCACTTGCGGCGCTACGTCATCAGCCGGAGCCAAAGGATCGTCGAGACCGTTCACGATCGCGCCTGCGCGAGTCAATGCGTCAGGTGGTTTGACGTTCGTCAGCAAGTGATAGAGCGTCGCCGCCAGTGAATAGATGTCACTGCGCGGGTCCGTGCCCAATCCCTGCACTTGTTCGAGCGGAGCGTAGTTAGGCGTGTAGCCAAAGATACTCGCAGACGTCGTCACCGCCGTCAGTTGCCCGGCCGAACCTTTCGCTAATCCAAAATCCAGCAGCACTACTTGCCCGCGCGAACTCAGTTTCAGATTCTGCGGCTTAATGTCGCGATGAATGATTTGCGGATCCTGCGTGTGCAGGTAATCGAGCGCATCGCAAAGCTGATCCGCCCAACGGAGGACATCACTTTGCGGAAACGGGCTGTGCCGGCGCGTCTGCATCTCGAAGAGATCCTCGCCGGGGATGAACTGCATCACGAGGAACTGCCCATCGCTTTCAGTGAAGTGATCGCTGACCCGAGGCAGCGCCTGATGGTGAAGGCGCGCCAGCAGCCGCGCCTCACGCTCGAACTGCTTCCGCAATTTCTCTTCGGTAAAAAGCGTCTCTTTCAGCGCGACGACTGTGTCCAGTCGCAGATCAACCGCCTCGTACACGGCTCCCATACCGCCCTGGCCGAGCTGACGCACAATCCGATAACGCCCCTGTAAAATCGTTTCTGGTGACAGCATTCGTTTAAAACGATCGTCGAATTCGTCGAGAGTTTATCATTGCCGCATTCAGCAAGGCCAACTTCAGCAGACCTTTGCAAGCTATTTACACGACCGGCGATGCGAGCCGGTTCTGTTTTGACGTGCGACGGTCATTATTGGCCTTTTCAAACGGTTCAAGTATGCTAGCGGCGCTTGAGCCAACCCCTGGACTTTAATCGTGACGATGACATCATCGATGTCACACCCGCACAGCCGCGGCGGCGACGTCGTTGGTGGGTGTTGATTGTCATCGCTGTCGTCGTCTTCCTTTTTGTGAGCTCGCGCGGACTTTCCATCTACATGTCCGCGCTGTGGTTTGGCTCGCTCGGCTATTCGGCAGTTTACTGGTACATCTTCAAGCTGAAACTTGAACTATTCCTCGTCTTCCTCGTTTTAACGACCGCGATCCTGCGCGGCGGTTTTTGGCTGATCGAGCGCGCGTTCGCCGCTTTCAACATTGGCCCGCGCACAGTTTTCATTAATAAGCAGCCGGTAAGCATTTCGCCCGCGAGATTTCTTCGGCCAATCGCGTGGATCGTGGCAGTCGGCGCCGGGTTGATATTCGGTTTGGGCATGCGCGAAGAGTGGCGCGACTTTGCTCTCTACTTTCACGCGCCGCAGACGAGTTTGGCCGATCCCATCTTCGGTATGCCCATCAGCTTTTATTTGTTCACGCTGCCGGTTTATGACTCGCTCAGCTCATGGCTGTTGGCTTTGGCTGTGATCATTCTGATCGCAGCGATTGCCTTTGCCGCGTTAACTGCAACTCAAGAAACAGTACTCGCCAGCGCGAAAGATAAGAAGCCGTGGCGCGTCGGTATCACCGTCATCTCGATTCCGCTAGCCATCTGTCTGCTTGTCATGGCGTGGATAACTTTGCTCTCTCGATATCCGTACCTGTGGCAGGACCATCAGATTTTTTCGGGCGTGACCTACATGGAAGCGAATCATCTGCTTCGCGGGCTGTGGTGGGTTGCCGTTGCGCTGGTTGTAGCAGCCGTCGTCTGCATAATCAACGCCTTTAGTTTACGCCGCACTCGAATTCTGATCGGAGCCGTTGCGTTACCGGTAGTTGTTTATCTGATCGCCGCGGTTTTCATTCCCGGTTATGTCACAAACTTTATCGTGAAGCCTAACGAGCTCGGTCGGGAAACTCCGTACATCGAGCAAAATATCGCCTGGACTCGTCGTGCTTTCGGCATCGATAAGATCGAACAAAGAAATTTCGAGGCTGAAACCTCAGTTGAATCATTCGGCCTGCAAGATAACCCCGCGACCTTGGACAACATTCGGCTTTGGGACTGGCGCGCGTTGCAGGACACTCTGAAACAGATGCAGGCGATCCGCATCTACTACGATTTTCCGGACGTGGATGTCGATCGATATCAAACCGGTGGCCAAATTCGACAGATGATGATTGCCGGTCGCGAACTGAATGTGAACAAGCTGCCGGAAACTTCGAAGAACTGGATCAATCAGAGCTTGATCTTCACGCATGGCTACGGCGTGACGATGAATACCTCCAATGAGTTCACGGCCGAAGGGCGCCCGCGGTTTATTCTGTCGAACATGCCGATGGAATCTTCCGCGTCCGACATCCAGGTAAAACGCCCGCAAATCTACTTTGGACAGGAAACCGACAGTCACGTCTACGTCAAAACCAAACAGAAGGAGTTCGATTTTCCACAAGGCGAATCGGACAACTACACGATTTATGAGGGATCAGGCGGGATCAGGATGGGAAGTGGCTTACGACGATTACTGATCGCGTGGGCCGAAGGGGACTTGAGCAAGATTCCCTTCTCAGACGCGATCACGCCCGACAGCCGCGTACTCCTCAATCGCAACATCCGTGAGATTGTGAACGGGCTCGCGCCTTTTCTGACTTACGATCGTGACCCGTATATCGTGGCCGGCGCGGATGGAAATCTTTACTGGATTATCGACGCGTTTACCGAAACATCCACCTATCCCTATTCGCGTCACCACACCGTCGGCGACAACGAGGTCAACTACGTTCGCAACAGCGTGAAGGTAGTCATTGATGCATACAACGGCACAACGAACTTCTACGTTTTTGATCCGGAAGATCCGTTGATTGCCGCGTACCGAGCCACGTTTCCCTCAATGTTTCGCGACGCGAGCCAGATGCCTGCAGACCTGCGCGCGCACGTGCGGTATCCCGAAACTCTGTTGCGTGTTCAGGGGGACGTCTTCGGCCTCTATCACGTGCAGAACGCCAGCGTTTTCTTTCAGCAAGAGGACGCATGGAACGTCGCGCAACAACTCGTCCTGGACGAGCAGAGTAAGAAACAGGTAACGGAGATCGATCCTTATTACGTGTTGATGCAACTGCCCGGCGAGCAAAAGAAGACGGAATTCGCCCTCATCCTGCCGTTCACTCCGGCGAATCGGAACAATATGATCGGCTGGATGGCCGGGCGTTCGGACGGCGAAGATTATGGGAAACTTCTGGCCTACAACTTTCCCAAGTCGCGGCTGATCGATGGGCCGTTGCAGATCGAAGCCCGCATCGATCAGAACGCGCAGCTCTCTGCACAGTTTTCGCTGTGGAACCAGCAAGGCTCACGCGTGGTTCGTGGGCACTTGCTCGTGATACCGATAGGTAAGTCTCTGCTGTATGTTGAGCCGATTTATTTGAAGGCCGAGAGTAGTCCGATGCCAGAACTGCGTCTGGTAGTGCTCGCGACGCAGGATCGGCTAGGCTTCGGACAATCTTTCGACGAGGCGATGACCAGCCTCTTCGGTGATGCCGCCAAAGTCACGCCGCCCGAGCAAAAACCCGCCGAACAAAAACCGCCCAGCGAAACCCAAGCGAAACCGTCACCTTCACCGTCACCAGTTGCGCAACAAACAACGCAGCAACTAATCAATCGTGCTGTGCAGGAATTCGATGAATACCAGAAACTAACCGCAGCTGGTCGCTTGGGTGAGGCCGGCAAGAAACTCGAAGAACACAAACGCACGCTTGAGGAACTGAAACGCGTTGCAGGAAAACCGTGAGAGCTGCTACTTCAGCTTCGCTTCGAGTTCGCGACCTTCCTTGACTGCATCATTGTATTCAGGCTCGTATCCAGGCGTCGCGCCTTTCTCAAAAAGAATCTTAAGCTGCTGGCGGGCATCGGCCGTTCGGTGATCTTCTGCGTACGCCTGCGCCAGTCGCAAATACAGCAAGCCGTTGTTCGGACCAACCTTCAGGCCTTTCTCGAAATATTCGATCGCTTTCTCGGTGTCGCCGCCAAAGATCTTCGGCGCTTTCAGGTACATCTGACCCAAAGCCATATATGCGCTGCCGCTCTCGAAGCCTTCGTCCAGCTTCAGCACAATTTCCATCTCACGCTTTATGTCCTGAATGTCCGTCAGGCTAGCCAGCGTGCTGATTTCTGCGTTCCCGCCATAATTGGCTCCCAGCCAGAAATGTCCTTCGGGTTTGTTGTTGTCCAGCTTGACCGCTATTTCCCCCGCGTCGACTCCGTCGCGAAAAGCCCTCTCCTTTTCGGTCTCATCCGTTGTGTGCTTACCGAGAAAGTAATTGAATTTCGCGAGCCGCCAGGCAATCTCGTAATCCGAGGGATTGGCTGTGGCCGCCTGACGCAGAACGATTAGCCCTTGCCGCACCTTCATCAGATCTGAACGCTGAGCATAGAACTCGTCAGCCTGGGTCTTCGGATCAGCCGAAGACGGGGGCGGCGGTGGCGCCGAAATGACCTCTCCAGACGTTCGCCGGCAGGCATTTACGCTAAATAAGAGCGTTAATCCGCACAGAGAAAGCCCCAGATTTCGGGCATATTTTGAAAATCTGTCTTGATAAGCCCCGGAATTGTATGGTTGTCGCATACAGACGCTTTCAGCCCTTTCCAAATCTCAATCTGTCAGGTATAGTGACCGCTCAGCAACCGAAATTCTGACGGAGAACCAGTGGCAGCGGCAGCATTTTACGACCTTGAGGGCACTCTAGTCAGCACAAACCTCGTTCATACCCTGGGGTTTTATGCTCGAAACCAGCCCGACCTCTTACGCAGTCTGCGGAAGAGCGCCACCACCCTGCTGAGCGTCCCTTTGTTCGCAGTCAGCGACCAGTATAGCCGAAAAGTCTTCAACGACCTTTTTTTCAAACGCTACAAAGGCGAGTCAGAAGATCGGATGAGGTTCTTTGCCGACGAGTTGTTCCAGACGGTGCTTAAACCGGCCGTGTTTCCCGGCGCCTTTGAGTTGATCGAGAAATCCCGAAGCCTGGGATTGCGCCAGATCGTCGTGACCGGTGCGCTGGATGTTTCAGTTAAACCGCTGATGGAGTACCTCGGCATTGACGACTATGTGGCCAACCGTCTCGAATTCGTGAAAGGCGTAGCGACCGGACGTTTGTTGCCGCCCGTGCTCGCTTCGGCGACGAAGGCGTCATGGATTCGCACATTTGCCGAGCGCGAGGGAATCAATCTCAGCGAGTCATTTGCTTACTCAGACAGCATGAGCGATCTACCGATGCTTTCGATCGTTGGCCATCCCGCCGCGGTTAACCCGGATCTTCGTTTGCGGCAGACGGCATTGCATCACGATTGGCCGATCTTGAATTTGAAGTGAGCCCCAGAATGGTGATGAGACTTCGCTACTTCTGGATTCTTTTGGCGCTAGTGATCACGACCTCGTGTGATTCGTATGAAGAGCAACAGAAGGTTGAGAACGTCCTTACGCAAAGCGTCGCGAAGTTTCATGATGAACTCAACAAGGAACAATTTCACGATATCTATTTGCAAGCGACACCGAGCTTACGACAACGTGTCGATGAGGCGAGGTTTACCACTCAACTCAAAACCGCGCACGAGCAGTTGGGGACGGTTTCGGGCAAAGCAAGCGTGCGGTTGACACCAAAAACCTGGAAGGATCTCCAATGGGCACGGTTTTTCGGTCGCGAGCAAATTGTTGTTCATGGGGACCTCGCGAATAGCGATTTGATAAATGCTAGCGAGAGATTTGAATGGAAACTCGAAAATGAAGAACCGAAACTAAATTCATACGAGTTTCGCTTCATTTGTAAGAAACCTTGCGCGATTGGGATTGGACCTTCATAAGCACATATGGCCCTACAACTACGAAAAAGCACGCACGAATCGATTGTCTACATCGACAACGACAGCGCGCCGCGCATCATGCCGTCGGGCGAGGATTTT
>Ga0207644_10000495_pt1 | contig 25321 bp, 37 predicted proteins | sample KBSS73metaG_FD_184326 | JGI IMG/M metagenome (GOLD analysis project Ga0207644, IMG submission 184326) | Switchgrass rhizosphere microbial communities from Kellogg Biological Station, Michigan, USA - KBS S7-3 metaG (SPAdes) (version 2) | ecosystem: Host-associated > Plants > Roots > Rhizosphere... | reverse complement strand
TGGCCGATCGAACGAGCACCTTCGCTCGCAACGCGGCCGGCCTCGACAACCGCCTCAACGTTGGCGCGGGCGAGATCGGCGAGCTCTCCGGCGACCTTCTGGCTCTTCTTCACGAGGTCCTGACCGCGCTCGTTGGCTTCGGTCATGATGTTCTGGAACGGCGCGAAGGCCGGGATGGCGTCAAAGCCCTTGAAAGTATTCTTGGTCATGGTTTCAATCCTTTGCTGGGCCGCAGCGGCAACCTTGCGGGCCGGCTTGCGGGTCTTGCTAACGGTGCGACGGGCAGTTGCCTTGGTCGCGGTCTTTCTTGCGTTCTTCTGAGCGGCAGCCTGGCGCTTCACGCGGCGCTGGGTGGTCGCACGGGTACGCTTGGCAACCTTGGCGCTTTCCTTGGCAACGGTTTCCACCGTCGCGGCGACTGCCTCGGCAACCTTGGCCGGAGCCTGGGCCGCAGCTTCAGCGACAGCCTGCGCTTCAACCTTGGTTTCGTCTGGCATTGCATTTTCTCCAATATGTTGCACTGCACAATATGCATTGCGCCGCACCATTTCAAGTGTTTTTTTGTGCACTGCACCATTCGGTCGCTTGACGGACACGGCTCACCCGAAGCAAGAGCGGCCATGGACCCCAAGACCGACCAGCCCGCGCGCCAGCGTCGCGGCCTTCTGATCGTCCTCTCCTCCCCCTCCGGCGCCGGCAAATCGACGATCAGTCGAATGCTGCTTGAGGCGGACGACCGCATCACCATGTCGGTGAGCGCTACCACCCGTCCGATGCGGCCGGGTGAAGCGCAGGGGGTCGACTATCGCTTCGTCGACACCGACGAATTTGAACGCCTGATCAAGGCCGACGAATTTGCCGAATGGGCATATGTCTTCGACCATATGTACGGCAGCCCTAAGGAGCCGATCAAGGAAGCGCTCCGAGCCGGTCGCGACACCCTATTCGACATCGACTGGCAGGGTACCCAGCAGCTCGAATATGCCTTCCGTACCGACCTGGTCCTCATTTTCATCCTCCCGCCATCGATGCGTGAGCTGGAACGCCGGCTGCATGAGCGTGCGACGGACAGCGAAGAAATCATCGCCGGACGAATGAGGCGCGCCTCCGGTGAGATCGGCCACTGGGCCGAATACGACTATGTCCTCATCAACGATGACATGGAAAAATGCCTCGAAGACGTTCAGGCAATCATCGCCGCGGAGCGGCTAAGGCGCGAAAGACAGCCCTATTTGCTCCGCTTCGTCCGCGAGTTGGTCGCGAGGCCTAACTGAGCAGTTCAAGAAACCGCGCCGCGGCGAAGAAGTCTCGGCGGCGATTATCCAGCGCGGCCTCGGCTTCCGCGTCGGCTCCCCATTGTTCGAGCTGCCAGCGCTCGTCGATACTGACGGCCTTCCACGCGTCGTCAGGCGAAATTGCCGTTTCGAACACAGCCAGCGCGGCGATCAGCGATCCACCGATCGTCACCAGCGGCGACAGACCCGCGAGCTGGAAGGCATTGAGCGCCGACACCGCATGCCCAAGCTGCTCCACGGTCGCCCGGGGCTGAGCCACGTGAATCACCCCCGATGTCGTCGCGAAGTCGACATCGAAGCGGCGCCGCGCCCAGGCCAGCAATTTGTCCCATTGGGCCGCTTGCCGGGCTACGAGTTCGTTCGGCCCTTCAGCGCGGTAACAGACGAGGTCGGCTTCCGCATATTTCGCGAGCCCCTCTGCGAACGCGCGGCGTTCCGGTGCGACGCGATCGATCGCGGCATTGGCGAGACCGGTGAGCGGCATTGCCCTCGGGTCGAGCCTGTCGCCAACGTTGCGCCATTCGTCGGCGACAGCTTCGGCAAGCGCTTCGGTTGGAAGCTCGAGCGCCGCGCGCGCCGGCGTCTTCACCTGGCGGCCGTCGAGATCGATCGTCCAGCCGCCGCCCTCACACTTTAAGCCGACGTCCTTCCAGAACCGCTTCACGGCTGCGCACGGTCCTGCTCGTCCCAGGCCTTCTTGAGCAGGCGAGGTGCGAACAAAGCGTCGATAACGCCCATGATCGCGACGATCGCCCCGACCTGCGGCCAGCCGCCCGGCCGCAGTAGGTCGGTGTACATGACGGCTATGCCGAGGAAGAAAATGGCGAGACCGCCGAAGCGTACGAGCGAATAGAGCAGCAAGCGCCGCCGCGCGACATCGTCATCCATCGACATGCTCCCGGATCAACGTCAGGACTTCGAGCGGCTGCACGGCGACTGCCACAGCTCCGGCCTCGATCAATTCCGCGTCTTCATGATAGCCCCAGCCCGCGCCGATCGCCGTCGCTCCGGCGCTGATCGCCATCGCCATGTCGAAGCTGGTGTCGCCAATGACGATCGTGTCCTTGGGCGACGACCCCGCATCCGCAATCGCCTGCTCGACCATGGAAGGGTGCGGCTTGGACGGGTGCCGGTCGGCGGTCTGTAGCGACATGAAACGGGCGTGGATCCCGTGGCGCTCGAGACAATGCCGCAGCCCACGATCGGACTTGCCGGTTGCCACGGCAAGCAGCCAGCCATCCCCTTCCAGCGCGTCCAGCAACTCGAGCACACCGTCGAACAGAGGCTCCTCGACAAGGCCATCGGCGCGCAGCTTCATGAAAGCCTGCTTATAGTCCTCGGCGAGCTGCCGGTGCTGCTCGGGCGGGCAATCGGGAAGCAGCGCCGCCATCGCTTCGGGCAGGCTGAGCCCGATGACACGCAGCGACTCATTTGGCGGCGGCACGTCGAACCCGTTCTGTTCCAGGCTCGACTTGAGTGCAGCGTAGATAGGCGCGCCGCTGTCGACCAGCGTGCCGTCGCAGTCGAAGATCGCCAGCCGGTTCATCGACCGGATGTCAGCTCGCGCATGGCGGCGACAATGTCGTCGCGTCCTGCGCCAAGCTGTCCCTCGACGCTGGCTTCGAGATCGGCGCCGGTCTTGTGCTGGTTGAACTTGCGGGTACCCCGAATATCATCGGGAACGACCTCGAAGCCGACGATTGTCTTCGTCATCGCTTCGAACTTCCCCGGATCCATCTTCGCGCGGGTCCACGGCTGCTCGGCCGAGTATCGACCCTCCATCGTGTCGCTGAGCGCGTCGAGCAACTGCACTAGCTCGTCATCAGACAATGTGTGCGCTTCGCCCTCGATCTCCACGGCTTCATAATGCCAGGTCGAGACCTGGTTCGCGGACGCGTACCAATTCGCGCTGTGATAGCCGTCACGCGATGCGATGCTGATCAGAACGCGCCTGTCCGCGAGGTGATCGGCAATGCGATTGCGCCTTGCTACGTGGAACCAGACTTTTCCCTCCCTCACCAGGATTGGTGCGTGGACGACAAACGGCCCGTTTTCCGACGCCGTGAAAATGTGCGCGAACGCCTCCCGCGAGGCGAACTCCAGCATCTCCTCCGAAGAGGTCCAGTCGAAGGCCTTGTTCGGATGCATCAGCGCTTCTTGCGTGTATCGCCGCCGCCTCTGGAGCGGCGTTCCCCGCGCCTCGCCTGCCGCCGCGCCTTTGCGGCCGCGGCGACCTTGCGGGTGGTCGCGCGGACGGGCTTGGGCTGCTCCAATGGAAGCATATCGCCAGCCATCGCCTCAAAACCGAGCGTCGCTAGGCTCTCCGAGAAATGCGGTGGCAACTCCGCGCTCACGTCGATCTTCCCGCCTTCAGGCGCATCGATCCGGATCCGCCGCGCATGAAGATGCAGCTTCCGGCTGATCCCACCCGTCAGGAACGCCTCGGCCCCGCCATATTTTGCGTCGCCAACGATGGGATGCCCGATCGAGGCCATGTGCGCGCGCAACTGGTGCGTTCGGCCAGTGAGTGGCTGAAGCTCGACCCAAACGGCGCGATTGCCGGCGCGATCGATCACCCGCCAGCGGGTCTTGGCGGGAAGCCCGTGCTCGAAGTCGACATGCATCTTTTCGCCACCGGTGCCCGGCTGCTTCGCGAGCGGCGCGTCGATGGTCCCCTCCGCCGCATCCGGAACGCCGACGACGAGCGCCCAATAGACCTTCTTCGCCGTGCGCCCCGAAAAGGCCTTGGCGAAATGTCCTGCCGACCGAGCGGTCCGCGCGACCAACAATGCTCCCGACGTGTCCTTGTCGAGCCGGTGCACGAGCTTCGGGCGGCCCGCGTCATCACCGAGGCCGTCGAGCAGGCGGTCGAGATGCTGGTGCGTCTTCGTGCCCCCCTGCGTTGCGAGGCCCGGCGGTTTATTGAGTATGAATGCATGCCGATCCTGGTGGATCACCATGTCGCGGACGAACTGCTCTTCATCCTCGGTCAGGGGATCGCGTTTCTTCTGCAGACGTGCCGAGCGCGCAGGCGCGCTCTCCAGCGGCGGAACGCGGATCTCCTGGCCCGCCTCAACCCGGTCGCCTGGCACCGCGCGCTTGCCGGCAAGGCGCAACTGCCCCGTTCGCGACCAGCGCGACACGATGTTGAAGCTGACATCGGGAAGATGTCGCTTGAACCAGCGATCCAGGCGGATTCCGTCGTCATCCTCGCTGACGGTAAAGGTGCGGACGTCGCTCACCGACGGGCGCTTAGCTTAAGCTACGCCTCTCGTCCCGCCCAATGTTCAAAAGCCTGGCCCTGGATGCGGCGGATCAGCTTCGCCGCCTTCGGACCTTCCCAAAGGCCCTTGAATCCATGCTTCTTGGCGCCGCCGACCCACCAGCCTTGCCCCGGCAGGCCATCGGACTGGCGAACCACCAAGACCGCAAGCTCGGGTTCACCGCGAGCTTCGGCCTCGTCGTCGACATAGGAGAGCACCTTGCACAAGGCTCGCATCTTGGGCCGCGTGAAATGATGCCCGAGCAATTCCAGCACTTCGGAATAGCTGATCGCCTGACCGGCCTGAGCCGTCGCAACCAGGATTGCCCGCACCTCAGCGGGCTCGGCGAGCAATCCCGCCTCGCTCATCGCGGCTGCTGGGTGAAGTCCACCGGAGTCAGCTCGAACACGTCGAGCTTGGACGTGCTCTGCGGCCAGGGAATCACGAGCCGCCAGCGGAACGGCCCGATGCGGTCGAGCACGCCAGCCATGTCCCGCTTGGGATCGTCGCCATAAGCGCGGGGCACCGTCTCGTCGCCGAGCGCGAGGCTGCCGAGGAATACGAGCCGCGTCGCGTCGTCATCCTCCCACAGTCGGCCCGCCGGCCGCTGGCTTCCCGTTTGCTTGACGATCGTCAGCAGATTGTCCTCCACCTCGACGTAGCAAAAGAACGGTTTGAAGGTTTCGTACGACTTGTCCTTCGCCGTAGCCTTGCCGAGCTTGATCAGCCGACAATTATAGCTTCCCGGCGTTGGATCCGGCCTCGGCAGGCCGGAGCGCGGCAAGAGCAACTGACCTTCGCGGCGGACGTCAGCCGCGTTGGTCTTGCTCGCATCGGCAAGCGCTTCCTGCCAGGCGAGACCCAGTCGTGCGATCCGGTCTTCATCCGCGGCTGTCGCGACAGCCTTCCAGGCTTCCGACTTCAGCGGCGGCCCGACCTCGACGCTGGCGCGAACGCCGGGCGGCAGCGTCTGCTTGGTCTCGCAGCCGGTGAGGGCGGCGACGAACACAAGACTCATGATGAAAATGCCGGCTCGTACCACGGGAATTCGGCCCTCCGCTCTAGACCGCATTTGCAGAGTGACAGCCCCCTTCTGCAGTTTCAACCAACGCGATGCTCACCATCGTCTTTCAAGCAGGCTTCACCGACGCTAGGCGCGAACGATGAACGCGAGCAGAACCTCTCGTACCGGGCTTGTCTACGGACTTCTGGCCTATGGGCTATGGGGAGTTCTACCACTCTACTTCAAGGCGATCGCGCAGGTCGCGCCCTTCGACATCGTCGCCCACCGCATTCTCTGGTCCCTGCCCTATCTCGCGCTGCTGATCTTCCTGTCCCGCGGATGGCCCAAGGTACGACAAGCGGTGAAGGACCGCCGCACCGCCGGGATCCTCGTCCTGACTGCCTTGCTCATCGGCGGCAATTGGCTGCTCTACGTTTATGCGGTCAACAGCGGCCACCTGCTGGCGGCGAGCTTCGGCTACTACCTGAACCCGCTCGCGAACGTCCTACTCGGTCGCTTCGTCTTGAAGGAGCAGCTCAATCGCCTGCAATGGGCCGCGGTCGGCATTGCGGCCGCCGGCATTTCGATCCTCGCGGCGGGTGCTCTCAACCAGCTGTGGATCAGTCTGACCTTGTGCGTGAGCTTTGCGCTTTACGGCCTGCTGAGGAAGGTCGTCACGGCCGACGCCGTGACCGGCCTCGGGATCGAAACGGCGATGCTCTTCCCCATTGGTTTGCTGTGGCTCGCGTGGCGCTACACCGACGGCGTGCCGGTAATGGGGACCACCGACCTTTTGACCGCGTTGCTGCTCGTCGCCGGCGTGGTTTCGACGACGCCTCTTCTGCTCTTCACCGCAGCAGCCAAGCGGCTACCTTACTCAACGCTCGGAATGCTTCAGTTCCTTGCGCCGACGTTGCAATTCTTCATCGCCGTCGCCTATGGCGAGAAGGTCACGATCGCGCATGCGATCGCCTTCCCGGCGATCTGGATCGCACTCGCGCTTTATGTGACCGCCTTGCTCCGCGCCCCGCGACTGCCGCAGCCGCCGGAATGATGCTAGGCAACATCGCATGTTCAATCTCGCATCAATCATCATCGGGCTGGTCGCGCTGGTTTGCGCGCTCGTCGCCTTCCTTCCACTCCTTGGCTGGCTGAACTGGCTGATCATTCCGCTGGCGATCATCGGCGCTGCGGTGGGCATGATTTCGCGCGGGACTGCGGGCCGTAACCTCAATCTTCTGGTGATTGTGATCGGCGTCGTCCGACTGATGCTCGGCGGCGGGATATTGTGAGCCGGGAACCGCGCATCGACGCCTATATCGCCAAGGCGCAACCCTTCGCGCGCCCGATTCTCGAACATGTCCGCGAGCGCGTCCATGCGGTCGTTCCCGATGTCGAGGAGGTCATGAAGTGGAGCGCGCCCGGCTTCACCCTCGACGGCAAGATCCTAGTTATCCTGGCGGCTTTCAAAGCCCATGCGGCGATCAACTTCTGGCGGGGGCAGGAGATCGGCGACGGCTCGGCCAAGGCGGGCGCCATGGGCCAGTTCGGGAAGCTGACGTCGGTGGATGAGCTGCCTTCGGACGATGTGCTCGATTCCCTGATCCTCGAAGCGGCCGCGCTGTCGAAACACGCGCCGGCTCCTCGCAAGACGAAGCACGAGCCTAAGCCGCCGGCAGAATTGCATCCCGAGTTCGAGGCGGCACTGGCGAAGGCGCCGAAAGCGAAATCCACCCTGGAAGCATTCCCGCCCGGAGCACGCCGCGAATATCTCGATTGGGTCGCGGAGGCGAAGCAGGATGCGACGCGCCAAAAGCGCATCTCAGACGCGATCCAGTGGCTGAGCGATGGCAAGCGCCGTCACTGGAAATACGAGAATTGCTAGCGTGACATCCTGAGGGCGGGACCGAAGCGAGTCTGAGCTTCTCCCTCGAAGGAGAAGCCGCAATGCTCGTAGAATTCGCGGGCCGTCGGATTTGCGATCACTGTCAGGGAGAAGCCCTTTCGCCGCACCTCGTGCGCTGCAGCGTCCACCAACGTTGCGCCGATCCCGCGGCGCCAGCGATCCGGCTCGACGAACAGACCGTCGAGCTCGCCCCCGACGATTGCCGCGAAGCCCGCGATGCGCCCGTCGAACTCGGCAACGATCACCTGGCCGTTTGCCACCTGCGAGGGCGGAAGATGGATTGCATCCGGGTTGGCGAGCAGCTGCTCCCGATACTCCGGCAGCGCCAATGAGGCGCGGCGCTGGAGATCCTCCAGCGCGTCACGCTCCTCCGGCCTTGCGATCCTGATCGTCAGCGCTTCAGCGCGCTTTGACATAGCTTCCCGGCGCGTCCTCGATGGCCTTGAGCTTCCCCTTGCCCGGAACGCGAGCCCCGTCCGCCTTCACGGTCGCGCCGTCCCGCTTCTTGAGCCATTCGAGCCAGTCGGGCCACCAGCTTCCCTTGTGCTCCGTCGCTGCCGCAATGAAATCGTCGAGAGTTCCCGCGTCGCGGTCGCTGATCCAATATTGGTATTTCTGCGCGCTCGGCGGATTGACCACCCCCGCAATGTGACCGGATCCCGCAAGCACGAAGCGCTTCGGCCCAGCGAAATGATCCATGATCTTCCACACGCTCTGCGGCGGCGCGATATGATCCTCGCGGCCCGCCTGGATGTAAGTTGGCGTCTTCACATCATCGATGTCGACGGGCCTGCCCCCGACCGAGATGCCGCCCTTCTCCGCCAGCTTGTTGCCCTTGTAGAGCGTCTCCAGATAATCGCGGTGCCATCGGGCCGGGAGGTTCGTCGTGTCGCCGTTCCAGTGCAGCAGGTCGAACGGCGGCGGCTCGTCTCCGAGCAGGTAATTGTTGACGACATAGTTCCAGATGAGGTCGCGGCCGCGCAACAGGTTGAACGTCGCCGCCATGTAGCGGCCGTCGAGATAGCCCTTCTCGACAGTCAGTTGCTGAAGCAGCGACATGGTCTCGTCGCCGAGGAACAGTTTGAGGTCGCCAGCCTCGCTGAAATCGACCTGCGCCGTGAAGAAGGTCGCCGACTTGACCTTGTCGGCCTCGCCCTTCCCCTGAAGGTAGGCCAAGGTCGCGGCGAGCGTGGTGCCGGCGACGCAATAGCCGATCGTGTGAACCCCATCGACGCCGAGCACGTCGCGGACGGTGTCGATGGCATCGACCTGACCCTTGAGGACATAATCGTCGAGCGTCGCGTCCGCGATGCTTTCGTCGGCCGACTTCCAGCTCACCATGAACAAATTGATGCCCTGGTCGACGCACCATTTGACGAAGCTTTTCTCAGTGGTGAGGTCGAGGATGTAGAAGCGGTTGATCCACGGCGGGAAGATGACGACCGGCGTCGTCAGCACCTTGTCGGTGGTCGGCGTGTATTGGATCAACTGATAGAGCGGCGTTTCCTTGATGACCTTGCCCGGCGTCGTGGCAAGGTTTTTTCCGACTTCGAACACGCCTTGCTTGGTCTGGGTCAGCTGCCCCGCCGCAATGTCCTTCAGCATGTTGGCGAGGCCCTTCAGCAGGTTCTCGCCGCGGGTATCTATCGTGCGCTTCAGCACTTGCGGATTGGTCAGTGCAAAGTTCGACGGGCTCATCGCGTCGACGAAGCTGCGCGTTGCGAAGCGGAGCTTTTCGCGCGTAGGGGCGTCCACGCCCTCCATCTCGTCGACGCTGCCCAACAACTGGTCCGAAACGCGGAGATAGGTCTGACGGATCGTATCGAAGATCGGGTTCTCACGCCATTCGGGCGCCGCGAACCGGCGATCCTTGCGCTCTGTCACCTCCCCCGTCGGTGCCGCGGTCACGCCGCCAAGCATCTTGCCCCAGGTCTCTAGTCCTTTCGCCCAGGCCTGGGCGCCGGCGTTCATCAGCGCCATCGGATCCGTCGGCGGCTGCGCCTCGCCGAAACCGAACGCCGGCGTGGACCAGGCCGGGAAGGGCTGGTCCTTCTTCATGCTCTCGGCCCAGAATTCCATCAGCATCTGTTGGGCTCGCCCCATGACGAGCGTCCAATGCTGCCAATCCTCGAGCGTCGGAATCGCGCTCGCCGACTTCGCGTCTTCAGCCATGGCTGATCCTTTACGCCTGGTTGCAAAGGAAACGAAGCTCGGACGATAGTGGTGTCATGAAGCGAGCTTTGGTCGTCCTGCTCACAATGGTGCTCACGGCATGCGCAACAGCTCCGCTCGCTACGCGGAGCGTCGGCGCTGAAGCTGGCGTGGCATTCGACCGGAATGGTGAGATCGGGAGCTTCGCTGACGGCATTGCCGACCCGCAATCCGGTCGTCGAGTGACAATGAATGATCCGGCTCGCGTCGCCTCGGTCAGCAAGATGGTTACGGCCATCGGCGTCATGAAACTGATCGATCAGCGAAAGCTCGATCTCGGCAGTGACGTCTCCCGCTGGCTCGGCTGGAGCCTCCGCAACCCGAGCTTCCCCGATCGGCCCGTCACTTTGTCCATGCTCCTGTCGCACACCGCGTCGGTTCGCGAGCATGATGACGACTATGTCATTCCGCTGGGCGGATCCCTTCAGATGGTCATGACGGATCCAAGGAACTGGGACACGCAGCATGGTCCCGGCGACGGCTATTTCGCCTACGTCAATCTCAACTATCCGATCGTCGGCTCCATCATCGAGAAAGTGACAGGCGAGCGCTTCGACATCTGGATGCGGCGTGAAGTTCTCGATCCGATGAAACTCGACGCTTGCTTCAATTGGCCGACCTGCAGCGACGCTGCCGTCGCGCGAGCGGTCGAGCTCGAGACTCCGGAGGGCAAGCCGGTGAAGGACGACCTTCACGGCCAGCGCCCCGCCTGCCCCGTGTTCGTCAAGGAAGGCGCGCTGTGCGACCTGAGCCTGTGGCGACCCGGCGAGAACGGCTCGCTTTTCTCGCCCCAGGGCGGGCTTCGCATCTCGGCCCGGGACCTGGGACGAGTGGGCCGCATGCTTCTTAATGGCGGAACGCTCGACGGCGTCCGCATTCTGTCACCGGAAGCGGTTGAGACGCTGCTAGCGCAGGTCTGGGCCTTCAACGGCGTCAACGGAACGACCGACGGCGGATTTTACTGCAGCGCCGGGAACGGAACGCATCGAATCCCCAACGCAGCGCCCGGCTGCGCCGACGACATGGGTACGAACGGGGCGGTCCTCATCGGCCATGCCGGAGACGCCTACGGCCTGAAGAGCGGCCTATGGATCGACCGTCGCAGTGGCCGTGGGATTGCCTATTTCGTCACCGGCGTCGCCGACCCGGCGCCCAAGGCGCCAGGAAGCGCGTACACCGCCGCGGAGACGCGGGTTTTCCGCAGGGCCTATGCCCTGCTGCCCTGACGACTCAGCAGCGCCAGCCGGCACCGGTGTAATAGATCCGTTCGCAATTCTGGTTCTGCGACATCCAGCGCGGGAAGGCGCGATCGGGGCGATCATGCCACCAGTCGTTCCATTTGTCCGGGCTGAAGCTGCGGTTAGCGTCATAGTCGCCGTCATAATAAGCGCCGTAGCCATAACCGTAGGCCACGGGCACCTGATCATCGACGCGGACATGGTGGCACCGTTCGCCTCGGCAGAAGCCTCCGCCCGCACCGACCGGGAGTTGCCCACCCGGTGCGATGACACGTGGCGGCGTCCTGAAGCTGAGGCCTCGAAGCCCCGACGATACCCCGAACCCTGAAGCGCTTAAGCTTTGCCCCTGTGCCGGAGAGACTGTGGTGATCGCGACAATTCCAGCGATGCCAAGCAACGCACTACGCATGTGGCTGCTCCTTTCAGATCCGTTTCGGATGCGGAGCGTATACGCCTTCATGACGCCAATGTTGCTCCGGAAGATTTACCCATGCTGTTCATCCGCAGTGCATCGAGTTTGGAAGAGAGGGAATCATGGCCGGTCTGCCCATGATTGCGTTCATTCTGGCCGAAGCCGCCGCCGCGCCGTCCTACGGCCCTTCCCCTCCGCCGAAGCCCGTTTCTGCGGCAAAGAAGCCGGCGGACGACTGCGCGCCGCAAAGTGGCAACACCAAGGACAATGCGATCGTGATCTGCGCGGTGAAACCCGATGGCTATCGCCTTCCGCCCGACATCGTTGAAGCGCGCCGCTTGAAGAAGAAAGGCGATGCAGGCCGTCCGCATAATCCGCACGAAACCTATGCCGACACGAGCTGCGCAAGCGTCGGGCCCATGGGCTGCACCGGAACGCCCTCCATCAATTTCCTCGCCGTAGCAGCGGTCGCGGCCGAGATTTCGCAACGGCTTGCCAAAGGGCAGGAGGTCGGAAGCATCTTCAAAACCACCCCGCACGCCAGCGAATATCAATATTATCTCGAGGCGAAGAAAACCCGCGAGGAAAAGGAGGCCGACGCTGCGGCAAAGAAGGTCCAGGCCGATGCGCAGGGCAAAGCTGCGCCGCCGATAGCGGACCTTCATGCCTCGGCGCCGACGAACCGCTAACCCAAAGGTAAGCATAGTCGAGTAGATGCGCCCGCCGTGAGCAGGCACTGGAAACCCGACGATGATATCGCGACCAGCACGCCCGTTGGACCGCGCAAGGCGTGGCCTGCCGGTGCGACCGCCGGACTATTGCTCGTGGCGGCCGCCTGCGTCGGCGTCGCGGTCGCGCTATACCAGGTCGCCGGTCCCCGCGATGTATTCGGGGCCGAAAGCGACTAAACCTTACTTCCAGAGCTGCAGCGAGCGGATCGCCCTGGGCAGCTCGGGCTTGTCGTCGACACGGGAAACGACGCGCTGCACCAGTTTCCAGCCGCGCCTCACCCGGCCCTTCCGCCACAAGTCGGTGACCCAGACCGTTCCCGACCAGTCGCGGCCGTCCATCGTCGCCTTGAGCTCGAGTGGCGCCGCGAACATGGCGACCTTCCCATGGTCGATGACCGTGATGTCGCCGAAGCGGTAGGACGAGCAGTCCCAGCGGTCCGCCGCCGCATCGAGCCAGCTCGGCCGATCGAGGATCGCCGGGGGCTTGGAAGCCGTCAGCAGGATGAAGTCCTTCGCGGTGAGCGCCTTCAGCACCTTGGCTTCGCGATTGACCCAGGCGCGCATCCAGCGATGCTCCATGGTCTCGATTACAGGGGTCAGACTGGCCATGGCGAAAGCCTAGCCGAGGCGGTGCCGGGGGTGAAGCCGCTAACCTGACGGTAAGCGGTAGTGTGTAGGATCGCGTTGTGAGTAACGTTCGAGCCTTTCTCCAGTCCAATCGCGGCATGATCGCCGTTGTCTTCGCCGCGCTGACGGCCGGCATCGGCACCGGTTATTGGATGAGCCGCGGGCCGGGATCCTTCACCGCCCAGCCCGACCAGCCGATCGAATGGAAGGCGGTGCAGGACACGCCGAAGCGGACACCCGATGCTGAGGACCGCGACTGGCAGGGGCGCGTCGACGCTCTCGACCAGCCCGAATCCAATGCCGCAAAGCCGACGCAGGAAAATGTGGTCGATAGTGCCAAGCTGGAGAATGCAGACTGATGAGCCGCGCGATCATCGCCAAATATGTGACGCCGTGGAAATACAAGCGCGAACAGGAAGAAGCGGCGCGGCTCCGTGCCCTGCGCGAACGCGACGGCGAGAATTGCGCGCGCTGCCGCCGGCCGATGCGCTTCGATTTACCCGCCGGCCACGACGCAGGCGCCAAGGTCGAAGCGATTGCACCGAGCCCGGCGAACCTACCCGAAGATCTCAACAATTTTCGCCTGACCCACCTCCGCTGCAACGCGTCGGGCGTCGACCATACGGGCGAGGTCACCGAACGCATCCGCCGCAAGAACGAAGCGGCCTTGTTCAGCAGGAAGCGCAAGCGCGCCTGACGGATTCTGGCGCCGGGTCGTGCGTCAGTAGATGTGGGGCTCGCAGGCGATACCGTCGCCGTCGCCGTCCATCTCCGCTCGATAGCCTGGTTGACCGGCGTAGATCGGTGCCTTGCCCGCAGCCCGGACTTCATTGCAGCCGGAGTAGGACGCGCTCTGCTCGATCCGGGCGCGCTGGTCTGACGACTGAAGTACGGCCGGTGGCAGCGATGACCAGATATAGCCCGCGCTTGCGCCGAGCATGATCGCAGGAAGAATGGCGTCTTTTGCGCGCATCCCGCTTCTTGCCACGATCCAGGTTGTGGAAGTGTAAAGCTCGATAACGGGTCGGTAAGTCCCGTCATGTTACCCACTCGAGCGTGAGCATGCATTGGAATCCCGGCCGCCAGACGGCCTCGCTCGGCAAGTCGCGGATCAGGCGCGATCCTGCGCGGGTGTCGAAGATCCGGCGCGATCCGGTGCTGGTTGAGAAGAAGGTCGAGGCACGCACCGACGAGCAGGAGATGGTGTTCGGCATCCTCGGCGTGCTGCTGATCGCGGCGGTCGTGGTCGCTCTCGTCCTCGGCGCCGCGATGTTCACCATCTTCAAGGTCGTGGACGATGGCCCGCCCGCCGGACATTTCGGCCAATGCTACAATGAGAACGGCCCCAATTGCGTGATCGACGGCGACACCATCTATGTCGGTGGCGAAAAAGTGGAGATCGCCGGCATGGACGCGCCGAAAGTCCTGGATTCGCGCTGCCCGAGCGAGCGCGAACGAGGAATCGCGGCGGCAGTCGCCATGGCGGACCTCCTGAGCAGCGGGCCGGTGACCGTCAGCTACCCATTCCGCGACGAGTTCGGCCGGGTGGTTCGGACCGTGAAGGTCAAGGACAGGGACGTCGGTACCAAGATGATCGGCGACGGACTCGCGCGGCGCTTCCGGGCTGAGAACAAGAGTTGGTGCGGCTGAGCCGCGAAAAGTCCCAAAAGTAAAGCCGGGATGACGGGAGAATGAAGAAGCCCCGCGGCGGCACCCATCAGGCCGCAGGGCCCCGCTTCACCGATTTCGGAATGAGGCGATCAGCCCCAGCCCACTTCGTCCCCGAGAAGGAAAGCCATAAAGCTTGCCATTCCATCCTCCATTCGAACGCAGGCCGGAATGCCTGCGCGCTTAAATGGGTAGTGGGTTGCTTCTGGATCGGCGACGACGCTGATCCACTTCCGAGCGACGTTCAGCAGCATTTACTCCGGCGCGCCGCTCGGGCAGCCTGTTACAAATGTGGTACAGGCGTTTCCGACGGCGCAGATGGACTGGCGCGCGAGATTATTCTCCTTTCCCGTCCCATAAAAATCTCAGGAACTGGTGGATCGTCGCTCCTGTGTGGGGCGGGGCGGCGTTGTTCGGCCTGGCCTATGGCGCCGGATGGCTGGATGCGCGCGGTAGCGAGGCGCATGTCGATGCTTCGGCGATCCAATGGAATGCGGTGCAGGCCGTCCCAAAGCCGGTGCTTGATGCCGAGGATGCGGCGTGGCAGCAGCGTGGAAGCGAGGAAGAACGCCCTTCGACAGGCTCAGGACGAACGGTCGAATTCATGCAGGCGAGCGCGGGCACTCGCGCCTGGTTCAGCACCTGCAAATGGGGCGGCGGCAGGAATTGCGTGGTGGATGGCGACACCTTCTGGATCGAGGGGCAGAAGGTGCGGATTGCCGGGATCGATGCGCCGGAAACGCATGAGCCCCGCTGCGCTTCGGAGCTGGAGCTCGGCAATGAAGCGACCGAGAAATTGCGCGCCTTGCTCAACAGTGGCAGGGTGACGATGACCGGCATAGACCGCGATCGCGACCGCTACGGGCGGCTGCTACGGAACGTCGCGGTCAACGGCCAGGACGTCGGCGAGGCGATGGTCGCCGCCGGGGTGGCGCGGGAATATGCGGGCGGTCGAAGGCCCTGGTGCTGACGGCCGATCGCCTCGCGGGCCCAAACATCTAATTGACGCCCGCCCTCGCGCGGTGAAGCCAGCAATTCACTGACCAACGGGCATCGTCCGGACGATCGCTTTCGGACTCCACGGGCGAAACCTCATGGCAGGCGAAGCTCGGGAAGGCGACGAGCCGGTTGCGTCGCGGTGCAATGCGTGCCGACGGGACCTTGCCGGTGAAATCGTACAGGACCAGCTCGCCCCCGGTGAACGCGAGCGGCTCGCGCGGAAAATAATAGACCGACGAGATCAGCCGGTCCGTGGTCATGGACCCTCTTACGTCCCCGATGTCCGTATCGATGTGCTTCGAAAAGAAGCTGCCGGGCCTTTGCGCGCAGACCTGCGTTTCGATCCTTGCGATCTCGAACGGCAGGACGCCCGTGCCCATGCACAGTTCGTCGAACCGGCGAGTGATCGCGCCGCTGAAGGCCGGCTCGAACCGTCCCAAGGCCCCCTCATGGACCCACAATTTGCGGCCCGCCGAATAATACCCGTCCGTCGGTGAGCCGCCCAATTCCTGAAGCTGCAACGCTTCCCCATTGACCCTCAGATGATCTTCGAGGCCGGTGATGAAATCGTCAGGCAGGAAGTCGTCGATGATGACGAATTTCGGAGCAAGGGGAACTGGCGCGCCGGGTGCATTCATTGCGGCGCAGGATATTTTCCCAAGCCTGGAGCGGCAATGTCCGTTTTCCGAACGCGCCGCCCGCGGTCATTCCCCGATGTGGAGCATCGGCCGCAGGCGCGTCATCACGCTAGAAGTGGCGACGGTGAAGCAGGATTTAGGAATCTTCGTGCGGCAATCCGCCGGGGCCTCCGGCGAGTAAGCCCCGCGCACCGTCAGGGTCATATGCTCGCCGGAGAAATTCATGCTGGAGCGGCTGAGTCCGACCGATTCTTCCCGGCCCTTGGCGTCCAGGATCTGGACGTAGGTGAAGCCCTGGGCCGACAGGATTTCCGCGGCACGATAGGCGGCCATGCTCTGCCCGAAGCCGCGCCCGGCGGGACCGTTGGAATGGCCGGACACGCGCCACACGCCCGGCTCGACCTGCTTTTCCGAATAGCCGCCGAACAAGGACATGCGCCCATATTTGGTCGCCAGACCGGATCGGGCCGAAACGGCGGAGCCACACACAGCAACCACGGCTGCGGTCGCGATCAGCAAAGCAGTCTTCATCCTGTCCCCCAACGCAAACTCGAAGAGCGTGCCATCGGTAAGGCGAGAGGATTATCGTTGGGTAAAGGCGGAGCGAGCGATGGGAACAGCCGCTGCGGACCGCCAGGCCTTCCAGACCAGCACGACAAACACCGCCAGCTGCAGCGTGCGCGAGACGCTGTCCGCGATCACGAGCGAACCGGTCGCCCGTGAAGCCTCTCCGTTCGAGAAGATCACGCTGAGATTGAGCAGCATGTGAAGGAGGATCGGCGGCCAAAGGCTGCCCGTGTCCGCGCGCACTGCGACGAAGACGAGTCCGCCGAGAATCGTGACCAAGGCTTGGTGCCCGGCGGCGGCCCAGTCCCCGTCCATGATGCCGTGCAGCAGGTGCATGGCCCCGAACAGGACCGCATTGATGAGAAGCGCGCGGGCGAGCGGCAGCCTGATCAGAAGCACGAAGATGACCCCGCGGAACAGCAGCTCCTCGGCGAAGGCGTTCACGGCCTGCACGGAGAGCGCTCCGCCGATGCTGGTGCCGTCGGGCACGCGCAGGCCGAGCAGCAGATAGGGAATGCACACCGCCAGGCTGGCGATGAAGAGCGGCGTCACCCTGAAGCGTTGCAAGCTCAGCTCGCGCCACAAGCCGAGAAGCTGGGTGAGGACGATCGGCACGACGAGGGTCGAGACGAAGGCCACGAGCTTGATCTTGCCGAACTGTTCGGGCGGGGCGAGCGACTTGCCGATGAGCAGGATCGCCAATGTGACCAGGAATTGCAGGACTGCGCATGCGATTGCGACGGCAACGGGGTGACGATCACGCAACTCACTCAACATGGGTATCCCCGCTTACTCGGTACTGGCCGGTCAGGCTGGCGCGTTCAGATTGAGCGGCGGATCGTTGCCGTCAATGGCCAGGAGTTTTTGCTGTTCGGACCAGTGGCACCTTTCGACCCAAAGCTGACACTCGCCGAAGTGTCCGCTTTCGAACCATTGCATCATCTCACCTTTCCTCATGCACGGTTCACATTGAAACATGCTACAAGGTCCCATCACCTGAGATCGCAACCGAGCGCCCTGTGACTGGGAGACACTGCCGTGCTCTCGCTCGCAGGAGATAGTCATGGAACAAGCATATTGGCTCATCCGCAAGCGGGCGTCAGTGCAGATGGCTCGCGATGCCACCAGCTCCCAAGCCCGTCTCGTGCATTACGATCTGGCCGGCCGCTACAGTTTGAAGGCCATGTCAGCTGGATCGTTGGCGAGAGACCTGGCGGATATCCTGCCGCCGTCGATCATGGCGAACCGCAAGAAAGGCACACTTCGGTGTGCTTACAATGGTTGAGGCCGGCAACGTTTTGGGGGTTTTGGCGGCAGTCTTGCTGCTGATGGCAGTTGTTGCATGGGTCAAGCTGATCCGTGGCCCACTGATGCAACGCATCGACGGGCGCACCGGGATGGAGCCAACTCAAGGTGAGTTCGCGTCTGAGCTGCTTCTTTGGGCTGCCGGGTTGAGCACCGCAGCCATATTCTTGGCCGTCAGCGGGTGGATCTTCCGATAAGATAACGCCGTTAAGGAACTTCATCGACTGGCTTCGTTAGCCGTGCCGTGCGATGTCGGTCCAGCCCGGAGGGCGCTTCCGTGATCCAGTCTCTGTTGATCGTCGTCGCTACTGCACTTGCCACCTGGGCCATCATGCGTTTGGCACGGTCGAAGCCCGATCATCCCCGACCAATGTCGCCTGAGGAACGAGAGGCAGATCGCGCGAAAGACATCGCTACTCAGCTGGATGGCGCCCGCGACCGGGCAAGCCTCGCTGAAGTCGAGCGTAATAGGCTTGCACTCGCCAAAGCCGTTAGAGCGGCTCTGTGGGTGACAGAAGCACGCCTCAATCTCGCAGTCCCCGAGTTACTCGAAATGGCGCAGCTCTGGGCTGGCAAATCCAGGGAACGCGGCGAAAAATGGACACCGCCCAAGGGCGTGACAGACATCGAAGGACTTGATGATGAGAAGGCTCCCTGGGCCTCATGGACCTTCGACGGCCATCATTGGCAGCTCGACGCCGAGTGGCGCCCCTCTGCCCTCCCGGAGGAGATCGAAGGGAACGTAGGCACGTTCAAGGTCCTGGTGGACCGGCAAATGGTGCTGGACATGACCATCAGCGCCACGGACCCTCAGCTATTATGGGTTGATGCTTTGACCGTTGGACCATGGGTTTCCGAACTGCTTGCATTTGCCGGCGCGCGAACGTCCGACGCAAAGGCGAGGTCAAGCGCGCGATCTGCACGTAAGAACCAGCATAGGGCGGACAATATTCATTGGTCCTAGTTCGGCGCTATGTCTGCTCTCGACCCATTGCGGACGCTAGAGTAGGGTCACTCCGCAGCATCAACTTCCTCGCACTCCTCGCGGTGGCGTCGAGCATCTTATCTGACTCCCCCACTAGGCGATCGGTTTCTGCGATGCTTTCCTTCAATTGCTTTTGGCTCGCCTCAATCTCGCGAGCTTGCTGATCCTGCGCTCGGCCCGCTTCTTCCTATCCGTCATGATGGCCCAGGCCCCTCTCTTTTGGACAGGATAGCTCGTTCAATCTGCTCTCTTAGCGAGCGCAGTATCCCAACGAGGCTCCTACAATCGGAGCAGGTTACAAGCGCATCTTCATCACCACCTTCGGAAACGCGACGCGATTGCCGCGACAAACATCACAGGCCAGTTCGATCCTCATGCGGCTAAGCTTCAAGTCGCCTCGGGGAGAGCTTCGCGACTAGCCGCGAGCCTTGCCAAATCTCGCACTTTCCCTCTGGATGCATTTGTTCAATGAGCGCTGTCGCCTTTTCGTCGTCCTCGGCCTCGAACCATTCGGCGAGGTGAAGATGTCCGACGCCGTCCAGACAATAGTAGCGATAGGTTGGTCCTGACATTGCGAGTGCTCCTACGCAGCGGGGAGCTCTCCATTTGTCTCTCGTGCGCCGACTCGCTGAAAGTCCGGTCGGCGATGAGTCTCAATACGCCACTTAATCAGGTTCACCTACTCAATAGGCGCGAGCGTCCGCTTTCACCAAAGCTGACGTTTCTCAAAAACGAAACGGTCCGACAGATTGCCCCTTACTGCCGAACCGCGCCGCAGAGCAGGATCGCGGGGGATTTCCCTCACTGAGCGGGAAGCTCGAGAGAAGATGTGCGACCCTGAATGTTGGGCCGTAGGCCTATCTCGCAGATAGTCCAGCGGGATCTCACGTAGTACCTCGGCACGAGAGCTAGTGTCTGCTTTCCACCCATTTCGGACATCCGAGCATAGCTCCGCGCTTCTCGACTTCATTCATCAAACGGCTAGGCTGCGGCGAACGGGGTGGGGGAGTTGCCCAATGTTCAGGCTGACCAAGCTGGAGCCACCGCACGGCTGGACCGCCGTGCTCTGGGAGCTGGCGATCGTCACGGTTGGCGTGCTGATTGCGCTCGGCGCGCAGCAATTTGTCGACGGCATCAATCAACGTTCGCAAGCGCGCGACGCCGAACAGGCCATTCGCGGCGAGCTCGAAGCCAACGCGGCCCGCCTGCGATCGCGGTCAACGATCAAGACATGCGTCGACCGGCGGCTCGAGGAAATCCAGGCCGTGATCAATTCGGCCGACACAACAGACGGGGCGATCCGGACGCCAAGCTGGATTGGACGGCCTCAGTTCTGGACGATGCAGATGGCGCGCTGGCAGGCCACTTCCGAAGCGGGCCGGACCGCGCTGGTCCCGGCCAATGATCTCGCCCGTTACGGCAGCATGTACTCCCTGATGAGCCGAGTTAATGACGAGATGGCGAAGGAGCAGGAAGACTGGGCCGAGCTTCGTTCGCTCGAGCAGCTCCAGCGGCTATCGCCCGAGATGGCCTTCCAGCTGACGGCCACGCTGCAGCGGGCGAAGTACAGCAATTTTCGAATGGAGGTCTGGACGCGCCAGGTGATGGATGTGTTCGGCCAGCTCAAGCTGAGGCGAGTGAGCAACGAAGTCGCACCGTCGCGCTCCGCGTGCGTGCCCATGAACACGCCGCGAGTTCAGGCGATCAGGGAGAGCAATGCGTATATCGGCGTCGAGCCTTGAGGGCCTTCGGTGAACCGGGTGAGGGGGCTGCCCAATGTTCAGGCTGACTAAGCTGGAGCCGCCGCATGGCTGGAACGCCGTGCTCTGGGAGTTAGCGATCGTCACGATTGGCGTGCTGATCGCGCTCGGGGCTCAGCAGTTCGTCGACAGCATCCATGCGCGAAACGAGGTCACGCAGCTGGTTGGCGCGTTGCGCAGCGAACTAGCCGACAGCCGTGGGCGCTGGCAACATGTCCGCAACTCTGACCCGTGCACGCTGCAACGGCTGGATGCGCTCGAACGATGGAACGCGACGGCGCCCCCGAGCGCCAAGCTCAACCGCGCCTACCGCCTGTTCGTGTGGAACCAGCATTCCGGCGCTTGGGACCTCGCGAAGACCAGCGCAGCGATGGCAAACATTTCGCTTCGGCAGCGCTTGCTTTTCGCCAGCCTCTACGACGCGATCAACAATTGGCGGCAGATGATCGTCGAGGAAAATGAAAACGCGCGGGTTCTAAGCGGGCTGCTGGCCACGGCCGACCAACCCGAGAACCGGCGGCAGATTGCCTATCGGATATCGCTGGCGCGGGCGTTCGTGAACCGGCGGAAGTTCAACTATGATTATATGTTCAAGCGGTTCGACGAGTTGCGGATTGCGCCGGACGACAGCCAGCTCACGGTTCAGGCCGATGACAAGTTGCTGTGCGAGCCTCTGAATCGACTGAGCTAGGCGACGATCCTGGTTAGTGAACCTAATGTCCGGTTTCCACCCATTGCGGACGCTAGCCGGCGCGCCCCTCGCAGCTGCTCCCATAGCGACAGCGCTGACAGCATGACGAGAATAGCGAACTGACGCTGAGCGCGCCCGCGCGAGCCTCCGGTGGTCCGTCGAGGCGCGAATTTCTCATATTGGCTTCGGTGGTGCAACGCAGGTGAGGAACCACCTTGGTGAATGCTTGTTAAGCGGGGTCATGAACGACCCGCTGGACCACATGCGCGAAAGAATTGAGAAATGTCGCCGGCTGGCGAAATACGTCAATGATCCTCGCACAACAGAAGCGCTGCTGGAAATGGCTGCTCAGGGCGAAAAAGACTTGGCGCGCCTTCTTGAGGAACGGGCCAAGCGGAATCGCTAGTGAGACGGCGCCAATGTCAGCTTCCCACCCAAAGCTGACACTCGCGCTTTGGCCACCCTCGCCGATTACTCCGCAGCGACTCCGGCCGCCGAGAACATATCGCCGCCCTCGTCCTTGCCGGTCTCGTCTGCTCCCTGCGCCGGATCGTTCGCCGCCTCGGCCTTCGCCTTCGCCTTCTGACGCCGGTCGAAGTTATCCCACACCTCGTTCCAGTTCCCGCGGGTCGCGGCCTTTGAATATTCCGTTGCGCGGGTCTCGAAGAAGTTGGCGTGCTCGACGCCGTTGAGCAGCGGGGCGAGCCAGGGGAGTGGGTGCTCGTCGACCATGTAGATGGGTGCGAAGCCTAGCTGGCCAAGGCGCCAGTCCGCGATGTAGCGGATGTACTTCTTGATCTCCTTGGGGCTCATGCCGTTGACCGGGCCCATCTCGAACGCGAGGTCGATGAAGGCGTCCTCGAGCCGCACCGTCTTCTGGCAGGTGTCGATGATCGCTTCCTTGACCGCCGGGGTCAGGCAGTTCCGTTCCTTCGTGAAGGCGTGGAACAGCTTGATGATCCCTTCGCAGTGAAGGCTCTCGTCGCGGACGGACCAGCTGACGATCTGACCCATGCCCTTCATCTTGTTGAAGCGCGGGAAGTTCATCAGCATCGCGAAGCTCGCGAACAGCTGCAGCCCCTCTGTGAAGCCGCCGAACATGGCGAGCGTCTTGGCAATGTCCTCGTCCGTGTCGACGCCGAACGTCGACAGGTAATCGTGCTTGTCCTTCATCTCCTTGTACTGGAGGAAGGCGCTATACTCGCTCTCCGGCATGCCGATTGTGTCGAGGAGGTGCGAATAAGCCGCGATGTGCACCGTCTCCATGTTGGAGAAGGCCGTCAGCATCATCTTGATCTCGGTCGGCTTGAACACGCGGCCATATTTGTCGTGGTAGCAATCCTGCACCTCGACGTCGGCCTGGGTGAAGAAGCGGAAGATCTGCGTCAGCAGGTTGCGCTCGGTCTGGTCCAGCTTCTGCGCCCAGTCGCGGCAATCCTCACCCAGCGGCACTTCCTCCGGCATCCAGTGGATCTGCTGCTGGCGCTTCCAATATTCGAACGCCCAGGGATACTCGAAGGGCTTGTACTGCCTGCTGGCTTCGAGAAGTGGCATGCTTACGCTCCTTTGAAATCGATGGCGATCGCGGCGCCGAGCACCGCGAAACAGATGGCAAGAACGATCAGCATCCAGCGCTTGCGAGCGGATGCGAGCTCCGGCGCGGGGTCGGCGACGACCTCCCGGCGCGTGTTGACGAGGCTGATGCCGAGGAAGATCGGCGCGAGGGCGACGATTGGGCCGTTCACCGGCGACCGGTTCCAGCCGAGCCGGCCGGCGAAATAGAGAACATCGAGCGCGAGGCCGATGACGACGAAGGCGACGCCGGCCCACTGGACCCAGTTGAAGGGCCTCAGCGGCCGCCCGTAGCGCGACGTGGCATAGGGGTCGAAGTTCGACCGGTCGCGGTAGCCGCTCATTACGCTTACTCCATTACCGGCGCCCATCAATCGATCCTCCGGGCGCGGACGTTGATCACTCGATCCTTGTAGACGACCTGGCTCTTTCGGGCGCCGACGCCGAACACGACGATGCCGAGGAAATAGCCGAAGTCGTACCAGCCGCCGTTGTTGGGGACGGCGTAGATGGCGACCTGGTCGGTGAAGAGCGAGACGATCCAAGCGACCGGGAAGATGAAGCCGTGCCACAGGCCGAGCAGGAAGCCGGGCGCTCCCGGCGCGACGGCGGTCGCGGCCTCGGTCGCGGCGCAGGCGGTGAGCGAGAGCGCAAACGTTAGGGTCGCGATCAGGGCGATCGGGCGCTTCACCGGGCGCGCGCCTTCATGATCTCAAGCTCGCTCTGGCTCGGGCGATAGTCGAAGCCGCCGAGCGCGTGCGTGCCCATGATGATCGCGATGACGAACATGATCACCGCGCCCTGGCTGCCGTAAGTGTCGGACTTGTCGGTCTTCGGGCGGCGATAGAAATAGATGCCGGCGCCGAGGATCAGCGCCGCTGCCGCGAACTCGATCATGCGCCCCGTCGTCATCTCCGGAAGAACTCCGCGCCCAGCACGACCGCGGCCGCTCCGGCGGCGAGGTCGAGCGCGACAAGCGCGAGGACCACGAGGCCCGCGCGCTTGGCGTATTTCCTGAAGTTTAGCCGCTTCACTGACATGCCAGGCACTCGTCATAGTCGGTGGTCGGCGCGATCTGGATTTCCTTGAGCTCCGGCGTGTTGTCGGCCTCGACCCCGCCCGCGAAGCCGGCGCGCTGCACGGACTTGGAGCGGAGGTAGTAGAGCGACTTGATGCCAAGCTCCCAGGCGCGGAAGTGGAGCATCATCAGGTCCCACTTGTCGACGTCGGCCGGGATGAAGAGGTTTAACGATTGCGCCTGGTCGATGAAGGGCGTGCGGTCGGCCGCAAGCTCGATCAGCCAGCGCTGGTCGATCTCGAAGCTGGTCTTGAACACGTCCTTTTCTTCCTGCGTCAGGAAGTCGAGGTGCTGGACGCTGCCGCCCTGCTCCAGGATCGAGTTCCACACCTTGTCGCTGTCCTTGGACTTCGATTCCAAGAGCTTCTCGAGGTACGGATTCTTGATCGAGAAGCTGCCCGACAAGGTCTTGTGCGTGTAGATGTTGGCCGGGATCGGCTCGATGCAGGCCGAGGTGCCGCCGGCGATGATCGAGATGGACGCGGTCGGCGCGATCGCCATCTTGCAGCTGAAGCGCTCCATCACGCCCATGTCGGCGGCGTCGGGACACGGCCCGCGCTCCTTCGCCAGCATCATCGACGCCTGGTCGACCTGCGCGCGGATGTGCTTGAAGACCTTGAGGTTCCAGCTCTTCGCCATCGCGCCCTCGAACGGCAGTCCGCGCGCCTGGAGGAAGGAGTGGAAGCCCATCACGCCGAGGCCGACGCTGCGCTCACGCTCCGCGCTATATTTGGCACGGGCCATCTCGTCCGGTGCGCGCGCGATGTAATCGCTGAGCACATTGTCGAGGAAGCGCATGACGTCTTCGATGAACTGCTTGTCCTTGTTCCACTCGTCCCATGTCTCGAGGCTGAGCGAGGAGAGGCAGCAGACCGCGGTGCGGTCGGCGCCCAGATGGTCGCGGCCGGTCGGGAGCGTGATCTCCGAGCAGAGGTTGGACGTCGTGACTTTGAGGCCGAGATCGCGGTGATGCTTGGGCATCGACCGGTTCACCTGGTCGATGAAGATGATGTAGGGCTCGCCCGTCGCGAGGCGGGTCTCGACCAGCTTCTGGAAGAGCGAGCGGGCGTCGACAGAGCCGCGGACGCTGCCGTCCTTCGGGGACTTCAGCGCGAACTCGGTGCCGGCGCGCACCGCTTCCATGAAATCGTCGGTGACGAGCACGCCGTGGTGAAGGTTCAGCGCCTTGCGGTTGAAGTCGCCCGAGGGTTTGCGGATCTCGAGGAACTCCTCGATCTCCGGGTGCGAGACGTCGAGGTAGCAGGCCGCCGAGCCGCGGCGCAGCGAGCCCTGGCTGATCGCCAAGGTCAGGCTGTCCATCACGCGAACGAAAGGAATGATGCCGCTGGTCTTGCCGTTAAGGCCGACAGGC
>Ga0207644_10000494_pt1 | contig 25330 bp, 22 predicted proteins | sample KBSS73metaG_FD_184326 | JGI IMG/M metagenome (GOLD analysis project Ga0207644, IMG submission 184326) | Switchgrass rhizosphere microbial communities from Kellogg Biological Station, Michigan, USA - KBS S7-3 metaG (SPAdes) (version 2) | ecosystem: Host-associated > Plants > Roots > Rhizosphere... | reverse complement strand
GAGCGGCCTCGAGTTCTGGTTTTCGAACCGCGCACGCGGGATGCTCGAGAATACCGTCCAGGTCGCTCGTGCAAGCTATGACCGGGAGGTTGAGCGGGTCGAAAACGAAACGACCACTGCAAGCGCCGATCTCGCCGGGTACCTTCGTCAGACCACCATCGACGATCCACGCTTCGCGGAGGCTTTCGCCCGTAACCAGGTGCTGAACCGCAACCTGTCGGAAGCAATCATCTTCACCTATGGCAACGATAAGCAGATCCGGACCCTTGCGCTGGTCAACCCGTATGACCGGTCGCTCGAGAAGATCATCACGCCCGCAAGCATCGCCGCGGTTGCGAACCGCCCGGTCGTATCGCTGAACTCCACCGATCGCATTGGTGCGCTGACCCGACTTGAATATGGCCCTAACGCCTACCTTTACGCGGCCCGGGTGTTCGACCCCCAGTTCCAGCAGCAGATAAGCCGCGCGAACGGCGTGCTCCACGACTATCGAGTGCTCCTTGAACGATCGCGCGTGAACCAGTTGCGCTTCAATGGCGCGCTTCTGCTCGGGGCACTGGTCGTCGTCGGCCTCTCCATTTTGACCGCTCTGCGCCTTGCGGACCGGCTCGTGCGGCCTGTCGGCGAACTTGTGACGGCGGCGGGACGGATCGAGGCTGGCGACTTTACCGCTCGCGTGCCCGTCACGAAGACGGAGGACGAGGTCCAGACGCTGGCGACTGCGTTCAACCGAATGACGGGCCGGCTCGAGGAGCAAACCAACGCGCTTCGATCGGCCAATACGCAGCTCGATACTCGTCGCGCATTCATCGAGGCCGTGCTGTCGAGCGTCACGGCCGGCGTGGTCGCCGTCGACAGCAACCGGCACATTCGCCTTCTTAACCGCTCGGCCGCAAGGCTGATGCAGAAGGGGCAGGAAGAGATCGAGGGGCGGGATCTCGGCTCAGTGTCGCCCGAGTTGTCGGAATTCATGCGCGGAGAGCAGGCCGAGGCCAATGTGCTCATCGCGGACGAAGGCGTCCAACGGACGCTCGCAGTGAAGCGCGTCCGCTACCAGGATGGCTCGGTGCTGACCTTCGATGACATTACCGATCAGCTCTCGGACCAGCGCCGAGCAGCCTGGTCGGACATCGCCCGGCGCATTGCACACGAAATCAAGAATCCGCTCACGCCGATCCAGCTTGCGGCCGAGCGCCTGCAGCGGCGGTTTGGGCTCGAAATCCAGTCGGACAAGGAAACCTTCGAGCGGTTGACTGCAACGATCGTTCGCCAGGTCGGCGACCTGCGGCGAATGGTCGATGAATTCTCCAATTTCGCCCGCATGCCCAAGCCCGTGTTCCGCGACGAAAACGTACACGAGATCGCCCGACAGGCCGTGTTCCTGCACGAGGTCGCGCATCCCGCGATCAGCTTCGTGCTCGAGCCGGCGCAGGCCGAGTTCCGGATGGTCTGTGACCGCCGCCAAATTGCGCAGGCTCTCACAAATGTCGTCAAGAACGCCGTTGAAGCCATTGAAGGAAGACGGAACCGCGGCGAACACAGCATCGCCGGCGACCGCGTGGAGGTGAAGCTTCACGAAGAGGATTCCCACCTTGTCATCGACGTGCTCGACACCGGTATCGGCCTGCCGGAGGATCGCGAGCGATTGACTGAACCCTATATGACAACGCGGGTGAGGGGGACCGGCCTCGGCCTCGCGATCGTGAAGAAGATCGTCGAGGAACATATGGGCGAAATTGCCTTCCTGGACCGGGCGGGTGGCGGGACGCACGTCCGGATTTCGTTCGACGCCGAAAAGCTTGCCGCATTCGCGGGCCATCCGCCCGAGCCTGCGGGTGACGAGCCAAAAAATGACGAGGATGCCTGATGGCGCTTGAAGTACTGGTGGTGGACGACGAGGCGGACATTCGCGATCTCGTCAGCGGTGTTCTCGAGGACGAGGGCTATGCTGTCCGAACCGCGGCCGACAGCACGCAGACGCTCGATGCGATCGGGGAGCGGCGCCCGTCCATGGTGCTGCTCGACGTCTGGCTGCAAGGCTCAAAGCTGGACGGACTGCAGCTGCTGCAGGAAATCAAGCAACGCGACCCGACCCTTCCAGTCCTGATGATTTCCGGCCACGGCAACCTCGACACAGCCGTTGCGGCCGTCAGGGAAGGAGCCGTCGACTTCATCGAGAAGCCGTTCGAGGCCGAGCGGCTGATCTATCTCGTCGACCGGGCAACCGAGACTGACCGGCTCCGGCGCGAGAACGAGACGCTGCGCCTGCAGGTCGGCCATGAGGACCAGCTTCACGGCAGCTCGGTCGCGATCAATTCGGTTCGTGCTACCCTTAAACGGGTTGCGCCCACTGGGAGCCGGGTACTGATCTCGGGACCTCCCGGGGTCGGCAAAGAGATTGCCGCGCGGATGATCCACCAGTGGAGCCCGCGTGCAAAAGCGCCTTTCATCGTCCTTTCCGCGGCGATGATGAGCCCTGAACGTGTCGAGGAGGAGCTGTTCGGCAGCGAAGCCGAAGGAGCGATGCGCCCCGGCTTGCTCGAGCATGCCCATGGCGGAACCCTCTTCCTCGACGAGATCGCGGACATGCCGCTGACGACGCAGGCCAAGATCCTGCGGGTTCTCACCGATCAGAGCTATGCACGTATCGGCGGGCAGCGTCCGATCAAGGTCGACGTGCGCGTGTTGTCGGCGACGTCGCGCAACCTCCAGGACGAAATCGCCGGCGGACGCTTCCGCGAGGACCTGTTCTACCGGCTCAACGTGGTGCCCGTGAAACTGCCGCCGCTCCGCGAACGACGCGAGGACATCCCGGAGCTGGTGAGCCATTTCCTGGCACGTTTTGCCGCCGAGCGGCGGATGCCTGCGCCCGGCATCTCCGAAGAGGCCATGGCGGCGCTCCAGGCGCACGACTGGCCCGGCAACATTCGCCAGCTGAGGAACATTATCGAGCGTACGCTGATCCTCGCGCCGACCGACCGCGTCTCGTGCATCGAGGTTGACCTCCTACCGCCCGAGATTCTCGATAATCAGGCTCCCATGAGCGGAGCCAGCACGACGATGGCCATCATGGGAAGCCCGCTTCGGGAAGCCCGCGAATCCTTCGAGCGCGAGTATCTGAAGATCCAGATCCGGCGCTTTTCCGGCAACATCTCGCGCACCGCGTCGTTCATCGGCATGGAGCGCTCGGCGCTTCACCGAAAGCTGAAGGCGCTCGGGATAGGCGACAAGAGGGAAGGCGAAGAATAAGGAGACGAAATGGCCGCGCGTTCGCTGAGCCTGCAGGACCATTTCCTAAACGGTCTTCGCCGCGCCAAGCTTCCCGTCACGATCTTCCTCGTCAAGGGCGTGAAGCTTCAGGGGGTTATCACCTGGTTCGATGCGTTTTCGGTTCTCTTGCGACGAGAGGGAGCATCGCAGCTCGTCTACAAGCACTCGATCTCGACCGTCATGCCGGCTGAGCCGCCGCCGGATTTCGTGGCGACGAGCGCTGCCGTCGACGGCGCAAAGGCGAGCCTTCAGGACGTTTTCCTTGCCGCGGCGACGCGCGAGAATGAGCGCATGACCCTGTTCCTGATCAACGGCGTAATGCTGCAGGGGGCAGTGACCGGATTCGACCAGTTCAGCCTCGTGCTGGAACGGGGCGGGCAAATTCAGCTCGTCTACAAGCACGCCATATCGACGTTGCAGCCGGCGAAACCTCTTAACCTGGGCCCCGAGCAGGGCGGTGAAGGGGAGGCTGCGTCCTGATCTCCAGCTTCGACGGTAATGGCGCAATCGATGTCGCCCGCGGCGAGCGCGCCTTGATCGCAGTCCCCGAACTGCCGAGGGAGGGCTTGCGGCGATCGGCGGAGGCGCGGGTCGAGGAAGCTGCGGGACTCGCGCAAGCGATCGGCATCGACGTGGTCACTGCCAGGCCGTTCCGCGTCCGGGCGGTGCGTCCGGCAACTCTGCTCGGAAAAGGGCAGGTCGAGGAGATCGCCGAGACTGCAAAAGAGCAAGGTGCTGGGCTGCTGATCGTCGATGCGGCGCTCACTCCGATCCAGCAGAAGAACCTCGAGGACGAGGTCGGGACCAAGGTGATCGATCGGACCGGCCTCATCCTTGAGATTTTCGGCGAGCGAGCGGCAACGGCGGAAGGACAGCTCCAGGTCGAGCTTGCCCACCTGCAATATCAGTCGGGCCGGCTCGTGCGCAGCTGGACCCACCTCGAGCGCCAGCGCGGCGGCTTTGGCTTTCTCGGCGGTCCTGGCGAAACGCAGATCGAGGCCGACCGCCGCCTGATCCGCGACCGCATGGCGAAGATCAGACGCGAACTTGATCAGGTGAAGCGCACGCGCACGTTGCACCGCGACCGCCGCCAGCGAGCGCCGTGGCCAGTCATTGCCCTCGTCGGCTACACGAATGCGGGAAAGTCTACGCTTTTCAATCGACTGACGGGCGAAGCCGTATTCGCGGAGAACCTGCTGTTCGCAACCCTCGACCCGACCATGCGCGATATCCACCTGCCCGGTTTCGACAAGGTGATCCTGTCCGATACCGTCGGGTTCGTATCGGACCTCCCGACCGAACTGATCGCGGCTTTCCGTGCGACGCTTGAAGAGGTGCGTGAGGCTGATCTCCTCGTGCACGTCCGCAACATGGCGCATCCCGACCATGAAGCGCAGCTCGAGGATGTCGACGACGTCCTCGCATCGCTCGGGCTGGCGGAGGAGGGCGCGCCGCCCCGGATCGAGGCATGGAACAAGATTGATCTGCTCGGGAAGGACGAGCGCGAGCGGCTGTTCGAGGAAGCGCGTCGCCGCCAAGATGTCGTGCCGATCTCGGCCGTTACGGGCGACGGGCTCGACGATTTGCGAGAATGCATCGCCGCGAAACTCAGGAGCGGGGAACAGGTGCACCTGATCCGCCTGGCCGCCAGCGAGGGCAGCAAGATCGCGTGGCTGCATTCGCGGGGCGAGGTTCTCGACCAGAAGCTCGACCATGACGAGATGGAGCTGTCGGTGCGGCTATCGCCGGACAATTGGGCGCGGTTTCAGGCTCTGGAGTCGGCCTGAAGCCGCTTGGCCCTGGCCCAAAGCTCTTCCTTTTCCTCCAGCGGCAGCCCGGCGAACCCCGGTTCCTTCTCGATCGCCCTGAAACGCCGCTCGAATTTGCGGTTTGCGTCACGCAGAGCCGCTTCAGGCTCGACGTTCAGATGACGTGCGAGGTTTACGACAGCAAAGAGAAGGTCCCCAAGCTCGTCGAGCTTACGATCGTGCTCGGTCTCAGCGTCCAGCTCGGCAAGCTCTTCGTCGATCTTTGCGCGAGGGCCTGTCACGTCGGGCCAGTCGAAGCCGACGCGCGCTGCCCGCCGCTGCAGCTTTGCGGCGCGCTCTAGTGCGGGCAACGCCAGCGCGACGCCCGCAAGGGCGCTCTTGTCCGGATCGGCAGCGCGTTCCTCCGCCTTGATGATCTCCCAAAGATGGTGGCCGCCATGCGCGGCGTCGCCGAAGATATGCGGATGCCGGCGCTCCATCTTGTCGCAAATGCGCGCCAGGACGTCTTCGAGCGTAAACAGGCCGGCTTCCTCGGCGATCTGCGCGTGGAACACGACCTGGAGCTGAAGATCGCCGAGCTCGTCGGCGATCGCGTCGATGTCCTTGCGGGCAATTGCATCGGCGACCTCGTAGGCTTCCTCGATCGTGTAGGGAGCGATCGTCTCGAATGTCTGGGCCGTATCCCACTCGCACCCGCTGGCCGGATCACGGAGCCGACGCATGATTTCACGGAGCCGTTCAAGCGGCATGAGGGGCCCCTCGCTCGCTCTGATCCGAAAGTATGATAATATGCATTATGTAAAGTATGCCTAGGATCAAGGAACCATCACGAGCCATCGCCCTTCGACGCTCCAACGGCTCAGCGACGACAGATAATTCATCCCGAGAACGTTGAGATCGTCATTGTCGGCAATCTCCACTGCCACATTGCTTCGCGTGATGCTTCCGACCGTCAGCTCCCCGGCACGGCCACTCGCGACGCGAATAATGCCGTTGCCCGTGCGCACATATTGATCGCGCTTCGAGGAAATTTCGATCCCGGCCGCTTTCGCCGTGTCCCGGTCGATCGTCGTTGTCGTTGCACCGCTGTCGACCAGGAATTTGACATTTTGACCATTAAGCCTGGCCTCGACCCAGAAGTGGCCGTCGATGGCCATCGGGATGCGTGTTTCTTGTCCCTGTTGGACCGGCGTGCCGACAGCCTCTGCCTTCAGCCGTTGAGCAACCCAGCCAAGATTGTCGCGGAACGTGAACAGAACGAAGCCGCCGGCAAAGATCGCCACCCAGGCGAGCGCCATGGTCACCAGCTTCGCCGCAGGCTCCCGGCGCGCCATCAGTGAGCCGGCAAGAAGCATTACCGCCATCAGGAGATAAACGCCGCCAAGCATCAGGTCGTTTGTCATCATGATCCGAATTCAAGCCCGTCATATGCCGGCGCTGCCCAATCCGGCAGTTCAGCAGCAAGCGTCCGGTAATCAAGTCCATTGCCCATGTGCACAAGATAGACCTGCCCGACGCGCAATTCGCGCGCTGCGCTCAACACGCCGTCGAGATGCATGTGAGTCGGATGCGGCTGCCGCGTCAGGCAGTCCGCGACCCACACATCAACACCCTCATAAATCGCGGCCATATCATCGCTCAACTCACTGAAGTCTACGGCATATCCGACTGAATAGCCGATCTCGTCGAAGCGCAGTCCAAGCGATGTCGCGCCGCCGTGCGGCTGATCCACGAAGCGAATTTTCGTTTCGGCGAATGCGAGCTCTTCGTCGAGTACGTGAGCCTCGGCGATAGGGCGATAGAAGTCGGACTGCTCGAACGCGTATTCGAAACGAAGTTTTAGCTCGTCGAGCACGTCGGATCGTGCGTGGATCGGCACCGGCCCGCCGATCGCCTGCGATACCGGCCGCAGTTCATCGATGCCGTGGCAATGGTCCCCGTGCGCATGGGTGACGATCACGCCGTCGAGACGCCCGACCTTTGCCGCAAGCAGTTGCTGTCTGAGATCCGGTCCGCAATCGACCAGAATGCGTCTTCCGGCGCTCTCCACCAAAAGTGATGTTCTTAGTCGGGCATTGCGCGGTTCATCGGGGTCGCAAAGACCCCAGTCATTCCCGATCCTCGGTACGCCGGTCGACGTCCCGCAGCCGAGGATCCGAACCCTCAAGCGGCTTCCCTTTGAGCCTTCTTGAAGAGCTTGAAGAAGTTCGCCGTGGTTTCTTCTGCGAGCTGCTCGGGATCTTCGCCCCTGAGCCCGGCAACGAAAATCGCAGTGTCGACTACAAAAGCCGGCTCGCATTTCTGTCCGCGATGCGGGACGGGCGCGAGGAAGGGCGCGTCCGTTTCAACCAGCATCTGGTCAGCGGGCAGCCATTTGGCCGTTTCCTGAAGATCTTGCGCGTTCTTGAACGTCACGATGCCAGAGAGCGAGACGTAAAATCCTAGATCGAGGCCTTTCCTCGCCAGTTCGGCCGATCCGGTGAAGCAGTGCAGGACGCCCGTGACGCCCCCTTCCCTCGCGGCTTGCTCGAGGATCTCGGCGGTGTCCGCTTCCGCTTCCCGGGTGTGGATCACGAGAGGCAGACCGCTCTCGCGGGCAGCGTCGATATGAGCCGCGAAGCGATCGCGCTGCGCGATACGATCCGACTTGTCGTAATAATAATCGAGCCCGCACTCGCCGATGGCGATGACCCGCGCATGGGCCGCCGCCTCGACCAGCGCCGCTGCGCCAAGATCCGGATGTGCGTCAGCCTCGTGCGGGTGAACGCCCACGCTCGCCCACACGTCCGGCTCGCGTTCCGCGACCGAGATGATCTCCATCCACTCACGCTGACGCGTCGAGATGTTGAGGAAGCCGGAAACACCGCGCTCGCGCGCATTTTCAAGCACTTCAGCCTGTCGCTCGGCCAAGCCTTCGTAGTTGAGGTGACAATGGCTGTCGATCAGCCTCACGCTGCAGCCTCCTCGTCTTCCGGCAGCTCGAGGCGGGGGAAAAGGGGCGTCGGCTGCGGGATCGGCGCCCCACCCTTGCCGGCATCGATCAGGGTCAGCAGCTTGCCGGCGGATTCCGGAATGATCGGCGCAATCGCGCGTGCAAGATCGCGCACCGCCGCGACCAGCGTACCGAGGACAGCGGCCATCCGTTCGGGGTCGGTCTTGCGCAGCGCCCAGGGCGCCTGTGCATCGACGTAAGCGTTGCAGGCGAAAACTGCGCGCAGCCAGGCCTCGATCCCGACCGAGAAAGCAAAACGGTCGAAGGCTTCGGTAACTTCAGTCCCTGTCGCGTTGCGCACGAGGTTGAGCAACTCGACGTCTGCACTTGCTTCTCCAGGAGGGGGAAGAACACCACCCAAATTCTTGCTGACCATCGACAAGGTCCGCTGAGCAAGATTGCCGAAACTGTTCGCGAGCTCGGCATTGGCGCGGTTGACGATCGCCTCGGCGCTATAGCTTCCGTCCTGACCGAAAGGCACTTCGCGAAGCAGGAAATAACGGAGCGCATCGACGCCGAAGCGCTCAGCCAAGACCATCGGGTCGACGACATTGCCGACGCTCTTCGACATTTTTTCACCGCGGCTCAGAAGGAAGCCGTGGCCGTAGACCTGGCGGGGCAGCGCGATGCCGGCCGACATCAGGAACGCCGGCCAGTAGACGGCGTGGAAGCGCACGACGTCCTTGCCGATCAGGTGCACGTTGGCCGGCCAGTAGCGTTGCCAAAGCTCGGTATTGTCCGGATAGCCAAGGCCGGTGATGTAGTTGGTCAGGGCGTCGAGCCAGACGTACATCACGTGATCGTCGCTGCCCGGTACCGGGACGCCCCAGTCGAAGCTGGTGCGCGAGATACTGAGATCCTTAAGTCCGCCTTCGACGAAGCGCACCACCTCGTTTCGACGGCTCTCGGGGCGAATGAATTCCGGGTTGGCCGCATAATGATCCAGCAGCGGTTGCTGGTAACTGGACAGCCTGAAAAACCAGCTCTCCTCGACGGTCCATTCAACAGGAGTGCCTTGCGGCGACAATTTTGTCCCGTCCTCGGCGCTGACCAGTTCATCGGGCTCGTAATAGGCCTCGTCCCGGACGGAGTACCAACCCTCGTAGCGGTCAAGGTAGAGGTCTCCCCGCTCCTCCATTGCCTTCCAGATCGCCTGGCTCGCGTTGTAATGATCCGGTTTCGAGGTCCGAATGAACCGATCATACGAAACGTTAAGAGTATCGCACATATCATTAAAAAGACGAGACATTTTGTCGGCAAGGGCGCGCGGCTCAATGCCTTCGCCGCGAGCAGCCTGGGCCATCTTCAACCCATGCTCGTCAGTGCCGGTCTGGAAGCGGACGTCACGGCCCTGGCTACGCTGGAACCGCGCAATGGCGTCGGCCGCGATCGCCTCATAGGCGTGACCAATATGCGGCGGACCGTTGGGGTAGCTGATCGCGGTGGTGATGTAGAAGGGTTCGGACATGCTTGGTCGGGCCTAGCGGGGCGCGCCTAGGGCTTCAAGGAAGCGGGGCCGGCCACTTCGGCGAGGATGCCGCCGATCTGGAATACGGTCGAGGCCGGGTCGAGCGAAAGCCGCGGCGCAATCGCAGCGAGCTCCCGCGCCTTGCTGTAAGCATCAAGCGCGCGTTCACGCGAAGCACCCTCGAGCTTTCGAGCCTCCCGTGCAATGAGCGAGGGTGCAAGCTCTAGGAAGGCGGCATAGCGTTCGGCCGCGCCTTTCTTGCCGAGTTCCAGTGCCATCTCGGAGCGGCGCGCATTCGTCGGATCGCCTTGTCGAAGGATGGTCAGAGCCGAGTCCTCGAGCTTCGCAAGCCCGAGCTCGGCGAATGCAAGCGCCCTCCCCGCCGAGCCGCCCGACATCGCGATAATCCGCTCTCTTTCGACTGCCGACAGGCCTTGCGCGCGCGTTTCGAGGATTGACGCCATGGCGTCGTCGTCGAGGTTGACGAAATCAAGACGCCGGCAGCGCGACCGGATGGTCGGCAGGAGCCTGCCCGGTGCATGGCTGACGAGAAAGAAGAGCGTGTTGGGGGGCGGCTCTTCGAGGATCTTGAGAAGTGCGTTCGCGCCCGAAGCTTCCAGTTCGTCCGCGGCGTCGATGACCGCCACGCGCCATGGCGACAACGCCGGGGTCAACGCCAGGAATTCAGCGAGATCACGGACCTGCTCGACGCTGATATTTCGGGCAAGGTTGCCGGTCTTCTCGTTCACGAGCCGCACCAGTTGGCGCATGTCCGGGTGGCTGCCGGCTTCGATCAGCTTGACGATGGCATTGTCGTTATCGGTCTCAAGCCCCCGCGGGTCCGATAACGGGCCCGCAGCTTCGGCCAGTACCCGGCGCGCGGCCGAGTGGGCGAAGCTGGCTTTCCCAACGCCTTTGGGACCTGCAAGAAGCCAGGCATGGTGAAGCTTGCGCGTCGCCCATGCGCTGACAAAGCGATCGACTGCGCGATCCTGACCGACAATCACGGCAGCAGGTCCTGAAGGGCAGCAAGCAGCCGCCCCGTCACCTCCTCGGGAGCGCCGGACGCATCGACGAGCGTCACGCGATCCGGCTCTTCGGCGGCAATGATGCGGAACGCCGCCTCGACCTTGCGGTGATAGTCATCCGACCGCCCACCGATGCGGTCACTGCCGTCTGCGTCGCGGGCACGGGCACGTTTTCCGCCCTCGTCCACGGTCAGGATCAAGGTCCGGTCGGGAAAATCCCCAGCGATCCCGAACGCGTTGATCGCTCGCACGGATTCGATGCCGAGGCCGCCTGCCCCACCCTGATAAGCGAGCGAGCTGTCGATGAAACGGTCGGAAAGTACCCACTGGCCAGCCTCGAGCGCCGGACGGATCGTCTTTGCCGTATGATCCGCGCGAGCGGCGGCAAAAAGAAGCGCTTCGGCCTGCGGTCCCCAGCGGTCATCGGCCCCGCTCAGCAACAGCTCGCGGATTCTCTCGGCGCCTTCGCTACCACCAGGTTCACGAGTAACGATCACGTCGAGGCCGCGGCCGCGAAGAGCATCAGCGAGCGCCTTGACCTGCGTCGACTTGCCGACCCCCTCGCCACCTTCGAGGCTAATGAACCTGCCGCGTGACGTCACGCTATCCCGAACAGCGACTTGAGACCGAGCCAGATGCGGGTGAAGAATCCGGCGCTGCCTACGTCCTCACCGGCGACCAGCGCCACGACCTGCGGCGGGGTGTCACCGGTGGTTATGACAAGCTGCGCGACCTCCTGGCCCTTCTTGATCGGCGCGACCAGCGGGCCGTCGTAACGGATCTTCGTCTGGATCGAGCCGCTCTGCAGGCCTGCCGGTACGGTCACGGCGAGGTTGCGTGGAGCGACGAGCGATACCTCGCCGGAGCTGCCGAGCTGGACCTTTGCCGTGCCAACCTTCGCGCCCTCCTGAAACAGCGGCTTGGCCTGCCATGCGCCGAAGCCCCATTCGATCAGGCGCTTCGACTCTGTCACGCGTGCGTTCCAGCTGGAGAGCCCTGCAACGACTTCGATCAGGCGCCGGCCGTTCTGGTCGGCCGACCCCGTGAAGCCGTAACCCGCTTCATCTGTATGCCCCGTCTTCAGTCCGTCGGCGCCCGGAACCACGCCAAGAATCGGATTGCGGTTTGCCTGCGTGATGTCCTGGCCAGATCCAAGCGTCTTGCCCCAGGTGAAGTTAGGCAGCGAGTAGAACTGCTTGTAGAGCTTGTAATGGTGTTCGATCTCCCACCGCGCCAAAGTGGCGAGGTCGCGCGCGCTAACGTAGGTCACCCCATTGTCCGGCCACCCGTTGGCAGTCCCGAAATGGCTGTTCGTGAGACCAATCCGTTTGCCGAGGGCATTCATCTGGTCGGTGAAGGCTTGTTCCGTCCCGGCGATACATTCGGCGAGCACGACCGACGCGTCGTTGCCCGACAAGGTCACGATGCCTTTCAAGAGGTTTTCGACGCTGACCTGCTCGTTTGCCGACAGGAACATCGTCGAGCCGGCTTGCGGGCCATGCCACTTCTGCCAGGTCTCCGGCCGAACCGTGCACATCTTGTTCAGCGGCAGCTGGCCCCTGTCGATCAATTCGAAGGCGACGTCTGTCGTCATCATCTTGGCCATGGACGCCGGCGGCATCCGGACGTCGGCATTCTTGGCATAGAGGGTCGCGCCGGACGAAAGATCAATGAGGTAGGCGACCTTTGCGGGAGTATCGAATTGCGGGGCGGCGGCAGGGGCTGCGCCTGCAACAAGGACGGATGCAGCAGTTGCTAGAAGAATGGTGCGCGACATTGGCTTGAACAGCTTCCCCGATTGAGTGGTGGCGGGGATTGTCTATCGCCGTGTAAGCGCGTCCGCCAGAACCCCGACAGAGATGCCGTAGAAATTCGAGCAATTATAATCGAGGATGGCCCGGTAGTTGGTGGTGAGCAGGTAAGCAGTCGCGTCCGGACCGTCAGGTTCGATCAGGCTCGCCATTTCGTTCTCGGGAAGCGAGCGCCCGAGCGGGACCACTCCTAGTGCGCGCCATTCCCGCATCGTCAGCCATCGGCTGTGACGGCGATAGACCTGCGGGCAGCGCGGCGCAGTGGTCCGGCTCACCAGCGGCGCCCGATTAAGGCCCGCGGGCGTCCGCACCCGAATTCCCCACGCAACGTTCGGCTTCCAGCCGGCGTCGCGCAGGTACGTCGCGATGGACGCGAGCCCATCGAGCTCGTTCGACCAAATGTCCGCATAGCCGTCGCCGTCACCGTCAGCCCGCAGTCGCAGCGCTACCGACGGCATGAATTGCGGATAGCCAGTCGCACCTGCCCAGCTGCCTTTCAGCCGCCATCGCGGCACTCCCTGGTCGATTAGCTTCAATGCGGCGACGAACTCCGATTCGAAGAAATCGCGGCGCCGCCCGTAATAGCCGAGGCTTGCGAGCGCCTGGAGCAGATCGGTGCTCCCGGTTACCGTACCGTAGCTGGTTTCCAGACCCCAGATCGCCATCAGGACACCAGCATCGACACCGTAGCGGGCCTCCAGGCCTCGCAGCGCATCATAATGCCCGGCGTAATTGGCGCGGCCGCGCCTGATCAGCGACGCGGTGACGTGAGAGTCGAGGTACGGCCGAAGCGCGCCAACGACGCCGCCGCTGCTTCGAGCGATCGGTTCGGTACGTTCAAGCTCGATGACACGCTCATTTTTCGTGAGACCGAGTACGTGGTCTCGGATCGTGGGTTCGCGGACCCCTTGCTGCCGTGCGAGGGCAGCAAGCCGAAGCTTGTAGCTGTACCACGGATCCATCGTGGGCGCCGGCTGTGTGTAGGCCGGCTCCAGTCCACTTGCCTGCGCGAGCTGTGCGCCGCCCTGATCGGCTGTCGCCGCCGAACTCAGAGCGGCCGCTGATGCCAAGATCCCCCACCCGTTCATTCCGGAAACGCTCTCCTCGATACAGCCGAGGCTAGAGTGCCAAACCCTGCCGAGACCAGCTATGTTCATCGCGCATGGTGCACAGCTGGTCGGTAATATTTCTGGCGGATTGATTACGCGCTGGCGACCGAACGGGCTTGAAAAGCGCAGCGCTCGCCCCGAGAAGCGGCCAACGCGGAGAGGTGGCCGAGTGGTTTAAGGCAGCGGTCTTGAAAACCGCCGTGGGTGCAAGCCCACCGTGGGTTCGAATCCCACCCTCTCCGCCAAAGCCCGACATCCGTCCGGTGCGTATAATCGGCCGCTTATCGAAAACATTCGGGTTTTCCGGTGCTGGAGCTAAAAGCCCGTTGGACATTAAGCTTGCGTTCACGCTACAAATGTAGCACTCTACAAATGTAGCGCGGCGAGTCCGCGTGTGAAAGGATTGCACGAATGCTGAGCAAATTGCCGCCGCGTGAGCGCCAGATTGTGGATGTCCTTTATGAAAGAGGGCCTCTTGCCGTCGCGGACATCTGCGACGCTTTGCCGGTCCAGCTTAGCGGTTCGGCCGTCCGCGCGATGCTCAAGCGGCTTGAGGACAAGGGATTCGTACAGCGCAGCGAGTCCGAGCGCGGATTTCTCTACAGCCCGCTCGTTTCTGACAGCGTGGCCAAGAAGTCGGCACTGACTGACATCGTCCGGGTCTTTTTCAACGGCTCGCCCGCGAGCGCAGCAAGCGCCTTGCTCGGAATGTCGGACAAGCTCAAGGAAGACGAGCTCAACGAGCTCGAGCAAATGATCGCACGCGCACGGAAGGCAAAAGGGGGCCAGTAATGCACGTCCTCATCGGGATCGCGCTCAAGTCGCTTCTCCTCGCCGGGCTGACGCTTGGCCTCCTCCAGATCATGAGAAACCGGTCCGCGGCGGAGCGCTCGTGGGTCGCGCATATCGGCCTTCTTGCGCTCGTGATCATGGCGTTTGCGCCCCTGGTGCTGCCGAGCTGGAACGTCGAAACGCCTGTTTTGCTCGGAAGCGCTCCAGAAGCCACGGCCGCCATTCAGCCCGAGACTGCAGGGCCAGTTGCGACCGATTCGGCATCCGCAGTTCCGATCGAGAAGACCAAGGCCGCGTCAGCCAAACCGATGTTTGCGCCGATCAATCCTGTGGCCGCAGCGACGGCGATCTATGCGGTGCCGGCGTCGATCCTCCTGCTTATTACCTTTCTCGCCCTCGCGCGGCTCATTGCGCTCAGGGCTCGCGCCGACGTCCTCGTGGATGGTCACTGGCTGAGCGCCCTCGCACGCGCACAGCGTCGCATGGGCTTCAAACATGGTACGGCGCTTCTTACCAGCGACGAGCTCGCGTCTCCCATCAGCTGGGGGCTGATGCGCCCAGTGATCCTTCTCAACAGCCGCGCCGTCGCGGCCGCCGGCGAAGCCGAAGCGATCATCGCTCACGAGCTTGCCCACGTTGCCCGCATGGACTGGATCAAGCTGCTGCTCGCCCGGGTTGCAACGGCGCTGTTCTGGTTCAATCCTCTTGTCTGGCTACTTGCCCGCGAAGCTCACCAGCTTCGCGAAGAGACTGCCGACGACACCGTCCTCGCGGCCGATATCGTCGATACGGACTATGCGCAGCTACTCGTCGGGGTGGCCCGGCACGAGTGCCCGGGCCTGTTGCTGGGCGCACATGGCGTTGCACCATCGAAAAGCTCGCTTGCCCGCCGGGTGGCTCGAGTGCTCGACGGCAAGTCCGTCCGTGGTCCGGTCGCCCGGTCGTTCGCCCTCGGCGTGTTCGCAGGCGCGATAATGGTTGCGGCCCCTCTGGCTGCCCTGACCCTGACGCCCGCAGCGCCGAAGGATGCCAGGCTCCAGTCCAAATTCGCCTCGAGCGAACCCGCGGCGCCACCCTATGCAGCGCTCACCGAAGCACCGACCGATCTGCCACACATCATTGCCAAGGGCGTATCGACGTCGGTCACCACCGCGGTTGCAGCCGCAAGCGTAATCGCGCCCCAGGCGGTCAAGGCAGCGCAGGAAGACTTCCATACGGAAGGACCGAACGGCGCGACTGTGGACGGCGTCAAGGGAACGATCATTGCGCGGAGCCCGACGGGTGCGGAGTCGATCGTCTATCCGCCAGATGCGCATGGCCGTCGCATGATCGTCGCCAAGGCGCCCAATGGTGCTCGGGCCGTCACCTACGTCGATGCCGACGATGTGACGCTGCCCCTCGCCCGTCCGTCGCGCCAGCGCGGAAACAATGTCTCGATCGACCGGGTTATCGAGATGAGGGCTGTAGGAATTACCCCTGAGTATCTTGATGCGATCCGGTCGGCCTCACCGGCAATGCGCCGTGCGGATCTGGACGACGTCGTCGGCATGCGCGCTGTCGGTGTCACTCCGGAGTTCATCCGGGGAATGGTCACGGCTGGCCTCGCCAATCTCGATGCCGATGAGCTGACCCAGGCTTGGGCAGTCGGACTGAAACCGGATTATGTGCGCCAGATGGCGGCCGCCGGCTTTCGCGGCGACATCGATGATTATGTCGAGATGCACGCGGTCGGGGTGACGCCCGCCTACGCCGAGCAATTCCGCAAATCCGGCTACACGATCCTTGGCGCCAAGCAGCTGATCAAGTTCAAGACGCACGGAATCACGGCCGAGACGCTCCGGAGGGCTCCGCGGACTCCCCAACCTTTGCGCGAGCCGACCGTCAACCCGGGTGACGACGACGGCGGGTGACTACCCGCTCGCCTGACTGACTGAACTTCAATCGAACCGATTTTTTGAAGCCGCCCTGCTTGGGCGAACGGGCGAACTTTGCCCAGATTTCCGAAAGGAGACCGACCATGAACCGTCCTCTCGCCTTCGCTTGTGCCTTACTCGTCGCCTTCGTCACGGTTTCGACGGCCTGTTTCGCAGCGCCCTTCGACCCAGTCAGCTTCACGCTGCAGCAATCACAAAGCGACCCGCCAAGGATCCGGGCGAGCTTCCGGGACCGGGCCCACGATGCCAACAGTGACAATTGGTCGACGGGATTCATGCCGTCCGACCTCATCGGGCTGGAGGTGTCCTCCTTTCATGCTGCCGGCTCGCGGCCGCTTCACTTCTCCATAGTCCGCGAAGCGGGACGCCTCGATTGCGCCGGAAATGGAGGGAATAACTATGCTATCGGCAGTTGCCGGTTCACGGAAAATGCAGCCTTCATGCAGCTGCTCTCGAGCCGGGGCATCGGCAAGCCCAATCGTGGACAGGCATTCGGCCTCATGGCCGTGAATGCCCGGCGCGACGTCATCGATGCAGTCGCTGCGGCGCGCTATCCGACCCCGTCGATCGACGACCTCATGGCCCTTGCCGCCCTCGGCGTTGACGGCCGCTACATCACGGGAATGTCCCGCGCCGGTTACCGCCCGCGGTCGATTCACTCGCTGATCGAGTTCAAGGCGCTGAACATCACGCCCCAATGGATCGCGGGCTTTGCCCGCGTAGGCTATGCAAACGTTCCGGGTGACGGGCTCGTCCAGATGCGCGCGCTCAATATCTCGCCGGAGTTCATCGCCGGCTACCAGCGCATTGGCTACCGCAACTTGCCAGTGGATAAGCTGGTGCAGTTGAAAGCGCTCAATATCACCCCGGAATTCGTCCGGTCGGTCGTCCAGAACGGTCAGGCAATGCCTGCGGTCGATGATCTGGTTGAACTGAAGATGTTCGGACGGAAGCGCTGAGGCCCAGCCTGCCGTTCGTGACTGCCCGCTGCTCATTAGTCGAATCGTTGGCCGATTGATCGACGGGTCGTCGCCCCGGGCGCGGCCATCACGTAGCGCCTGACCTGGCAGTACAAGGGGACTTCAATTTTGACTCGGACGCTGTTGCTCGCAACGGCCGGGATGGCGGTGCTTACCCTCAGCTCCGCCGCCGCGGCACAAACCAACGCGGCGCAGTCAGGCCCGGCTCAGCCCAGCGTGAACCGGGCTACAGTCTATGAAGCATCGTTCTTCACGCAATTTGCTCCGCGCACCGCGCTCGACATCGCACGGCACGTGCCCGGATTCACTCTCGATCTTGGCAGTTCGCAGGACGTGCGCGGCTTCGCCGGAACCGCCGGGAACGTGGTCATCAATGGGGCCCGCTACAGCAGCAAGGCCGAGACGATCGACACGACCCTTTCGCGCATTCCAGCACAGCGCGTGATCCGCGTCGAGGTCGGCTCGGGCGATCTTTATGGCACCGACTTTGCGGGCAAGAGCCAGGTACTTAACGTCATCCTGTCCAAAGAGGCCGGCATCGACGGCAACGTAACTGCTTCGGCGAAGCGCTGGTTCACAGGTTACGTCAATACCGACGTCCAGGGATCGGTCCTCATCAGGCGCGGGCCGTCGACTTTCAACTTCTCGGCCGGGACCGGACGTAACCGCCAGCTCGAGGAAGGCACCGACAACCTGACGATCCCCGCGACGGGAGAACTCGTCGAGCATCGGCGCAAGCACAACAGCTACTTCAACAAGGATCCCTTCCTCGCGGCGACCTGGGCGCTCGAGCGCGGCTCGGACAAGGCAATCCGCTTCAACGCGCGGTGGCAGCCCAGCAGCTTCGACCTCTTCCAGCGCAACCGCGTGACGCCGGCGGACGGGCCGGCGCATGACGACAACCTCATCCAGACCTATCGTGATCCGGTTCTAGAACTCGGTGGTGACGTCACCCGGCCCCTTGCTGGCGGAGCGATCAAGCTGGTCGCGCTGGCAACCCGGCGAAAGCGACATGACATCGACAATTACATCCAGCGCGATGGATTGATCGAAGACGGCGCGGCGGTGGACGGCGGCTTCGAGCAATCCGTGCACGCGCGGCAGGACGAGACGATCGGCCGTGTCAGTTGGTCGCGGTCGGACTTGTGGGGCTTCTCGTTCGAGGCTGGTGGCGAGGCCGCCTACAATAAGCTCGACGACAAGGTCGACCTCTTCTCGATCGACGAGAACGGCGAGAAGGTGCGAATTTCCCTTCCCATTGCCGATGCGACCGTCAGCGAGAAGCGCGGGGAGCTTTTCGTCAACGTCGGAAAAAATCTTTCCTCCTCGCTGCGGATCGACGGCGGCATCAATTACGAGTTCTCGAACCTTAAGGTGAGCGGGGATGCTAGCGCCCAGCGAACGCTGAAGTTCCTGAAGCCCAATCTGGCGATCGACTGGAAGCCCGGCGGAGGATGGCATGGCCGATTGTCGGTCCGTCGAACGGTCGCGCAGCTCAATTTCTTTGACTTCATCAGCATCGGTGACCTGTCGACCAAGCGACTGAACGGCAGCAATGCCGATCTGGAACCGCAGCGAACATGGGAATTCCGCGCAACCGCCGAGCATTCGCTGCTGGGCGAGGGCCTGTTCAAACTCGACGTCGGCTACGACCTCATCAGCATGCTGCAGGACCGGATCCTGATCTTCGACGACGATGGAAATGCCTTCGACGCGCCGGGGAACCTCGGCACCGGCAAGCGCTCATTCGCGACCCTCACGCTCGACATGCCTCTCAATCGGTTCTGGAAGGGCTTGCGCGTCAAATTGACCGGTACGCTGCAGCGTACCCGCGTCGACGATCCGATCAGTCACGAGCCACGAAAGTTCAGCGGATTCTATCCCGCGTGGCAGTGGGACCTCGATGTCCGTCGTGATGCCGGCCCTTTGTCCTATGGGTTCGAGATCAGCGACAACCAGCGCTTCACCTACTATCGTACGGACGAGTTCGACACGAACCTCAACCGCGGCGCCTACATGACCGCATTCATCGAGTACCGGCCTCGGGAAAAAACGGCGGTCACCTTCAGCATCGACAATGCGCTGAGCACGCATGCGGCCCGGGATCGCTTACTCTTCCGTCCCAATCGGGCGGAGCCTCAGTTGGTGTTCGACGAGTACCGGGATCGCAACCGCCACCGCGCGTTCCAAATCACGCTGAAGCAGAGCTTTGGCGGAGGCGCCACGAAGATCGCCGCGAAGGGCAAGTGAAACGGAGACTTGGGGGCACGCAAAGCGTGCCCCCGCGCCTTCTGGTCAGAGCCGTTCAGCGAGTTCATAATCGGGAACGAGATTGCAGGGCCGCAACAAGCCGTTGAAAAAACGGCAGTTTTGCAAGATTCTCGAAGCCCGGCTAAGGCGGTCGAAACCCCCTTGCGGAGCATCAACAAGTGGCCGAGCCCACCATCCTGCCGTTCGACTGGCAGGACCCTTTCGACCTCGATCATCAATTGACGGACGAGGAGCGGCTCGTCCGTGACACGGCCGAATCCTATGCCCAGGACAAGCTCCTTCCGCGCGTGACGTCGGCTTATCTCGAGGAGCGGTTCGATCGCGAAATCATGAGCGAGTTCGGAGAGCTCGGTTTGCTGGGCGCGACCATTCCGCATGACTATGGCGGCGCCGGCCTCGGGTACGTGAGCTACGGTCTCATCGCTCGCGCGGTGGAACGGGTGGACAGCGGCTACCGCTCAGCGATGTCGGTTCAGTCGAGCCTCGTGATGTACCCGATCTTTGCGTACGGCTCGGAAGAGCAGCGCAAGAAGTATCTTCCCAGGCTCGCGACCGGTGAATGGGTCGGCTGTTTCGGTCTCACTGAACCCGACGCGGGATCCGATCCGGGCAGCATGCGCACGCGGGCCGAGAAGACGCCTGGCGGCTACAGGCTCACGGGCACCAAGATGTGGATCACCAATTCGCCCATCGCCGACGTCTTCGTGGTTTGGGCGAAGTCCGACGCGCATGGCGGCAAGATCCGCGGCTTCGTGCTCGAAAAGGGTATGGCGGGCCTGTCGGCTCCGAAGATCAGGGAAAAACTCTCGCTCCGCGCCTCGATCACCGGCGAGATCGTCATGGACGGCGTCGAGGTTGGCGAAGATGCGCTCCTCCCCAATGTGGAAGGCCTCAAGGGGCCGTTCGGTTGCCTCAACCGCGCGCGCTACGGCATCAGCTGGGGCTCGATGGGTGCCGCCGAGGCCTGCTACGCAGCAGCGCGGCAATATACGCTCGACCGGAAGCAGTTCGGGCGTCCCCTTGCCGCCAACCAGCTCGTCCAGCTGAAGCTCGCCAACATGGTGACCGAGATCACGCTCGGGCTCCTCGCATCGCTCCGTGTCGGCCGCCGCCTCGAAGCCGGTGAACTGATCCCCGAGACGATCAGCCTCATCAAGCGCAACAATTGCGGCAAGGCGCTGGAGATCGCGCGGATCGCGCGCGACATGCACGGCGGCAACGGCATCTCGGCCGAGTTCCACGTGATCCGCCATGCCGCGAACCTCGAGACGGTCAACACCTACGAGGGCACGCATGACGTGCATGCCCTGATCATGGGCCGGGCGATTACCGGGCTAAGCGCCTTCTAGGACGAGGCGCCGCTTCGCCGCGGCCGCCGCCAGATACTGATCGGCTCATCGCGATAGACGCCGTCGGGCTGTCGCTCGAAACCGAGCCGCTGAGCAAGCTTGATCGACGGGTCGTTCTCGATCGAAATGATCGCGACGGTCTCGTCTGCGTCCAGCGTCTCGTCGGCCCAGGCAAGCATCGCATCGCACGATTCGCGCGCGAGCCCCTTCCCATGCACTTCCGCTGCAAAAATGTAGCCGAGCTCAGGCTTACCCTCGATCGAGGGCGTGATCTCGCGATGATAGTCGAACAGGCCGACGTGTCCGACCAGCTTGCCGTCGGACTTTCGTTCCGCGGCAAGCAGGCCCGTTCCCTGCAACTGCCACAGGCCGACGCCGCCAAGCAGGCGGCGCCATGATTCCTCGCGGCCAAAGAGATGCCCGCCGAAATGTTTCATCACCACGGGATCCGACAGAATCGCCGTGTGCTCGGCGAGATCGTCTTCCCGAAAACCGCGCAAGAGCAATCGCTCGGTCTCCAGCGTTGGAGCCGAGGTCAGCGGCGAGAAGCGCACGCCTTACTTTTTGCCGAGCGTGAGACCGCCGAAGCGCTTGTTGAAGCGCGCAACCTGGCCGCCTTCCTGCATGAGGCGGGCGTTCCCGCCGGTCCATGCCGGATGAACCTTGGGGTCGATGTCGAGGTGAAGGGTGTCCCCTTCCTTGCCCCACGTCGAGCGCGTCTGGAACTTGGTGCCGTCGGTCATTTCGACGTTGATCATGTGATAATCGGGGTGAGCGCCGGACTTCATTTGTGTTTTCCTTGGGTTAGCCGCTGGTTTCCGACCAGCAGCGGAAAAGTTGAGCGGCGCCTCTACAGGGCGCCCGCAAAAGTTGCAACCAACGGTCCCGTCAGGCGGCCTGCGGCTCCCTTGCCCGCAGGCTCGGGATCAACAGCTCGGCGATCCTGAACGCGCCGAACAGTAAAGTTGCGTAGAAGAGATCGCCGGCAATCGTATTCTGGAAGAACGGAATTGCTGCGACGTAGCAAGCTTCGAGGCCAGCCAGCGTCCTCGGATAGAAGCCGCTGAACAGCCACATGCCGAAGTTGGTGATCACGAAAAACAGGATCGAGCTAACAATCGCCGCTGCGCCCACCCGAAGTGGCGACACGCGGCCAAGAGCGACCATTCCGACCATCACGATCAAGGCAACGCTGAAATAGACGGTTGCCTGGCCGTGGTAGAAACCCAGGACGAGATCGCTGAACAGGAGTGCACCGATGGGCGCTGCGAACGCAACGGGCCGCCGGCCGAGATAGGCGCCGCTGAACAGCGCCATCGCGCCGATTGGCGTGAAGTTGGGCGGATGCGGCACAAGGCGCAGGATGGCGGCGGCGAGAATTGCGGAGAGAAGCGCGATCAGGCGGCTGTGATTGGCAGTCATGCAGCCCCATTAATCGGCTTGACCGGAATTTGACAGCCCGACTAGCAGGGGCACGGACCAGGGTGCCGCTCGCGAAGTCGTTGCTTCGGCGGGAGCGGTTCAAAGGGAAGCCGGCGGAAATCCGGCGCTGTGCCCGCAACTGTGAGCCGATCCATTCGGCAAGTCAGGAACCTGCCTTGGTCCGTCGTCCGTTTCCCCGGCCGGGACCAGCCGCGGGTGCGTGGGCCCCGCTGCACAATGTGCTGCGCATCCCTCTGTGACGGCAATCTCGTCGACAGGAGGAATGAATGCCCGCAATTGGTCCCGATACAGACAAGATCGTCATCACCTCGTCCCGCGCTCCGCAGGACGAGGCGCAAACGCCCGCAAGCGTTACAATCATCGACCATTTGCGCATCGAGCGGCTTGACGATCCGATCGTCACCGCCCTCATTCGTCTTACTCCATCTGCGGCGGTTGCGAGCTCGGGTCCGCTTGGGTCGCTGACGGAAATTCGAATTCGCGGCGCCGAGGCCAACCACACATTGTTGTTCGTTGACGGAATCAAGATCGACGATCCGGCCTCGGGCGATACCCCACGCTATGAGATTCTCAATGCCGACCTTGCCTCGCGCATCGAGGTCGTCCGCGGCCCGCAATCGGCTTTGTGGGGTTCCGAGGCGATCGGAGGCGTTATTGCCGTTAACGGCCTCGATGATGCTCAAGGCTATGATGCGAAGGTTGAAGGCGGCTCGTTCGGCTTCATCCGTTCCAGCGCGGCCGGATCGATCGCTACCGACAAGGCCAGCGTTTCGGGCGCCATCGGCTTCCAGCGTGCAACTGGGATCAACAGCGTGGACGGGCCTGGAGACAAGGACGGCTACCACAACCTTTCCGGCCGGCTTCGCGCGACGTGGCGCCCGCGCGCCGATATCGAAATCGGGGCCTCGGCAATTGGCCTTCACGCGCGGGACGAGTTCGACGGTTTCGACCTCTTTACGGGCGCGCACACCGATACGCTGGACAACAGCCGCAACCGTCTCGAGGCTGGACGGATCTGGGCGTCGATCGGCACCGAGGCCTCGTCGTGGCGCGGCCGTATCGCCGGGACCGTGCTCGGCTCGTGGAACAAGAACTATCTCGAGGATGCCGAGCAGAACCGGACTCGCGGCTCGCGGCACAATCTCTCGGCGCAGCTGGAACGACGCTTCGTAACCGGCGCCGTAACGCATCGCCTTATTGTCGCGGCCGAAAACGAGCACGAAGAATTCCATGCTCACGACACCGCGTTCGGCGGATTCACCAACCAGGACAGGGATCGGAGCCACAGTTCGCTGACCGCGGAATGGCGGGGCGATGCGCGCACCCTTAGCGGTGACGTCGCCGTCCGCCATGACATGTTCAACCGGTTCAAGGACGCAACCAGCATCCGCGCGTCCATCCTCGGCGTGCTCGGCGACGGCCTCTCGCTCGCCGGTTCCTACGCTGAGGGAATCGCTCAACCGACGTTTTTCGATCTTTACGGCTTCTTTCCCGGAAACTTCGTCGGCAACCCGGATCTCAGGGCGGAAAGCTCGCGCGGGTTCGAACTGAGCCTGCGCTATCGGCATGGGGCTGTCGGCGCTTCTCTCACCGGCTATCGGCAGCGCCTTCACGACGAAATCGTCAATAACGCGACATTCACGAGCGTGCTGAACGCGCCCGGCAACAGCAAGCGCTCAGGCCTTGAGGCCACCGTGGAGTGGAGCGCCGGCACGGCCTTGCGATTGTCGGCTAATTATTCCTACCTGGATGCAACCCAGCCAGATCCGGTGAGTGGCGAGCAAGTCGCCGAAGCGCGACGTGCCAAACACAGCGGCTCGATTGCCGCCGACGGCTCGGCCGGGCGGATCAGCTATGGCGCTTCAATCGCCTATGTCGGTGACCACTTCGACAACCGCGACACGTTCCCGTTCGAGCGTGTCACTCTTGGTTCGTACTGGTTGGCCGATGCGCGCATCGCCTATTCAATCGGTCGGCACATCGAACTTTTCGCTCGTGGCACGAACCTTTTCGACCAACATTATCAGGATGTTTTCAGCTATCGCACGGAAGGTCGGGCGGTTTACGCCGGACTGCGACTGAGCCGCTAGAGCGTCAGGCCGCAGGCGGATCGGCGATCATCGCGGTGAAGCTCGCCTCCGCTGCAAGCTTGCCGTCGATGGTTGCGCGCCCCGCAAACTTGCAGACGCTGGCTCGTTTCTGAACGAAGTCGACCTCGAGCTTCAGGAGTACGCCGGGTTCGACCGGCTGGCGGAACTTCGCGCCTTCGATCGCCATGAAGTAAACGAGCTTGCCGGATCCCGCGAGGCCAAGCGCCTCGACCGCGAGGACACCCGCGGCCTGCGCCATCGCCTCGACGATGAGCACGCCGGGCATGATCGGCCGCGCCGGAAAATGGCCCTGGAAAAAGGGCTCGTTGATCGTAACCGCCTTGATCGCGACGATGCCCTTGTCAGGATCGAGGCTTTCTACCCGGTCGACAAGCAGCATCGGATAGCGGTGCGGCAGCGCCGCCATCACCCGCTTGATGTCGAGCGGACCGATGACGGCGCTGGCCGGCTTATCGTTCATATCTGGCTTAGCGACCCTGAGGCTGGTTCGGACGCGTGGCCTGTGCCGGTGCAGTGGTCGAGATCGTCGGAAGCGCAGTGTTCAGCGCCGAAAGGACGTCGTTCGTCACGTCAAGCGTCGAGCCACTGGCCAGCGTCGTGCCGATTTCGACCATGAGGTTGGCGCCGCGCTTCTGCATCACCTGCGTATAGATCGGACCCAGCTTCTGCGCGATCTGCTGCTGGATGTACTGCTGGTTGCGCGCGATCTGCTGCTGCTGGCCCTGAAGTTCCTGGGCCGCCTGGTTGCGCTTGGTTTCCCAGGCCTGCGCCCGCGCCTTGAGTGCTGCATCGGGCTCCTTGCCGTTCAGCGCATCGACCGCAGTCTGGATCGACTTGCCCTCGGTTTCGAGGGGGGCCGCAAGAGCCTTCTGGCGGTTCTGAAGCGCAGCGCCCTGGCTCTGCAGAGCCGCGGTCGCAGTCTTGCAGGCGCTGCAGCCATTGGTGACCTTCTCGAGATCAACGACGGCGACCACCGCCGCAGGAATAGCCTGCGCATGGGCCG
>Ga0207644_10000492_pt1 | contig 25386 bp, 21 predicted proteins | sample KBSS73metaG_FD_184326 | JGI IMG/M metagenome (GOLD analysis project Ga0207644, IMG submission 184326) | Switchgrass rhizosphere microbial communities from Kellogg Biological Station, Michigan, USA - KBS S7-3 metaG (SPAdes) (version 2) | ecosystem: Host-associated > Plants > Roots > Rhizosphere... | reverse complement strand
CGGGGTGCACGACGATGGGCTGCAGGACGCCGTGCTCGCGGAGATCTTCAGCCAGCTCATCAAGATCGGCTTCGGGAAATTCAGTGCGTGGGTTGTTGCGGTCTTCGTCTAGCAGGTGGATTGCCACCTGTGCCGCCGGTCGCGGTCGGTCTTCAGCGAAGGAAATCGATGCCCGGTGCTCGACGAAGAATGCCGATAAATCACCAAGAGTCGACGGAGTGTCTGCACTCGAAGGCAGGCTGTCCGGCTCTGGATCCAAGCCGGCCAAGTCGAGTTGAACGCCCTTCGATTTGTGCTAGCGCATGCGCATGGGCGCATCGTGATGCCGAATCTCGTCGTTGCAAAGTCCTCGCTCGCTGAGGTCGCGAGTCCCGCAACGTCGCGGGACGTTCAGTGACGTTCAATGTGATCTCACGAGGCACTCATACATTTACGGTTCTTTTCAAACCGTCGACTGCGTTCCGCTCGTTCGCGGGCGCGTCTTGAACTCTCAGCTGGCACGAGATCCGGGCGATGCCCCTCGCGCGAGACGATCCCGCCTGCCCCTGAGGGGAACGATCTCGGCACCTTCGCGCAACTTGTCCAAGTAATCCGCCCACGACTGAAGCATCTTGCGGCGCTGCTCGAGAAACTCGGTCCGGTTATAGGCCCGACCCAACGCGTCCTTCACCGCGTGAGCGAGCTGTGCCTCGATCACTGCTTCGTCGACATTCAGACGTTCGGCCAACAACGTGTGCGCCATTGCCCTGAAGCCGTGGCCGGTCATCTCGTCGCTCGGAAAGCCCATGCGCCTCAACGCCGAGAGCACCCCGTTGTCGCTCATCGGGCGTTCACCGGTACGCGGGCTGGGGAACACATAACGACCGTGGCCAGTCAGCGGTTGCAGTTCGCGGACGACCGCCAATGCTTGTCGCGAGAGAGGCACGACATGCGGCGCGCCACTCAGTTTTTCTTGCTTGGTGTGCTTCATTCGTGCAGCGGGAATACGCCATACCGCGGCGTCGAGATCGAACTCAGACCACTCGGCCTTGCGCAGCTCGCCCGGCCGGACGAACACCAGTGGCGCGAGTCGAAGCGCCGCACGCGTGATGGGCATCCCCTTGTAGCCTTCGATCGCCCGCAGCAACTCGCCGACTCGCTGCGGATCCGTGATCGCCGCCATGTGCTGCACGAGCACTGGCTTCAGCGCGCCACGCAGATCGGGCGTGGGATCCCTCTCTGCTCGCCCGGTTGCGATCGCGTATCGGAACACTTGACCGCAGGCCTGCAGCACGCGATGCGCAGTTTCGATCGCACCGCGCGCTTCGACTCGTCGCGTGGCCTGAAGCAACTGCGGTGCCTTGATCTCGCCAATGGGCAGACGCCCCAGCCACGGAAACACGTCCTGCTCGAGGCGGATGAGCGTTCGCGCCGCATGGCCGGAACTCACCTGCGCGACGTGGATGGTCGCGTGCCATTCGCGCGCTACAGCCTCGAAGCTGTTCGTGGCAACTTGCGAGTTGCTCGCTTTCTCCGCTCGACGCGCCTCGCTCGGATCCACGCCGGTCTCAAGGAGTTTGCGCGCCGCGTCCCTTCTCTGCCTGGCAGCCCTCAGTCCCGTATCCGGATAGGTGCCCAACGAGATGAGCTTTTCCTTGCCGCCGAACCGGTACCTCAGGCGCCACCAGCGACCGCCGTTGGGCGTCACCTCCAGGTAGAGCCCGCGCTCGTCACTGAGACGCACCGACTTCTCGCTCGGCTTGAAGGTCCGAATCTTGACCTCGGTGAGCATGAGGTGTGGGTAACTGGGTAACTCGTTTTTCCCTGTTACCCGCAAATCTACCCGCATCGCCGGCCGGGTTCAAGTGGATGGCTCAGGACGTCCTTGGCACAAAAAAGAGCCAAGTAGTTGATCTACTTGGCTCTTTCCGGACCTCTATGGATGTTCTAGGACATCTTGGGACTCTGTTCTGGTGGAGCTGGGGGGAATCGAACCCCCGTCCGAAAGCCTTTGTCAGGCAGATCTACACGCTTAGCTGGCTGATTTGTTTTTAATGCCTCGGGTCGCGCAGCAGCACGCTACCTTCGGCACGAGTCCCTTGATTTAGCCACCGACTGAAGGACGCAGCCGGCAGCGAGCCAATGTGTATGACCTCGCAGCGTTCAGGTTGCCCTGATCACCCAGCCCATCGGCCAACTGTTGCGAGGCTCACCGGTTTTAAGCGGCGAGGGCGTACGAAGAATCGTTCGCAGTTACTTTGTTTCCAGTGGATTTACGAGCGAACTGGTGCTCGGCGTGCACTGTTCCAACTCCGAACCCTCGTCGAAGCCAGGTCAGCCCCAGGACGGCTAGTTTAGGGCAGTCGGGGGCTACTCAAGGACCGGCGATCAAGCCGGGAAGCTCGTCCGGCCGGTCGATCAGGTGGTCGGCGCCCCAACTCGACGGCGCATCGCCGTCCCCCAGGTAGCCCCACGCCGCGACGACGGTGAGCATGGCCGCGGCCCGGCCGGCGTCGACATCGCGCCGATCGTCGCCGACGTAGGCGCAGCGCTCCGGAGCGAGCGCCAGCCGGCGCGCCGCCTCCAGCAGCGGTGCCGGATGCGGCTTGGAGTGCGCGACGGTGTCGCCGCAGACGAGGGTCGCGGCCTGCGTGGCCAGGCCGAGCGAAGCGACGAGCGGAGCGGCGAAGCGGGTCGCCTTGTTGGTGACGATTCCCCACCGCACGCCCCGGGTCGCCAGCCAGGCGAGGATCGGGACCATCCCGTCGAAGACCTTCGTTTCGCGCGTCATCCGTGCCTCGTAGCGATCGAGGAACTCGTCGCGAAGCTCGGCATAGCCGGGGTTCTCGGGAGTCAGGCCGAACGACGCTCCGATCATGCCGCGCGCGCCCGAGCCGACCATCCGGCGCAGCCCCTCGTAGGGAAGCGGAACGAGGCCTCGGTCGACGCGCATCTCGTTGCAGGCGCCGGCCAGGTCGGGGGCACTGTCGATCAGGGTGCCGTCGAGGTCGAACAGCACCGCGCCCAGGCGCGCCGTCATCGAAGCGGCACGCCCGTCATGCCGGCTTGCGGCAGGCGACGAGATAGTTGACGCTGGTGTCGGCCGACAGCCGATAGCGCCGCGACAGCGGGTTGTATTCGAGGCCCCGCGTCGTCTGCGGCTCGAGCCCCGCGCTGCGACACCACGCCGCGATCTCGCTCGGGCGCAGGAACCGCGCGTATTCGTGCGTGCCGCGCGGCAGCAGCTTCAGGACGTGCTCGGCGCCGACGATGGCGAAGAGGAACGCCTTGGGGTTGCGATTGATCGTCGAGAAGAACGCCCAGCCTCCCGGCTCGACGAGGCGCCCGCAGGCCGCGACGACCGAGCCGGGGTCGGGGACGTGCTCGAGCATCTCCATGCAGGTGACGACGCCGAAGCTCGCCGGCATCTCGTCGGCGAGCGACTCGACCGCGACTTCGCGATACGCCACGCGCGGCGTGGCGGCTTCGATGGCGTGGAGCTGGGCGACCTTGAGGGGCTTGGCGGCGAGGTCGATGCCGAGCACGTCGGCGCCGCGGCGGGCCATCGAATCGGCGAGGATGCCGCCGCCGCAGCCGACGTCGAGGACGCGCTTGCCCGCCAGCGGCGCCAGGCTGTCGATCCAGTCCAGGCGCAGCGGATTGATCTGGTGCAGCGGCCGGAAATCGCTTTCGGTGTCCCACCAGCGGTGGGCCAGCTCGCTGAACTTGGCGAGCTCGCGCGGATCGGCGTTGGTCGTCATGGACCGATGCTACCCACCCCAAACAAAAAGCCCCGCAGAGCGGGGCTTTTTGATCGAGCGGAGCGTCCTACTTGCCGCGCGTTCCGACCACTTCGATTTCCACGCGACGATTCTTCGCGCGACCTTCGGCGGTCTTGTTGTCGGCGACCGGCTGCTTCTCGCCCTTGCCTTCGGTGTAGACGCGGTTCTTCTCGACGCCCTTGCTGACGAGATAGGACTTGACGGCTTCCGAACGGCGGATCGAGAGGCGCTGGTTGTACGAGTCGGTGCCGACGGAGTCGGTGTGGCCGACGGCGATGATGACTTCCAGGTTGAGGCCGCTCATCTTGCTGACCAGGTCGTCGAGCTTGGCGCGGCCTTCGGGCTTGAGCACCGCCTTGTCGAAGTCGAAGAACGCGTCGGCGGCGAAGGTCACCTTCTCGCTGGTCGGCGCCGCAACGACGGCCGGAGCGGGAGCGGGAGCGGGGCCCGGAGCGGGAGCGGGAGCCGGAGCGGCACGCGGCGCAGGCGCCGGGACCATGGGCGCGGGCGGCGGCGGGACGCCATCGCAGCCCTGCATGCCGGTGGCCGGCGTCCAGAAGCCGTCACGCCAGCACAGATCGTTGTAGCCGTTCTTCCACGGCAGGCCGAAACCGTTCACCCAGTTGTCGTTGGTCTGCGCCGAGACGCCGGTGAACGAAGATGCGAGAGCAGCGGTTGCAAAGAGCGACGCCACCTTGTTCAGTTTCTTCATGATTCTCCTCTCGAGGGGGGCAAATAGTGTTCTGTGTAAACGTCCGAACTTGAATCGGAAAATACTGGCCACCCCCGCGCCGCGGACGTTGACCACCGACCAACTCATTGTGCCATAGGGCTCTCGTTCGGCCTGATTTTGCCCCGGTGCGCACGCCTGTGCGGGCACGTTGTTGCGCGGCTGCGACAGCCCCTCGACACTTAGAATCTCGCCTCGCGCTCGGCTCTTCGACGGGCGGTGCTCCCGCGTTCTGCGAGCCGACAAGATGACCTCATTCGCCAAGGAAACTCTGCCCATCAGCCTCGAGGAGGAGATGCGCCGTTCCTACCTCGATTACGCGATGAGCGTGATCGTCGGCCGAGCCCTCCCCGATGCGCGCGATGGCCTGAAGCCCGTGCACCGTCGCGTTCTCTTCGCGATGCACGAGCTCAACAACGACTGGAACCGGCCGTACAAGAAATCGGCGCGCATCGTCGGCGACGTCATCGGCAAGTACCACCCGCACGGCGACCAGTCGGTCTACGACACGATCGTTCGCATGGCGCAGGACTTCTCGATGCGCCACATGCTCGTCGACGGCCAGGGCAACTTCGGCTCGGTCGACGGCGACAACGCGGCGGCGATGCGCTACACCGAGATCCGCCTCGCCAAGATCGCGCACGAGATGCTCGCCGATCTCGACAAGGAGACGGTGAACTTCGGCCCCAACTACGACGGCAGCGAGCAAGAGCCGCTGGTGATGCCGTCGAAGCTGCCGAACCTGCTCGTCAACGGCTCGGGCGGAATCGCCGTCGGCATGGCGACCAACATCCCGCCGCACAACCTCAACGAGGTCGTCGACGCGTGCCAGCACCTGCTCAAGAACCCGGCAGCGACGATCGAGGAGCTGATGGAGATCATCCCGGCGCCCGACTTCCCGACCGCCGGAATCATCCACGGGCTGACGGGCGTGCGCGAGGGCTATCGCACAGGCCGCGGCCGCGTCGTGATGCGCGCGAAGTGCCACTTCGAGGACATCGACAAGGGCCAGCGCCAGTCGATCATCGTCGACGAGATCCCGTACCAGGTGAACAAGAAGAACCTGCTTGAGCGAATGGCCGAGCTGGTCCACGAGAAGAAGCTCGAGGGCATCAGCCACATCCAGGACGAGAGCGACAAGTCCGGCATGCGGGTCGTCATCGAGCTCAAGCGCGGCGAGGTGCCCGAGGTCGTCCTCAACAACCTCTACAAGCAGACACAGCTGCAGGACACGTTCGGCATCAACATGGTCGCGCTGATCGACGGCCAGCCGAAGCTCTGCAACCTGAAGGACCTGATCGAGATCTTCCTCGAGCACCGGCGCGAGGTGGTGACGCGGCGCACCGTGTTCGAGCTGAGGAAGGCGCGCGAGCGCGGCCACGTGCTCGAGGGCCTCGCCGTCGCGCTCGCCAACATCGACGAGTTCATCGAGACGATCAAGGCGTCGCCGACGCCACCGGTGGCGAAGTCGGCGCTGATGAGCAAGAGCTGGGATTCGTCGATGGTGCGCGAGATGCTGGCGCGCGTCGGCAGCGAGACCGCGCAGGGTCGCGACGCCTATCGGCCCGAGGGCCTGTCGCCCAACTTCGGCCTGCAGGCCGACGGGCTCTATCGCCTCTCGGACGACCAGGCTTCGGAGATCCTGCAGATGCGCCTGCAGCGCCTCACCGGCCTCGAGCAGGACAAGATCCTCGGCGAGTACCGCGAGGTGATGGCGCAGATCGCCGACCTGCTCGGCATCCTGGCGACGCCGGCGCGGGTGACGACGATCATCGGCGACGAGCTCACCGCGCTGAAGCAGGAGTTCGGCGCGGCCAAGCTGGCGCAGCGGCGCAGCACGATCGAGGCGAACGCGCTCGACCTCGGCACCGAGGACCTGATCACGCCGACCGACATGGTCGTGACGCTCTCGCACACCGGCTACGTCAAGAGCCAGCCGCTCGCCGAGTACCGCGCGCAGCGGCGCGGCGGCCGCGGCAAGCAGGCGACGCAGAACAAGGAAGACGACTGGGTCGAGCAGCTCTTCATCGCCAACACGCACGACTACATCCTCTGCTTCACGACGCTGGGTCGCGTCTACTGGCTGAAGGTGTGGGAGGTGCCGCAGGGCTCGCGCAACTCGCGCGGCCGGCCGATCGTCAACATGTTCCCGCTCCTGCCGGGCGAGAAGGTCAACGTCGTGCTGCCGCTCACCGACGGTTTTCGCAGCTTTCCCGCGGATCACTTCGTCTTCATGGCGACCGCCCAGGGCGTCGTCAAGAAGACCAGCCTCGACGAATTCAGCAACCCGAGGAAGGCCGGCATCATCGCCGTCGACCTCGACCCGGGCGACTTCCTCATCGGCGCGGCGCTCACCGACGGCATGCACGACGTGATGCTGTTCTCGGACGGCGGCAAGGCGGTCCGCTTCGACGAGCAGGACGTCCGCGCGATGGGCCGCAATGCGCGCGGCGTGCGCGGCATGCGGCTCGATCCGGCACAGAGCGTGATCGCCATGCTCGTCGCCGAAGACGAGTCGCAGAGCGTGCTGACCGCGACCGAGAACGGCTACGGCAAGCGCACCCCGATCACCGAGTACACGCGACACGGTCGCGACACCAAGGGGATGATCGCGATCCAGCAATCCGAGCGCAACGGCAAGGTCGTCGCCGCGACGCTGGTCCGCGCCGACGACGAGATCATGCTGATCACCGACAGCGGCGTCCTCGTCCGAACGCGCGTCGCCGAGATCCGCGAGCTCGGCCGCGCGACCCAGGGCGTGACGCTGATCGCCCTCGACGACGGCGCGCGCCTCACCGGCCTGCAGCGAATCGTCGAGAACGACGCAAGCCTCGAAGCGGCGATCGCCGAGAGCGGCGGCGAGGCGCCCCCGAGCGACGGAGAAAGCTCATGAAGAAGCTCCTCGCCGCCGCGCTCGTCGCCCTCGCGACGGCGAGCGGGCTCGGCCCCGCGGCGGCGCAGAGCGCGGGCGCCAGCTCGGCGCCGAGCTCGCCGGCGAAGAAGGAGCTCGTCCAGCGGCTGCTGCGCCTGCAGCAGGGCGACATCGAGAGCTTCGCGCGCAGCATCGTCGAGAGGCCTGCGGTGCAGATGATGCGCGAAGCCGGCCTGGCGCTGCAGCAGCAGCAAGCGACGCAGGAAAAGCGCGAGGCGTCCGCCAAGGCCATCGAAGGAGAGGTCAAGAAGTACATCGAGGACGCCTATCCGATCGTCCGCGAGCGAGCCCTCAAGCTGGCGCCGACGACGATCGGCACGACCTTCGAGACCAAGATGACCGAAGAGGAGCTGAGGCTGCTCGTCAACTGGCTCGAATCGCCGACCAACAAGAAGTATCAGCAGATCAGCCAGGAGCTGCGCAACGTGTTTTCGCAGCGGCTTCTCGGCGAGATGCCGGGCGTGCTCGATTCGAAGCTGCAGGCGCTCGACGGCCGCATCCGCGTGATCCTCGGCGTGCCGCCGCTCGGCGCGACGCCGCCAGCGTCCGCGGCGCGGCCCGCGAGCAAGTAGCGCGCGCTGCATGGCCGCGCCCTCGCCGCCACCGACCCAGGGCCTGGACTCGCTGCGCGGGCGCATCGACGCGATCGACCGCGAGCTGCTCGCGCTGCTGAACCGGCGCGCGCAGGTCGCGACCGAGATCGGCGCATTGAAGCGCGCCGAGGGCTCGCCGGCGTTTCGGCCCGAGCGCGAGGCGGCGGTGATCGATTCGCTCAAGGCCGCCAACGCCGGGCCGCTGCCGGCCGCGAGCGTGGCGCCGATCTGGCGCGAGATCATGTCGGCGTGCCGCTCGCTCGAGACGCCGACGCGGGTCGCCTACCTGGGCCCGGCGGGAACGTTCAGCGAGCTCGCCGCGCTCGGCTATTTCGGTTCGTCGATCGTTCGCCTGCCGTGCGCCAACGCCGACGAGGTCTTCCACGCGACGAGCGCGGGCGCCGCCGACTTCGGCGTCGTTCCGGTCGAGAACTCGAGCGAGGGCGTCGTCACGCGTTCGCTCGACCTCTTCCTGACCACGCCCTTGACGATCGTCGGCGAGACCAGCCTCTACGTCCGCCACAACCTGCTTCGCAAGGTCGACTCGCTCGACGGCATCGCCGCGGTGTGCGCGCATCCGCAGGCGCTCGCCCAATGCCACGCCTGGCTCAGCCACCACCTTCCCGGCGCCGAGCGGCGGCCGGTGGCGAGCAACGCCGAAGGCGCGCGTCTGGCCGGCCTCGATCCGTCGCTCGCCGGCCTCGCGAGTGAGCGCGCGGCGAGCGAGTACGGCCTCTTCAACATCGCCCCGGCGATCCAGGACGATGCCCACAACCGGACCCGCTTCGCGATCCTCGCGCATCCCGGCAACCATCCGCAGCCGAAGGCGTCGGGACACGATTGCACGAGCCTCGTCGTCTCGGTCGCGAACCGGCCCGGCGCCGTGCACGACATGCTGCAGCCGCTGAAGGCGCACGGCGTGTCGATGACCCGGTTCGAGTCGCGGCCGGCGCGATCGGGCCAGTGGGAGTACTACTTCTACGTCGACCTCGACGGCCATCCCGACCAGCCGAACGTCGCCCTCGCGCTCGAGGAGCTGCACGAGGCGTGCGCGTTCTTCAAGCTGCTCGGCACGTACCCCGTCGACTCGCACTGATCAACAACACTCGATGTTCGAACAACTCGGCGTGATCGGTTGCGGCCTGATGGGCGGCTCGTTCGCGCTCGCGATGAAGCGCGCCGGCCTCGTCCGCCGCGTCATCGGCTACAGCAAGTCGCCTTCGACGACCGAGCAGGCGCGCCGGCTCGGCGTCATCGACAGCGCCGCCGAGTCGGCGCTGCTCGCGGTCTCGGGCTCCGACATCGTCCTGCTCGCCGTTCCGGTCTCGGCGACCGAGGCGACCTTCAAGGCGATCCGCCACCTGATCGAGCCGAACACGCTGCTGATGGACGTCGGCTCGACCAAGCGCGACGTCGTCGACGCCGCCCGGCGCGTCCTAAAGGACCGCATCGTCTCGTTCGTTCCCGCTCATCCGATCGCCGGCAAGGAGGTCTCGGGAATCGGCCACGCCGACGCCGCGCTCTACCAGGGCCGCCAGGTGATCCTGACGCCGCTCGCGAAGACCTCGCCCGAGCTGGTCCAGAAGGCGACCGACGCGTGGTCGGCGATCGGCTCGCAGGTGCTGCGGATGACGCCCGAGAACCACGACGCCGCTTTTGCCGCCGTCAGCCACCTGCCGCACATCCTCGCCTTCGCCTACTTCAACTCGGTGGCGGGGCAGCCGGCCGGACGCGATTACCTCTCGCTCGGCGGCCCGGGCTTTCGCGACTTCACGAGAATCGCGGCGAGCAACCCCGAAGTGTGGCGCGACATCCTCATGGCCAACCGGGAAGAGATCCTCAAGCAGACGCAGCGCTTCCGCCACACGCTCGATGCGATGGAGCACGTCGTCAAGAGCGGCAACTCGGAAGCGCTCGAGGCGCTCATCCGCAGCGCCAGCGACGCGCGCGCCGGCTGGCAGATGAACTCGGCGACGCCGCACACGCATCGTTGAAAGGGGCGCAGCGCGCGCGCCATGTTCACGACCCGCTTCCTCGACATCCCGCCGCTTCGCGCCGTCTCGGGAACGGTGCGCGTGCCGGGCTCGAAGAGCATCTCGAACCGCGCCCTGCTGCTCGCCGGATTCGCCGCCGGGACGACGAGCATCTCCGGCCTGCTGCACTCCGACGACACCCACGTGATGCTCGAGGCGCTGAAGCAGCTCGGCTGCCGCATCGAAGGCGGGCGCAACGAGCTCGTCGTCACCGGCCTCGGCGGCCGGCCGCTGGCGCAGCAATCGATCCTCTGGCTCGGCAACGCCGGAACGGCGATGCGGCCGCTGGTCGCGTCGCTCGCGCTCGGCGCCGCCCCGGGCGCGCGCTTCGAGTTCCGCGGCACGCCGCGAATGCACGAGCGGCCGATCGGCGACCTCGTCGACGCCCTGCGATCGCTCGGCTGCGCGATCGAGTACCTCGAGCAACCGGGCTTCCCGCCGCTCGTCGTTCACGCGCCGCCGGCGCCGCTCGTGCTCGATGCGCCGATCGTCGTTCGCGGCGACGTCTCGAGCCAGTTCCTCACCTCGCTGCTGCTCGCGTTGCCGCAGCACGCCGGCCGCGCCGGGGCGACGGTCGAGGTCGCCGGCGAGCTGATCTCCAGGCCCTACGTCGACATCACGCTGCGCCTGCTCGAGCGCTTCGGGGTCGTCGTCGCGCGCGACGGCTGGGAGCGCTTCCAGGTGGCGGCACCGAACGGCCTCGTCTCGCCGGGCCGATTCGTCGTCGAAGGCGACGCGTCGTCGGCGTCGTACTTCATCGCCGCCGCGGCGGTCGCGGCGCGCGACGCGCCGCTGCGAATCGAAGGCGTCGGCAGCGAGTCAATCCAGGGTGACATCGCCTTCGTCGACGCCGTCCGCGCGATGGGCGCGACGATCGACGCGGAAGCGCATGCGCTGACGGTTCGGCGCGGCCGCTTTCCGCTCGCGCCGATCACGCTCGACTGCAATCACATCCCGGACGCGGCGATGACCCTCGCAGTGCTAGCGCTGTTCGCGTCGGGGCCGTCGCGGCTCGAGAACATCGCCAGCTGGCGCGTCAAGGAGACCGACCGGCTCGCGGCGATGTCGGCGGAGCTGGCCAAGCTCGGCGCGAGTGTCGTCGAGAGAGCGGACAGCCTCGAGATCCACCCGCCCTCGACCTGGCGCGCCGCCTCGATCGAGACCTACGACGACCACCGCATGGCGATGGCGTTGTCGCTCGCCGCCTTCAACGGCGCCATGGACGCGGGGCCGCGGTGGCCGGTGCGGATCGGCGACCCGCGCTGCGTGGCCAAGACCTGGCCCGACTACTTCGAAGCCTTGTTCTCGGTCGCCTCGGCGCTGCCGGGCGATATCCCGGTGCTGACCATCGACGGCCCGACCGCCTCGGGCAAGGGAACGCTGGCGAGCGCGGTCGCAGCCGAGCTCGGCTACGTGCTGCTCGACTCGGGCGCGGTCTATCGCGCCGTCGCGATCGCCGCGCTGCAGGCCGGCGTCGAGGCGTACGACGAGCCTGCGCTCGAGGCGCTCGCGCGCTCGATGGACCTGCGCTTCGCCGCCGGCCGCACCTTCCTCGCCAGCGCCGACGTCAGCGATTCGCTCCGGCTCGAGGCGGTCGGCGCGCTCGCCTCGCGCATCTCCGCGTTTCCGCGCGTTCGCCAGGCCGTCCTCGGCGTGCAGACCGCGTTCCGGCGCCTGCCCGGCCTCGTCGCCGACGGGCGCGACATGGGCACCGTCGTCTTCCCCGACGCCGAGCTCAAGGTCTTCCTCACCGCGAGCGCTGCCGAACGTGCCGAGCGACGACACAAGCAGTTGATTTCAAAGGGTATTTCCGCTAATATCGACAGTCTTCGTGCCGACCTCGAGGCGCGTGACGCTCGCGATATCCATCGCAGCGCATCGCCGCTGAAGCCAGCCGAAGGTGCATTCCTTCTGGACAACTCGGCGCTGACGATCGAAGCTTCGGTCGCTGCGGTGCTCGAAGCCTGGGAGGAACGCCGGCCTTTCGACCGACCGCAGGTCTGAAGACCGTTCCCCGGCGCCGTCGCTTCCCCGCCTCGTGCCTCCTGGCACACCGAAGCGTCGGATCCTCAACCTAACCCGCGGCACCGCCCACGCGGCCGCACGGAAATTCAAGTCAATGTCTCAAGCTCAAGTCGCCACGCGCCCGTCGGAATCCCACGCGCCGGATTCGTTCGCCGCCATGTTCGAGGATTCGCTCAAGAAGGCGGAGATGCGCAGTGGTGAAGTCATCACCGCCGAGGTTGTCCGCGTCGAGCACAGCTTCGTCGTCGTCAACGCCGGCCTCAAGTCGGAAGCCTACGTTCCGATCGACGAATTCAAGAACGACCAGGGCGAGCTCGAAGTGCAGCCCGGCGATTTCGTCTCGGTCGCGATCGACGCCGTCGAGAACGGCTACGGCGACACCATCCTGTCGCGCGACAAGGCCAAGCGCCTCGCCTCCTGGCTCTCGCTCGAGAACTCGCTCGAGTCGGGCGAGTTCGTCACCGGCACCGTCAACGGCAAGGTCAAGGGCGGCCTGACCGTCCTCGTCAACGGCATCCGCGCCTTCCTGCCGGGCTCGCTGCTCGACACGCGTCCGGTCAAGGACATGAGCCCGTTCGAGGGCAAGACGATGGAGTTCAAGGTCATCAAGCTCGATCGCAAGCGCAACAACGTCGTGTTGTCGCGCCGCGCCGTCGTCGAGGCGTCGATGGGCGAAGAGCGCGCCAAGCTGATGGAGACGCTGCGCGAAGGCGCGATCGTCCACGGCGTGGTCAAGAACATCACCGAGTACGGTGCGTTCGTCGACCTCGGCGGCATCGACGGCCTGCTCCACATCACCGACATGGCCTGGCGCCGTGTCCGCCATCCGAGCGAAGTCGTCCAGGTCGGCCAGGAGCTCGACGCCAAGGTGCTGAAGTTCGACGCCGAGAAGAACCGCGTCTCGCTCGGCATCAAGCAGCTCGGCGACGACCCGTGGCACGGCGTGTCGCGCCGCTACCCGCAGGGCACGCGCCTGTTCGGCAAGGTCACCAACATCGCCGACTACGGCGCGTTCGTCGAGATCGAGCCGGGCATCGAAGGCCTGGTCCACGTCTCGGAGATGGACTGGACGAACAAGAACGTCGCCCCGTCGAAGATGGTCTCGCTCGGCGAGGAAGTCGAGGTCATGGTCCTCGAGATCGACGAGGACAAGCGTCGCATCTCGCTCGGCATGAAGCAGTGCAAGGCCAATCCGTGGGAGGAGTTTTCCTCGACGGTGCAGCGCGGCGATCGCGTCAAGGGCCCGGTCAAGTCGATCACCGACTTCGGCGTTTTCGTCGGCCTGGCCGCGGGCATCGACGGCCTGGTCCACCTCTCCGACCTGTCGTGGAACGAGCCCGGCGAGACCGCCGTGCGCAACTACAAGAAGGGCCAGGAGGTCGAGGCGATCGTGCTCGCCGTCGACGTCGACCGCGAGCGCATCTCGCTCGGCATCAAGCAGCTCGACAGCGATCCGTTCACCGCCTACGCGTCGGTCAACGACCGCGGCGCGACGGTCACCGGCAAGGTCATCTCGGTCGACCCGCGCGGCGCCGAGATCCAGCTCAACGCCGACGTGACGGGCTACCTGCGTGCCTCCGAGATCAGCCGCGACCGCGTCGAGGACGCTCGCAACGTGCTGAAGGAAGGCGACGAGGTCTCGGCGATCATCATCAACGTCGACCGCAAGGCGCGCTCGATCCAGCTCTCGATCAAGGCGAAGGACAACGCCGACGCGCAGGAAGGCATGCAGCGCCTGCAGCAGGCGAGCGAGCGCGAAAACGCCGGCACGACGAGCCTGGGCGCATTGCTGCGCGCCAAGCTCGACAACCAGAACCAGGACTCCTGAGCTCGATGAGTCCGGCGGGCCGAGCGCCGGGCCGATCCCGAGGCGTTCTCGTCGGGCGAGGGACTCCATGACGCGTTCCGACCTCGTCATCCAGCTGGCCGAGCGATTCGGCCAGCTGACCCACCGCGACACCGAGTTCGCGGTGAAGACGATCCTCGACGCGATGGCCTCCGCGCTGGCGCGCGGCCACCGCATCGAGATCCGCGGCTTCGGCAGCTTCTCGATCAACCGCCGCCCGCCCCGCGTCGGCCGCAACCCGCGCTCGGGCGAACAGGTCGTGATCTCGGAAAAGCTGGTGCCGCACTTCAAGCCGGGCAAGGCCCTGCGCGAGGCGGTCGACGCGCGCGTCGGCGCTTTGCGCGCGGCCGAAGAGAGTTCCGCGGCCGGCAGCCCCGCCGCCGCCGACAAGAGCGAGAGCTAGAGCCGGTCCGCGGCGACGACGATGCGAGCGCTCGTCTGGATCATCCGGGGCGCCGTCTTCCTGACGCTGTTCGCCTTCGCGCTCAACAACAACCACGGCGCGGTGGTGAACTGGTTCTTCGGCTACGAATGGCGCGCGCCGATGGTCTTCATCGTCCTCGCCGCGTTCGGCTTCGGCTGCGCGTTCGGCATCTTCGCGATGGTGCCGAGCTGGTGGCGGCACCGCCGCATGGCGCGAACGCACACGCGCCGCGCCGAAGACCGCGCCGCCGCCTCGGCTGCGCTCGTTCCGGCCGAGGCCGGCCCGAACCATCCGCCTCGCGATGGACTTTGATCCGCAGTGGCTGCTCTGGCTGGCGCTCGGCCTGGGCGGCGGCGGCTTCGCCCTCGGCTGGCTGGCGTCGCGCCTCGACGCGCGCCAATACCGGCGCGAGCGGCAGGAATCGCCCAAGGTCTACTACAAGGGCCTCAACCTGCTCCTCAACGAGCAGCACGACAAGGCGATCGATGCGTTCATCGAAGCCGTCCAGCAGGATCCCGACACGTCCGAGCTCCACTTCGCGCTCGGCGACCTGTTCCGAAAGCGCGGCGAATACGAGCGCGCGGTGCGCGTCCATCAGCACCTGCTCGGCCGCGCCGATCTCTCCAAGGCCGAGCGCGACCAGGCCCAGCACGGCCTGGCGCAGGACTACATGAAGGCCGGCCTCTTCGATCGCGCCGAGGCGGCATACCAGGCGCTCGCCGGAACGTCGTTCGACACCGAGGCGAGGCTCGCGCTGCTCGATCTGCACGAGCGCTCGCGCGACTGGCGCGCCGCCGCCGCCGTCGCCGCGCTTCTCGAGCAGAGCGGCAGCGGCTCGTTCGCGTCGCGGATCGCCCACTATCACTGCGAGCTCGCGCTCGAGGCCGACGCGTCGGGCCAGCGCGACGCCGCCGACGTCGAGCTCGCACTCGCCCGTGACGCCGCCCCGTCCGACGCCCGGCCGCTCGTTCTATCCGGCGAGCTCGCGGGCGCGCGCGGCGACCACGGCGCGGCGCTCGGCTGGTGGAACACCTTGATGTCGGTTCGGCCGGCGGCGTTCAACCTCGTCGCCAAGCGCTACGCAACGAGCGCGCGCCACGCCGGCGACACCGCTGCTCTTTCGCGGCTGCAGGCGCTCTACGACAAGGCACCGACGCTCGACCTGCTGCAGGCGATCACGACGCTCCAGCCCGACGACACGACCCGCCGCGAGCGGCTGCTCGCGCACCTGTGCGAGCAGCCGAGCCTCGGCGCGGCGCAGGCGCTGCTCGCGGCGGCGAGCGGCGACGCGGCGGCGGCGTCGTCGCCGCCCATCGCCGGTACGAGCCCCGGCCTCGCCGCGAACGAGGCCGCCGCGGTGCGCGACGCGGTCCGGCGCGCCGCGCGACCGCTCCATCGCTACCGCTGCGCCGCGTGCGGGTTCGAGGCCGAGCACTACTTCTGGCAATGCCCGGGCTGCCTCGGCTGGGACACGTATCCTCCACGTCGATTGGAGGACCTTTGAAGCCGACCACGCCCACCCGCGACCAGCTGAAGGCAGCGCGCGTCCTCGTCGTCGGCGACGCGATGCTCGACCGCTACTGGTTCGGCGCGGTCGACCGGATCTCGCCCGAGGCGCCGGTGCCGGTCGTTCGCGTCAACCCGAGCAAGGAGCAGGAACGGCTCGGCGGCGCGGCCAACGTCGCCTGGAACATCAAGGTGCTCGGCGCGCACCCGAGCCTGCTGACGGCGATCGGCGACGACGAGCATGGCCACCGGCTCGAGAGTCTGCTCGAAAAGAGCGGGATCGAGACCCTGTCCAAGCGCGACGCGCGGTTGACGACGACGGTGAAGCTGCGCGTCATCGGCCGCTCGCAGCAGCTCCTGCGAGTCGACTTCGAGGAGGAGCCCGACCACGAGGTCCTGGTCGAGATGCGCCCGCTCTACAACGACGCGCTGACTGTCTCGAAGGTGGTCCTGTTCTCGGACTACGGCAAGGGCGGGCTGACGCACATCCCGGCGATGATCGAAGCGGCTCGCGCCGCCGGGCTCCCGGTCCTCGTCGATCCCAAGGGCAGCGACTACCAGCGCTACCAGGGCGCGACCGTCATCACGCCGAACCGCAACGAGCTCGCCCAGGTGATCGGGACGTGGACCAGCGAAGCCCAGCTGCATGAGCGCGCGCAGGCGCTGCGCGCCGCGCTCGGGCTCGACGCGCTCCTCCTCACCCGCTCCGAGGACGGCATGTCGCTCTTCGACCAGGCCGGCCACCTGCAGGTCCCGGCCGAGGCGCGCGAAGTCTTCGACGTCACCGGCGCCGGCGACACCGTGATCGCGACGCTCGCCGCGATGCTCGCCTGCGGTCTCTCGGTGCGCGAGGCGATGCCGATCGCCAACCGCGCCGGCGGCATCGTCGTCGGCAAATTCGGCACGGCGAGCGTCAGCTACGACGAGCTGTTCGGCGCGGGAGCCGCGGCGTGAGGGTCGTCGTCACCGGCGCGGCCGGGATGATCGGCGCCAACCTGCTGCGTGGCCTGAACGCGATCGGCATCGACGACATCGTCGCCGTCGACGACCTGAGCGACGGACAGAAGTTCGCCAACCTCGCCGGCGCGTCGATCAGCGACTACTTCGACCGGCGCGATTTCTACCCGCGCTTCGAGCGCGGCGAGCTCGGCCGCGTCGACGCCGTGTTCCACGAGGGCGCGTGCTCCGACACGATGGAGCACGACGGCCGGCTCATGCTCGACCTCAACTACCGCTGCTCGAAGACGCTCCTCGACGCCTGCCAGGCGAGGAACGTTCGCCTTCTCTACGCGTCGTCGGCGGCGGTGTACGGCGGCGCGTCGACGTTTCGCGAGGAGCCGGCGTTCGAGCGCCCGCTCAACGTCTACGGCTATTCGAAGCTGCTCTTCGACAACGTCGTGCGGCGAATGCTGGCGACGGCGACGGTGCAGGTCGCGGGCTTCCGCTACTTCAACGTCTACGGCCCGCACGAGCAGCACAAGGGCAGGATGGCGTCGGTCGCCTTCCATCACTTCAACCAGCTGCGCAGCGAGGGCCGCGTCAAGCTGTTCGGGCCGTACGGCGGCTACGGCGCCGGCGAGCAGGCGCGCGACTTCGTCTACGTCGACGATGTCGTCGCGGTCAACCTCTGGTTCCTCGACCATCCCGAGGCGAGCGGGATCTTCAACCTCGGCAGCGGCCGCGCCCAGCCGTTCAACGATGTCGCCGCGGCGGTCGTCAACGCCGAGCGCGCCGCGCGCGGCGAGGCGCCGATGTCGCTCGCCGGCATCGTCGCGGCCGGGCAGATCGAGTACATCGACTTTCCCGCCGCGCTGGTCGGCAAGTACCAGTGCTTCACCGAAGCCGACCTCGGCGCGCTGCGCGGGGTCGGTTGCGGCCACGCCTTCGCCGACGTCGCCAGCGGCGTCGGCCGCTACGCCGCGGCGCTGCGCGCGTCCGGCTGATCCTTCCCGACGTCAACGCGGCGGCGCCGGCTTCCGTTACGGTGGCGGCCGTGCGTCGCGGCCACGCGGTGATCCGGCGCGACCTCGCCACGACCGGACCGTCCCAACCCCAGGAGCTCGCATGTTCAAGAAATTCGTCGCCGCGCTCGCCGCGCTGCTCGCCACCACCGCGTTCGCCGCGGTGGAAGCCAACAAGGCGACGCAGGCCGAGCTCGAGGCCATCAGCGGCATCGGCCCGACCATCTCGGCGTCGATCGTCAGCGAGCGCAAGAAGGCCGAATTCAAGGACTGGAACGACCTCTTCAAGCGCGTCCGCGGCGTCGGCGACCGCAGCGCCGCCAAGTTCTCGCAAGGCGGCCTGACCGTCGCCGGCAAGCCCTACCCCGGCGCGCCGTATGTCGAGCCGGTGAAATCGGCGCCGACGACCGCGAAGGCGGCTTCCGGCTCGACGCGCGCCGGCGACGCGTCGAAGGCGAACGCCACCAAGGCATCTGCCGGCAAGACCGGCGGCGAGAAGTCGCCATCGGGCACCAAGACGGCGGGTGCCAAGGCCGAAGCCAAGTCGACGGCCGCGAGCGCGCCCAAGAAGTAAGGCCGCCGCCTCCGTCAACGGGCTTCGCCGCCGCGCTTGCCGCGACCGCGAAGCCTTTCTTCACGCCGCGGCGGCGATCGCGGCGGGCGCCTCCTGCCAGTCGAAGAACGCGCGCACCTCGGCGACCCGCGCCATCGTGTCCTTGACGCCGAGCGCGATCAGCTCGCGCGTGTAGGGCGCCTCGAAGAGAAGATAGCTGGCGAGCGCTGCGCCGCGCGCATCGTCGCCCTGGCCCGACACGCCGACGCCGCGCAGCATGGCGCGGATCGGCAACGGCAGGCTCGTCAGGTGGCGCGCCGCGATGTCGTCGAGCCGCTCGCTCGGCGAGATCACGAGGACGCGAATCGGCTTCAGGCTCGTCGCGACACGCGACTCGGGCGGCAGCAGCGCGAGCGTGGCGTTGATCCGTTGCAGCCGCTCGACGTCGACCGCGAGCGCATCGAGAAAGATGTTCGACAGCGCGTGGCCGGCGATCTGCGCCAGGTTGGGATATTCGCTGCTGCCCTTGCGCTCGCCGGGAGGCTCGTGCATCCGACCGGCGCCGACGACCAGGATCCGCTCGGCGCCGAGATGGACCGCGGGCGAGATCGGCGCCGCCTGGCGCATCGAGCCGTCGCCGCAGTATTCGACGTGGCCCTCGATGTCGAGCGCCACCGCCGGAAAGACGAACGGGATCGCCGACGACGCGAGCAGGTGGTTGACGGTGATCGGCGTCCGCACCGCGAGGCGCTGCGAGCGCGTCCACGGAACGATGTCGCCGAGCGCGTCGTAGAAGGTCACGTGCAGCCCCGAGCCGTAGCTCGACGCCGTCACCGCGACCGCGTGCAGGTGGCCATCGGCCATGACGCGATGCAGCCGGCTGGTGTCGACGAGCTCGCCGAGCAGCGTCTTGAGCGGCGTGTTGTCGAGCAGCGAGCGCGGCCGGGCGCGGCTCCAGCGCGCGATCACCCAGCCGATCGACAGCATCGACAGCCAGCGCGCGCCGGTGCGGATCACGCCAAGCGAGTCGGAGCGGTAGACCTGCTCGGCGCGGAAGTTCTGCCAGATGTCGACCAGTCCGGCGATGGCGGCGTCGAACGTGTCGGCGCGACAGGCGAGCGCGGCCGCGTTGATCGCGCCCGCCGACGTTCCGGCGATGACAGGAAAGAGATTGCCCGGCGCCGCGCCGCTATCGCGGCGGATCTGCGCCACCGCCTGCAGGACGCCGACCTGATAGGCGGCGCGCGCACCGCCGCCGGTGAGAACGAGCCCGGTCTTGCTTGTCGAATCCGTCATGCCGCGCCGGATCGGCCGGTGGCCGGTCGGCGCGATGATAGGTCAGGCCCGGCGCGCGAGCGCCGTTGCGACGGCGCTCGCATCACCAGCACTCGGCGACCGTCTTGGTCGTGCTCGTCGTGCCGCGAACCCCGCGTTCGTCGAGGGTGAAGGCCGCGCATGCGTCGCTCGCTTGCGCGCCCTGCGGAGCGGCGCGCAGCGTGAACGTCGCCGCCGCCTGGTTGCTCAGCGTCAGCAGGTAGTAGCCGTTGTCGCTGGCCGGCTTGGCGACGACGGTCGGCCCCGGCGCAGCGCTCAGCGTCGCCGTCGAGTAGCCCGAGCCGCCGTGCTCGGTCGCATAGCGCTCCATCAGCTGCGCGGTCGTCACGAGCGCGGCGCGTGCATCGGCGCGTCGCGCCTTGCGAACCGAATCCTGATAGCTCGGCAGGACGATGACGGCGAGGATGCCGATCACGGCGACGACGATCATGATCTCGATCAGCGTGAAGCCGCGGCGCGCGCCGGCGAGCGCGCGCGATCGACAGCGGCGGTCGTCACGGCGCATAGATCACCTTCAGCGCCGGCGCCGCCGTCCCCGCCGAGACCGTGAAGCGGATCGCTTCGCCGGCCTTCAGCGTCTCGAGCGGCGCCCGCGTGCCGCTGCGCAGCAGCTGCGTCTGGCCGGCGACGAGATCGAGCCAGATCCCCTGCACCTGCACGCGCGTGCCGCGGCCGTCGACCGCCTCGACCGTGCCACGACGCAGGCTCGCGCTCTCGTCGCCCTGCACGTGCGCCGGCTGCGGCGCGGCGGCGAGAACCGCCGAGGCGGCGGGAGCGCTCGCGCCGCTCACCCCGCTCGCCGGCGCAACCGTCGCGACGGAAACGAGCGCCAGCGCGGCGAGGATGAAGGACGCGGCGCGAGTGCGCGGCAGCGAAACGAGCTCTTTCATGATCAACGCACCTCGTGCCACATGACGCGCCCTTCCCGGCCGGCGCCGGAGGTCTCGCGGACCCGGACGACCGAGCCGTCCGAGGTATTGATGAACTTGTCCTCGAGCCCGCTGACACCGCCCGAGCGGTTGCTCATGAAGCCGGGCGACGCCGGGATCGAGCCGATGCGCCTCGCGCTCGTGTTCATCGCCTGTCCGGCTTGGCCGCCGCGGCGGATGTAGTCGGCCGAGGTCAGGACGTTGTCGCCGTTGCTATCGAAGGTGGCGCTGTCGAAGCGGTTGCCCGTCATCGCGTCGAGCTCGAGCACCCAGCCCGAGCCGCCGTAAGCGCACGGCGAGCTGATGTCGGGAACGATCGAGGTGAAGATGGCCCGGCCGCCGCGGAAGCGCGCGTCGGCGACGACGCGCTCGCCCGACTCGGGCAGGTCGATGTACCAGCCTCGCTTGCCGCTCAGGTAGGCCGCCTTCAGGATCGTGTTGTCGCCGCCGCTCAAGTAGTCCTTCGGCAGGTCGACCGCATGCGTGCTGAAGCGGTACTCGTTGCCGTCGGCGCCGGTGCCGACGCCGGTGATCGACTGCTGGACCAGCGACGAGAGCGCGACCGTGCCGGCGTTGCCGGTGTCGCGGACGGCGTAGATGCGCTGCCTCGTCAGGTCGTCGTTGTCGGCGCTGGCGATGTAGCGGCCGCTGCCGAAGGCGACGAGGAAGCCGCCGCCGGCGAACTTCGTGACGTCGGGCCGGCCGGTGATCGCGTGGCCGCTGCCGGCGACGAAGAGCGGCACGCCGCCGTTGCTGAGCGCCCAGCTTCCCGGGCTCGTGCTGTAGAGGTCGAACTTCCAGAGGTTGCCGTCGAGGTCGCCGGCGTAGGCGATGTCGGCGACCCCGTCGCCGTTGATGTCGATCACCGCCGGCGCCGAGAGGCCGTTCGGGCTCGACGGCGTTCCCGCGCCGGTGTCTATCTTGGCGACCAGGCTGCCGCTCTCGGCGTCGATCACGAACAGGAATGCGCGGCCGCTCGCGTTGCCGACGTTGTAGCCGCCGCTCACCACCACCGACCAGCGGCCGTTGTTGGTCTTGACCAGGAGCGGCTGGCCGAACACGTAGCCGAGGTCGGCGTCCTGGAATTCCCAACGAACGATTCGCGCGGCGTTGGCCTCGGAAAACTGCGACGGATCCGTGACGTCGAGCGCGAACACGCCTTTCGCGCCGGCGCGCATCCCGGCGACGAGCAGCGTGTGCCAGGCGCCGTCGTAGAAGACGTCACCGACCGTCGGCGAGCCGTCGACGAAATAGCGGTGCGTGTAGGCGAGGTCGGTGAGCTTCGGCAGATCGGCCATCACCGCAGAGGGAACATAGGCGAACAGCTCGGCGCCGTTGGTCGCATTGATCGCGTGCAGCATGCCGTCGTTGCCGCCCATGTAGATGACGGGAGTGCGGCCGCGATACGTGGCGGCGAACCCGCTGTAGGGGCCGGCCTCGAAGTCGTCGTAGTAGCCGTAGTTGGGCGCGCCGACGTAGTACGGCGACGAATTGATCACGTCGCCGAGCGGCGTGATGGCGCGGTTCCTGAACTGCGGTTCCGCGCACGGCGGGCTCGTGCAGTTGCGCGCTTCGAGGCTGGCGTCGCCGCGCAGGAAGCGCAGGCGCTGCTCGCCGAAGCCATCGCTGCCGCCGCCGGCAGTCTGGTTGAGCGCGGCGACCTGGCCGACGTCGAGCTCGCCGGCGACCGGCGTGTCGGGCAGCGCCGGCCACCGGAACGGAATTCCATGCAGGCCCGCCTCCGCCGACGGCTTGTAGGTGAGGATGGCGCGGCCCGAGTTCCAGTGCTGCTGCTTGATCTGCTGCCCGCTGTCCCAGGTCGGCGTCGAGCTGATCGCACCGCTCGCGTCGACGCCGTAGTTGAGCAGCGTTCCCGACCAGTCCGAGCTGTTGAACTTGGCCTGGTAGAGCGCCGAGCCGTTCGTCCACGAGCCCGTGTTCAGCGCCACCGACGACGCCGCGCTGGTCTTGGCCTGGATATCGCTGACGATGGACTGGAACGCGCGCTGCAGCGAATCGGCGCTGGTGCCGAGGAACGCCCTCGGGTAGCCGCCGCCGAGCGCGGCCATCTGGTTGAGCGCGGCGATCGAGCTCGGGTTGGCGAGCGTATCGCCCATGCCGACGACGTAGGTCTGGACGTCGAAGTCGCGCCCCGACACGCGGGTCGTGCGCAGCGCGGTGAGCTGGTCGAAGACGTCCTGCTGCGCCCGGCCATAGGTCCACACGCCGTTCGTCTGCGTGCTCTGCCACTCGGACGGGTCGTACTGCGAACCGTCCATCCGCCCGGTCGGATTGCCGTCGGTCGCGAGCATCACGAAATTGCGCTGGCAGCTCTGCGTGATCGGCGTGCTGCCGCCGTTGCGGAAGTAGTCGCGGACGGTGTCGAGCGTTCCCGCGATCGGCGTGAAGAACGTGTTGTTCTTGATCTCGCCGGACCACCAGTACGGCGTCTCCTCGCCAAGCAGCGTCATCAGGGTCGAGAAGTGACCCACGCTCGCATCGTCGCTCACGCCCTCGTCGATCCTGCCGCGGCCGGTCGGATAGTCGCCGTAACCCCAGCCGCGCCGGATCCAGAGCTGGCGCGGCACGGTCTCCGTCGTCGGCAAAAAGCCGGCGTCGGTGGGTGTGAACTGGATCGCGCCGAAGTAGCCGCCGAAGTTGTTCCAGTCCCAGCCGCTCGAGTTGTCGTGTCCGTTGAAGACGTGATAGACCGTTCCGCCGCCGCCGATGCCGTAGAGCTGGTTGTCGCCCCAGGGCGAATACAGCACGTCATTGATGTCGGCGTCGTCGCCGCTGCGCTCGTAGGTGATGTGGCTGAAGCCGTTGTCGGGCTGCGGATTGGCGATGCAACGCCGGCCTGCGTTCGACACTGAGATCCCGGCGACGCAGTCGTTGGTGTAGACCATCGTCGTCGAATCGCCGAGGTAGTAGGCGTGCGTGTTGTAGAGCGAGGCGCCGTACGCGCCGAAGCTGGTGATGCCGAAGTTGAACGCGCCGCGGTACGAAGACAGCAGCCCGCGCAGGATGCCGCGCGCGATGTTGCCGCGCGTCGCCGGATCGTCGCCGTTGATGACCTTGCCGGCCATCGTCGCGTCCATCGACTCCGAGTTGTCGAGGATGATCATCACGTTCGGCTTGATCGCCGGCGCGAGGAAGAGCGGGTAGCTCGAGAAGGCGAACGGCGGCGCCGCGAGCGCGACGACCGGCATCGCCAGCAGCAGCGCGGCGATGCAACCGGGAACGTGGACGGGCTTCATGATGGCCTTCGTTAGCGCGTGGCGTAGATCGACTGGAGGACGACGACCGTCTCGGCGCGGGCACCAACGGCGCGCGCGGTGATGCGGTAGCCGACGCCGGGCGCGACCGGCTCCGCGCCGAGGACGACGCTCTCGCCGGCAGGCGTGCCGAGGTAGCTGAACTTCTCGATCACGTAGCGCGGCTGCTCGGCGACGTTCGGAAACGCCGCCGCGCCGGTGTACTGGCCGTAGCTGCGCACCTTCGCGTCGGCCGACCAGTCGAAACCGAGCCGGGCGTCCTCGACCGGCAGCGAGGCGAGCGCGCCGATGCCGTCGCGCTGCGAAGGCGGTGTGCACAGGCCGGCGGCGCAGCCGTCGCTGAAGGCGGTCGCCGAACTGACGTTGCTGGCGACGTCCTGCTCGGCGTCGCGCAGCGCGGCCTCGGCCGCCTGCAGGGCGAGATCGCGGTCCTTGGTGTTGGCGATCATCCGCTCTTCCATCGTGTTCACGCCCATGACGGCGACGCCGAGGCCGAGCGTGGCGAGCATGAGGACGAGCGTCGTCACGAGCGAGACGCCGCGCTCGCGTCCGCCGCGGCCGAGGCAAGCCGTCGTCTTCATGGCGCGCCGTTCCTGACCGTGACCAGCTCGCTCAGGACGCTGCGCAGGCGGTGGTCGGGGAAGGACACGGTGCTGCCGCCGAACTCGATCGATTGCGAGCTGTTCGAGACGTTGTCCTTGGCCGTGCCGATCAGCATCTGCACGCGCACCGCGACCACCCGGTCCCACGCCGTGACCGCGTCGGCCGCCGCGTAGTGGTCGACGTTCTGCTGTCCCGCCGCGGCGGCGCCGTCGACCCCGTAGGTGACGAGCAGGCGATCGACTCCCGACGCCATCTCCTCGGCCGCGCCGGGCCCCGGGACCACCAGGCGATAGAGCGAGTTGGTCCCGGGTCGCAGCGCGCTCGGCGCGACGTAGTAGTGGCGCGTCTCCATCTTGTAGACGGTCGCGTCGGTGCGGAATCGCTGCTGCAGGTCGTCGGTCGCGTTGCCGGGAACGAAGCTGCCGCCGAGACCGTGGGTCAGGACTCCGGTGGCGGCCGGGTTCGGCTCGGTGACCTGGAACATCGTCGACGCCTTGCAGCTCGCGACCAGGACGATGTCGCCCATCGCCAGGGTGTTGGCCGGCGAGCTGGCGGCGACCCGCGGCGCGGCGACCGTGCTCGGCATCGGCGCGACGATGCCGAGGCCCGGCATGTCGGCGGGGACGCGAACCGAGATGACGTCGCTGCTCGCGAGCGGCGCCGACGCCGCGGGAAGTGTCGCGAGCGGCCCGGTCAGCGCCGGGCTGAAGTCGCTGCCCGTGCCGCGGTAGCCCTTCAGCCCGGCGGCACCCGACAGGAAGCCGCCGTCGCCGGCGAGCAGGACGATGATCGGCGCGTCGTTGAGAAGCGGCCGGCAGCCAACAAAGGAGGCGTTGCGGATGTCGCCCTGCAGCACGTCCATCGCCAGGCGAGCGTTCTC
>Ga0207644_10000487_pt1 | contig 25539 bp, 24 predicted proteins | sample KBSS73metaG_FD_184326 | JGI IMG/M metagenome (GOLD analysis project Ga0207644, IMG submission 184326) | Switchgrass rhizosphere microbial communities from Kellogg Biological Station, Michigan, USA - KBS S7-3 metaG (SPAdes) (version 2) | ecosystem: Host-associated > Plants > Roots > Rhizosphere... | reverse complement strand
TATCTCGTCGCCGGCGCGCTGATCGGACCGCAGGGGCTCGGCCTGATCGGCGGCGCCGAATCGAAGCTCGACATCGCCGAACTGGGCATCGTGCTGCTGCTGTTCCTCGTCGGGCTTGAGCTGAATCCGAACCGGCTCTGGCGGCTCAGGCGCGACATTTTCGGTCTGGGCACGATCCAGGTCGTCACCTGCGGGGTCGCAATCAGCGCGGTGATCTATGCGACCACCGGCTTCAGCACCGCCGCGGCGCTGGCGCTCGGCCTGCCGCTCGCCCTGTCCTCGACCGCGCAGGTACTGCCGATGCTCCAGTCGGCAGGCCGCCTCAACACCCCGCAGGGCGAACGCGCCTTCTCGGTCCTGCTGTTCCAGGATCTGTCGCTGATCCCGCTCATCACCATCATCGCCACGCTCTCGCGCGTTCCGCCGGAGCCCGGCACCCCGCCGGGCTGGCTGCTCGTACTCTACACCGTCGCGGCGGTGATCGGGCTCGTGCTCGTCGGGCGCTTTCTTCTCAATCCGCTGTTTCGGTTGATCGGCGGTCTCGGCGAGCGCGAACTGTTCGTGGCGGCGGGGCTTTTCACCGTCCTCGCGAGCGCGGCGGTGATGGAGGCGCTCCACCTCTCGACCGCGCTCGGTGCGTTCGTCGCGGGGGTGATGCTGGCCGATTCGCCTTATCGGCACGAGCTCGAGGCCGATGTCGAGCCGTTTCGCACGATCCTCCTCGGCCTGTTCTTCATCGCGGTCGGGATGATGCTCGATCTCCATGTGATCGCTGAACGGCCCTTGTTCGTGATCGCGATGGCGCTGGCGGTCGTCGCGACCAAGGCGACGGTGATGTTCGGTGTCGCGAAGCTGTTCGGCGTGTCGAACCGTGGCGCGCTGGGCTTCGGCCTGCTGCTCAGCCAGGGCGGCGAATTCGCCTTCGTCCTGTTCGGCCAGGCCAGCGAGGCGATGCTGGTGCGGCCCGAGGCAGCAAGCCTGTTCGGCGCGATCGTGACGCTGTCGATGGCGACGACGCCTTTCCTGATGATGCTGTCGAGCCGCTTCCTGACTCCGCCGCCGGCCAAGGACGAGCGGCCGGGCCCCGACGGCGCGAACAGTCCGGCGGCGATCATCGTCGGCTATGGCCGCTTCGGCCAGACCGTCGCACAGATGCTGCTCGCGGCGGGCATCCGCGTCAGCCTGATCGACAGCAAGCCCGAGCAGATCGACGTGGCTCAGAATTTCGGGATGAAGGTGTTCTACGGCGATGGCACCCGGGTCGATCTGCTGCGTCAGGCCGGCGCCGCCGATGCACGCGCGATCATCTTCTGCGTCGATGGCGAGGGCCTCGGCAAGGCCGAGCTTCAGCCGGTGCTCGATGCCTTCCCCAACGTCGCGCTGCTGGTGCGCGCCTATGACCGCCGCCACATGATGGCGCTCGCCCGGCTCGACATTGCGGGCGCGGTGCGCGAACTGTTCGAATCGGCGGTGCTGCTCGGGCGCGAGGCGCTGGAGGTGCTGGGTGTCGGCGCCGCCAATGTCGACACCGTCGAGGCCGAATATCGCCGCCGCGACGGCAGCCGGCTCGAAGCGCAGATCGAAACGGGGGATATCACCGTCCGGCGCGAGATGATGTTCAATCATGATCGCAGCCTTGATCTGCCGCGCGAGGAGGAGGGAAAGGACGAGGATGAGCCGGGCTAGGGGCGCAAGGGGAACAGGCGGCGATCCGCTGGCGGCGTTGCTCGCCTTGTCGGGCGCGCTCGCGGTGATCGCGGGCGCCTATGGTGCGCATGGCGCAAGCGGAAAAGCGGCCGAATGGCTGAGCACCGGCGCGCATTATGCGATGATCCACGCGGTCGCAGGCATCGTCGCGCTCGGCCGCAGCCGCTGGGCGGCGGCGCTGATGCTGTTCGGGGCGGTGGTCTTTTCGGGTACGCTCTATGCGATGGCCTTCGGGGCGCCACGATGGCTCGGGATGGTGACGCCGTTCGGGGGGCTCGCCCTGATTCTCGGCTGGATGTGGCTGGCGGTGGCCTATCTGCGCGGACGTTGAGCGATCGTCGCTCGGCCGCGACGGTTCTCGGGCGGCTGTTCAGCCTAGAACAAATCAGGAACAAAAGCAATCGCCAGCTTTGCCGGTGGCGATGGGGGGAGGGCACAACGCCTGCCTTTGGTATCGAGCCATTCTGGACCGAATGACGGACTTCGCCCGCATAGCCGACGCCGATCCGCGGAACCCTGCCGGAACCTCCCCAGAGCCTCCTGCCTATGGCCTCTGTCAGCTTGCGCCTGCGCCGGCGCTGGTTTACTCGCCTGCAACCAACTTATTGGATCCGAGCCTCGGCCTCTGGTCCGGACCACCGAACTCGTTCGATAACGAGCAGTTGAGAAAAATGGGGATGCGAGATGAAGTATTGGCTCTGTCTGAATTTCGAACCGGCGGATACACTGCTTACCCATGCCCGCAAGGCCGAGGAGCTGGGCTTCGAGGGCGTGGTTCTCCCGGACCATGTCGTCGTGAAGGACGGGCCGCGCACTCCGCATCCAAGCGGGTTCGGCCTGCGGGCTGATCATGATTTTGTCGACCCGATGGTGGCCTATTCGGCCATGGCGGCGGTGACCACCCGCCTTAAATTCCTCTCCTACGTCTATGTCATTCCGCTGCGCGATCCCTTCATGGTCGCCAAGCTGGGTGCTTCAGTCGCGGTCATGTCGAACGATCGCTTCGTCCTGGGCACCGGCGTGGGCTGGCTCAAGGAAGAATTCGAAGCGATGGGCCGGGATTTCCATACGCGTGGCAAGCGCATGGAAGAGATGCTGCCGATCATCCGCGACTTCTGGAAAGACGGCTATGCCGAGTTCCACGGCGAGTTCTTCGACTTCCCTCGCAGCGGCATGTTCCCCGTGCCCAGGAAGCCCATTCCGATGTGGCTCGGCGGGCACTCCCTCCCCGCCGCGCGCCGCGCCGCCTTCTACGACGGCTACATGCCGATGCGCCACGTCACCGATCCGAGCGGCACGCTCGATCCCCAGACCATCGCCGAATTCGCGCTGATCGAGCAGATCCGGGCGGAACACGGGCTGACCGGTCAGTATGACCGAAAGATGATCCTCAGCTGCGAGTTTGCCGACGTCGGCCAGCCCCGGCGCCTGGAGGAAGGCAGCGGCGTGGGCCACCTGCAGGTGATGGTGTGGCAGGACGGCGTCGAGCGCACGCTCGAGCAAAAGCACGACATAATTTCGCGCTTCGCGGAGAAGTTCATCCACGGCGCGTGAGGCCCTCCGGCGGCTGCACGAAATTCCTACAGATTGTAATTAAGCCTCAGTCCCGGTCTGGGCCAGCGGCATCGGTAAAGTCTGCCGGTACTGGTGGCTGTGATCCATGCGTCCTGCATGTCAGCTCCGCCGAACACGATATTGGTCACGAGCCGATCAGGTACCGCGTGGAATTCAGTCGATCCATCCGGGGAGAAGACCGTGATACCGCCGTTCACTACGGTGCCGACGGCAACCCGCCCATCCGCTTCCACAGCCAGGCTGTCGAGCATCTGGAATCCTGGAAGCGTGCAGATCACCCTGCCGGCCATCCAGGGATCCTCCGGATCCCTGGCTACTCCGGGTTCCTCCAGATCGATTGCCCACAGCCTGCCGCACAGCGAGTCGGCGACATAGAGGACGCTCTGGTCGGGGGACAATCCGATGCCGTTGGGAGTCGGTATGCTGGTACGCCAGCGCTTGATATGGGATCCATCGGCTTTGGCGTAATATACGGCGCCCTGATCCCGCCATCCCTCTTCCGATTTGCCGAGATCGGTGAACCAGAACCCCCCGAGCGCATCGAAAACGATGTCGTTGGGACCATTCAGTTGAACACCCTCGCAATGGGTATAGAGCGTTTCCACCGACCCATTCCGGATATCGACCCGCTGGATCGACCCGGTGACATAATCTTGCGGTTTGTGCCCGGCGAACAGAAGTTCACCGTCCCGATGAAAGTCGATTCCCCCGTTGTTGCAGACATAGGCCTTGCCGTCGGGGCCTATCGCAATACCGTTCGGCCCGCCCCCGGTTTCCGCTACGACCGTTATTTCACCGTCGGGACTCACTCTGCTGAGCGTCTTGCGTGCTATCTCGACCAGCAAGATGCTGCCGTCGGGCAGATATACCGGGCCCTCGGGAAAGGCGAGGCCGCTTGCCACCAACTGGAGTTCCATCGTCATTTCGCCGCCGTTCAAATCACCTGATCCACGCGTATCCGCATCGACTGGAAGAGCCAACGACCGTCGATCTTGCGGTAGCTGTCCTCGATCGTCCCATAGCCGATGCCGACCTTGCCGTTCCTCCCGGCGCGCGAATAGATGTAGCTTTCCTGCCGCCAGTGTCCGTGCGCCGTCGTTTCCGAATCGATGTCGATCTCAGGCATGGTAGCGACATGAACCTGTAGGGTGTGCGGTCCGCAGTGTTGCTCGAGAAAGTCGCAAATCGCCTGGGCACCGCACACTGGAGGAAGGGTAACACCGGGCTCGGCAAAAGCGGACGTGGCGGAAAGATCAAGTTCGGCGTCGGTCGCCAAAACGCAGCTCAGCTCCTGCCACCGCAACTCGTCGACGAGCTTGCTCCACCGGGCGCGCAGTCGCTTTATTTCCTCGATCGCAACGAGACGGTCCAACGGGGTCATGCGTGGCTCCTTTCAGGGTGCGTTGCCCCGTGCATGTGCAAGATGGACATGATCGCGGCAGCAGGACCGTCAGCTTGCGTTCCGCGCCAGGCGACCACTCCGTCCGGCCGGACAAGCACGCCGCCACCCGGAGGAACATTGTAAAGCTGCCGCCACTGCTCCACTGCCGCCTCACCGGCGATGACATCGATGGCGTAGCGCACCAGCTTTGCGGCAGGCAGGCGAGGGACGGGATCGAAAGCGGCGAGAGCTTCGACCGACTCCGACAAAAGCACGAAATCGGTTCCATATAAATCAAGGATCGAGCGGCTTTGGCCCGCATCCAGCCAGATATGTGGTGCGCGCTCGCCTGGCCGTCCCGACGGCTCGAAATCATAATAGGGATAGCTGCGCGATGCCGGTGGAGATTCGTCGGCAAGGACGTCGCCATGGCCATATTGCGCTCCGAGAACCACGCCCCATTGCGGCCGGTTCCAGAGATCCTTCACCTGATGGCCCTTGAGATCATTCTGGATTGCCGCATCCAGCACAATCGCCACTTCCGAACGCCGCTCGGCATCGTAGCCGTTAAGGAGATCGGCACCAGCGCCGCGAACCAAGGCGGCAAGGCGCCAGGCGAGATTGTGGGCGTCAAGCAGCCCGGTGTTCATTCCGAGCCCACCGGCAGGCGGCATCAGGTGCGCGCAGTCGCCAATCAACGCCAACCTGCCGCTTACAAATCTTTCGGCAACCGCAGCGCTCTTCCACCAGATGGCCGTTGTCGTGACCTCGACAGGCAAATCCGGCAAACCGATGATCTTGCGGACCATGGCCGCGGCCACTGAGGGAGGATAGTGCGACAGGTCCGGTCCAAGTTCGGGATCAGGCTCGCATAATATGCTCCACTCATTGTCGTCCCTGGCCAGAGGAACACCCGCAAGCGCACCGATTGGCGACACGGTGCGGTCACCCAACACCAGAAAGACACATTGAAGCGGGGCAATGAGTTCGGACAGAGGCGCCTTGAAGATGATTGTCAGCATGGGGTCTGCCGGCCCCTGCTCAAGCATCGGAATATTCGCGATCGACGCGCAGGTCCTCCGGGAACCGTCCGCACCGACGATGTAGGATGCCGCGACCCGAAGATCGCTTCCGCCATCAACCGGGCATAGAATGGCCGATACGCCGTCGTCATGCTGCGTGAAATCCGCGAGCTCGGTGCCGAGCAGAATCTTGACTTCGGGACGGCGCTGCAAATGCTCCAGCAGGATCGGTTCGAGGCGGTCTTGCGTGCAGAAGCTGCCAAGCACCGGGGTCAAGGGATCGGCAGACAAGCTTCCCAGGCCGAACGGAAGAAATTCCAATTCCGAAGGAACCAGGCGCTTGCCCACCGCAAAATACCGCGTCTTGTCAGGAGGCATCGCTGCAGCGATCGGTTCCTCGAGGCCGAGCTGACGGAATATTTCCATCGACCGTGCGTTGATGGCCCTCGCCTTCGGATAGTAGGAGACAGAATCCTTGCGGTCGATGACAATGTTCGCGATGCCCAATTGGGCAAGCAACGCAGAACAGGTCATTCCGACCGGCCCCGCGCCGATAATAAGGACATCGGTCCTGATCCGGGCGCTTCCCGATTCCGCGCGTAAATTCTGTCCCATCGGGCCGGTCCTTTACAGTGCTGCAGTTGTCTGCACCCACGCCGAGCGCTTCCAGACCGCATGGGACCGCCTCGCGCATCGGCCTGGGCCCCGATACAAAGTGAGGTCGGCGAAGGCCGACAATAAGGCGAAACAGGTTTGCGCGGGACGACCTATCCTGCTCACGTCTTTGAACGAACCGGCGTCAGAACCGTGGGTATCCCGTCGGCGCGGGCAAATGCTACCGTCAGGATGCTGCCCGAGCCCAGGCCGATCGCTTCGACAAGGCCGACTGCCGTCATCATGCCAAGCGCGACGACGAACGCGAGATTTTCCGCGGCCCCAAGAAAGTCGAGCACGAATCCCCCTCCGAGCCAAGAGAATAACCGAGCCCGATGCGACGGCAAGCGGCGTTGGGTCGAATTTTGCGGCAGGTCGCCGTTCCAGCGAGTGTCGCGGGCCTTCCGCGCCGCGCGCTTCGGCTCGCTCGCGGGGCACCAGCGCCTCGGCCGAGCGTTGACCGGATTCACGAAACGCATTGGAGTGAAGAGCAGTGACCGAAGCCGTTACCCCCGCGCCGCCGCCGCAACCGTCCAACCGGAAGACCGCGCTGACCGATGCATTCCGGACCCATTTCTCCGGCGACGCGCCGCTGACCGAAAAGGCCCGGAGCTTTGCCAAGGCGCGGCCCTGGACGAGCGCAGCCTTTGTCGGCGTGGCGGCGATCGGGCTCCTGCAGACGCTTCGCGGCGCGAGGCGCTGACCGGCGCCAGATTAGACGGTCCAGCCGGGCCCGCTGCCCGATCACCTGCTCAGCCGGCGACCGGGCCCTCGGCATCATCGCATTTTTCTCCTCAGCGGGAGGCGGCAGCGAGCACGCGATTGATGCCCGCGACGATCCGGCGCCCGCGCTCCAGATCGCTCACGCCCGCTTCGGCCAGCGATCTGAGCGGCACCTCGGCGCTGACCACCACAGTGTCGGGGACCGCACGCAGCATTTCGACAAGCGGCAACTCACCGGTGCCGGGGATCATCCGCTCGTTCAACGCCTCGTCCATATAGGCTTCGCGCGAAGGCATGGCGAGCGGCGCATCGGAAATCTGCACATAGTCGATCAGCTCGGGATCAAGTGCCGCGAGATCGCCCGCCTCGCCGGTGCGCGCGACATGCATCGTGTCGATCAGCAGCTTGAAATTGGGCTGCCCGACATAGGCGATCAGTTCCAGCGCCTGCGCAAGAGTGGCGGCTGTGAGCAACGCGCAGGGCTCGACGGTGACGGTCATGCCATAGTCCGCGGCCAAGCCGACCATCCATGCCGTTTCGTCCAGCGTATGCGGCCAATCGACGAACGACACGGTGTTGAGCCGGCGCGTGCCGAGATCGGCGGCGAGGTCGAGGACGCGGCGATGATCGTCGCGCGTGGAGTCGGGGAACAGCGCGAACCCGTCGAGCAATGCGAGCGAGACGCCGGTGTCGGCGAGCGCTTCCCGGGTCGCCCCGCGCAGCGCGGCGTCCTCGATCAGCGACCAGGACGGACCGCTCGTCTGCATGAACTCCGGTAAGGCAGGCATCAGCGCGACATGGCCGCAGCCTGCCTCGGCCGCCAGCCGGACGAAGGCGTCGGGCGCCACGCCCGGCAGGGTGAGATAATCAAGCCCCAATCGGTTCATCGCTCTCTCTCCTGTCATTCAGGGACCGTGCCGCCGCTGCACTCACGGCTCCATGTCCGCCATCCTCATCGCGGCAGCCATCATCTTCTGCCTCAATCCATGGGTCCTGAGCCTAGCGTAGCCGAGAAGCCGCCACCTTGCTATTATGCCGACCGGACCAGCTTTTACTCCGCCGCGCGGACACATCAGCCATCCGGACCGCAGCCGTAAACATGCGTCCCGGATTCACCGCCAGCTCCGCTGTCCGTCGGCGCGCCTCAAGCTTGCCTTCGCACCTGGAACTCTTTAGCCGTGGCGCGGATCAGAACGGCGGGTTGCCGAACAACTCAAGGGGGGGATGATGACACAGCAGGGTGCGAGGCCTCTCGCGATCGTTACCGGCGCGGCGAGCGGGATGGGGCGCGCGGCCGCCGTCGGCCTGGCCGATCGATACGACCTGATCCTGTGCGATCTCCACGAAGCCGGGCTGCGCACGGTCGTTGACGGCGCCGAGATCTGCGCCGGGGATCTGGCTGCGCCCGAGACGATCGATCGTCTGATGACGGCGGTCGGCGCCCGCCAGGTGAGTGCATTCGTCCACGCCGCGGGTGTCTCGCCGTCGATGGCGCCCGCCGCGGATATCCTGCGCATCAATCTCGTGGCGTCGCTGGCGTTGTGCGATGCGATCGGCCCGCGCATGGCGGCAGGCGGCGCCGCAGTCCTGCTCGCCTCGATGGGCGCGTATATCGCGGCCGATCCCACTCTCCTGCCGCTGATCGAGGCGGTCATCGACGCGCCGCCAGCGGCGCGCCCCGACGCCAGCGATACCCTGGCCGCCGCGGTGTCCGACACCGGCGTCGCCTATAGTGTATCCAAGCGCGGAATCGTGATGCTCGTCCGCAAACGCGCGGTGGAGTGGGGGCGGCGGGGTGCGCGCCTTGTTTCGATCTCGCCGGGAGTCATCGAGACGCCGATGGGGCGCAGGGAGTTTGAAACATTGCCAGTCATGCAGCAGATGGTCGATATGTCCGCGACCGGTCGGTTTGGCCGCGCGGAGGAGGTAGCCGCAGCGATCGGCTTTCTCTGCTCGGATGCGGCGTCCTTCGTCACCGGCATCGATCTGATCGTAGATGGTGGCGCATTGGCTGGGATGGGGCTTCCAGCGTAATCGCACCACGCCATCGGGGTGGTCGGCCCGGTGATCTTGCTTGATGCTACCCGGCGTGGACAGGGCAGCGCCCGACCGCCGCGGGATCAGTCCGGCAGCAGCGTGCGACCATTGGTCACGAAAAATTTTTCTACGATCTCGGGCCCGAGGCGTTCGATTTTGCCGTAGAAGCTGTGAAGCATGTTGCGCCCTCCCTCCGCATGCGGATAATCGCTCGAGAAGCAGAGTACATCTTCCAGCCCATATCGCTCTATGTACGAATCGACGGGTTCAAACACGAACGGAGTCACGCGCAGGTTGTTCTTTACATAATAGGATGGTTTCTCCGGGAGTCGGTAATTTTCTCCTGTAAGCTTCTTGAATGCGCGGGAGTTCATGTACCACAGGTCCAATGCTTCCATCATCGGTCCTACCCAGTGCGCGCCGACTTCTATAACGCCGACTTTCAGGTCCGGGTGTCGATCGAACACCCCACCGCTGATCATCGTGCTGACGAAATTCTGGTAGGGCAGATGCAAGACCGCGAGCGACCAGGGATCGACGTCGAACTCGCCCATATTGCGGAAGCCCTCGAAGGCCGGCGCCTTGCCCCAGTCACGGGTTTCGAAAAATTGCCCACCGCAGCCGATATGGAGAACCAGCGTACATTTCGCGTCGGTGAGCAGCTTCCAGAACGGGTCGAGATCGGGATGCGCCGGCGATACCTTGCCGGGAAGGCCTGCGGCGCCGATCTGGATGGCGCGGATTCCGCGGCCGATGAGGCTGGTCGCCTTCTCCACCATGGCGGCGGGCGTATCGGCATAGAGCGGCGCCACCGGGCGCAGGCGATCCGAGATCCGGCCAACTCCGATCACCCATTCATGATATGTCTCGAGCAGCCGGGTGGCCAGACCCGGACGATCGTCCTGGATTGATCTCATAAACTCCCGGTCGCGCGGATTCATCATCATGACGAGGGCGAAGCTGCCGACATAGGTCGAGAAGATAAGCTGCTTGCCGATCCCCATCGCGTCCATGGCGCCCAGCCGCCGCTCAGGGTCTCGCGCACCAGGCGCGCGGCAGCCCTTGCGGGTGGCGATGTCCTCGCCGATCGGGGCGGTGTCGCCGGGATAGCCGGGAACGTTGGGCGAGTTTTTATTGTCTTCGTCGGTTTCGGTCTTTTCGCTCCAGGCGTCGAAAACCGGCCTGACGACCGGTCCGTACACTGCCTCCCATTCCTGGAGCGGGACCATCTCGTGGCTGTCCACGTCCATGATCTGCCCGGCATATTTGATGAGAGGCTCGGGCAATGCCACCGCTACGTCCACCGCTTCTTCTCCTCGCCTCATCGACCGGCGCATTCGACCGGCGCAACAGCCACTTGGGTCCTTGCGCCATAGTCTCCCGAAACCGGATCATTGTCGATGGCGTAATCTCGCCCGAATGCCGGTTCGGACGGCGCGCGCATCGCGCGGAAGGGCGATACCCGCCTTCCGCACGATGCGCTACGACTCCGGGGCGGGCTTGGGTCGCCCCGTCTCAGTTCACAAACCGTCGACGCTTTTGCTGACGAGCACGTTGACCGCCACGCGACGGTTCTGGGCCTTGCCCTCGGGCGTGTCGTTGGGGGCCAGCGGGTCGGCCTTGGCCATGCCCGTGGGGGTGAGCATCCGGTAGGGTTTCCAGCCGCATGCCTGCTGGAGATAGTTGATGACCCGATTGGCCCGCTTCTCGCTCAGGACCTGGTTGTAATCGTCGCTGCCGACCGAATCGGTATAGCCGACGACAAGAAGCAGCGCGTTATCGGTCGATCCGGCCGAACTGGCGGTGTTGCAGAGTTGGGCCTTGTCGGCTTCGGACAGTTCGGTCCTGCCGGTGTCGAAATGGACGTTCGTGGTCGCCTTCACATTATATTTGTCGATGTCGCCCATCCGGCCGCGCAGCGCCTCGGTCGCGGCGGTCTGCTCCTCGAACTTCTGCGCGGTGGCGTTGCGGATCATGACTGCGGTCTTCAGATCGCCCTTCCGAAAGCTGATCCGGCTCGCCAGCAGGCCGCCGTCCGACTGCAGCGTCTTGATGGTGACAGGCAGGCCGTTGGGCAAGGCTTCGGCGGTCTGTCCGCTGGCTCCGCTGATCCTCGTGGCCTCGGTGACAGCGACGATCGTGCTGGCACCATCGGGGGTGACCACTTTGAGCTTGTCGTCGCTGCGTGCGGTGATGATGCCCTTGACCTCGGGGCCCTTGGCCAGGCTGCCGTTGACGACGATGTTCGGATTGGGCTGATCCTCCCCTTGCGCGGACAGGGCCGACGCTGGAAGGGTGAGTGCGGCAAGGAGGACGGGAAGAGCCGACCGTCGGAAACAATATTGCATCGAGCCTCTCCTTCAATTGGAGGTAAATGCCTGCTCGGCTCAGCCTTGCTCGCAGATGAACGTGGATCGCGGTGGGTTGGACCGCGTGGTTGAGGCGACCGGGTGATGCGACGAACTGTTCAAATCCGGCCAGCTGACCGCTGGGTAACTCGATCTACCCGACGATCCGGGCGGCTTGTATTGAGAGGCTTGATCGAGGACAAAGGGCCGCTCGGACGTTAACGGCCACACATGTGCCGACGACGAGGACTCCGGAATATTTTCAGGACCGATATTATGAACAATGTCGACGTGGCGGCCGCAACGACTTCGATCAGCAATAAGCTCGCCTTATATAATCGGTCGGGTGACAACGGCACTCTGGATGTCAAAGCGCTGTTCGATAGATCTTCGATACTGGAGATACCCGGACAGACGATCGAAGGGATCGACGCAATCGCCGCCTTCGTGGAAGGGCGTCGCAAGATCGCGCTGGCAGAACTGAGTGCCGGCACACGTGCGCGCCATTTCCTTGGGAGCATATTGGTCACGGTTGACGACGGCGTTTCGGCGCGAGCCGAGAGCTATTTTCTTGTAATCCGGGAGGGGCAGATCGAGAATTTCGGTTCTTACCGGGACAGCTTTAGATGCGTCGACGGGGACTGGCTGATTGCCCATCGCAAGGTAGAGCTGCACTGGCCTCGCCCGGCGGAGCCGCCCGCCCGCGTCTGACAGACCAGCGGGACGGCTGGCCCGTTTTCACTGTCGTCAGATCGAGAATCGGAACAGGATGATTTCTCCAATCACGGCGATCATCCACGCCTCGAAGAACAGCTTCCACCCCAGAGGCGCGTGATTCACCTCCATGAACTCGATGATGACCATCCGGCATTTGAAATAGGACAGCGCGCATATCGAGATATAAGCGATATCGGCGCCTATCTGATGGTCGTGGCTCGTGAAGAAAGAAATCGCAGTCGCGACGAGCATCAACAGCCACACGAAGGTCGTGCGTTTCTGCACCTTATTCATGAGTGATGACCTATTTATCGGATTACGGCAGAAGATAAAAAAGCGCCAGAATGATCAGCCATAACAGGTCGACCATGTGCCAGAAGGTCGCGCCGCTTTCGATCCACAGCGAGCGTTTATCCGGAGCGACGCTGTCCTTGAGCTTCGTCCTGACGAACGTCAGAAGCCCCAATCCGCCGAGCACATGGGCCAGATGAATCCCGGTGACGACGAAATAGAACATGAAGAACGGATTGGTGCCCGGATTGGCTCCCATGCCGATTTCATACCAATATTCCGTGATCTTCGTTGCGACGAAGAACAGGCCTAATATCATCGCCCATGTGACGCTTCGCCGCGCGGCGGCCGTTCGGTTGCCGCGAGCGAACTGAACGCCGAGGGCGACTAGCCAGGAACTGGTGATCAGATAGGTCGTATTCACAAAGGCAAAGGCCGGTACCATGAGGCGCTGGGCGTCGCGGAATATATCCGGGCTGCCGGAGCGCTCGTTGAGGAAGGCTCCGAACAGCAACCCGAACAGACAGATTTCCGCGGCGATGAAGAACCAGAGCCCGTCATCGCCGGGAAGCGTACCTTTGGCGGCCATTGCCGCAGCGCCGCGACGGTTCGAATCGTCGTCCTTCACGGCAGCCGTCATGCCGTTGCCGTGCCGGCAGCTTCAGCTTCCTTGTACAGGGTCACCGCCGCCCGCTGCAGATAGTAGGTCATGATGATCACCCAGAAGAACGGGGTGACGAAGCCCACTCCGAAGTTGATCAGGCCGTTCCACGCGAACGGGCCGGACCGGAAAAAGGGCAACAGGATCTCAAGGAAGAACGACATGGCGAGGAAAAAGCCGAACCACAGCGCCCATTTGGGTATGAGCCGCACCGGACGATCATCCTCGTAGAAGACCAGAAGGAAGGTAATATTCTGCAGAATCGAAATGCCGTTGAAGAGATCGGCTTCGAGCCAACCCACATCATAGAGCATCTGGATGATCTTCGGATCGGTTTCGGGCCGCATGGCAGCCGTCACCCAGAAGCCGGCGGCTACCGACATCACGACGGAGGTGAGTGCGCCGCCGAACAGCTGGATGTACGAGAGAACGCCGTCTCCGCCCTCTACCCGCCGCATGATGCAGAATGCGCCGACGGCCCAGACCATCAGCATGCTCCAGAAAGGCAGCGACACAGAATAGCCGAGACGCATCCGGAAGGCGTGGTCCCGGAAATATTGCGCGAGCTCCTCAGCCGGGATCGCGGCGGGGAAGGGGGGGAGATTATGGGCGAGATACCCCCAGAAGAAGCCTGCAATTATCGAATAAGGAAAGAAGGACAATAAGCACGCGCGAATCCAGAATAGCTGCTTCTTCGACATCCCTTTTCTCCTGTTGCGCCACCACGCTCGGCGTTAGGGCCTGTCATTAGCGTCGCGCCCCGGCGCATTGTCTATGCAGTGATCACTAACCACCGCTGATGAGGGGAGTCAATCGGCCCGAATTCCCGACATCTTCGCAATGGCTGGCGGTCGCGACCCGGCTGCCGCTAAGCCCGCTCGCTGTCGAGAAAGCGCTGCACAGCCGCGAGGTCGACCGCCCCGTCGACGAAGGTGCGGCCGATCCCGTGGGCGAGCAGGAAGGGGAGGCGACCGGCTGCCATCTTCTTGTCGTGCATCATGTGGCCGACGAGCGTAGCCCCGCTCGCGTCGACATGCGCCGCCTTCAATGTGGAGGGCAGGCCGACGGCATTGAGATGGGCCGAAACCCGTGCGGCATCTTCCGCCGGGCATAAACCCTGCGCCGCTGAAAAACGGAAGGCCAGCGCCATGCCGGCGGCGACCGCTTCGCCATGAAGCAACCGATCGGAAAAGCCGGTCTCCGCTTCGAGCGCGTGGCCGAAGGTATGGCCCAGGTTCAGAAGGGCGCGGCGGCCGCTGGTCTCGCGCTCGTCCTCGCCGACGATACGCGCCTTGGCGGCGACACTGGTACGGATCGCTTCGATCCGGGCGGCCGGGTGGCCGGCGAAGAGCCGCGCGGCGTTGGCCTCGCACCAGGCGAAGAAAGCAGGATCGTCGATAAGGCCATATTTGACGACCTCGGCATAGCCCGCGCGCAATTCGCGCGGGGGCAGCGTGTCGAGCGTGGTCGGATCGATCAGGACGTGGACCGGCTGATGAAAGGCGCCGATCAGGTTCTTGCCGGCGCGACTGTTGATCGCCGTCTTGCCGCCGACCGAGCTGTCGACCTGGGCGAGCAGGCTCGTCGGGATCTGAACGAAGCGACAGCCACGCTTGAGGATCGAGGCCGCGAACCCGACGAGATCGCCGATCACGCCACCTCCGAGCGCGATCAGCGTATCGCTACGCTCGACGCCGCGATCGAGCAAGGCGTCGGTCAGCCGCTCGAGCTGCGCCCAGCTCTTGGTGGCCTCTCCCGCGGGCAGGATTTCCACCTCGGTAGAAACTCCTGCCGCCTGCAGCGAACCTTCGAGTCTAAGAAGTTGATTTGGAACGAGATGCTCGTCGGTGATTATGACGAAGCGGCCCCTCGCCGCAAAGGGACGCAGCAGTTCGCCCGCGCGGTCGAGCGAGCCAGCTTCGATGGCGATGTCATAGCTGCGTTCCCCGAGCTCCACGCGAACGGTCATTTCGCGATAGCCTGGACGATCGTCTCGACGGTCATGTCGTGGGGCAGCGGCTGGCTGCGGATATGGACATGGGCCTTGGCGTAGACCGGGTTCCGCACGGCGGCGAGTTCGGCGAGCGCCTCGCGCGGGTCGCGGTCTTTGAGCAGCGGACGGGTGCCTTCGCGGCGAGCGACCCGTTCGGCGAGCACGTCCACGTCCGCGTCGAGCCAGATGGCGAGGCCATGTTCGAGTATCAACGCACGCGTATCATCCTGGATGAAGGCGCCGCCGCCGGTAGCGATGACCTTCGGCTTGCCATCCATCAATCGCGCGATCACCCGCCGCTCGCCGTCGCGAAACTCCTTCTCGCCGAAGCGCTGGAAAATTTCGGACACGGTGAGGCCCCCCGCGCGCTCTATCTCATGATCGGCATCGACGAAGGGCAAATGGAGGCGCGTCGCGAGACGCTTGCCGATCGTCGATTTGCCAGCGCCCATCAGCCCGACCAGGACAAGCGGCCGATCGAAACGTGGTATAGTGGGCGGCGGGCTTTGTGGCATGTCGTCGAGGGCTATACACATGGGCGCCACCTCGGGCAAAAGCGCCTCCATTGCAACTATCGGTGGAATTCATGTCTCGGTTCAGCTTTATCCTGCTCGTCCTCGCCCTGATCGTCGTCATGTCGCTCGTCGGGCTCAGCTTCGTCGACACCGAAACCGCGCCGGTGACCGTGGAAAAGGCGATGCTGAATGACGCGCAGGCCCAGTAAGAAGGGGCTGCTGGCGCTGTCTGCGGGCGTGGCGGCGCTCGCCGCAGCGGCCGCGTTCGCCCAGGAATCGCTGCTGCCGCCGGGCTTCGGCAGCCAGCCTGTCCCTTCGAACCGGCCGCAGCAGGTGGGTTCATCCGCGCCCGGCCAGCCCGCGTCGGCCGGGCCGGTCGCGCCGCCGGCCGCGCCGGCCGCCGCGCCGGCGCTGACGCTCGATCCCGACATCTTCGCGGCGAGCGAGGCGAGCGAGCCCGAGGCGCCGGTCGAACTGCCCGAATCGGCGCGGCGGTCGATCGCGATGGTCGGACCGCTCAACGGCTTCGGCCGGGACGCCTGGGGCGACGCCGACGGGCGCTTCCTGTCGGTCCTGATGCGGCGGCTGGACGTGCCGATCGCCTCGCGCTGGGTATCGATCAGCCTGCGCCGTGCGCTGCTGAGCCGGGTGCCGACCCCTGCGCGCGTCTCCACGCCCGACTGGGTGGCCGAGCGCGCCTGGCTGCTGCTGCGCATGGGCGAGGCCGATGGCGCACGCATGCTCGTCGAGGCGGTCGATGTCGATCGCTTCAACGCCAAGCTCTACGCCATCGCCGTCCAGTCCGCGCTGGCCAGCGCCGACGCTGCCGGGCTTTGCCCGCTCGCCGCGGGCGGATCGATCCGCAGCCGCGAGCCGATCTGGCCGATGGCGCGCGCGATCTGCGCCGCGCTGTCGGGCGACACGGCGATCGCCGGCGCGCTGATGGATCAGGCGCGCCGGCGGGCCCCGGACCAGCATGGCATCGACGTGCAGCTTGCCGAGCGGATGATGGGAGTGAACGGTGCCGGGCAGCGCAGCGTCGCGATCGAATGGGCCGGAGTCAATGAACTGACCGCCTGGCGCTTCGGCATGGCGAGCGCGCTTGGCCTCACCATCCCGTCCGATCTGATGCAGACCGTCGGGCCGCAGGTCACCGGCTGGGCGGCGCGGGCGCCGATGGTGCCGGCGGCCGAACGGCTCGACGCGGCGATGACCGCCGCCCGCCTCGGCGTCTTCTCGAATTCGGCGCTCGTCGATCTGTATGCGCAGGCGGGGGACGACAGCGGCGAATTCGCCTCCGACAGCCCGGCGGGGCGGCTGCGCGCCTGTTATGTTGCCGATGGCGCGGCTGCGCGCCTGTCGGCGATGCGCGGCTTCTGGGAAGGCGAGGGGCGCGAGGGGGACAAGCGGGTCGACCGCTATGCCGGGCTGATCCTGACCGCGCGCGCTGCCGCCCGCTTACGGCCCGATGCCGATCAGGCCGCGGAGGCCGCGGAGCTGATCGGCGCGATGATGTCCGCCGGGCTCGACCACAAGGCGGCCCGCTGGGCGCCGGTCGTCGCCGGCCTCGCGCCGGAAAAAGCCGATTCGGCCTGGGCGATCCTGGCCGTCGGCACCGAGCGGGTCAGCGTTGATCTCTCCGCCCAGCGGCTGGCCGGGGTCGCCGACCGCTGGGGCGAGGACAACCGCCACAAGCTGCATCTGCTGCTCGCCGCGCTCGCCGGGCTCGATCGGCTGCATGGCGACGCGGCCGCGAAGCTCTATGACGAGCAGGGCGTCGGCTTCGACGATCGCTCGATCTGGGCGCGCAGGCTGCTGCGCGCGGCCGAGCACCGTCAGCCGGCGACCGTGGCGCTGCTCGTGGCGGTCGGTATGCAGCGCCGGGGATGGGCGGCGATTGAGCCAGCGATGTTCGCGACGATGATTCGCGCGCTCCGTCAGGTCGGCCTCGAGGGTGAGGCGCGCATGATCGCCGCCGAGGCGATGACGCGGCTGTGATGGGTGCGGCATCCGTCCGGACCGGCGCCTCTCTCTCCGTCACCCCGGGCTTGACCCGGGGTCCCGCTTCTTCTTCTTCCCCGTGGCAAGATAGCGGGACCCCGGCTCAAGGCCGGGGTGACGAGTCGATGTGAACGACCGCGAGGCCATCGCGCTGTTCCTCGAAATGCTCGCGGCCGAGGGCGGGGCGGCGAGGAACACGCTGCTCGCTTATGGCTCCGATCTGCGCGCCGCCTCCGATGTGCTCGCATGCGGGCTGGTGACGGCCGACGCCGCGGCGCTGCAGCGGCTGGGCGCGGCCTGGATGCCGCTGAGCCGGACCAGCGTCGCGCGCAAGGCATCGGTGTTGCGGCGCTTCTTCGGCTTTCTCGACGAGGAGGGGATACGCGAGGACGACCCGTCCGACGCGCTGCCGCGCCCGACGACGCAGCGCGCGCTGCCGCGCACGCTCAGCCATGCCGATGTCGACCGGATCTTTGCCGCGCTCGAGGATAGGCGCCGCGATCGCCACTCGCATCCGCTGACGCTCAGGCTGATCGCGCTGTTCGAGCTGCTCTATGGATCCGGGCTGCGCGCGACCGAACTGGTCTCGCTGCCGCGGATGGCGCTGCGCGGCGACCGGCCCTTCCTGATCCTGCGCGGCAAGGGCGGGCGCGAGCGGCTGGTGCCGATCTCCGATCGCGCGCGCGCCGCCGTCGCCGAGTGGCGCGCGCACGTCCCCGATGGCCAGCCCTTCCTCTTTCCCTCGGGAAACGGTCATCTAAGCCGCATCCGCCTGTTCCAGCTCGTCCGCGAGCTCGCCGTCGAGGCCGGCATTCCGCCGCAGCGGATCAGCCCGCACGTCCTGCGCCATGCCTTCGCGACCCATCTGCTCGAAGGCGGCGCCGACCTTCGCGCGCTGCAGACGATGCTTGGGCACGCCGATATCGGGACGACGCAGATCTACACCCATGTCAACAGCGCGCATCTCGTCGAACTGGTCAACAGCCGCCACCCGCTGATGGATCGGAAATAGAGCTTAACGAACTCCCCTCCCCTTCAGGGGAGGGGCAGGGGGTGGGGGCCTGTCTCCCCACCCGCGCTGGAGTTAGGGGCGAGCCCCCACCCCCGATCCCTCCCCGGAGGGGTTATTCGACGAACCCCGACACGACTCTTCTCTCCCCCGCCGCCCCCTCACCGCGCCTCCGCCGGCGCGATCTTGCTCACCACCCATCCGGCCGAAAAGCCATGGATCATCGTCGATAGCAGGATCGTCAGCGCGATCGTCGCCCATAGCTGGCCTTCGTTGACGAGCTCCATATGGCTCGTGGCAAAGCTCAGATAATAGATCGATCCCACCCCGCGCACCCCGTAGAAGGCGACGACCATCCGCTCGCGCCGGTTCAGGTCGGTCCCCTTCAGCCCCGCCATCCCCGCCGCCGGCCGGATCAGCAGCACCAGCGCCGTCGCGATCGCCGCGTGCGTCCAGTCGAGCTCGGGCCACAGCCGCGGCATCACCGCGCCGATCGAAAGCAGGATCAGCGCGGTCAGCGCCAGTTCGATCGTCTCGTTGAAGCTGTGCAGCTTGGCGTGGAATTCATGCTCCTGCTCCACCCGCCGCAGCGTCAGCCCCGCCACGAACGATGCGATGAAGCCATAGCCCTCGATCATCTCGGTCGCCCCGTAGCAGAGCAGCACCCCCGCCAGCCCGATCACCCCCGAGCTGGTATCGGCCAGCACATTGCCGCGCGGAATGCCGAAGAGCATGCGCCCCAGCAGCCAGCCGATCGCCACCCCGGCGACGCAGCCGACCGCGATGCGATAGAGTATGTCGAGCAGGAACCAGTCGACGATCAGCGAATGCGCCGCGAAGCCCGCCGATCCGGCCAGCAGCCCCAGATAGACGAAGGGAAAGGCCAGCCCGTCGTTCAGCCCCGCCTCGGTCGTCAGCGCGAAGCGCACCGGATGCTCGCCCCCTTCGGTCGGCGGCCCCACCTGCACGTCACCCGCCAGAACCGGATCGGTCGGCGCCAGCACCGCGCCCAGCAGGATCGCCCCCGCCAGCGTCATGCCCGCGACGGTAAAGCCCAGCAGCGCCACCGCCGCAATCGTCAGCGGCATCGTGATCGCCAGCAACCGCACCGTCGGGCGCCAGCGGCTGTAATCCGAAAGGCTGTCGATCCGCAGCCCGGTCCCGAACAGTGCGACGATCACCGCCAGCTCGCTTATCACCTCCCAATAAAGCGGCGACTGGCGCGGATCGATCAGATCGGGCAGCCCCGGCACGAACGACAGCCCGCCCATGCCGATCAGGATCAGCAGCGCGGACGCGGCGGGCTCGCGCCCCGAAACGAACCGCGGCAGCCAGAACGCCAGGATCGTCGCCCCGCCGATGACGAGCAGCGTCAGTGGATAGGGCCCGGCATCGAAGAATCGGTCTTGCTGCAATAGTCCCCCACGCTTGTGACGAGCCCGGACTGTGCGTGGGCTCATCGGGGAGAACACGCGAGAGGCGAGTGTGTTGCCGGCGGCAACTTGGGCGAGGCGGGGCGGGTGGGAAGCTTGGGTTGGCTGTTGTGGCGGATGACTGCTTTGCGCGACAATGCCGTCGTACATAGGACAACGGCGCGGACCCGTTGATTGCCGTACGTTCACGACAATTTGCTTAGACTGAGCCAGGTCGCTCCACAGCTTAAATAGGAGTTTCACAGTTGTTTATGGACAGCGATCCGCGGAAAAGTAAGCTGCGAGGATGGAGCACCATGAGCTGATTAGACTGATCGCCGCCAACCCAGCCCACTTCGGTTGGTTTCTTGGTGCGGGCGCATCGCAAAGCGCCAACCTGCCTACAGCTTGGGACATAATTTGGGATTTGAAGCGCAGAGAATACAATCTCCGTGAGAATCAGCAAATTCCGAAATCTGATATCCAAAACCGCGCCGTGCAGGAGAAGGTTCAAGACTACTTTGAAGGCAGAGGCTTTCCTCATTCGGGAGATCCGAACGAATACTCCCGTTATTTCGAACTTATATTCGGGACAGATCTAGCGCGGCAGCGCAGATATATTCACGGAATGCTTGACGAATCTAAGGTGTATTTAGCAGTTGGTCACCGAGTCCTTGCAGGACTCCTCTGCTCAGAACGCGCCAAGGTCGTCATCACGACAAACTTCGACACCGTCGTCGAGAAAGCACTTGCGGAGGTCGGCGACCAATCATTAGCGGCCTTTCATCTCGAAGGCAGTTACGCAGTCAATGACGCCCTCAACGCCCGTGAATATCCTGTGTATTGCAAGCTGCACGGCGACTTCCGCTACCAAAGCATCAAAAATCTGTCCGACGACCTTCGCATGCAAGACGACCAACTTGGAAACGGGCTTATCACGGCCTGCAATCAGTTTGGTCTAATAGTCGCGGGTTACAGCGGGCGAGACTTGAGCGTCATCGATCTGCTTCGAAAGGTTCTGGAATCGCATAATCCCTTTCCGCACGGCCTTTTCTGGACAAAAATGAAGGGCACCACACCGCTATGGCAGGTCTCGCAGCTTATGGAGTCCGCAAAGGTAAAGGGGGTCCGCGCAGATTTTGTGGAGATCGAAACATTTGACGCTCTTATGTCACGGATTTGGAGGCAGCTTGAGCCGTCCGGCTCCAAGCTAGATCTGAAGGTTAGGCGCGCGTTCCAGCAGAAAGTTGAGATCGAGGTGCCGCGTCCCGGTACCGGAAAACCCCTATTGCGATCGAATGCTCTCCGTATCGAACGATTGCCACACAACTGCCTCCAACTCTTTTTCAAGAGCGAACAAGAGTGGGACGATCTGAAGAACGCCCAACAGAAGGCAGGGCGGGAAGTGCTTTGCACCATGAGTGACGGCATTTTTGCCTGGGGCAGACGAGGTAAAATCGCGAGTGCGTTCGGTTCCGAACTGGCAAGCCTTGAAACCTTCGACCTTGATCCGCTACTTGGGCAGATCGACACGCTGACACATGTCAAAGCCTTCTTAGAGGAAGCTGTGTGCCGCGCGTTGACTCGGGGCAAACCCTTGCTGCTGCGTCGATGGCGAACGGGATGGGCTGTCATCGTGGACCGAACGGCGGCCAGCCCCTCAATGCTAGCGGGTCTCAGGCGCTCGGTGTCAGGAAAACTCGGCGGCGAGCTTCATGGCAAGTTCTCGACAACAAGCGAGGAACATCCAAAGCCCGAGCAACTTGCATGGGCCGAGGCCGTGCAGATCGACCTTGAGGTTCGTAATGGAGCCAACTTCCTTCTGCTAAGGCCTGATGTGTGGATTTGGCCCAGGCATGGACGGGAGGACGCGACCTCGTTTCTCGATGAGCGACGGGGCAACCGGTATAACGCCAAGGCCAATGAAATTCTGACCGAGTGGATCAAGATCTTGCTCCCGCAGGATGACACGGAGCATGCAGCAGTAAGCCTCCTTGATGGTGTCGAGAATGAGGAGAATCCGACTTTTGTAATATCTAGGGCGACCGCAGGAGCGGGAAAGGCGGCGGCATGATCGCTGCGTCCGACAGGCTTCCCGCATATTCTAGCGTACCCGAGCCAACTCTCCTCTTTGCTGGAGGGAAGCTAGACAAGCATCCTTTGCGGGGGCTGGTGAGGCATGGTCCTTACTCTGGAAGTATCGGCGTTCCGGCACGCGTTCGTGTCGCGGCGATGTATCCGGCAGGTTTCGCGCCAAAGATCGGCGGGATCATTCAAGAGTTGAGGTCTCCGGCTGATCCGAAAGAGGCTACGAACTATTATGTGCGTTACCCCGGGTTTGAGGACGCCTTCAGGGTAAAATTGGAACCGGTGCTGCAGAGCCTCAAGTACATTCTCCCCGCCGATCTCGATCAGTTGGCCGCACTGAGAAATGCTAGTGGACTTGCATCAGAAATTGTTCGAGGAAATCGGCCGCGCGGGTTCGCGGCGAGCCGAGTTCGACGTTCTTTTGCTATTCCTTCCAGACAGCTGGGAAGCCTGTTTCCAGCAACCCGACTTCGACCTGCACGATTACCTCAAAGCCTACTGCGCCCCGATGAATGTTCCCATTCAAATCATCACAGAGGCAGCTCTGCGACGAAAATGCCGCGCCAATGTCATGTGGGGCTTAAGTCTTGCGATCTTCACCAAAGCCAACGGCATTCCGTGGAAGCTCACAGGCCTTAGTAAAGAGGAAGCATTCGTCGGGATAAGCTATGCGATGAAATCTGGTCCTCTGGGCACCGACTACCAGACCTGTTGCAGTCAGGTCTTCGACCCTGACGGGACCGGTTTCCAGTTCGTAGCTTACGACGTTCGAGATTTTGAGAAAGATAGGCGCGAAAATCCCTACCTTTCTTACACCGAGATGCACAGTGTCATGTCGCGAGGCTTGGAAATCTACCAGCGCGGGCACGGGGGGCGTTCGCCGAAGAAGGTGACCGTTCACAAGAATACCCCGTTCCGAGAGCAAGAGGCCCTCGGGGCGATAGATGCCTTCAATCAGAACACGGAAGTCGAGCTGGTGCAGATCGTGCGCGGGGTAAGCTGGACTTTCATAAAATATGCCCTGGGTTCGACCACCGCAGACGCCTATCCCGTCGACCGCGGCACGATCCTACCCATATCGCCCAACGAAGCATTATTCTGGACCCAGGGCAGCGTGCGAGGAGTCCATACGGGCGGGGATAACAAGAATGTTTATAAAGAGGGGGCCCTCAAGCCTGTTCCCTCTCCCGTATTACTGCGCCGGTTCAGCGGCGAAGGCGGTTGGTTCGAGACATGTGCGGGCATTATGGGTCTGACCAAAATGGATTGGAATAACAACACGCTTTACAAGAAATTGCCGGTTACACTGGAGTACTCACACCGCTTCGCCAAGATTATTCACTGGAATCCAAATCTGGTCGACGAACTGTATGATTTTAGGAATTTCATGTAAGATAAGAAAGGCACGCGCAAACTTCATTCAACTGTCAGTGGAAGTTCCCTGCGCGCAAGCGAATGGCTTGGATGATGGCCCCTCTCCACTTCCTCATTGCCACCAAAGAAGCGTGGAGCTCGCTTAAACTGATCGCAAGTTGGCGCCCCTCTCCAGGCCCCCCCTTGTGAATGATGCCGACAACCTCGCCGGCAGCGTTCAGAATAGGTCCGCCAGACATACCCTGCGCCAGCTGCTGTGTGACCTCTATAAGTTTAACGCCGAACCTGGCCGTTAGCAGGCTTACTTCGCCGGCTCGGACGTTGAGGCGCTCACCGAGTCCCCATTCGGGAAATCCTCTTGCAGTAACGAGATCGGTTACCGCAACCAACTTACTTGCGGGCTCAAGCTCATAATAATCGGTTAGGGGAATCGCGCCATGGTCAAGTACCGCAAGATCGCGATCGGGGTCGTAGTGCAGGACCTTGGCCTTGAATTTGGTCGTGTGCTTTGAGGGATGAAGGACTTCGACCTCGGGGACCTCTTTGACACAATGGGCCGCCGTGACGAGGCCTATTCCCTCGAGGAAAAAGGCCGTGCCGTATTGCTCCGGATGTTCGACGACCCAGACCGAACGGTCGAGTTTCTCCTGGGCGGTCGGTGTTAGTTTGATCGGCCTAGCGTTGAAGCTCTGGTTGTAACGCTGGGCAAGGGACCGCACAACGGGGTCGGTCTGACCCTTGAGGTAGGCGATATAGGCGATTTTACCTCGCAGATGAGTGGCGAGGCTACCCTTTCCCCCGCTGGAAGAATGCTTGGCCTGTGCATCGATGAGACCGAGCTTTTCTATCGAATGCAGCATCGCGCGGATGCGTCGAACGTAACGGCGATCGACGTTGAGACCGGCGTTGATCTTGACGCCCGTCACGACCCGCCGCGAGTTCCGGTCGGCGTAGTGCGCTTTATCGGGATGGATCACGAACCCATTGTTGGCGATCGCGGCACGCAACTCAGGCGCCAGCAAGTCGGGTAAAAACCGACCGACTGCTGGAACAACGCTTTCAAACAGCGGCGTTGGAGGTTGATAACTGGAGAAGGTGATATCGTCGGCGTAGCGCGTATAGATGGCACGTGCAGTCTTGGCGACGACGAGTAGGTCGGTGTCGAGGCGGTAGCAGATCATGTTCGACAGGACGGGACTGGTGGGGGCGCCTTGAGGGAGCTGCCCCATATGACAGCACAGATGGGCGACGATCTCCGACACGCGCCTGTCGACACCAAGCGATCGAAGAAGCCCCGCCACTCGCTTCTCCGTGATAGTCGGGAAGAACTCTTGGAGGTCGAGGTTTACGACGAAGCGCCGGCGGTTATGGGCCTCGGCGTTGGTCTTGACCGAACGTTGCAGCACGAAGCCGTGCACAGGATTGCGTACGCGGTAGAGCTGGTCGAGCAAGCGGGCGAGTTTCCTTTGGACGATCTTAAGCCGCCGGTCCGGTGCAGTGATCGTGCGCACCTTGCCGGAGCCCTTAGCAATGTCGAACTGGGAGTACATGCGACCGCGATACCACCAGATTTTCTTCAGCTCGGCTGGGCTCATCTTAAGATGGGCGAGAAGCGCTGGTTCGTCGACGAGTTCAGGTGGGATCGGGATGGGGATTGACTTGCCGAAGGCGCGGCGGGTGGATTGCACGAGGTCTCCCTTCCAATCCCGCCATGGGTACCCAAAGGCATATGGCGGGCACGATGTGTCCAGACGTTCGCTCTTAGGCCGCAGTTGCACAGCCCGTATGCGAAGGAAGACCCCGTTCATTTCAGATTATCAGTAGCTACGCGATTCATCCAGAGCGCCGTAGTCAAGGAAATCACGGGTATTCGGCCGGGCCGATGGCTATGCGTACGTGCGGCTGAATGGCGGACGACGGGCGCGGTTCACCGGATGACGGTCCGCTTTTTGGGAATTGCTCCCCAGGACCCGACAGTCCGCTTCCGGCCTAACTCCGGCCAGTGGCGAGAAGGACCGGCCCCGCCTACCT
>Ga0207644_10000486_pt1 | contig 25565 bp, 26 predicted proteins | sample KBSS73metaG_FD_184326 | JGI IMG/M metagenome (GOLD analysis project Ga0207644, IMG submission 184326) | Switchgrass rhizosphere microbial communities from Kellogg Biological Station, Michigan, USA - KBS S7-3 metaG (SPAdes) (version 2) | ecosystem: Host-associated > Plants > Roots > Rhizosphere... | reverse complement strand
CGGCCGAGCACTCGACGATTCCGCTCAGCGCCCTGGCTGCCGCCACCGCGGCGATCAACATGGGCGGCTTCACCGTCCAGAACGTCGGCACCCCGGTCAACGGCACCGACGCGGCGAACAAGACCTACGTCGACAACATCTCGGCGGGGCTGTCGTGGAAGGAAGCGGTGCGGCTCGCCAACCCCTTGGGCGTGAGTTACGGCTCCCCGGCCACCTTGCTGGTCGTTGATGGAGTGACGCCAGTAGATGGCGATCGCATCCTGTTGACCGATCAGCCCAGCACCAGTCAGAACGGCTTGTGGGTTGCGCACACCGGGGCATGGACGAGGCCGACCGACTACGACGCTGCCGGTGAAGCCGAAGGTGCAGCGGTGTTCGTCATGGAAGGTGCGACCCGAGCGGACACGGCCTGGGTGTGTACGACCAACGCTCCGATCACGATTGGCACGACGGGGACAGCCTGGGCGCAGTTCGCTGGTGGTGGTGCCGTGACGGCCGGGGCCGGTATGACGCAGAGCGGCAACACGCTCAACGTCATCGGTGACGCCTCGATCGCCGTTACCGCCGACTTGATCAGCCGTGCTGCGCTGATTGGCGACGTCACCGCGCCGTTGGGGTCCAATGCCATGACGATCGCCAACGGCGTGGTGACCAACGCCAAGTTGGCCAACATGCCCGCCCTCACGTTCAAGGGCAACCAGACGGGTAGCGCTGCGGCACCGCAGGACCTGACCCCGGCGGACATGCAGGCCAACCTCGGTTACTTGAAGAAGGCCGTCACCGGTTGTGCGGCTGCGACATCGACCGTGTTCAACCACAACATGGGGAGCAGCACCGTTGCGGTCACCGTGTATCGGGCGGCTGCGCCGATGGATGACGTCGAGTGCGACATCGAGCGCACCACGATCAACAGTGTGACCGTCCGCTTCGCCGTCGCCCCAGCAGCCGGGGACTACTGGATCATGGTGATGGGATGAGCAAGAGGTACCTCACCCCGCTCGTCCTGCCAGCCGATCCGACGCAACTGTTGGAGGCGGCGACCAAGCAGTACGTGGACGCCAATGCGAACAACGAGGTGTACGTCGGGCCGACCGATCCGGGTGCGACCTACGAGTTGTGGGTGGACACGTCCACATGAGGGAGAACGACTGATGCCCACCCTGAAGGCACGAATCGGCGGGGCGTGGGTGCCTGTCGCGGGCGGGTCCGATGAGGTGTCGATCGGCCCGAACGACCCCGGCGATACGACCACCGAACTGTGGTACGACACCGACGAACCGAACCTGTACGAGCCGGACACGTCGCGGTGGAACACGGCGTGGGGCATCGTCGGCGTCGGCACGTTCTCCGCTGGTCAGGGTGCTGGCTGGGTGGCCGGGTCCTTCATCACCAATCCGCTCACCTTGACCTTGGTGAACGGGCGGAGGTACCGCGTCAACTGCGTCGCCAGGGCCGTCAGTTCCACAAGCTCGGTCGCCTTCTCGTTGCAGTTGTGGGACAACGGCGTCGCCCAGTCGGAAGATGAGTGGGTCCAGATCCTCAACGTCGGATTCAACCGCGTCAAGATGGAGTCCCTGCGGGTCGGAGACGGGGCGGCGCACACCTTCCTTTTCAAGCCTGTCGGCGGCTTCGCCGCGGGGACCGTTGCCGGTTACCCGACGTGGTTCTACGTCGAGGACGTCGGCCCGGTGTCGCTGTCGTCGAACCCGCCCGCCCAGCCGCCGAGCGTGTGGACGGCGGTGACGTACCAGAACGGGTGGACGGATTTCGACAGTGCTCGAACAGTGCGCTACCGCATGTTGGGTGACATGGTGCAAATTCAGGGGTTGATGAAGGGCGGCACGGCTGCCGTCGGCACCCCAGCGTTCGTCCTGCCTGTCGGGTACCGGCCGCGTGCCGACGTTCAATTCATCGTTGCGGCATCTCCGACCTCAGGCATCAACAACGTGTGGGTGAACAACGTCGGAGTCGTCAGTACCGCAGCGATCGGTGCTGGAACAGCCAACGGATATGTCTACCTCGACGCAGTTGCATTCCCGGTGACGCCATGAGCGGAGTTCTCAAAGCCAAGGTCGGTGGCCAGTGGGTGCCGATCATCGGGTCGGGCATGTCGGGCGAGGTGGCCCGGTGGAACAGCGCGTGGGGCGTCGTCGTGCAGGCGGTGCAGACAGCGGCGCAGAACGGGATGGGTGCGACGGCGACCGATATCACGGGGTTGACGGTGACGTTCGTGCCTGTCGTTGGACGGCGCTACAAGACGACGCTGTCGTTCATGGGATTGCAGAATGTCGGCAACTCCGTCACTGTCCCGGTGATCGCTGACGGGGCGAACGTCGTCAAGCAGCAACGCAACGACACGATTAACTCAGGCTGCTATTTCCACGCCAACCTCTCGGTGGTCGAGACGTTCGCCACAGCGACGGCGGTGGTTCGCAAGGGGCGGTACAGCACCACCCTCGGGAACACCGATCTGATCGTCGATTCGACCCTCTTCCCGAACTTCATCGTGGTCGAGGACGTCGGCCCGGTCACGCCGTCAGCCGTGGCACCGCCCAACCCGACACCGGCGTGGATTCCGCTGACGTTCACTGGGACGTGGGGGAACGCCGACACGACGAACTACAACACCGCCGCGTATCGAAGCATCGGGGACATCGTGTATCTGCGGGGCTACGTCAAGAGCACCAGCACTGACTTGACCGTGGGGGTGCTGCCGGTTGGGTTCCGACCACCGAAGATCGTCCCGTTCACTGCCTACGGACAGGCTGCTCCGAGCGGTTCGCAGGCGGCGTTCCGCTGTGGCGTGCATTTCAACGGCAACATCTTCGTGAACTGGGCGGCTGGGTTGACGGTGAACAGCATGACCTACCTGGACTTGGAGAACGTCCAGTTCTCGGTGACCCCATGAAAGGAACCTGATGTCCTACAACACGATCCACGAATCATCCAAAGACGAGGTGCTCGTTGGGCGGATCACCGCCTGTTGCAAGCAGGAACACCACGACCCGTTGACCGAGGCGTTGTGGGCGGTGTTCACGGCGAGCGACGTCGAGGAGGCGTACGCCTACGCCTTGTCGGTCGACAACCCGAACCCCGGCGGGGACGAGACGGTGGTGACGGACGGGATGATCCTGTCGCACGTTCAGGCGTTCTTCAATCCGGTGATGCTGACCATGCCCCCGGAGGCGCAGCCGAAGTGACCCTGCTGGACGAGTCTCAGATCACCTGGGACCAGCTGCTGGAGGAGCGCGAGTGGCGACGCTGCTTTCCCAGGACGCGTGACCCGGACAGGCTGATGGAGGCGTTCGAGTATTGGTGCGCCGAGTACGTCTACATCAAGCACCCTGAGCACGGACGGATGAAGTTCAACCTGTTCGATGCCCAGCGCCAGACCGCCAGCGGGTGGATGGTCAACCGCTACTCGCTGCTGCTCAAGGCTCGTCAGCTGGGCTTCTCCACCCTGGTCGCGGCGTACTGCCTGTGGCTGACGTTCGGCTACGACGACCGGGTCGTCATCATGCTCAGTCGCACCGAGCGTGACGCGATCAAGCTGCTGGCCAAGGCCAAGTACAACTACCGCTTCCTGCCCGAGTGGATGAAGTTCCGCGGCCCGCCGATGAACGCGACGCAGACGAAGATGGAGTTCGCCAACGAGTCGTACATGGAGTCCCTGCCGTCGGCATCGGACCCTGCTCGTGGCGAGTCGGTCTACCTGGCGGTGATCGACGAGCTCGCCTACCTGCCCAACAGTGACGAGGCGTGGGCTTCGATCGAGCCGATCGCTGACGTCGGTGGTCGGGTCATCGCCCTGTCCACGGCCAACGGCGAGGGCAACCTGTTCCACAAGCTGTGGGTCGGGGCGACGACGAAGAACAATCGCTTCAAGGCCCAGTTCCACCCGTGGTGGGCCAACGGTCGAACCCAGGAGTGGTACGACGCTGAGGCCGCCGAACTGCCCGAGTGGCAGATGGCCCAGGAGTACCCGGACAACCCCGACGACGCCTTCCTGCGCTCGGGTCGTCCGATGTTCTCCTTGGAGGTGCTGCGCAAGCTGGACGAGAACGCCAAGGAGCCGATCGCTCGCGGCGACTTCCTCGTCTACCGCAACCGGGCCTACTTCCCCGACCCCCAGGGCGCTGCACGAATCTGGGAGTGGCCGGTCGAGGAGGGGCGCTACGCCATCGGCGCCGACCCGGCCCAGGGGATGGAGCACGGCGACTACTCCAGCGCCCACGTGATCAACGCGCGCAACGGCCATGTCGTCGCCCACTGGCATGGACGCATCGACCCCGACCTGTTCGGCACGGACGTGCTCTTTCCGCTGGGCAAGATGTACAACTGGGCGCTGATGGGGGTCGAGTCGAATAACCACGGCCTGACCACCTTGAAGGCGCTGCAGAAGGCCAAGTACCGGCCGATCTTCATGCAGCGCTCGCCGCGCTACAAGCGCTCGGTGCCGACGGAGATCCTCGGCTGGCGGACCAGTCAGATCACCAAGCCGCTGGCGATCGACGAACTGAACATGGCCCTGCGCGAGGGGTCGGTGACCCTGTGGGATCGCGAGACGATTGCTGAACTGCGTACGTTCGTCCGTGACGAGACCGGCAAGAAGATGAGCGGGTCGCCGTTCGACGACCGCACCATCTCGTTGGCGATCGCCAACCAGATGACCAAGTACGTGTTCCTCAAGCAGTTCGAACCCGAACTCGAACCGGGACCGGGCACGTTCGGCTACATGGAGAAGCAGCTGTACGGCGACGATGTCTTCGGCAACGCACGTAACCGTCATAGGATCGGCCGCGATCCGATCGGCCAGCACTGGGTGCGGCAGGACAGGAGAACACCATGACCGCTCGGTTCGAACTGCAACGGCGCCCGAGTCGCCTGCACGCCAGAGTGAATCGCCGTTGGTACGTCCGTGGCTACGGCACGGTGCCGCATCCGCCGTGGGGCGATGTCGGTGGGTCGTCCACCTTGCCCGGTCTGGTCGTCGTCACCGGCGTCACGGCTGGATCGCCGGGGACGTGGGCGCCAGCCAACGCTTCACCTCCGCTGAACCTCGCCACACTGCAGGCCAAGGGGGCGCTGGGTCAGACCGGGGCGTGGACCGCCGGGCAGTACGTCATCCTCTACGACGGCAGCAACGCCTATTGGAACGGGACCGCGTGGGTTGCCGGTGTCGTGCCGTCGCCGCCGACCGGTGCTCTTGCCGGTGCGCCGGGTTCGTTCACTCCGGCGGGGTGCGCCATCCCCGCCACTCTCGCTGCACTCCAGGCGCTCGGCGCGCTCGGTCAGACGGCGGCATGGACCGCCGGGCAGTACGTCGTGCTCGGCAATGCGAGCAACGCCTACTGGAACGGGACGGCGTGGACCGCTGGTATCGCGGCCGTGGAACTCGATGCCCATGTGTCCAACCCCGGCGGCTTCTCCATCCCGGAGATCGAGGCGTGGGTCGACGATCACGCCGAGATGGCTGACGCGGTGCTCGCCGCCGAGCAGGATCGGCCAACGCCGCGGGTGACCCTGGTGGACTGGCTGCAGGGTTTCATCTCCCACCGCGACGAGGGGACCATCCCCTGATGGTCTGTCCCGAGTGCGCTACGCGGCGCGTGGCCGAGGGGCACGAGACCTGCTGGCCGTGTCACTTCCGCAGCCTCGGGTGGACGTTCAAAGGGGCCATCGCGGGCGACTGGAACAGCCAGACGATCCGTGAACGCCAAGCAGAGGCAATGAGCAACCCGAACGTTGAGCCGATCTGATGGCCAAGTCCCAGTCCCAGCTGCTGGCGGAGTACCGCCGCGAGGTGCGTCGATCGAAGCGGTGGCGCAGCGACAACTACGACGATGACTGGAAGCGGTACATCGACTTGTACCGCGGCAAGCAGATCGCCAACGCCACGCTGGCCGACCGGCTGATCGTCAACATGGTGTTCTCCACGGTCAACGTGCTCGGCCCGGCCGTCGCGGTGAACAACCCCAAGTTCGTGGTCAACGCTCGGCGCCCCGAGGCTGCACCGCAGGCAGTGATCACCGAGGAAGTCCTCAACTACATCTGGCGGACCTACCGCTACCAAGAGGACTTCCGCCTGGCGCTGAACGACTGGATCATCATCGGTCACGGCTGGATCAAGATCGGCTACAAGTTCACCAAGCCGCCCGAGGAGAAGAAGATCAAGGACGGTGCCGACGACAGCAATGCTCCGGCGACGACCGAGGACTACGGCGACGACTACGGCATCGACGACCGTGATGACGTCGAGGGCAACGTCGAGTCGGAGATGCTCGCCTCGATCGATCGTCCATTCGTCGAGCGCATGTCGGTGTTCGACATGTTCGTCGACCCCGACGCTCGCCACACCAAGGAGTGGGGCTGGGTCGCTCAGCGGATCTGGCGTCCGGTGGAGGACGTCAAGGTCGACAGCCGCTACTCGGCCACGGCACGCAACAAGGTGTCGACCAAGAAGTGGTCGCGCTGGTCGGGTGATGGCGACAGCGACGCACGCAACGACACCAAGAACAACCGGCCGATGGGCTTCGTCGAGGTCATCGAGTACTACGACATCAAGCGCAACACCGTGTCGACGTTCTCCCTGTCGGGCGAGTCAGACAACGACCGGGACAACGGCTTCCTGATCAAGCCCAAGAAGATCCCGTACGCGATGGGCCAGCCGTTCGTCATGCTCCGCGGCTACGAGGTGCCCGACTACTTCTACACGATGGGTGACGTCGAGCAGATCGAATCGCTGCAGCTGGAACTCAACGAGACCCGCACGCAGATGATGAACCACCGCAAGCGGTTCCAGCGCAAGTGGCTGTACGAGAAGGACGCCTTCGACCGCGACGGCGTGGCTGCGCTGGAGTCGGACATCGACAACACGATGATCCCGGTGGTCAGCGACGGCAACATCACCAACGTCATCACCCCGCTGCCTGCGGTGATCACGCCGTCGGACTTCTACGACCAGTCCAGCCTGATCTCCGCCGACCTGGACCGCGTGTCAGGCGTGTCCGACTACCAGCGCGCGTCGAGCCAGGCCAACGTCAAGCGCACCGCTACCGAGGCGGCGATGATCCAGGACTCGGCCAACTCCAGGTCCCAGGACCGGCTCGCCAAGGTCGAGGCGATGCTGGCGCAGATCGGTGAGCGCCTGATCGGTCTGCTGCAGCAGTACATGACCGGCGAGCAGGTCGCCCGGATCGTGACGATGCCGGGCAAGGCATGGGTCAACTATGACGCGGACTTCATCCAGGGCGAGTTCGATTACGACGTCGCTGCCGGATCGACCGAGCCGGTCAACGAGACGTTCCGTCGTCAGTCGGCGCTGCAGCTGGTCGATGCGTCGATGCCGTTCCTGCAGATGGGCGTGGCCAACCCGGTCGGTCTGTACATGCAGGTGCTGCAGAAGGGCTTCGGTGTCAAGGACGTCAGCGGCCTGGTCATGCAGCCGCCGCCGGACCAGGGGCAGGGCGGCGCCCCTGGTCAACCACAGCCACCGATGAACGCTCCGACGCAGAACCCGAACGACGCGCCAGGGCAACTGCCACCCCAGGCAGCGCCGCCTCCACCGGGAGGCGGTGGCCCTGCGGCAGGACCGCTACCGATTCCCGCCGGGGCCAAGCCACCGGGGATGCCGCAGGACATGATGTCAGCAGGCGCACCAATGCCGCCGGGGCAGGTCATCCCAGGAGGCCCGCCACCGCTCGATCCGAGCCAGCTGCCGCCCGAAGTGCTGCAGGCGCTGATGGCAGCAATGCAGGGTGCTAGCCCACCTGCCTGAGTGAGGTTATGATCCGGCCCCAGACCACCCCTGGAGAGGAAGTCTGAGTGTCAGAAGTTGAGCCCCTTGATGGGGCTGTTGCCGAGGCCGATCCCGGATACGACGGGGACATCGCACCTGCGGGAGAAGTGTTCGAGGGTCAAGGTGAAGATGAAGCACCTGCCCGTCAGTACCTCGAAGTCGACGATCCTGATAACCGCTGGGTGCGGACCAAGGTCGACGGCGAGGAGGTCGAGGTCCCCTTCAGCGAGTTCCAGCGTGGGTACAGCCGGGAAGCCGACTACACCCGCAAGACGCAGGCGCTCGCCCAGCAACGCCAGGAAGCCGAGTTCGGCCTGCGTCTCCAAGCGGCACTTGCCGCAGACCCGCAGGCCACGATCAAGCTCCTGGCCGAGCGCTACGGACCCCAGCCCCAGGCCCAACAGCCTGAGCCGGAGTTCGATGATCCGCTGGAACGCCAGCTGTATGAGGAGCGCCAGGCTCGGATGAGCCTGGAGGAGCGGATCAACCAACGGGAGACAGACGAGCAGCTGAGTCGGACCATCGACGGCCTGCGAACCCAGTTCGGAGCGACCGACGAGGATCTCCGTGCCGTGGTGATGACTGCTCAGCAGAACAACCTCGGCATCGAAGCCCTCCCGATGATCTACAAGACGATGGCATTCGACCGGATCCAAGCAAGCGTGCAGGCATACCAAGCCCAGCAGGCCGCCGAAGCGGCGAAACAACAGCAGCGTGTCGCGGCCAAGACCGCGGCGGGGCAAGTCATCTCGAATGGTCAAGGGGCAGGCAACCTCACCGATCGCGCCAGTACTGGAGCCCCCATGTCGCTGCGCGAATCCATCGAGGCTGCCTTCGAGCAGTCAGGGATCTAGCGCTCACCCTTGAAAGGCTGAGCAATGCCCATTGCCACCCACGTCCCAGGCAACTGGGACACCGTCCTGTCCACGACGATGCACAACTACCGGAAGCAGTTGACGGACAACATCTTCAACTCCCGGCCCCTCCTGAACTACCTGATGAGCAACGGTCGGGTGAAGACCGCCGATGGCGGCTACTCGATCATCGAGCCCCTGCTGCTCGGTCTCGGTGACGCCGACTCGTACAGCCAGTGGCAGACGATCAACGTCAACGCCGTGCAGGGCATCTCCGCGGCTCAATACCTGTGGAAGCAGCTGTACGCGACGATCGTCATCTCCGGCTTGGAGGAGGCGCAGAACAACGGCAAGGAGCAGGTCATCAACCTGGTCGAAGCCAAGGTGATGCAGGCCGAGGAGACGCTCAAGTCGATCCTCAGCCGGATGCTGTACGGCACCCGCGGGGCCAACGCCCACCCCGACACCGACTTCACCCCGTTCACCACGCTGATCGACGCGACCGCCGCCGCCGGAGGGATCACCCCGCCCGCGACCAACGATCCGACGGACCCGGCGAACAACTGGCGGTCGACGAGCTACGACGCCGGGGCTGGTACCGGCAAGGACTCGCAGGGCAATGCCATCACCGCCGGTGCTGGCGGTTGGCCCGCCACCGGCACGTTCGACGGCAGCGAGTTGGAGACGGTGCTGCGCAAGATCTACACGCTCGCCAGCGATGGTGGGTCGGACAAGCCGGACGCGATCTTCTGTGGTGCCTCATGGTTCGAGGCGTACGAAGGCAGCCTCACCCCGCAGGTGCGCTACACCGACACGAGCAAGGCCAACCTCGGGTTCCAGAACCTGATGTTCAAGAACATCCCGATCTACTACGACCCCGACTGCCCGACGGGGACGGCGTTGATCCTCAATAACAAGTACATCGGCCTGACCCTGCACAGCGACCGCAACTTCAAGCAGTCCCCGTTCTCCTCGAACCTGGGCGGCATGGACACGGCCACGTCGAACCCGCGCAACGCGGGCGTCTCCCCGACGACCCCGGCTGCTCCGGCAGGGTTCGCCCTCGACGCGCGGGTGTCGTTCATCACCACCTACGGCAACACCACGGTGCGCAACCGTCGCCGTCTGGCCAAGGTGGTCAACGCAACCTTCGTCTAGTCAGATGGGGGTCTAGTGCGACTGCACTAGACCCCCGCTTCGACCCGAGGAGGTCACGTTGTCGTTCGAGAAGGTCAATGCCACAGGCGTCGGTTACGGAGAGAACATCAAGCCCCTCGCCCAGGCATGGGGCGACCCCGTCACCAAGACCGGGCGCGCCGACTCCGCTGGCGACAACATCCAGCCTGCCGGGCTGTGGTCGACCGCGCCGTACGTCGACCCGGCGCTGCAGCGAGCAGCACGCGAGGCCGAGGAGAAGGCCAAGACGGAGCGCATTGAGGTCGGTCGGTCGAACGTGGCCCCGGCCAACGTCATCCACTGCACCCATCAGGGCTGTCGCGCCCCGGCGCGACGAGGCACCGACTACTGCCGTTGGCATCAGCCGCTCATCGAGGCTGAGTGATGGACGTCCAAGAACTGCGGACCTTCACCCGCCAACAGATGGACGTCGACGATCGTGACCTGCCCGATCCGATCCTGAACGTCTACCTCCAAGAGGCGTTCGACCGGACGATGCTGTTCACCAACCAGTGGCCGCGCAACGAAACGATCTGGCCGCTGTCGCGCATTGCTAACGCCACCTCGATCACCCTGCCCGCCGACCTGAATCCGGCGACGATCATCTCGGTGGTCGGGCTGGACGACGGCTTCCCGCTGGTGCAGATGAGCCAGGAGTGGGCCGAGTCGCACTTCCTGATCCGCAGCGACGCGGCGGGCAAGCCCGCCTACTACTCGCTGTGGGGCGGGGAGATGTACCTGTGGCCGTACGTGCGCGCCGAGGACACCTACGACATCATCCTGCGCGGCTACCGCCAGCCGGTGTGGAGCGACGCGGCCTCGACCGTCCCCGACCTGGACCCCCGGCTGCACGTCGTGCTGGCCTACTACGCCCTCGCCCTGGCTTACGCCAAGGAGGAGGACGAGGTGATGGAGGGGATCTATATGGCCCGCTGGCAGCGCGACACCGCGCAGGCCGTGAAGATGATCACCGAGCCGAATCACAGTCGTCCGATGGTGATGCACGGTGGCTCTCCGGTCGGTGGCTGGTCGCGGTACACGGTGACCGTGCCGCCGGGGGCGTGATGACCGGCAACCGCCTGCAGCCAGAGAACCTCACCGATTTCACCGGCGGGCTGAACTACTCGACCGACCAGTTCAGCCTGGCTGACAACGAGTCGCCGGACATGGTCAACATCGACCTCGACCCGCGCAGCGGCTTCTCCACCCGGCGGGGATGGCGGCGGCGCAACAACGCGGAGATCGCTGCGGTCACGCCGTGGCAGCCGCGCAACGCCGTCGTCCACACGGTCGCCACTGGCGAGCAGACGATCTTCGTGGTCAACAACGAGGTGGTCTACGAGGCGCCCGAGTCGGGGGTGTTCACCCAGCTGGTCGGCCCGGTAGCCCAGGGCACACCGCACGGTGCCGACTTCGTCTCGTGGGGCGAGGACGTCTACTTCACCTGCGGCATGGGCCAGCAGGCGTACCGCCGGGCGGTCGACGGCAGCCTGCTGGCGATGACCTCTGACGTGTGGTCCGAGGTCGACAGCCCGGCGCTGAACACCATGCCCCGCGCCGGGCTGTGCGAGGCCCACGCGGGCTACATGTTCACCGCCCGCATCCGCGAGGGTTCGGTGTCGTACAACACCCGCATCCGCTGGTCGCACCCCAACCGCCCGGACTCGTGGCGTCAGGACGACTACCTCGACATCGACGCCTACGGCGGCAAGATCACGGCGATCATCTCGTTCCGCGATCACCTGCTGATCTTCAAGACGACGAGCATGTGGGCGCTCTACGGCTACGGCGACGACTCGTGGCAGCTGTCGCTGGTGTCCTCGTCGATCGGCTGCCCAGCGATCACCGCCGTGACCAAGTCGGAGACCGCGGCGTTCTTCTTTTCGGCATCGAACAAGAATGGGATCTACGCCTACAGCGGGGGCGAGCCGACCTACATCTCCGAGAAGCTGCGCCCGGCGATGTCGCAGATCACCGCGTTCACCAACGTGTTCGTCTCGTGGGCCAACCGCAAGCTGTACGTCGCCGTGCCGTGGCGTCCGGTCGCGGGCGTACCCGACCCCGCGTCGCTGTTCGTCTTCGACCCCGACATCGGCCAGGGCGCGTGGACGATGTACTCCTCGCCGTACGGCGCGGTGGCCTCGGTGGTCGACGGCAGTGACATCAACTCGAAGTTCCCCCTCGCCGCCTTCTGGTCGACACACACCGCCGCGATGCTGATCCTCGACTCGATCGACGACGCCTACGACCAGATCCTGATGGTCGACGGTGTGCTGACCCGCCAAGACTTCCCCGCCTACTACCGCACCCGATGGATGCACGGTGGCTGGCCGGACGTGCGCAAGTCATGGCGTCGCCCGATGTTCATTTGTCGTCGTGTCCCCCGCCAGGTCGACCTGCTCGTCGAGCAGTTCCGCGACTACGACGAGACGACGATCCGGCGCACCGGCGTCGTCCCCGGCGACACCTTCGAGGGCAACGTCTGGACGGCGAACGGCGCGACTGACCCTGGCGGCATGGACTGGGGCGAGGCAGGGGCGACGTGGGGCGCTCAGCTGCAGGGCGCCTCGCTGGTCCGTGGCGGGCCAATGGGTCACGCCGCCGCGCTGCAGCTGCGCGTCACGCCCGCAGCGAACACTCCCCAGCGCAAGTGGGGCGTTGATGGGATCATTGTGAAGACCACGACTCAGCGGTTCAGGACGTAGGAGAAGACATGGCCAAGATCGCCCTGCCGTACACGATCATCAACGGCGACCCCGTCGATGCCGGACCGGTGCAGTCGAACTACCAGACGATCGAGGCGTACTCGAACCAGGAGTTGATCGAGCGCGGCGGCACGGTGGCGATGACCGCACAGCTGAAGCTGGTCGGCAACCCGGTCGCCGCACTCGACGCCGCACCCAAGCAGTACGTCGACACGATGGTGCCGATCGGCGGCATCCTGCTCTATGCCGGGACCGTTGCTCCGGTCGGTGGCATCTGGCTGCTGTGCGACAACACCGAGTACCAGCAGGCCACCTACCCCGAGTTGGCTGCGGTCATCGGGGCGGCCAACGGCAGGTTCAACGTCCCCAACCTGATGGACCGCTTCCCTGTCGGTGGTGGTGGCGCCTACGCCCACAAGTCGATCGGCGGTCGCCCTGATGCGGTCGTTCCGTTGCACGCCCACACGATTGATCACGGTCATGCCAGCACCGGAACCGTCAGCAACGATCACTCCCACTCGGTCAACATCGTGTCCGGTGCCGCTGATCGCGCCCTGGGGACGAGCAGCAATGGGGATCACAACCACCATGCATCGGGCGATCCGGCAGTCAATGTGCTCGGTGCTGTCGCTGGCGGGACGTCTCTGCAGGCGGGCGATGGCGGGCCATCCGTCGGTTACTACGCGACGACCTCCATCAACGGGGCGCACACCCACACGGTGACCGACCACCTCCACGGGGTCAACGGCAACACCGGCGGCATCTCCGCCAACCACACCCACACCGTCCCGGCGATGGCTGGGAGCAGTGGCCAAGCAGGTGTCAACCCGGCGCTCGGCAACCTGCCGCCGTACTTCGCCCTCGCGTTCATCATTCGTGCCAAGTGACGGGGACCTGACATGGCACTGACCGACTATGGCTACGGGGTCGACACTGGCAGCTATCAGCGGCAGGCCAACGACCTCCAGTACCGGTTCAACACCGACCAGGCGTCGAACGCCTACGGCCGCTTCCTGTCCCAGCAACGTGGCGAGCGCGGCCTGGGCGACATGACCCAGCAGTTCAACCGGCAGCTGCCCAACGCCTATGCGCAGTACAACCAGCGCGGCTTGTCGGGGGCGGGGATCAGGTCAGGGACACAGCACCGGGCGATGGGCAATTACCTCGGTGACTACACCCAGAACTACGCCCGCGGCCAGCAGGACTTGGCCCAAGGGCTGCAGCAATACGACCTGACGGGGCTGCAGCAGCAGGCTGACTACCAGACCCAGCTGGATTCGCTGGAGACACAGAAGCAACGTGACATCGCCAACGCCGCGCTCGGCATCTCGATGCTGCGGCCGTACTTTGGGAGTAGCTGAACCATGCCGACAAGTGGAAGCGCCTACGGCGACCCCTGGGATACGCCGTACGTCCGTGACTTCGTTGCAACGTCACAGAGCAAGGACCCGAGCAGCTGGTGGGCACCGAACACGAAGTTCCAGCAGGCCGACCAGTGGCAGATCTACAAGAACGTCAACCCGACGGGCGGGACCAACAACAACCCGGTCAATCCGCTCGGGCCGCGCAGTGGCGGTGGTGGTGGGGGTGGTCGTGGCGGCGGCGGTGGTGGCGGAGGCGGTGGTGCAGCTGGCCTGGATCAGGGTCAGCTGGACTGGTACGCGTCGATGCTGCGCAACGCCAAGCCGTACGACAACCAGTTCAACCCGCTGACGATGCCGCAGTGGAACGACGTCAACATCTCCCCGTTCGACAACAGCCAGTACGACATGCTGCGCAACTCGCTGGGCCAGGCCGTGTCCTCGGACCGGGCCACGGCTGGCGGGGCCTACGACAGCCTGGCCAACTACCTGCAGTCGAACTACCAGAACCCGTACTCCAACGCGACCTACGCCACGTCACAGAACGTCCCCGGCAAGACGCAGCTGGCGATGCAGCGGATGCTCCAGGCCCAGGGCCAGAGCCCACAAATGGCTGACGAGAGCTATCGTCAGGGCCAGACGGGCGACCAGGCGTTCGGCAACCTGCTGGCCCTGCTCGGGACCAACGAGGACTCCGCTCAGCGCAACCGGCTCGGTGCGGTGGAGACCGATCGCAACTGGACCAACAACATGCTGAACATGGCTCAGCTGCAGGGCCAGACGGGGATCGGTCTGCAGGAGGGTCAGGCCAAGCAGGCATGGCAGGGGCGAGCCGACGACCGCGCCCTGCTCAACGCCCAGACCCGCTACCAGGGTGACACCCAGGGGGCGCTGGCCAACTGGCAGCGCCAGAACGAGGTCGGTGACACGAACAACGCGCAGAAGACGGCGTACTACAACAACGTCCTGTCGCAGCTGACCAACCTGCTGCCGATGCTCCTGGGCAGCGGCCTCAACCTGCCCGACTTCTCCGCTGTCGGCCTGACCTAGGAGGTGCTTGATGCCCAACGGCTCGATGCCTGACATCGGCAGCCCGCAGTTCATGCCCTGGCTCCAGGCGCAGGACCCAATGACGCAACAGGCAGTGATGCGCGCCCTCGGGATGGACCAGGCCAGCGGCAACCCGGTCTCCGCCCAGGGCGCGTATGCCCCGGAGATGACCGACATGGCCTACGACCTGCCGTCGATGGTCGGTGGCATCCCGCTATCGACCAACTCGAAGGGCAAGCCGAACCCGTACAACGTCGAGACCCAGGCCAAGCGGTTGAACTTCGCCCAAGACCTGACGGGGACCGGTGGCCTGGGCAACAACATGCTGTCGTGGATCACCGGCCCACAGGCCACCGACCCCACGGCGTGGAAGCCGATCAAGAAGGGCACCGGGTCCCCGCTGACGTTCGAGAACCTCGCCTCGATGGAAGCGATGGCCGGGTCGGGCGGCAGCGACTACCAGTCGTTCCTCGCTGACCAGATGCTCAAGGGCGCCACCCCGGCTGGAGCGATCGCTGCGTTGAAGTCGACGATCCGCTCCGGCCAGGCCAGCCAGGAACTGCTCGACTCGATGCCGGGGAACAGCCAACAGGACCCGGCCATCTTCGGCGGCAAGGCACCGGACCTGACCACCGACCAGGGCTTCACCCAGGCGTTCGACACAAGGACGCTGCTCAGCGACGCCAACGACATGCACAAGGGCATGGCCAAGGACCGCGCCCTGCAGAAGGCGGCGTACCAGGACCCGACGACCGGCCAGTTCTACACCGGGTACGACGAGAACAAGACCGAGCAGATGCAGGCGGCCGACAAGCTGGGTCTGGCCTACCCGACGCAGAGCTATGGCGACAAGGACTACGTCGACCTGATGCAGCAGCAGGCGTTCGGTCTCGCTCCGGGCCAGGCTCAATACGAGGATGATCGGCGCCAGAGCGATATCGACCGGTTGACCCAGCAGATCGCTCCGGCCCAGCAGGCAGCGGACAAGGCGCGCTCCAACCAGGAAGCGCTGATGAAGGCATGGAACGACAACTTCACCGCACCGGCCCAGCCGATGATGGGTGCCGGGCCGAAGCCGTTCCAGAACTTCGCAGACCTGCAGGCCCCCTTGCCTGGCGCCCCTAGTGCACCTGCACTAGGGGGAGGGCGTCCGGGCACGCCGTTCACCGCGCAGTCCAGCGCGGCGCCGTATGTCGGCACCCACACCGTGCGCCCCGACGTCCCCGTCGAGGGTCAGGCCGCGCTGGGCAAGCCGACCTTGCCCGCCGACTGGAAGGTGGTGGCGCGCGACGCGCAAGGCAACCCGCTGTTGTACGACACCGGGCTCGGCTCGGTCGTCACCGCCCAGGGCGTCGGCGCGGTCAACGATCCTGAGGTGCTCGCCAAGGTGGCCTCGGCCGAGTGGGAACCGAAGGGGTCGGCCACCAAGACGCAGTCGACCAAGCCGAAGGTGCGCGTCGGCATGGACGGCAACGTCGAGTTGGCTGGGCCGGTCGACTTCTCCAAGTTGTGGGACCCAGCATTCATCGGCTCCAAGACGCGCGAACTGCAGGCAGGCGATGTCCGCACGGCCAAGACTGCGGCCGACAAGAAGCGCAAGGCGGCGATCGACGCCAAGTACGCGCCGATGCAGCGCTCGAAGCTGAGCAGCAATGAGTTGGACCGAGCCGCGCTGGCGACACAGATGCGCCTCCTGGCGTCACAGGGACGCACCCCGCTGAACGATCAGCTGGCCGCCCGCAGCCAGACCGTTCGCAACATGCTGGGCTACTGACCGATGACCACGCTCGGGGGACTGGTCGGATCGCCCCAGCGCGGGGTCACGGTCTACTCCCCGTCGAGGAACTCCCCGACAGCACGGCAGGTCGACGCGCAACGGTTCACCAAGAAGCCAGTGAAGAAGGGCGAACGCCCGGCCGTCCCCGACAGTGTCGACGCTCGCTTCCTGGCCAGCCCGGACGAGGTTGCCCAGCGCCAGCAGGTCAAGGCCGCCCAGAACAAGCCGTGGTGGCAGGACGTCCTCGGTGTCGCCGGGGATGTCCTCTCCCCGCTCAGCGTGCCCGCCAAGTTGGTCAACGTCGGCCTGGAGGAGGGCGTCAAGCTGCTGCCTGACTCGGTCGAGAAGTGGATGTACAAGCCCTTCGGGGACAACGACACGCTGAACTCGCTGGCTCCGCTGCTCGGTGGTGTGTTCGGCATGGACCCGGCCAAGACCCACGACAAGCAAGGCGTACTGGAGCGTCTGGCACCGCGGTCAACCTACGGGGCCGGGGAGATCTACGGCAACGACATCAACGTCCCTGGGTTGACGGGGCTGCGCAACCTGGGCCTGGACATCCTCCACGACCCGCTGACCTACCTCACCGCTGGTGCGGGAAAGGGCGTCGAGTTGGGCGCGCAGGCAGCCAAGGAAGCCTCCGTTGCACGTACTGCCCTGGAGGCAGCACCCAAGTTCCTCGACGAGGCAGGCGACGTCGTCAACCCGGCGATCAGGGACCTGGAAGCCACGCTGGCCAGGGCTGAGAGGAAGGCAGCGAAGCTCGGGGACAAGGTCAAGATCAAGGACATCCCTCACTCCCGGCAGGGACGGATGGGGATGGTCTCCGAACTGGCGCTGAGCGGGCCGGAGGGCGAGGCGATCACCAAGCAGTTCGCCAACGAGTTCTCCAAGGGCATCGACCAGGGCTTCACGCAGATGAGCACCGAGGCCCGCGACGCGCTCGGCATCACCAAGTCGGGGTTGCGTGTCCGTGGCACCAGCAAGGTGATCCCTGGCACGGAGAAGCTGGCCGAGGTGATGAACCTGCCGGGCAAGGCAGCCCGCGCTGGCTTCGGCCAGCTGGGCGACACCCTGTCCGAGTCATCGCTGAAGTCGTTGCAGAAGCTGGGCGAGGGACGCACCCCACTGGGGATGGGCGAGTTCTACAAGACGGTGCGCTCGAAGTCGGCTAGCGCCGATGAGAAGTTCATGGCGCTCGCCCGGATCCACGCGGAGACGTTGGCTCACACCACGCAGAACATGGTCGAGGGTGGGGCCAGGACGGCAGCGAACCAGTCAGCCAAGCCAATCATCAAGCTGAACGAGGCTGGGCGTCATGCGTTGGTCACCGCCAGCGAAGTGGACCCCAACGACTTCACCCCACTGAACGACGCGGTGCAGAAGGTCGCCACGGTGTACGCCGACCTGACCGGTCGACCGATCTCCGACGTGGTCAAGCGCACCCCGGAGACCTACGTCCCACACATCCACACCGGCGAGTGGTACGACTTCGCCAAGTCGATGAACCCTGAGGCGCAGGAGGATCTGCGCAACCTCACCGGGTTCACCACCAAGGACACGCTGCAGACCAGCGGGCACATGGACAAGCGGATGCTGACCCTCGATGGTGCAGCATCGAAGGACTTCAAGATCGGTGACCGGATGGTCCACGTCACCGACGACTCGGTCCACGGACTGAACGACGCCTTCGCCCAGGCGTTCCCCGAGTTCAAGGGCAAGGTCTACGAGGACGACCCGCTGAAGATCATCGAGGGCTACATCAAGGCGGTGTCGCAGGATTCGCGGGTCTGGTCGCTGAACAAGCTGGGTGGCCAGGGCACGTCGCTGGCCACGACGATGACCGGTGCGCTCGACACCGAACGCCAGGCGATGAACGAGGCACTGGCCAGCCAATCGCGTGAGGCTCGCCTGGCCGAGGGGGCCAACCTGCCTCGGGCTGAAGGCCAGCGCGCCCCGGCCATCCCCGACCAGCCGATCGTCCCTGGTTCGCCGCGTGATCAGGTCAACCGCGCCTTCCACGAGCAGCTGCCCGAGATGCAGGCCCGCGCCGTCACGCCCGACCAGCAGGCCCAGCTGGCTGAGATGGCTGGCACCATCCCGCAGCCGGTGCTGCCCGAGCCGTCGTCGGGGATGTTCCGCAAGGTCGAGAGTCCCGTCGCTCAGGAGCGGCTGGCCGAGCAGCTGCTGTCGCCCGAGGCCCAGGCCACCGAGGCAGCCCTGCGCACCGAGGGCGTGGCCACCGCCGAGGCCGCTCAGCAGACCCTCGGTGATCTGCGGACGAACATGTTCAAGGACATCCGCAAGGAAGGCAAGACGGTCGGCAGGCTGCTCGACCGGATCGACACCAGCCTGCAGAAGTACAAGCGTCAGCTGGAGGGCTTCCGTTCGATCCGCTCGAACAACCCGGCGGAGATCGAACGGATGGTCGAGGCCACGTCGAAGAACGTGATCGACCTCGAAGCCGAACTGAAGCAGAAGACGGCGACGTGGAAGGGCCTCGGCACCAAGGCGGCGAACAAGGCCGAGCGTCGGTTGAAGGATCAGTTGGAGCAGCTGAAGCAGATCCGTGACGAGGCGACCCAGCACCTGTCCGAGGCGACCGGCGAGCGCATCTCCGCCGAGGTGACCAAGCGGACCGAGACCCTGCTCGCCCCGCTGCGCGCCGCCGAGGAACGGCTCGTGGCCAAGACCGCCGAGATCGTCGCCCCGTTCAAGCAGAAGGCGCTCGACGATGCAGCCGACGTGCTGGAGCGCGCCGGGCTGACCGACGAGCACTGGCAGGCATACAGCGAGGCCCTCGCCGCTCGCCCGAGGAACACCAGGCTGACCACCAAGGCAGGGCGGGTCGCCGTCACCGAGCAGCGCGCTCTGGACATGGCCGCCTACCGGGCGACCGGTGGTGAGGTCACCCCGTACATCGAGGCCCAGGGCCGGGCCACCGCGCTGGAGAACATGATCCCCGACGCACCCCCGACCCAGGCCCCGCGGCTGCGTCGGGAGTTGGCGGAGATCAACAAGGAGTTCGCGCCGGGCGGCAAGCACTTCGAGGAGTTCAAGGCCCGCTCGGTCATGGCCCAGCAGCTGGAGCACGAGCAGGCGGTCAAGGCAGCGACGGCGCGCGAGCGGGCGTCAGTCGAGCAGATCAGACAGAACATCGCGACACGCTCGGAGGCAACGATCCGTGGTCCCGAGGGCGAGCGGATCATGGACGACGTCACCGGGCTGGAGACCGAGGGCGGTCGTCGAGTCAGCAAGCTGAAGCCGGGCGAGAAGGCTGGACCACGCACCGAGCGCGAGGCCGTCGCTTCGCTGGAGGCGCAGCTGCAGCCTGGCTCGCCCGCCCACGCTGCCGAGGTGGAGCGCACCACCAAGGCGGTCGAGGACTTCGAGGCAGCGATGCCGACGATGACCGGCGAGGTGCGCGCCGCGGCCCTGCGTGACATCGGCGCCAGCGCGGACACGGTCCTCGGTCCGATCTCGTCGGAGTTGAAGACGATGCAGAGCATCACCACCGACCTGGGCAACAAGCAGCAGCTGCTCGCCCGGCGTCAGGTCAACGATGCACTGGTCAAGCGGATGGAGGCAGCGGCGGTCGGCAAGACCGACCTTCCCGCTGAACTGCTGGTCAAGGCGCGCGAGTTGCAGCTGGTCGCCAGGCAGAACCCACACCTCGACGATCTCAGCCTGGCGGCGACCGAGTCGCTGCTGCACAACGAGATGGAGCAGCTGACCCTGGCGGCGGAGAAGGTCAGCTACGCCCGCGAGCTGGCCGCCGCGCAGGCTGCAGCGCGCAAGGGCGATCTGCCCAAGATCATGGTCGCCACCCTGCACGACGGATGGGTGACACTCCACGGTGGCCTGGTCAAGACCGGCGACACGATCATCGACAAGCAGCTGTACGACAGCTTCATGCGGGTCACCGAGGCGGTCAACGATCCGAAGCTGTTCACCCGCACGTTCAACAATCTGACCAACCTGTGGAAGACCTTCGCCACGTTGAGCCCTGGCTTCCATGTGCGCAACGCCCTCGGCGGGATCTTCATGAACCTGTCTGACGGAGTCGGCTTCAAGCACCAGCTGGAGGCCATCGATCTGTTCAGGCAGATGCGTGCCGGTGGCACCGAGTGGCTGGCCGAGCAGCCCGAGCGCATCCAGCAGGCAGTCAAGGCGATGTGGGCCAGCGGCGCGGGCGGGCAGTTCGAGGAGTCGGGGATGCGGTCGGGTTTGGCCAACGGTCGCCTGCCTCGTCTCAGCCGCAAGGCTGGTGAGTGGGTCGAGGGTCCGCTGCGCCTGGCGATGGGCCTGCACAGCTACGACCAGGGTGACACCCTGCTGCAGACCTACGAGCGGATCAACCGCATCCACTTCGACTACTCGCGCATCTCCAAGATGGACGAGTCGATGAAGCGGATCGTCCCGTTCTGGACGTTCATGTCGCGCAACCTGCCGATGCAGATCACGCAGATGGCCACCAAGCCACGGTGGTACTCGTACTACGCCCACTTCAAGAACAACTTCGCCGTCCCCGCCGACCCGCTGACCCCCGACTACTGGGGTCGCCTCGGCGCGTGGAACACCGGCAAGACGTTCAGGGGGATGCCGCTGTACCTCGACCCCGACTTCGGCTTCAACCGGATCGAGTCCGACATCGGTTCGATCGTCGACGCGGTGGCCGGTGGCAACCCCGGTGCACTCCTGACCAACGCCAACCCGCTGATCGCTGCCCCGCTCGACTTCCTGATGAAGCGTGACTCGTTCTACGACAAGTCGTTCAAGGACACCGACTACTCCAAGCAGGAGGGTGTCACCGGTGCGTTCGTCAAGGCCCTGGCCCACCTCGTCCCTGGCCAGACCAACGAAGCCGGGCAGGTGTCGGACAACTTCACCAACCTGATCTCCTCGCTGATCCCGCTGTACGACCGGACCGTTCGTCTCAGCGGGCAGAAGGATCCGCAGCGCACGCCTGAGTCGTGGGCGCGGTTCTTCGGTGCTCCGGTGCGCACCCTGTCGGACAAGCAGAAGCAGTCAGCCGCGCTCGGCAAGTACCTCGACGCCAAGGCCGAGGCCACTCGACGCCGAGCAATGCAGCGCGAAGCTACGGGCTAGTGCAACTGCACTAGGGGTATTCCAAAGCGTCCACTTAGGGAGGGCCAATGACGACGAAGAACGACGAGCAAGAGCAAGCCAAGCGTGACGAGGAGGCTCGTCAGAGCGCACCGAAGCAACAGCAGCCGCAGCAGAACCAGCCCGGCCGATCCTCGGAGACGGCGCGCGCTGCTGGCTCGAACCAGGACGACACGGCAGGGCAGCAGACGCCGGGTGGCGTGTCGCGCGAAGAGGCCGGTCTGCCGAAGTGGCAGGAGGACGAGGCTTTGAAGGAGCGCCAGCGTGTCGACATCCAGGCCGACGAGGACGCGTTGACCGAGGACGAATCCCAGCCGTCCAGGTGACCTGTTGGCCAGCGTCTGTACCGTCCCGTCCGGGCGCTGGCTGACACCTACAAAGGAGGAAGCACATGTTGCTCGTCGACGAAGGGATCAGCCACGGCCATCTAACGGCGGCTGACATCTGCTTCCTCGTTGCCCTCATCGTCTTCGGGATCGCGGCCTTCTTGGCCTACGGCACCAAGACCCTGTGGGCCACGCTCATTGCCACTGGCCTGGCCGTCTCCGCCCTGGGGTTCTTGCTTCTCTAGTGGACGCTGCAGGTTGATCCATGCTCTGACCCCGATGTCCACCTTCACTGCTGGACGGGCGTGGTGCAGGATGACCCACACCAGCAGCGTGAGAACCAGTGCGCCGCCACCGATGATGGCAGCGTTCACTCACGACCGGATGACTCGGTAGAAGTCCTCGGCGCGCCACGGCCCGGTGGAGTCATTCATCTCTTCCGGGTTGCCGAGGAACACGATGTCCCGCTTCAGCGTCTCCATCGTGATCGGCTGGATCCTGGTGTCGGGCGCAGCGCGGTGATCGGTGAGGAACGGGTTGCCATCTGGACCGGGACCGAACCACGTGACGAACAGGTTGTGCACGTTCCCGTCAGCCAGCAGCGGCCCCTGGCCAATGAACTGGGCGTTGCGTCCTTCGACGGCGAGGATCACCGTGGCCATCTCGTCCTCCTGTGGTGTGGGGGTAGGTGGGGTGGGGACTGAGCCAGCACGGTTCCACGCCTCGGCGCGGATGTCGGAGTAGCTCCATGTTCCCGAGGAGTTGATCGAGGCTGGCTGCCAGGGACCCTCGACAGCGTTGGCGGTGGCTGGGTCGATCTTGCGGTCAGGGGCATAGCCCTGGTGACTGATGCAGTCGGTGATGACGTTGCCGAACAGTCCGGCCAGCGCTTCGTTGCAACGGAAGTAGGCGTCGATCTGATCGACCGGCCACGCCTGACCGACACCGTTGTTCTGTGCCTCGATGCCCCACATCGTGGTGTTGCCCTGGTCGAGGGGCACGGTGCCGCGGCTGAACTCAGTTGGCCCGCCCTTGCCTTGCGTGTTCGCACATCCCGCAGCAATCGGCCACACGAAGCCATCTCTGTCCAGGAGCATGTTCCCAATCGGTCGGTCCGGGGAGCCGTGGATCATGTACTGCAGGTCGCTGTTCACCGAGGCGCTTGAGGCGGTGTGATGCCAGCAGACTCCCAACGGTGGAGCAGAGAAGCCACCCGACGACCGCGACCGCCGTTCCCATCCCTCGTTGATGTCGTTGACGTGACATTGCACACCTGCCTCTTGGAGGGCGTCGATCAACAGGTCGTAGTAGATGGATCCCACGTCAGTCGTCCAGCTGCGAGCGCAACTTGTCGATGTCGTCGCGTAGGCGTTCGAGGCGATCACCGATGTCACCTGAGGTGCGGTCGATCAGCCAGGTGACCCGACGAGCGAAGTTGCGCAGCCGCTCCTTCGGTGGGTCGCTGGCGTCGTAGGCATCCTCGGGATCACCCACATCTGTGTCGCTGTAGTCGTCGGTCTCTGCAGGCATCAGACCCTCCGCACGAGAAAGATGATGAGCAACACCACCAGGATCAGGAGCAGAACTCCCCCGATGTACATCCCCGCAACCTAGTCCCTGCTACCAGGCCAGATCAGAAGCAGCACGAACCAGGCGATGATCATCCACCCGGCCCAGCGCACCGTGACCGAGTTGAAGTCGAACACGCTCCAGTCTGGACGCGCAGAGGCCCCTAGTGCAGTTGCACTAGGGGCCTCGTTGCTCAGGGGAACGCTTGGTCGATCGTGGCTACCAGCAGTGCGGCGATGGCGGCGATGATCAGGACGAACAGGATGTCGAGGATGTAGTCATCGTTCACAGGTTCGTCTTCAGCCACACGAGCATGCCCATCGTGATGATGCCCGCGCAGAACGCCATGACCAGTGCGGCCTTCTCGTCGCTGGTCATCCGACGTCCTCCTGAGGTGGCAGCACTTCGATGACGACCTTGCCGAACGGGGCGCCACGGATCTCGATGCGCGGGGTGTAGTTGCCGTCGGCATCGAAGACCAAGTCGGCGTACCCCCACTTCTCGCGCAGGAAGCCGAGGAACATCCCCGTCTTCAGGGCGTGGTCGTCGTTCTTGAAGTTCGTTCGTCGTCGAGCCTGATCGGTCCATCCGAGATCGCTCATGTCTTGATTCGTTTCTGTGCAGGGCACGTTGGTTGATGGTTGGTCATTGCTTCTTCGAGGGTCTGGCGACCCACCCCGGACACCATTCCGTGGCATGCCGGGCAGGTCGCCGTCGGCCTCTTGGTCATCGGCTGCTGTCGGGGCGCTCGACGTACTCCCTGATCCTGGCGGGGATGACTTTGCTGGCATTGCAGTAGTCGCAGCAGCGGTCAGTGTCGTGCTCCCCGTACGGATCAGGGTTGTGCCCGTACCCGGTCGGCGGCTTGTCGACGTACAGCTGCGGCCACGGTTCGCATGGCTGGCCGCAGATGCAGCAGTCAGGCTGAGATTCCATCGTGCTCCTCGTCAGTCTCCTCGCAGCACCTCGGGCAGAAGCCTTCGGAGCAGTACCACTGAGGGTCGGTCGGATCACCACATCGTGGACAGGTGTCAGTCACCGGTCACCGCCTTCAACTGCTGTGCCAGCTGCAGCACCTCACCGATGACGTAGGCCATGTCCTTGTACGTCGAGCGCATTCGTGGATCGTCGAATGACTCCAAGACCGAGGTGAAGGTGGGCACCCGCTTGCGCAACTCACGCAGGTCGGCATCCATCTTCGGCATGACGTCGAAGGCGTGAGCGCAGTCGAAGCCGAACCACCAGATGTCATGCTCACGGTTCGGCCAGGGGACGTGGCAGATCTCCCCGCCCTCCTCGCACGCTGCGCTATACGTCAGCCCGCCATGCACCTCGATGTCGCTCACCATCGGGTCCATGTACTCGACGCGATGCAACGGGTGGTCAGGCCCGACACCGACGTAGCCGCACCACGCACCGCTCGGACCACGGTTGATCATGCAGTCCAAGTCGGTGAGTTCGTCGACCCACACGTCGTGGTCCGGCTCGGTGTTCCAGGGTCCTTCACCCCAGTCTTCGTGTGCCATCACTTCTCCTTGTTGGTTGGATTGAGTTCACCGAGCAACTCGTAGAGCGTGCTCAGTGTCTGCTGCAGCGCGTTGAAGCGCTGACGCAGGTCTTGTAGTTCAGCGAGCGCCTCGTCGCGCTCGCGTTCCACTTCCTTGACTCGGTCCTCGCTGACGAGCATGGCGATGGTTGCCACGGTGCTCCGCAGCAACTCCTCGATGGTCGAGGACACGTCCTTCGTCGGCTCAGGCTCAGGCTCAGGCTCTCGCCACTCGTTGTCATCGTCGAAGTCTCCGTCGATGTCGTACTCAGGCTC
>Ga0207644_10000485_pt1 | contig 25573 bp, 11 predicted proteins | sample KBSS73metaG_FD_184326 | JGI IMG/M metagenome (GOLD analysis project Ga0207644, IMG submission 184326) | Switchgrass rhizosphere microbial communities from Kellogg Biological Station, Michigan, USA - KBS S7-3 metaG (SPAdes) (version 2) | ecosystem: Host-associated > Plants > Roots > Rhizosphere... | reverse complement strand
CGTCCCGCGTTCCCTGCCTAGGGTAATTCCGCTGCCGAGCGAAGACGGATACAGCGATTTCATTATGCTGCATGAACTGATTGAAGCTCAGGCCGAGCGCATGTTCCGCGGCTATGAGGTGCTATCGCGCGCGGCGTTCCGCGTAACCCGGAACAGCAATCTGTACATGCAGGAGGAGGAATCGCGCACTGTACTCGAAAGTGTGCGTACCGAGTTATATAACAGGCGCAAAGGCGATGCTGTTCGACTTGAGATCGAAAACGCAGCGGACGAGGAGATCGTTGAGCGGCTGCGCACAAACTTCGAGTTGGAACAGTGGCAGGTCTTCAAGACTGACGGCCCTGTGAATCTCTCACGTTTGATGAATCTGTACTCGGAGGTAAAACGACCCGCCCTGAAGTATCCGCAGTTTACCGGTCGAGAGTTCCGGCTAAACAAGAAGTCACGAGACCTCTTCGAGGAACTTCGCGGGCAGGATGTGATGCTTCACCATCCCTTCGATTGCTACACGACCGTAGAAGGATTTATCGAAGCAGGATCAGAAGATCCCAATGTCATCACGATGAAGCAGACGTTATACCGCACGAGCAAGGATTCTCCGATCTTCCGCTCACTGATCGAGGCGGCGCAGAGTAAAGACGTGACCGTGGTGGTTGAGTTGATGGCGCGTTTCGATGAGGACTCTAATATTCGCTGGGCTCGTGACATGGAAGATGCTGGGGTTGGCGTCTCTCACGGCATCTTTGGGTACAAGACACACTGCAAGCTCGCGCTGCTGGTTCGGAGGGATCCCGATGGTGTGGTCCGTCGATATGCCCACCTGGGAACGGGGAACTACAACCCGGTTACAGCTAGGTTCTACACGGACATCAGTCTCTTGACCTCGAGGCGAGAGGTGACGACCGCTGTGGAGAACGTCTTCAACTACTTGACTGCGGAGACTGAAGCGGAGACCTACGATCCACTCCTGGTTGCTCCCATTACCCTTGCGGACCGAGTTATCGAACTGATCGGGCGGGAGGCGCAGAATGCAATGGCCGGAAAGCCTGCATCGATTATTGCGAAGATGAACGGCTTGATTGATAGGCGGACGGTTGAGGCGCTCTACATCGCCTCACAAGCTGGGGTAGAGATCGATCTGATCGTTCGCGGCATGTGCTCTCTGAGGCCCGGAGTAAAAGGATTGAGCGAACGAATAAGAGTGCGCAGTATCGTGGGACGCTTTCTGGAGCACAGCCGTATCTTCTATTTCGCGAATGGCGGCGAGGAGCAGATCTATTGTGGCAGCGCTGACTGGATGCCCCGCAATTTGGTAGAGCGCTGCGAGGTCCTATTCCCCGTGACACAGCCCGATCTGAAGAAGCGCCTGCGCGGTGAAATTCTACAGGCGTACCTCGATGACAATATGAAGGCGCGACTCCTGCAACCGGATGGTGAGTACATTCGAGCTCCGCACAGCGAAACGCCCTTTAGCGCGCAGGACTACCTAATCGCGTTGGTGGAGCATGCCGAAGACCGAAACGCCTGCTCGTAAGTTACTGGACCGTCAGGGTCACTACCGTACTGTGTACGAGGGTACCAGCAACTGCGGTGATTGTGACGTTGTACGTTCCCGGCGTAGCGTTGGTCACGACTGGGGGGGTTGTAGTACTCGACGAACCGCCGGACGACGATGCCGAGCCGCATCCTGAAGCGGCAAATGCAGAGACCGACACTACGACAGCGAGCAGCGCTCCCCAACGACGCCTACGCGGAGCTACGAACAGCAGCGCGCAGGCCAGCGTTGCTCCGGAGCCGGCCGCGTACCCGGGGATGTGCTGAGAGGGATGTCGACGTTCCGCTACATTGAGGGTGTTTGTAGTCCTCGCGCTGCTTTGGAAAGCGGAGATTGTTAAGACGGTCGTAAAACCCGTCGCGCCAGTGATGTTGACGGGATTTACTGAGAAGGCGAACTGAGAAGCAAACGGGGTGTCGGCGGTAGCGGTGAGGTTTACCGTGCCAGTAAAGCCGTTGGATGGCGCAAGCGTAAGAGTAACGCCAGTTGCCGTGCTGCCCGATCGGGCGGAGGTTGTCGCCTGGCACGGGGTCAAAGAGAAGTCCGGCTTGCTACTAGAGACAACATCAATGACGAGCGCTCCTTTGGAGCCGGCAAATGTGCTGTTTCCCGAGTAGACGGCACTGATGGTGTGACCTCCAGAAGAGATCGAGGATGTATTCAACGTATACGACGCGGACCCGTTGGAATTGAGTGTGACCAGGGAGGCAGGGTCTGAAATCACTTTGTTATCGACAAGAATCTGAACCGTACCCGCGGGGATGCCACTAATGGTAGAAGTACCGTTCGATACATTGATGGTGAGGGAGACGGTTCCTGATGAATTTCCGCAAGTGGGAGTATTGGTGGAAATCGTTGTACCAGTAATGATGCACTGCTTCGTGCCTTGAGAGCAGTCAAGATCCTTGGAACCACCGATACCCGTAGGAGTCGCCTGGCTCCACGAATTGACGAAGTTGGCGACATCGAGGCTGCCCCAACCTGTGGCGAGATCATAGCCCGTACCTGCGCTGTAACCGATGCTACCGCCGCTCGGGCAATCCTGCGTGCCCACTACGCAGGTGCTGTTATTGTTGCCTGAAGTTACGTCGTGGAAGACACTGCCATAGCTTGTTCCATTCGCTAGACCATAGATCATCGGGTTCACATTGCCGAGACCTCCGGTCGCTGCCAACTTCTGTTCCAGCAGAGCAAGCATGCCGGCAAAGACGGGCGCAGAGACCGAGGTTCCTCCAACAACGTTGAGATTGCTTGCGGCATTGCGGTAGCCGTTTGTGCAGGAACCACGAGAACAGAAGAGATAGCCATCGTGCTGAGAGGCCGCATTTAACGAGATGTCGGGGATGTCGCGGGAGAGGTCTGCGGGGACACCCGTGCCTACCTGCCATGCTGGCTTGCTGAAGTAGGAGCTTACGCCACCGCCTGTTGAGGCAAGGCCGGTGGAGTTGGATTCATTCCAGACTGTCTCGGGGATATAGCCGAGGGCGGAGCCCGAGTAATTGTTGTTCGTTCCGCCCCAATAGGTCCCGGAACCTTCATTGAACATCGTTCCACCCGCCGCCGTGACGAAGGGAGAGCTGGCGGGAAAGTCCACCGCGAGCCCTTGCGTAGCACTGGCCAACTGGTAGTCGCAATCTGTGGCGCCGGAGTCGCCTGCGGGGCCGACGATGGTCATGCCCTGCGCATTGGCCTGCTGGAAGTACTGATTAAAGGTGTTGAGATTCGATTGTCCCCATGCGACTTCGCAAGCGCCGTAGCTGATTGAAATAATAGGCGCGAGGCGATTGGTAATGGTGTAAATTAGCGAATCCATAACACCATTGTTGGTGCCGGAGTTGACGTAAAGGATGTTCGAATTGGGAGCGGTTGCGTTAGCCCATTCAACATCAAGCTGCGCTTCATCAACATCGCCGGAGACTGTACCCGGATCGGGCCCGGGGATTAGTCTAATCGTGAAGTTCGCTGAAGTGCGCGCTGGCAATCCAGAAGCACTGCGGAATGCATCGACATCGGTGGTGCTGATGTCTGTCTGTCCCATGACCGCGACCGTAACACCATCACCCTTGATTCCACTTTGAATCAGCGGATTGATGTCATAGATGGAGAACAGATCTCCGGGTGCCATGTAGTGGCCGCCACTGATGGAGGATGTGAACTGCGGACGCACCGCAGCGCGAGATCTCAGCTTGAAGTCGTTGAGACCAGAGATGTCTCCGACAATACCGGCGATCACGGAAGGTAGGGTCGGATCGGTAATGTTGGATATGTGCGATTGTCCATTCTCCGAGAAGCTGTGGATACTGGTTCCAAAGGCACTTTCGATTTGTGCGACCGTTCCGCTGACCGTGATGTAGTTGAGGCTGGGGGCGACTGGGCCGATCATAAGCCCGTGGTTGGACAGCCAAGATTTAACGGTGGAAAGATCGGACGCCGAGAGGCCGAACCGCGCACCAAACTGTTCCGGCGTTAGCCATTGATGGTAATAAGGCGAAGCAGGATTTTGCTGGTCCACAAGAAGCTGGTTCAGATCGGCCTGCTGCGCAGCCGTCATATTGAAATGAAGGCTGACCGATGAAAGCATGCGCCCGGCAGGCGTCTCACCTATATCTGTGGCGCGTCTGGCCCGCAAAGGAATCGTCTCGTGTACGGCTGCACGATCTGAGTCGTTGACGGAGCGGTTGATGCGGCTTTGTGGCGCAGCGTGCGCAAAAGAGTTCGACCCGAACAATGCGAGGGCAGGAACTAGAAGACTAGGGGCCAGACGACTGTAGATAGACATTTTCTGCTCGAAACAAACCTGTGTTTACAGTTTACAGTGCACCTATGAGACTTCCACAAGCAGCAGCATAGCCGACCGCCCGATTTCCTAGGAGAATTACGTTGTATAGACCCTACGCGGACGAAAAGGTTTCGATGGACCGTCAAGTCTGCCCTGATAGACGCCGGTTGTTTACGGCGGGACGCACCATTCTTTATTGAATAGTGACCTGATACTGATAGGTATGCCTTACCGTGTTCACGCCGTCACTGCCGGCAACCGTCAGGGTAAAAACTTGGGTACCAAGTGGAGTACCTGGGTCCGTCACGGCAGCCGGATCAGTGGTGGCCGTCGTCCCTGCCCCGCATCCGATGTTTGCCGTGACACAGACGGCGGCGAGTGCGAGAACCAATTGCGAAAGCATGCGGCGACGGCGCGGCACAGTAATCCACACGAGCGTCGCGAGAGCAGCTCCTCCGAAGAAATTCCATTGCGAATCGAGATGAGCTTTTGGCGTGGTTGTGGTCGGCGTCGTAGTGGCAGCAGTGGTCGTGATCGTCATGGTTGTGGTTCCGCCGCCTGTAAGAGTGACGGGATTGAACGAGCACGTCGTCTCCGTATTGGTGGGCGGAGTACATCCAAAGGTGACCGTACCGGTGAAACCACCTACCCTGCCGACCAACATGACTACCTTGCCGGTTTGACCGGCCTTCAGAGTCAGTGTCTGTGGAACATTGGTTAGGTTGAAGTCTGACAGCGTAATCGCAAGAGTGGATGCAGTAGCGGTGCTAAAGTTTGCATCGCCACTATATATCGCATACACGCTATGCGTTCCGGCCAGCAGACCAGTCGTTGTGAAGATCGCGATGGACTGGTTTGGTCCGTTCGGCGTCAACGGCGTGGGCGTGCCAAGTTGAACAACTGAACCGTTGAAGGTGTCGTAGAAGGTCACGTTACCGGTGGGCCCTACGGAGTTCGTGGCCGTGGTGAAGACCGTCGCCGTGAAGACCAGATTTACGCCGGCAAGGGTTACTGTCGTGTTTGAGGTCAGCGTAAGCGTGGAAGGTAACAAGGTCGGCTGAACCGCCTGAGGCACCGAGGTGCTCGGATTCCAATTGGCATCGCCGGCGTACTTGGCGACAATGCTGTGCGCTATGTTGCCCGAGAGCGACTTGCTGATGGTGGCCACGTTTGTCGCCACAGGAGCGGTCGCGAGCAATACCCCGTTGTCGTAAAACGTAACGTTCCCGGAGAAGCTGTAGGTAAGCTTACCGTTGCCGTTGTTGTTGATTGTGGCAGTCAGAGTAACGGGCTGGCCCGCCTGCGGAGAGGCCGGAGTTACGCCGAGTGTGGTTGTCGTGTTGCCTTTTGCCGTCGTAAAGGTGAGGTTTACCGGCGTCTGGCACTGGAAGTTCTGATTGCCTGCACAGGTTGTCTGGACATTGTAGGATCCCGTGCTCTGCGGAGGAGGTGCATCAATGTTGATGTTGGCGGTTGCCGTGTTTCCGCCGGGATTGGGGGAAAGCGTGGCCGTGTAGAGCGCTCCAGTGATGCCCTGAATCTGCGCCGAGACCGTGCCGCTGGGAGCTGCAGAGGAGTTAGGGAGCGCAACCGTAGCAGTTACCGTGGCAGTGCTGCCATATGGAACATCTTTTTGTGGGGCGATTGTCGCAGCCAGGGTTGCATTGACGATGCTGACCGTAATGACGACGCTGCTCGTGCTGGTACTTGGTGCGTAGTTTCCGTCGCCTGAATAGTTCGCCGTGACAGCGTAAGTTCCTACAGCAAGATTACTGACCGTGAAAGTAGCGGTGCCGTTGTTCAACTGCGCGGAGCCGATGGTTCCTGATGCGCTGGTAAAAGTGACCGTACCGCCTGGTCCAGCGGTTGCGTAGGTTGAAGGCGTGACAACAGATTTCAAGGTAATCGGGGTGCCATAACCAACCGCATACTGATCAGCGACGAGTGACGTCGTTGTGCTGATCGAACCCGTGGCGCGGGGAAACACTTTGGCAAGAGTCTTGAGATCGACAGTACCCAACCCCGTTGCTGGTTCCCAGGTGCCACTCGAACCGTCAGGTTGTGTGTACAGATCAGGCGTGGACGCCAATGAGTAGAGAGTCGCATTGATGTTGCCCTGCCTACCATCGCTCTGCTGAAGGATTGTCGCCATGGTATGCGTGAAATCCTCCACGGAGTTCGTTAACAGATCAGGTGCGTGGCGAAGAGCGTCGTCGGGGAGGCCTGGAGCGCTCTGCCATCCGGGACGAGATTCGGAGGCAATGAGTGGCGATGGTGTTGGCGCTGTCAGAAGCGCAGTAGCGTCGGTGAGATTCCCCGTCCAAGGGCCTAGGGCCGACGAATCGCAGGTACTGGATGTGACAACTGTTATGCCCTGCGCGCCGGCTTGGCGAAAGAGTGCGCGGTATGCCTGGTAATCGGCCGGGCTTATAGACCCAGTGCAATCGGCTGTCGTCAGCGCAAGAATGGGCGATGCGTTGGCATCAATCGCTGCCGCGACCGCATCGAGCGTGTTGGTTGCGTTGTCCGAAACGACGGTCGTTAACCCTCGTGCTGAGACCGCAGCTACTGTGACATTGGCGGTCGGCGGCATGTCGTCAAGGCCAGAGACCTCGGCTATGCTTGACGATACCTCCTGCGGCATGGAGGGTCTGACACTGCTTGCATAGTGCTGAGCGCCGGACACGGCGTAGCTGCGCAGCGTAACCGCGAAGGCGCGCTGCACCTGATCCGCGGTACCCGAGGCGGTGATTCGGGTCTTTGTCTTCGAGACACCATCTACCATCAATCCTTGCGACTGAAGCCATGATGTCGTCGCCGTAATCTGATCATCCGTGGCGCCGTAGGTGGCGGCGAACTGCTGCGGGGTGAGCCAGTGATGGTAGGAAGATGATGAAGGCGAAGTCTGTGCTGTGAGTAGCTGGTCGAGGGCCGCTTGGCGATCAGGAGTTGGCTCGAGGCGAAGCGTCAGATGCATGGGCTGAGAGACCGGTAGGGGCCCCGCGTCTACGGCCTCGGGTATCTCCCCCGTAGCATTGATTGTGCGCGCCGGAACGGCGATACGTTGTGCGTACAGGGAGGGTACGACAAAGCCGAAAAGCAAAAGCGTCTTCCCGAGAGACGATAACCCTGCGCGAACTCTGCGACGCGAAATATGATGTGTAACCATGGGCATTCCGCACAATGGTTGCAGGCGTGCATTCAAAAGGCAATGCAAACGGACAGCCGAATGGGGTAATCGGCATGGCACTTTTGTGGGATGTTCAAGGAACGCTACAAAGGACACCCTGATCAGTTACAACGCATACTTCCCTGCTCGAATCACATGCTGCGCTACCTGCCGTCGCAGAGTGATCGTGTCGGCCGGATCGTGCTTCGCGAGTCTCCGCAGGATCGAGAGCTGTGTGCGGAGCATGTCTCCCTCGGCAACAGTCGCAATTACACGACGAGCAGCCAGTTCGATCTTGTCCATCGCAACAGAAGCATAGATGCGGGCCATTGCCACGGGGATCTCGGCCGAGCCTTTTGCAGAGAGCTTCTCGGCGCGAAGAATCGCAGACTCCATCGCAAACACCTCGATGATCATGTCGGCGATGGCTCCCATCACTTCCTGCTGGTCCGCGAGCTGTTGCATGTACTTTTGTGTTGCGGCACCTGCGGTAAAGAGACCCAGTTTTTTCGCGTTTGCAAGCAGCGCGTACTCCTCGGCCAGCGGGCCTTCGCGATCTTCCTTATCCATGGGCCCAGCCATCACCTCATCCATCAATTCCTTAATCGCGGGCATCAGGGCAAGCCTGCCACTCATAGCCGACTTCATCAGCCAACCTGTGATGATGAGACGATTAATCTCGTTCGTGCCCTCGAAGATGCGATTGATTCGCGAGTCACGATAGGCGCGCTCCGCCGGATATTCCTCGACATAGCCGTATCCAGCGTAGATCTGCAGCACGTCGTCTACGACACGGTCGAGCATCTCGGAGTCCCACACCTTTACGATTGAGCACTCAACGGCGTAGCCCTCAATTACCTTCTGAATCGCCGCAGTGTCGTGCTTATCGACGCCGGCTAATGCCGTGTCGATCATTCCGACCGTGCGATAGGTCAGCGCCTCGCCTACGAAGGTGCCGACCGCACAATCGGCCAGCTTTTCCTGGATCAGCCCAAAGTCAGAGATTGATTTGCCGAACGCTTTTCGGTCTTTAGCGTAGCGAATACCGTTTGCGAGGCACATGCGCGACGCTCCTACGGCTGCGTTGCCAAGCTTGTAGCGGCCGACGTTGAGGATGTTAAAAGCAATGTGATGTCCCTTGCCCACTTCTCCGAGCAGATTCGACGCAGGTATCATGCAATCAGCCAAGATGAGAGGGCACGTGGAGCTTCCACGGATACCGAGTTTGTGCTCTTCCTTACCGATGGTGAAACCCGGAGTTCCCTTTTCTACGAGAAATGCTGTTAGCCGCTCTTTGCCGGCGTCCTTGCCTTCCTTCACTTCGCATTTCGCGAAGATGGTGAATATATCAGCGAACCCCGCGTTGGTGATCCACATCTTTTCGCCGTTGAGAGTGTAGCTCTGGCCATCCTCAGATAAGATGGCGCGAGTTCGCGCGTTCACCGCATCAGATCCGGAGGTGGATTCCGACAGTGCGTATGCACCGATGAACTCGCCGCTTGCTAGTTTTGGGAGATACTTCTTCTTCTGCTCGGCTGTCCCGTACCAGACGATCGGCAAGGTGCCAATGCCGACATGCGCAGAGAAGGCGACGGAAAAGCTGCCTTGCTTGGCGATGTTGTCCGCGATGATCGCAGAAGTTACTTTGTCCATCTCCAGGCCGCCATATTCTTCAGGAATGTCCACCGAGGTCAGTCCTAGATCACTCGCCTGCTTGATCAGTCGACGCGTGACGGAGAAGTCCTTGGCTTCGATCTCGTCAGAGACAGGGACGATCTCGTTCAACGCAAACTCGGCCGTTGTCTGCGCGATCTGGCGATGTTCTTCGGTAAAGTCCTCCGGGAAGAAGCAGTCGGTGGGAGTGGGATTGGAGATGAGGAAACTTCCGCCTGGGGTGATCTTCTTTTCGGTGGGTGATGGAGTCGTCATTGTGGCCATGGTGCTGCTCCTAGTTTTAACTTTAGTTAGTGGATTCAAAGATTCCAGCGGCGCCCATACCTCCGCCCACACACATCGTTACCATTCCATACTTCGCATTGCGACGTAGCATCTCGCGCAGAAGAGTTGCGGTGAGTTTGGCTCCAGTACAACCCAGCGGATGCCCCAGAGCGATTGCTCCTCCGTTGAGGTTCAGCTTGGCGGGATCGATGCCAAGTACCTTGATAACAGCGAGCGACTGCGCAGCGAATGCTTCGTTGAGTTCAATCACATCAATCTCATCGAGTGCGAGTCCTGCAAGCTTGAGTGCCTTTGGGATGGCGTGGATTGGACCGATGCCCATCTCCTCGGGATCGCAACCCGCGTAGGCAAATGCGATGAACTTCGCCATTGGCTTGATCCCGAGAGATCTCGCCCTTTCGATAGACATCACTACGGCGGCTGCGGCACCATCCGAGGTTTGTGAAGAATTGCCAGCCGTTATGGTTCCTTTCGCATGAAAGACGGGCTTCAGCTTCGCGAGTGCTTCGAGAGAGGTATCAGCTCGCGGCCCTTCATCCATCTTGAAGGTCGACTCTACTGCCGCTGCCTTTCCTTTGCCGTTCATGCTCGTCGCCGTTACCGGAACAGGGACGATCTCGTCGTCGAATTTGCCAGACTGAATTGCGGCGAGTGCCTTCTGGTGGCTCTGGTATGAGAACTCGTCCATTGCCTCTCGAGTGATGCCGTAATGAGTTGCCACTCGTTCCGCCGTCAGTCCCATGGACATATAAGAACCGGGATAGTTGTCTACGAGCCATGGATTGACGGAGATCTTGTTGCCTCCAAAGGGCACATACGACATGCTCTCCGTTCCACCGGCGATGATCACATCCGCGCTGCCTCCACGTATGCGATCGGCGGCCAGTGCAATCGACTGCAGGCCGGATGCGCAGTAGCGGTTGATCGTCATCGCCGACGCGGTCACGGGAAGGCCGGCGCGAAAGCTTGCGACCCGCGCGACGTTCATCCCCTGTTCTGCCTCGGGCATCGCACACCCAAGAATCACATCTTCCACTTCGGACTTATCGAGTTGTGGCAGACGTTCCAGCGCACCCGTGATCGCGAAGGCCGCAAGATCATCGGGGCGTGTTGTGCGAAGCGTGCCGCGTGGTGCCTTCCCAACCGGAGTACGAACTGCGGATGCGATGACGACTTCGTTGTTCATGATGCTTCCTTCCTTCTAATTTCTAAGGGGCTTCCCGGTCTTGAGTGTGAAGGCAATGCGCTCCTGCGTTTTCTTCTCTCCACAGAGCGAGATAAATGCTTCGCGTTCGAGATCGAGCAAATATTGTTCGCTAACCGGCGTGCCGGGGGCGACCTTGCCTCCTGCGAGGATAAAAGCGGCCCAATTAGCCACCTTTACGTCATGGTCGGAGATGTACTGCCCCTCGCGCATCGTCCACACAGCCAGCTTCAAGGTGGCGAGTACTGACTCACCAGGAGCGGGAATGTCCGTACGGGGCATGGGTGCTGTGTAGCCCGCGTCGGCAAGCGCACGCGCGCGTAACTTCGCGTCCGTCACAAGCCGATCTCGATTCACGGTAATTCCGTCCGCGTGGCGCAGAAACCCAAGACCGCGCGCCTCCGCAGCGCTGGTCGATACCGAGGCCTTGGCAACGGTCTCAAAGTTCTTCTTGATCGCCTCGAATATCTCCACGCCCTCGCCCCGCGCATCAGGGCGAATGCTCGATCCGGCTTCAATCGAACGCAGCACCATCTCCTTGCAACCGCCACCGCCGGGGATTAGTCCAACACCAGCCTCGACAAGCCCCATATAGAGTTCCGCGTGCGCCTGACGCGCTGCGGCATGCATGCTGATCTCGACCCCTCCACCGAGGCACATGCCATATGGAGCCACAACGACGGGCCGCGGGCAAAATTTGATCGCCTGCGTCATGTTCTGGAAACTCCGAACCATCAACTCCACTTCGTCCCATTCCTGCTCCTGGACAGATAGCAGTAGCTGCATCAGGTTTGCGCCTACGGAAAAGTTCGTCGAATCGCCCGTAATGACGAATGCCTCAAAGTTGCCAACGTGCTCGCTCGCGGGTTTGAGAGTTTGCGTAATCAGCGTAACGATGTCCCCGCCCAATGCATTCATCTTTGAGTGCAGTTCTATCGCCGCGATGCCATCACCGAGATCGACAAGCGACGCTCCAGCGTTCTTTTTTACAACACCGCGTGCTTTCTTGATCGTTGCGATAGAGGTGACGCCTTCAGCGACTGGAACCGGTTTGTAACTGGCGGTGAATGGGTCAAAGTAGCTTCGCCCACTTGCGGCCGCAGGGTCATCCTTATACCAACTGGGGTTCACTGCACCGTTCTTTTCCCCCCAGGACAACAGCTTTTCTACGTTTGGCGCGATTGGCGCGCCAGCTGCGCGCATCTTGTCCGTTGTTGCGCGTACCCCAGCAGCATCGAAGAGCTCAAAAGGACCGAGCTCCCAGTTGAAGCCGGTCCGCATGGCAGTATCTACCTCGACGATGTTCGCCGCAGGCTGTCTCCCATCATTTGAGACGCGATTCGCGGCATAGGTGAACAGCTCGGTAAGCAGAGGCCAGTAGAATCGCGCCGCTTTGTCAGTGCCCCCGTCGGCGTGCAACAACTGTGCGACACGTGCTGGTGTCGACTCAACGTTCTTGGCCATCTCGAGGGCCGGGAACTTGGGCCGCGACGCGGGACGATAGTCCAGCGTCTGCCAATCGAGCACATTGCGCAAGTCTCTTCCTTCAGCGTCTTTTCCTTCCTTCTTGTAAAAGCCCTGCCCCACCTTGTCGCCTATCCACTTCTTCTCCAACAAAGTGGTGATGAATCCTGGCAATTTAACGTCCGAACGCTCATCGCCGATGCCGGCAGCTTTCGATTCGAAGTTGCGCGCCACATGAGCCAGCACATCGACACCAACCAGGTCTCCCAAGCGAAAGGTTCCTGTCTTCGGCCATCCCAAAGCCGATCCAGTCAGCGCGTCGACCTCCTCGATCGAGAGTCCCTGCTCCTGCATCAACCGGATCGCATTTCCCATAGAGAAGGTTCCAATGCGATTCGCAATGAAATTTGGCGTATCACGCGAATGCACAATTGCCTTGCCGAGTCTCTGATCGCAAAAGTGCGCAATCGTCGCTATCGCATCCGGGGTGGTCTCGGGCAGAGGAATGATCTCCAGCAAACGCATATACCGAGGTGGATTGAAAAAATGCGTACCGAAGAACAGAGTCTTCGCCTCAGGTGGAAGTGCCTCAGCGAGACTCGCAATGGGAAGACCGCTTGTGTTGCTCGTGAGGATTGCGTCAGCCCGGCGATGCTGCATCACCTTGGCATAGAGTGAATGCTTGATCTCGAGGTCCTCGGCGACAGCCTCGAGGATCCAGTCACAGTCGGCGATCATGCCCATGTCATCGTCGAAATTGCCGGGCGTTATCAACCGCGCCGAATCCACCGCATAAAAAGCAGCCGGTTTCGACCTTTTCAGGCCATCAATCGCTGCGAGAACGATCTTGTCCCTTTCCTGTTTAGAAGCGTCTGAAACCGATCCGGGGCAAACGATGTCGAGAAGAACTACCGGCAGGCCCGCGTTCGCAATATGCGCCGCAATCCGCGATCCCATAGTTCCGGCGCCGAGCACGGCCACCTTGCGAATGGTTCTGCTCGGCACGGGCGTTGCACTGATTGGCATGCGGATGTCTTGTCCCCCTTCAGAGCGAATGTTGATCGCGGGTGAAGCATACTGAATGGTCATTCATTTCGTCAAGAATATAGAACAAATTGCCGGTAAATTTCTCATTCTGAGATGCCTCCGTACCACTCCTCAGAGCGACAGATATGATTCGATCAGGGCTGCATCGGTTATGAGCGGCCACAGGAGTTACACCCGAAATGAAGACTTTCTCGCGGAGAGAGTTCTGCGCGCTGACCGCAGCGTCCGTAGCTTCGGTTCACCATTTAGAAGCTTGGGCCGCGCCGATTAAGGGAACTTATGAACTAGTCGCCTCCACCGACCGCAACAGAATTCTCAGCGCCGCCGACAAATACCTCGCCGATCCCGCCATTACCGTCACAGCTTCACATTCTGAACGCAGCCCCGGCGGGCCGCACGACTTTTACTCCGAGGGCGACTACTGGTGGCCCGATCCAAAGAACCCTGGCGGACCATACATTCGTCGGGACGGTGAGACGAACCCCGCGAACTTCAACGGCCATCGCGAGGCCATGGTTCGGTTCAGCGTGATTGTTCCCGCGCTTACCGCCGCATGGTTGCTCACTCGGCAAAAGAAGTACGCTGAACACGCCGACCGGCACCTGCGGGCATGGTTCGTCGATCCCGCCACGAAGATGAACCCAAACCTGCAGTATGCTCAGGCGATCTTCGGAGTCAACAAGGGTCGCGGCATTGGCATCATCGACACACTGCACCTTGTCGAGGTTGCGCGCGCCGCCACGCTACTGAACAATGCCAGTGCGCTGAAATACGGACGCGAAACGCTTCGCTGGTTCGCGGAGTATCTCGAGTGGATGCGCACGTCAAAGAATGGGCAGGAGGAACGAGACGCCGAGAACAACCACGGCACGTGCTGGGTGCTCCAGGCAGGGGAGTTTGCTCGCTTCACCGGCAACAACGAGGTCATGGATTGGTGCCGCAACCGATTCCGGACAGTGCTTATTCCGAAGCAGATTGCTCCCGACGGCAGCCTTCCGCTGGAACTGGCACGAACCAAACCATACAGTTACTCGCTCTTTGACATGGATGTGCTTTGCGGTATCGCGCAGAGTCTTTCCACAAGGCAAGAAGAGCTTTGGCCCTTTTCGACGCCCGACGGCCGCGGCCTCGCGAAGATGATGGAGTTCATGGTGCCCTTTATCGATGACAAGTCGAAGTGGCCTTATACGCACGACGTCGAGCATTGGGACGACTTCCCTGTCCGCAACCCCGCATTGCTCTTCGCAGGCATTGCTTACGACAAACCGGAGTACCTTACCGTGTGGAGGCGCCTCAATCCTGATCCGAGCGTTCCTGAAGTAATCCGCAACTTCCCGATCCGTCAGCCCTTACTGTGGATCTCGTAGGCTTCGCCGAAATGCAAAAGAGCCGCTGCAATCCTTCGCAACGGCTCTCTTTGTTTTGAGCTAGACTACTTGCCGCCGGCCAAACGGTTCATCTGGTAACCCGCCATCAGGAAGCCACCGACACCGTACACATGGCTGGAGGATGCCTTGAACTTACCCGGCTGACCATCGACCGGCTGAATCGAACCTAACCGACCGTCAGCATAGATGTGCTTCAGCATTGCCGGCCATGACTTCTGGACTACAGGAAGATACGTCTTGCGATCAAGAATGTGTTCGTTGATGCCATACGCAATCGCATAGGTGAAGAACGCCGATCCCGAGACCTCAGGTAGGTCATACGCTCCCGGATCCAGAAGCCCTGAGCGCCACAGGCCATCTTCACCCTGGATGTTCTTTACTTCCTCCGCCATCTCCTTGAACTGCTGCACATACTTTGGTCGCGTCGGATAGTCCTTCGGCATGATCTCCAGTACCTTCACCAAGCCTCCGAGCACCCATCCGTTACCCCGCGACCAGTAAAGGCTTTTGCCGTTGGCCTGCTTCTGGGTCAAGTAGCGATCGTCGCGGAAGTAGAGATGGTCGGTTGGACTATAGAGCTTCGCCGAGGTCTGCCACCACTCCTTGTCCATGTACTCGAGATACTTCTTGTCGCCTGTCGCCTTATACATCTGCGACAGCACCGGCGGAGCCATGTACAACGCGTCACACCACCACCAGACCAACTTCGCCGGGTCATCCGGGCGTACGACGAGACGATCCATCACATCCTTGGTGTTTGCCATCCGAATCGGCTTGCGCGCTCCTTTTGGATCGCGGAGGTAGAGATACATGTACGACTTGCCCATCGCCTCGTCGTCAGCATGCGGAAAGCGATTGTCAATCAGAAGCCACTTCTCTTCTTCGGAGTACTTCAGTACAGCGTCGCGATAGGTCGGGATGCCAGTCGCATCCGATGCAGCCAGCAGGCCGTCGTACATCGCAGCGTAGGTCCACAGCCGGTTGAAGCTCGGCTGTGCCTCCTTCAGTTGCCAGTCGGCAACTTTCTTGATAACCGCCTGGATCGCCTTCGGCTTAATCTCCGAGGAGAGGTCGGTCGCCAATGGACCGGGGTCATCCGGCGCGCTGCCTGAGTTCTTCGAATCCGGAACAGGTTTGTTTTGGGCCAGTGTCACAGCGCTCGAGCCCAGCAGACTGAACGCAACAAGGCCAAGCGCTCCAGCACGGCGAAGAGCCTTTTTCTCAAACAGAGACGGACGGGGCGATCGAAGATCGGCAAAAAGCATGGACGACGTAATCCTTTCGATTATTAATTGAGACCCTGGTTCATGACGAGCGCGACTGCACTGCGCAGTCTCGCGGTATTGCCCTCAAATGAGGGACGAAGCTTTGGAGCCTTGGAAAATGCATTGTGTTTCAACTCAGCTTCAATCTTCGGACCAAACAGATGCCATGCGCTGGTTATGTCTCCCACGATGATGATCTCGCTGGGCGCGAGAGCCGATGCAATCATACGAAGGCCGCGCCCAAGGAAGCTGGACATCTTCTCCAGGGCAAGAATGGCATTCTTGTCGTCGGCTTGGGCCATCTTTACTAGCGCGGTGAAGCTCTGAGGGCCGCCATTGCCGGTGATCTCGCGATAGTAGCGCAGTCCTGCACGATTCGATGCCACCGTCTCCCAGCAGCCCCTTCCGCCGCAGCCGCATGGATGGCCGTCTTGCTCCATCTCAACGTGGCCAAACTCCCCCGCCATTCCATTTGCTCCGCGAAGAAGGCGACCGTTCGAGAAGATGCCTGTTCCAATGCCTTCTGAGACGTTCACGACCACCAGGTCCTGGACTCCGTCGCTATCGCCAAACCAAACTTCGGAGAGAGCACAGGCATTCGCGACGTTATCGATCTCTACGCGAAGCCCGGTCGCGCGATGGATCTTGGACTTGATGCTTTGAACAGGCCAGTTTACGTTCGGAGCGAAGATCGGTTTCTTCAGTTGCGGATCGGCTCTCCCCGGAAGACTTATGCCGACGCCGTCGAACGATTTGTCGGAATGGTCTGCAATCAGCTTGCGGATTGCGGCAACAATCGATGTGATGGCTTTGTTCGGATCGCTCGGCAAGGCGACAACGTTCTGAGCCACTATCCTGCCGCCAAGGTCTGCTACCGCAACTGTTGTCTGCGCAGGGTGAATATCCAGCGCAATCACCGCACGCTGATGGTTCAGTTCCAAAAATGTTGGCCGACGGCCTCGGGGAAGACGGCCCGTTGAACCCTCCAGCACCCACCGCTCATGAATCAGGTCCTCGACGATCAGCGAAATCGTGCTGCGCTGTAGGCCGGAGACTCGCGCGAGGTCGGCGCGCGAGATCGGCTGGCGCGTACGAATCAGATTGAACACCAGGTTGCGATTGATCTGGCGCGGAGTCTTATTTGAAGCGCTCTGCTTTCGAGTAAATGTGAACGTGTGCGTTGGTGGCGTTGGCATCTGGGCGTCCCGATCTTTCAGTACAGGCATCAAGTGCAGTACGGCAATCAAACGATTTTGCAGAGTGAAATCTGCACCACTTTACCTCTTCGTTCGCGTCCTCGTTGCTTGACATCAACAAGGACGAGTCTTTATATCACTGGAAGCCATTCATTTTGTAGACGGTCTGAATTATATGCCGTAGATCGTCCTCCTGGCTGAGCGTCTTTCCCATACCAACGGTAGAGCATTGGAGTCTTCGCCCCTTACATGCCCACTCGCAGACAGTTCCTAAAAGCCAGCGCCTCTGCGGCCACCGCCGCCTCTCTTCTTTCGAACTCATCCCTCGGCGCCTCGCTTGCTCGGCTAGCCGCAGACAATGGTGAGACCGCCGAAACAAACAGCCACCGTCTCTCCTCTGGATGGGAGTACTTTCAGGGGTCACTGGGCGGTCCGTGGGAGGTGTGGCACAGCGATGAGGTCGCTCCCTTCGCCACTGTTACGATGCCTCATTGTTTTAATGCCTACGATGGTTGCGACCCGGATGTTCCCGCGTATCGCGGACCCGGCTGGTACCGCACCCACGTCCTTATCGCGAATCCGTATCCGAACGGACGTACGCTCCTGCACTTCGAAGGTACCGGTCAGGATACGACGGTACACGTGGGCGATACTCTCGTCGGCAAACACATCGGAGGCTATGATGAGTTCGTCTTCGACATCACCGACGCCGTTGCGAAACTACCCCCACAGACGCTGGCCCCCAAAAGGAAGAAAACGACTGACGGAATTCCGCTCGCAATCCTCTGCGATAACTCCCGCGATCTCGATCGCATGCCGTCGGACCTGAGCGACTTCACTCTCTATGGGGGCATGTATCGGCATGTGAACCTCGTCTACGTCCCATCGGTATCGATCGAGACGGTTCATATCAAAACCAATCTCTCGACGCCAAAATCTCCTGCCAAAGTTGAGGTAGTCGCCTCACTGTACACCCCGACCAATGCCACGGGCTCTATCGCTATCGACATTGAAATTCTCGACGCGAAGGGTGCCTCGGTTCACACGGCAAAGCGATCTCTTCCTTCGTGGACGGGCACAAAGTCTCTTACCGCGTTTATGCTTGACGCTCCGCAACTCTGGAGTCCTGCCGCTCCTAACCTCTACCAGTGCCGCATCAGCATTACTACTTCCGCCGGCAAATACCTGGCCCGAGAAACCTTCGGGATCCGGCACACTGAATGGGTTGACCGTGGCCCCTTTAAACTAAACGGCGAGAGGCTGCTTCTACGCGGAACTCACCGTCACGAAGACCATGCAGATTACGCCGCTGCCATGCCCGACGACCTGCTTGAGCAGGAGATGCGCCTGATTAAGGATATGGGTGCGAACTTCATCCGTCTCGCCCACTACCAGCAATCCCGTCGTGTGCTTGACCTTTGCGATCGCCTCGGGCTACTCGTCTGGGAGGAGATTCCCTGGTGCCGCGGCGGTATAGGTAACGACACCTTCCAGGAGATGGGCCGCCGCACCCTGCGCAACATGATCTCGCAGCACTACAACCATCCAAGCGTGCTCCTCTGGGGCCTGGGCAACGAGAACGACTGGCCAACCGAGTACCCTGAGATCAACCAGGAAAAAATCCGCGCTTACCTTACCGAACTTCGCGATCTTGCCCATCAGCTCGATCCCTCGCGCATGACTACGATCCGCCGCTGCGACTTCTGCCGCGACATTCCCGACGTCTACTCCCCCTCCATCTGGGCTGGCTGGTACAGCGGGACATACCCCGAGTATCAGAAGTCGCTTGAGACTCAGCGGGAACGCGTTAAGCACCTCTTTCACGCTGAGTGGGGAGCGGACAGCCATGCCGGCCGCCACTCCGAAGACCCGGACAAGGCGCTAGCCCAGATCGCCACCGGCCACGGCACGGACGAACGCGGCATGGCCTATCTCAAGAGTGGCGGCGAGGCTCGCGTCTCCCGCGATGGGGACTGGTCAGAGACCTACGCCTGCAACCTCTTCGACTGGCACCTCAAGGTTCAGGAGACCCTTGACTGGTTTGCCGGATCTGCACAGTGGGTGTTCAAGGACTTCACTACGCCCCTTCGCGTGGAGAATCCTGTCCCACGCGTCAATCAAAAGGGACTCGTCACTCGCGATATGCAAAAGAAGGAGTCTTACTTCGTCTTCCAGTCCTATTGGTCTGACGTCCCCATGGCCCACATCTACGGCCACACGTGGCCAATCCGGTGGGGAGCACCCGGCGAGCCGAAGATGGTCAAGGTGTACTCCAACTGCGAAATTGCCGAGCTTTTCCTGAACGGCAAGTCCCTCGGCTCCCGCACACGCAACAGTCAGAATTTTCCTGCCGCCGGTCTTCGATGGATGACGCCTTTTGTAGAAGGCACGAACAAACTTCGAGTAGTAGCAAAAAAAGGTTCAACCACTGTTGTTGACGAAGTCGCTTTCGACTACCAGACCAGGGTTTGGAGCAAAGCATCAAAGTTAACGCTAACTGAACTTCAACGCAGCACCGATAGAATCACGATCGAAGCAAAACTACTCGACGTGGAAGGAGTGCTGTGCCTTGATTCCCGCGCCCGTGTACGTTTTACGCTTGCAGGCAGTGGCCGATTGATCGACAACCGCGGCACTCCTGACGGCTCCCGCGTTGTCGAACTCGCGAATGGCCGCGCACGAATTACGGTTCAGCTGAGCGGTTCCGCCCCGGGTGCTCTAGCGATCCAGGCGAAGGGAGTCGCCGGTGCTGTCCTCAATCTGAGTTGAACAGCCAAGAAACTGCATACTGCGCGTACCACTTTCGTGGTATGCGCAGTTCAAATCGGAATCGTTGGCGCCCAATAACGACGCGGCGATTGCCATTTCGGTCACCTTTTCATCAGGGTGACCGATAAGAACGATTGACAATTGTTCATTCAGCGAACTATCTTTCAGCGATTCCAAAAATACCGTCTTTCGACCTCAAAGTAACTGGGACAAGACAAACGTTTGACTCTGGAGGCAACAAATGAATAACGCCTTTTTCTTCCGAGGCTGGCGACTCACGCTGCTTGCGCTCCTGGCCATCGGGCTCTCAGCCGATGCCATGGCGCAGCTCAGCACTGCAACGCTCTCAGGCACGGTTACCGACACCACCGGCGCGGCCATACCCGGCGCATCCATCACACTGACGCAGACAGAGACTAACTATGTTCGCACCACGAAGAGCAAGGAAAGCGGCTCCTATCGTGAAGAATTCCTTCCCGTAGGCCCCTACAAGATCACGGTAGCTGCCCCCGGCTTCAAGACCCTCGACCGGTCCGGCATTACACTCTCCGTCCTGCAGAACGCCGACCTCGATCTTCAGCTTCAGGTAGGAACCACGGGCGAAACCGTAGAGGTCACCGCCGACGTTCCCTTGATCAATGCCAACAACTCCACTCTCGGCCGCACCATCAGCAACGTCGAAATCGACAACCTGCCCTTGGTGGACCGAAATGTATATACCCTGCTCGATCTGACTCCTGGCGTGCAGAATAACAACGCCGCCGGCACCGGAGCGAATGGTGGCGTCATCAACCCCCTCGGCTCCCCGGAGCAGCACGTCAAGATCAACGGTTCAAGCGACTCTGGCGTCGGACAGGTCGCCTACTACCTCGACGGCGGATCCAATATGAACGGTATCCGCAACACCGGCAACCCGCTCCCCAATCCTGACGCCATCCGCGAGTTCCGCGTCGACACCAACAATTTCTCGGCACAGTACGGCCGCAACTCAGCCGGCGTTGTATCCGTCATCACCAAGTCCGGAACCAACCAGTTCCACGGCTCGGCCTTTGAGTTCTACCGCGAGCGCAACTTCAACGCCACCCTCCGTAACGGCACTCAGAAGACTCCCTACAATCAGCACCGCTTCGGCTTTACGGTGGGTGGTCCCGTCAAGCGCGACAAGCTCTTCTTGTTCGGGTCCTACGCCGGCTTCCGGTTTGTCTCAGCCAACGTCCTCAATCCTGCCGGCGTTCCCAGCGCCGCGATGATGCAGGGAAACTTCACAGAGAACATTCCTACCGGAACGGCGCCGCCGGACAATCAGAAGTGCGTCGTCGCAGCACAGTCAGCAACAAAGTTCTGGGCCTGCAATCCGTATCTGCCCAAAGCCACAGCATGGTGCCCCGGCAACATTTGCAACCCTTCCACCTTTGATCCCGCAATTTCCGCGATCATCAAGGCAGGCCTCATTCAACCCTCTCCGGGAAATGGAAACTACGCCCTTCAGACGTACAGCCCTTACCGTCAAAAGACCAATGAACAGCTCTACAAGGGCGACTATCAGATGACGCCCAAACAGCGACTTAGCTTGGCTTACTTCCACCAGACCGGCGACTACATCGTCAACCCCTCCGGAAACAATATCCTCGGCTGGGTCGTGCACGACTACACCTTTTTCCAGCATCAGGCCAACATTGCCCACACATGGACCATCAACAGCAACACCGTTAATCAGGTCAGCCTCAACTACACCCGCCTGATGGGCGGTCGCGTTCCGAGCCCCGCCGAGGGCCTCGCAAACTACGGCTCCAAGTTTGCCCAGCAGCTGCCGAACGGCCAGATCTGCGGCGTCCCGGCGCAGGCCGGCTGCGCGCGTCCCCAGCTGGCGCCCAGCGGTTGGTTTACCGCAGGAAATGCCATCACAGGTCCGGTCACAGGCAGCAACGTCTACGCCATTCGTGACATTGTGAGTTCGACGCACGGAAAGCACACCCTCTACTACGGCGGCGAAGCCAACCGTGAAAACGATGCACAACAGACCACGCTGAACAACTACGGCGTATTCGCCTTTACCGCGCATACCAATACGGCGAACCGTTCCTCCGCCGCAATTACCGATTTCTTCTTCGGTAGCCCGAACACCATGAACCAGGACGTGCCGGTATACGCAAACGCAAACTACTTCAACTACGGACTGTTCTTCCAGGATGATTGGCGCGCCCTTCCGAACCTGACCCTGAACCTGGGCCTCCGGTATGACATCCAGACCGCGCCGACGAACACCCAGAACATGACGATGAACTTTGTTCCCGGAGTGCAGTCGACCACCGCTCCCACTAACATCAAAGGCGTGCTGTTGCCGGGCGACCCGGGTGTTCCGCGTTCCGGTGTATCAACGCGTTACAATCACGTCTCGCCACGCGTTGGCATGGCATGGACCCCCTACCCGAGCGGACACACGGTCATTCATGCGGCTGCCGGCATCTTCTATGGCTCCATCGGAGGCAACCTGTTCAACTATCCGTCGAATGGCGAGCCGTTCTCCGGACGCCCCTCGTTCAGCAACGTGATTCACGTATCGGACCCTTATGCGACCGACCCGAAGGACTTCTGCGGCGGCGATCCGGCATGTATCGCCGGCGGCGTAGGCCGTTCTCCCTATCCCTTTGTCTACGATGCTAAGAACCCCAAGTACGTCGTGATACCGGCAGCCATCATCCCCGTCGATCCGAACTTCCGCTGGCCCGAGATCTATCAGATGAATGTAGGATTCGAGCAGCAGCTTGCGAACGGATTCGTGTTCACAGGCAGCTACGTTGCCTCTATGGGACGCAAGCTCCCAATGGAATTGGACGTCAACTATCCACAGTTCAATCTGACGTCGGCCGGGGCATCGGGAGCATCGTGCATCGATGCTACACTCGCTTGCTCATACGCGAACGCCAGCGGAACCTCCAATAACCGCCGTCCGTACAACGCAAAATCCTATGCGGCAACTACAACAGCTTCCGCATCGAACCCGATCCTCTCGACGATCTCCCAGATTCAGTCGTCAGAGAGCTCCAACTACCACGGCCTGCAGGTCACGGTGCAGAAGCGTATGTCGCACGGCTTCAGCGCACAGGGCTTCTGGGTATGGTCGAAGTCGCTGCAGAGCGAAAACCTTGATACCGCCGGTAACACGGGCAACAGTGCCGATACCACGCCCCAGGACGTGAATAATCGCTGGCTCGACCGGCAGCGTTCGAGCTTTGACCAGAGGCACGTCGTTGCGTTCTCGTTGGTGTGGCAGCCGAACGCCAACTTCCAGAACCGTGCGGCACGCTTCATCGCGAATGGATGGACGATCACGTCGATTGTGAGGCTGCAGAGCGGCAATCCATTCAACATCACGACCGGCACGGACAACAACGGGGACGGCGTGACCAACGACCGTCCGAACCTCATGCCCGGAGTATCGCGTGCCATGGTTACGGACAATGGCGGCTCGCGCAGCGCCATGGTCAAAAACTGGATCAGCGCCGCTCAGTTCTGCCAGTCCAGCGGGCCGCTCAATGGCAACCCTGCCTGCCCGCAGCAAGGCGCGGGACCTGCAGGATCGGACGGAACCGTTCGCCAGAACGCCGTCGATTCTCCTGGGCGTCGCAGCATCGATGCTTCGCTCTTCCGGGACTTCCACATCTATGAGCGATGGACCTTCCAGTTGCGGGGTGAGTCGACCAACGTCTTCAACCTGACCAATCTCCCGGCACCGGTCGCAACATTGAACTCTCCAACCTTCGGACAGATCAACTCTTCGATCCAGGGTGGAAGCTTCAGCAACCGGGTCATCCAGGTCGGCGGCAGAATCCTCTTCTAACCACTTCCCTGTTCCCTCCCGGGTCATCAGCACCATCGATGACCCGGGACTTTCTTTTTAAGTGACGAAGCGATTCATCCTTGTCTGCGTCGAACAAAAATGCGGGCTCGACTTCGGTATAGTAAGTCTTCCGGCTTTAGTTTCTTAGGAGGTTCCTCGTGCACGTCAAGCGTGTGCTTCTAACTTTGACTCTCGGTCTCGCACTTGGAAATGTAGTCCGCGCCCAGGATCTTGCGAGCTTCGAGAAGCGGACCCACGTCAAGGTTCTGCCCAACGGCCTCACCCTCATCGTCTGCGAGCGCCCCGAGGCCCCTGTATTTAGCTTCTACACGCTCGTCGACGCCGGATCGGCCAACGACCCTCAGGGAGATAGTGGCTTAGCTCACATGTTCGAGCACATGGCTTTCAAGGGCACCCATGAGATCGGCACAACTAACTACCCCGCCGAAAAACTCGCTCTCGAAAAGGTAGAGAAGGCCTACGCAGCATACGACGCAGAGTACCGAAAGCGCGTCGGCCAAGACGCTGCCAAGCTCGCCCAAATGAAAAAGGCATTCGAAGACGCCCAGGAAGCCGCGCAGCAGTACGTTATCCCCAACCTGTTCTCTGAGATCGCCGAGCAAAACGGTGCCACGGGCATCAACGCTTCCACCAGCGAAGACTCCACACAGTATTTCTGGTCCATGCCATCAAACCGTCTCGAGCTCTGGGCGTACCTCGAAAGCCAGCGCATCGCTCAGCCGGTCCAGCGCGAATTTTATAAGGAACGGGACGTTGTCCAGGAAGAGCGCCGCATGCGCACCGACTCGTCTCCGGTAGGCCGCATGGTTGAACAGTTTCTTGCAGCCGCCTATGTTGCGCACCCATACGGCCGCCCGGGCGTCGGTTGGGAGAGCGAAATCTCTCAGGTCAGCGCCACCGAAGCCGAGGACTTCCACAAGAAGTATTACGTTCCCTCGAACATCGTTATCGCCGTTGTCGGCGACCTCAAATCCTCTGAGGCCATGCCCATCCTCGAGCGCTACTTCTCGAAGATCCCCCCTGGTCCCAAGCCCACTCCGATGACTACCGTCGAACCGCCACAGTTCGCCGAAAAATCCGTTGTCATCAAAGAGGCCACGCAACCCTTCTACCTCGAGGGCTACCACCGCCCCGACTACCGCGACCCAGACGACTCCGTCTACGACGCGATCACCGATATCTTCTCCAACGGGCGAACAGCGCGCCTCTATCGCTCGCTCGTTCGCGATCAGCGCATTGCCGCTACTGCCGAAGGCTTCTCCGGTTTCCCCGGCTACAAATTCCCTGGCCTCTTCGCCTTTTACGCCGTTCCACTCCCGGGGCACACTCCGGACGATGTTCGAACTGCCATTCACAAAGAGCTTGACCGCCTCAAGAACGAAGATGTCACTGACGACGAGCTAACCCGCTTCAAGACTCGGGCCCGGGCCGACCTGCTGCGCGGCCTCGCTGACAACGACGGTCTCGCCCATCAGCTCGCCGAGTACCAGACGCGATTTGGCGACTGGCGCCAACTCTTCCGCGATCTCGACAAGATCGACGCCGTCACTAAGGCTGACATTCGCCGCGTGGCCAACAAGATCTTCCTCGACAGTAACCGCACCAGCGCGCGCATCGAGTTTATCGCTCCACAAAAACCTGCCGCAAAGAACCAGGGAGGTGCGGAGTGAACCATTCCATGAGCCTGTATCGCTTGCCTATCGCAGCAACTATCCTCGGCCTCGCGGCCGTTCCTTCGCTTGCCTTCGCGCAGGCTGCCACCACAGAAAAGCCGGCTCCCGCTGCCCACACCGCGACGGCCCCGGCACAACCTTGGAAAAAGATCCCGATTCCTCCGCTCCACGCCTTCAAGCCACAGCAGCCGAAGCGCATCGCGCTCTCGAACGGCCTAGTCATCTTTCTCCAGGAAGACCACG
>Ga0207644_10000480_pt1 | contig 25749 bp, 33 predicted proteins | sample KBSS73metaG_FD_184326 | JGI IMG/M metagenome (GOLD analysis project Ga0207644, IMG submission 184326) | Switchgrass rhizosphere microbial communities from Kellogg Biological Station, Michigan, USA - KBS S7-3 metaG (SPAdes) (version 2) | ecosystem: Host-associated > Plants > Roots > Rhizosphere... | reverse complement strand
CGTAGCCGGGCATGTCCACCAGCCGCAGTTGAAGCGGCTCGCCGACATCGAAGAAGTTGAGCTCCTGCGTCCGGCCAGGCGTGTTCGAGGTGCGCGCAAGGCCCTTGCGGTTGGTAAGCGCATTGAGGAGCGAGCTCTTGCCGACATTGGACCGGCCGGCGAACGCGACCTCGGGTACTTCGGCTTCGGGCAGGAACTGCAGGCCGGGCGCGGACTTCAGGAATTCGACGCGCCCTGCGAACAGCTTGCGGGCACGCTCGACGAGTTCCTGGTCAGCTTCGTCGCTCATGTGTGGACCGGGTGGGTGTCCGACAGGTGCAGCCCGTACTTGCGGTACAGGTGCCACTGCTGCGCGATCGTCAGGATATTGTTGGTGATCCAGTAGAGCTGCAGGCCGGCAGCGAACGGGGCCATGATGAACACCAGGAACCACGGCATGATCGCGAAGACCTGCGCCTGGGCAGGGTCCATCGGCTGCGGGTTCAGCTTCATCGAGAGCCACTGCGTCGCGCCGACAAGGATCGGAAGGACGCCGATCGCTAGCATTGCGGGTGGCGTGAAGTGAAGCAGCCCGAACAGGTTGACGGGCGTCAGCGGATCGGGCGCCGACAAATCCTTGATCCACAGGACGAACGGCTGGTGCCGCATTTCTACGCTGACCAGCAGCGTCTTGTAGAGCGCGTAGAACACCGGGATTTGGAGCAGGATCGGCAGGCAGCCCGCGGCCGGATTGATCTTCTCCGCCTGGTAGAGCTTCAGGATCTCCTGCTGCTGACGCTGCTTGTCGTCCTTGAAGCGCTCCTGCAGCGCCTTCATCTTCGGCTGGATCTTCCGCATCGCGGCCATCGACTGGAACTGCTTCTGAGCGATCGGGAACATGATCGCTCTAACGATCAGGGTGAGGCAGATGATCGCGACCCCGAAATTCCCGAGCGTGTGGAAGAGCCACAGCAACAGGCTGAAGATCGGACGCATGAACCACTCGAACCAGCCCCAGTCGATCGACTTCGAGAGCTTGGGGATGCCTGCTTCCTCGTAGCGGCTGAGCAGGTCCTTTTCCTTTGCGCCTGCGAACAGTCGCGTCTGGGTGGTCAGCGTTTGGCCTGGAGCAACAGTCGCAGTCCCCAGAGCATAGTCGGCCTGGTACCCGCCGCTTGGGCTGCGGCGGAACTCGCCGGTCATGTGCGACTGCGGTGCCAATGCCGTCAGCCAATATTTGTCGGTGAACCCAAGCCAGCCTGAGTCGGTGCTGAAGCTCTCGGGTTTTCCCTCGTCGAGGTCCTTCCAGTTGATGTCGTAATTGGCCTTGCCGTCGAACACGCCGATCGGGCCGGTGTGATTTTGCCAGGTCGATTTGTCGGCCGACTCCTGGGAGCGACTAACGAGGCCGATCGGGCGAACTGCGAGCGGCTGACCGGACGCATTAGCGACACTTTGCTGGACGGTGAACAGATAACCGTCATCGACCGCGATCTTGATCTGGTAGCGGGTTCCGTCCGCAGTCTGCGTCAGCAGCGTTACGGGATTACCGGGAGTCAGTTCGGACCCGTCGCTGGTCCAGGTCGTGTCGAGGGCAGGGGCCTGGCCAGCGCCAGCCGTGACCCAGCCGAATTGCGCAACATGCGAGTGCGCGGTTCCGAGGGGAGAGAGCAGCCGCACCGGCGGCGAATCCTTGGCGATTGTCTCGCGGTGCTTCAGCAGCACCAGGTCGTCGATTTGCGCGCCCTTAAGGTTGATGGACCCCTGCAGCGACGGCGTCTCGATCCGGATGCGCGGGCTCGACCTCAGAGCCGCGGCAAGGCTTTGCACCTGTTTGGGCGTGGTGGGCCCGGCAGGCTGGGCGCTGGGTTCCGGCAGTGGCTGCTGCTTTCCGGCCTCGACTTTGCTGCTCGGCGGACTGGCGGTCGGGAACCAGCGGTTCGCCGCCCAGGTCCAGCCGAGGAGTACGAGCGCGCTCAGCACCACCGCGAGGATCAAGTTCTTGCTGTCGTTCACTTAGGTTCGATCCTCTTTACGGGACTGGGTCGTATCCTTGTCCGCCCCAGGGATGGCAGCGGCCGATGCGCCTTAGCGCCATCCAGCCCCCGCGGGCGGCTCCATAGCGTTCTATTGCGGTGATCGCATAGGCTGAGCAGCTCGGCTGGTAACGGCAGCTCGGCGGAAGGACCTGCGAGGGACCTTTCTGCCAGGCCTTGGCAACCAGGATCATCAGCTTGCCGATCACGGTCTGCGCAGCCGGTCGAGCGCCTGGGCGAGCTCGGTGCGGAGCAGGCCGAAGTCGCGCTCGATTCCCTTGGCCCTGCCTATCATCACGTGGTCTGCGCCGGCGAATCCCTTCGCGGGGACGATTTCGCGGGCTAGGGCCCGGAAGCGCCGCTTCATTCTATTACGGACGACTGCGCCGCCGATCTTCTTGGTGACCGTAAATCCCACGCGCATGCTCGATTCCGCGTCCTTGCGGTCGCGGACGAGCAGGATGAATCCAGGCGTGGTCGTGCGCATCCCGGCGTTGGCGGCCAGGAAGTCGCTACGCTTCTTGATGGTGGTTAGGCGCTGAGCTTCTTGCGGCCGCGCGCGCGGCGGGCGTTCAGCACCTTGCGGCCGCCGACGGTCGCCATGCGGCTGCGGAACCCGTGACGCCGCTTGCGGACCAGGTTGCTCGGCTGGAAGGTGCGCTTCATCGCTCATGCCTTTAAGTTCAGATACAAAGAAAAAGGGCCGCCCAAGAGGCAGCCGCTGTCGTGCGCGCCGATACTGAAGGACACCGGACAAGTCAATTCCGTTCGGACTTGCGGATCGCCTCGCGACGCTGCGCACTCGGCCGTCGTAGCGCCCAATCGGTCCATCGCCCCGCCTTCGGCTGCCATCGCTTGAACCGCGCATAGTGTCGCGTGGCCCACATGCTGGTCTTGAGGATCAGCGCGAGGCCGATTCCCGCAACGACAATGCCGCCGGGCCCCGGGATGACGCCGACGAGCGGTGAGACGATCAGCAGAATGACCCCGAGCCCGAACATCGACCATTCGACGATCGGATTGTCGAGCAGCTTCGCCCATTTCTCCCGTCGGCCCATGCGTATTAAACTGGTGATACACCCGTCTCGTTGCAAGCGGCCTTGCAGTACCCGGCCGTGACCGTCTAGCGTCGCTCCGCCGAGTTAGGGGGATTTCTGTACAGCGTTGATCGTTCGGGGGGCGGGGCCTGATGGCTGCGACCGTCGCCACTGTTGCGTATCTTGGTCTTGAGGCCCGTGCGGTCGAAGTCCAGGTTCAGCTCACTTCGGGCGTTCCGAAGTTCACTATCGTCGGATTGCCGGACAAGGCCGTGGCGGAGAGCCGCGAGCGGGTCCGAGCCGCACTAGCGTCGATCGGCCTCGCGCTTCCCCCTAAGGTCATCACGGTCAATCTCTCGCCGGCCGACCTCCCTAAGGAGGGCTCGCATTACGACCTGCCGATCGCGCTTGGGCTGCTTGCGGCAATCGGCGCGACCGATGCGGAGGCACTTTCGCATTATGTCGCAGTCGGGGAGCTCAGCCTCGACGGGAGGATCGCTGGGTCGCCTGGCGTACTTCTCGCGGCGATCCACGCCTCTTCCATCGACAAGGGCCTGATCTGCCCGGCGGCGCAGGGAAGCGAAGCAAGCTGGGCGGGACAGATCGATGTCATCGCCGCGCCTGACCTTCTTGCGCTTCTCGCGCATCTCAAGGGCACGAGCCTCTGTCCCACGCCCGAGCTTGCCGATGCCGAGCCGCCTGAGGGCGGGCCGGACCTCGCCCAGGTTAAGGGGCAAGAGGTCGCCAAGCGCGCGCTCGAGATCGCGGCTGCTGGCGGCCACAATCTCCTGATGAGTGGACCTCCAGGAGCAGGGAAGTCACTCCTCGCCGCTTGTCTGCCGGGCATTCTGCCGCCGCTGCAACCAGCCGAGGCGCTGGAGGTCTCGATGGTTGCCTCGGTCGCCGGAGAGCTCGGCGGCGGCAAGATCCGGCGCCGACGCCCGTTCCGCGCGCCCCACCACAGCGCTTCGATGCCAGCTCTCGTCGGTGGGGGCCTGCGTGTGCGCCCAGGCGAGATCAGCCTTGCGCACCTCGGTGTCCTATTCCTTGACGAGCTCCCGGAGTTCCAGCGGCCCGTGCTGGATTCGCTTCGCCAGCCGCTGGAGACTGGCAGCGTAAGCGTTGCCCGAGCCAACACCCATGTCACGTTTCCCGCTCGCGTCCAGCTGGTCGCGGCGATGAACCCATGCCGCTGTGGGCATCTCGGCGATGCGGCGCTCGCCTGTAGCCGGGCACCCCGCTGCGCCGCGGACTACCAGGCGCGGGTCTCAGGGCCGCTGCTCGACCGCATCGACCTCCATGTTGAAGTCGCGAGCGTCTCCGCTGCCGACCTCACCTTGCCGCCACCCGCCGAGGGTAGCGCCGAGGTCGCGCGTCGTGTCGCTGCGGCGCGCCAGGTCCAGGCGAACCGCTACAACGGCCATGGCCCGCGCACCAACGCAGAGGCCGACGGCGAATTGCTCGGTCAGGTGGCAACGCCCGACGAACTGGGACGCAGGCTGCTGGCGGACGCAGCCGCGGCGATGCGGCTGTCGGCCCGCGGCTTTCATCGTGTGCTTCGGGTCGCGCGTACCATCGCCGATCTCGCGGGCGCCGAGCAGGTCGGCCGAATCCACGTCGCGGAGGCTCTCAGCTACCGACGCCAGGCACCGAGGAATTGATTAGCTTGAAAGCCTACCCTAGCTAGGCGCGGCTGCGGAGCCCCTGTGGCGGAATGGTAGACGCGCTCGACTCAAAATCGAGTTCCTTCACCGGAGTGTCCGTTCGAGTCGGACCAGGGGCACCACGCGCTAATCGCTGGCAGGGTCCGTTTCGCGGCGATATGCTCGCGCTATGGATGCGCGTACCCACCGGCATGAGGCTCACGACGATACTGCCGACGAGGCGCGCCTGATCGCGGAGACGATCAGCATCAAGCGCGATCGGCTGCTTGCATCGCTGACTCTGATCGCCGGGATCGGCCTCGTCATCATGATCCCCTTCGCGCTGCGCGCGGGGGCGGAATTCTTCATGCCGGTGACCGCTGCGCTGGTGGTCGCCATCGCTCTCGTGCCCTTGCTCGAATGGTTCGAGCGGCGGGGGATCCCGTCCAAGCCGTCCGCGGGTCTGTGCGTGGTGATCTTCCTGACGCTGGCATTTTTCGCGATTGGCTCGATAGTCATCCCGGCGAGCGATTGGGTCGCCCAGGTGCCGACCAAGATCACCAAGGTGCGCGCGGCGCTGGAACCGGTGATCCGCCTCTACAAGCATCTCGATCGCTGGATCGAGAAGGCGACATCGCAAATCGCGATCACTCCGGTGCAGAAGACGCCGACGGTCAATGTCGAGCAGCCCCATTCGATGCTAGGGCTCCTAACCAGCTCGGCGCCGCACCTGCTGATCCAGCTGTTCTTTGCCCTCCTAGTCATCTTCTTCTTCCTCGCCGGCTGGACCGCGATGCGGAAGAAGGCGATCGTCACTCGCGGCAGCTTCGAAGGGGCGCTCACCACCGCCCGGGTCATCCAGCAGGTGGTCGATGCGACGTCGACCTACCTTGGCACGATCACCCTCATCAACGTGGGCCTCGGTGCGCTGACGGCGCTCGCGCTTTGGTGGCTCGGCATGCCTTCGCCGGTCATGTGGGGCGGCATCGTCGCGGTCGCCAATTACATTCCCTATCTTGGCCCGATCGTCTGCGCGCTGTTGTTATTCGTCGGTGGCCTGATGACCTACCCGGATATTTGGGGAGCGATGCTTCCTCCCGCTGTTTTCATCAGTTTCCACCTGATCGAGGCGAACTTCTTCACGCCGATGGTGGTTGGCCACCGGCTGACGATCAGCCCGCTGTCGATCCTGATCTCACTGTCCTTCTGGGCCTGGGTGTGGGGCACGACGGGGGCGTTGCTGGCTGTTCCACTGCTAATCATCATGAAGACCATCTTCTCCGCGGCCGGCACGCCGGACATCGCAGGATTCCTGTTTGAGCACGGTACCTTGACCCACGCGGGAGAGGCGGACGAGGAGGAAGTCGAGGACCGCCAGGAAATCGAGCCTGCGATGGTTGACACCCCAAAGCCCCGCACCTAGGTGCGCGGCCACGCCAAAAACGCGGGTGTAGCTCAGTTGGTTAGAGCGCCGGCCTGTCACGCCGGAGGTCGCGGGTTCGAGCCCCGTCACTCGCGCCACATTCCCTATCGGTTTAAGCTGGATTAAACCGGCTGTGATGGCCGAGGATGCGTCCGCTTTCGCTGCGCTTGGGCTCGAGCCCGATGCTGACGACGCCGAGATCGAGCAGGCCTACAAACGCCTGATCAAGGAACATCATCCGGACCGTGAGGGCGGCGATGTAAAGCGTGCCGCCGAGATCAATCGGGCCTACCGCGAGCTGAGGGCGAACCGCAATCTCCAGGATCCGCTCGAGCTCAACCAGGAAAGGTCGGATGGCAGCAAGTCCGCGCATCGCGGCTGGCCTGCTTTCGCGCTCCTTGCCATGGTGGGACTAGCAATATTTTTCATCTCTGCCGGGCCGCTCGGACTGTCCGCCGATGCGGTGAAGTCCCCGGTCCTGCATCGTTTCGCCCCGGCTCGCCAAAAGGCCGCGCCAGCCGATGCGATGGACCAGCCGCTTCACGTGTCCGCTATCACAGCTGCGGCCAGGCGGGCCCAATATCTCTCCAGGACGCGCGATGAGATGGCGCTCGCCACAGCAAGCCGGGATTGCCACCACGAGTTGAGGAACGATCCGAGCTTGCTTCAGCTAGACCGCTGCGCAGCCTTCGATGATGCAGTGGTCCAGCTTCAGGATCGCGATCCGCTTCGCGATCAAGGCCCGTTCAGCGAGCTGGCCGTTACGGGCAGGTTGTGGAGCGGCGCGTCGGCTCTGTCCGACGACAATGTGGCGATCGACAGCAGGCTCGACCGGATTCGCTTGCAGGTCGAGCTTGCTCTAATGCCGCCGCCGCAGCCGATGCCGCCTCGGACCAACTAGCGGGCGCCGGACGCTCCGCCCGCTGCTGCTGCCGGCTTGCCGAGCGGCTGCTGGTTCTCGGCTACCGTTTCGCCGGAGAGCGACCATTTTAGGTTGTCCGAAGCCCCGAAGTTCTTGGTGTAGTCCTGTGCCTTCACTTCGGACGACGCCTTGCGGGCGACGAGATTGAAGCGAACTGCAACACGTTTGTCGCCGCGCATCGACGGCGCGAGCTTCAGCGGCTCAGCACCCGGGATCTTGTCGATTGTAGCGGCTATCGAGCCCGTCTGGGACGCGACGACGTGGACCGCCGCCAAGGCCGCGGAACGGAGTGCGGTCGCATTGGGCTCGATGCCGCCATAGCTTTTGCCGAACGCCGAGGGTTGTCCCCAGCCACCAGGCCAACGGTAGAAGAGATGAGCCCCGACGACCGTGTTCTTGGCCATGGTCGCCGCCCAATAGGGGACGACATAGTCCGCGTGATAATGGGTGGCCCAGCCGACCGGCGCATAGACGGCGCCGTCGAGCGCGGCTTCGGCGACCGCGTTGGCGCGACGCCATCCGTCGGCGTCCGGACGGCGATTGAGCGACCCGTCGCAGGTAAAGGTGAACTGGCAGCCGGTGAGTCGGGTCGATCCTTGATAAACGACGCCGCAGACGCTGCCGGGGAAGGCCGGATGGCGTACGCGGTTGAGGACGACCTGGGCCACCGCCCGTTCGCCATCGACGTCCTGGTTGCCCGCCTCATAATAGACTGCGCTGGCGAGACAGTTGAGCGCCTGCGCGCGCGCCGCCGCGCTGCCCTTGAACGGGAAGGGTGCAGCCGTCGGGTTTGGACCGGGGACGACAGGGATTTCGGCGTTGACCTTCAGCGCCTGCTCCGGAGCGAGCGGGCGGACTCTCATCGACGGTGGGGCGGGCGGCGCAGCTTGCGGCTGCCGATCCGTCAGCGACACCATCGACGTTGCAAGGGCGCCCGCTGCGACCAGTCCAAGCATCCCGACGCCGACCGCTTCACGCGGATAGGCGCGCCACAGCGCGGCGACGCGCGTGGCAACGTCGCGCAGAAGCGGTTTTGGCCGCGGGAGGGTCAGAGCATTTGCCACGTTGGTGATATAGCCAGATAACACACTTGTTTCAACGCCGGGCTACGTGCGCACCCGGAAAGAGCCGGTCTCGATCCAACGCAACAGGGGCTTCAGCGGCAGGATCCAGGCCGTTCCCATCACAAGATAGAATGGCGCCTGCACCAAAACAGGCCATCTCCCGACGAAGGGGGCAAGCGCTGCGACGAACGACGCCCAGACGCCAATCAGGAGCAGGATCGCCGCTATTCCGGCGAGTTTACGAGAGGACGGCTGGGCCATGGCGGCGCTCGCATAGCAGCGCACGCCGGCCGAGTCCCCCGAGCCTGATGGTCGCTTGGCTAGTTGCAGATGGTCGGAGCGGAAGGGCCCTGGGCGTCGGAATAGCAATTGCCGGTCGCGGCGTCCGCACGGTTTTCCCTGCGCAGCTCGACGAAGGCGGCGGCACTCACCGCCAACACAACGACCACCGCTAACGCCTTGATACGCATGAACCTTACCCCTATGCGCCGGAAATGTTTCCGCCGCAAACTTCAGTCCAATAACACCCGGATCGCGGCGCCCGAAGCGGCTTCTCGACCATAATTACTGATATTCGGTAAGTTCGGACGGTGTTCTTCCGATTGTGGCATTTCCGCCACGCTGCTCTTCGGTCGCAGAATCGCTATATGCGCCCCCATGACGCGTTTCCTCTTCGCGCTCGCAATCGGCTCCACCGTCGGATCTTGCGCTCCAGCGCCGCTAACAGGGCAGGCACAGGGCCCAGCGGTTGAACTGGCGGGCCTGGTCGCCGGGCCAGCCAAGCGCTGCGTCTCGATCACATCATTGGAATCGCTGCGCGTGTCGGAGAATGATCCGCACCTGCTGGTTTATGGAAACAGCCCTACAATCTACGCGAACCCCCTTGGTCCGCACTGCTCGTTCCGCCGCGACGATGTTCTCGTGATGCAGCCGACCAGCTCGGAATATTGCCGGGGCGATTTGGTTCGGTCCTTCGACCGCTACAGCAAGATCCCTGGCCCGTCGTGTGTGCTCGGGGACTTCATCCCCTACATGCACCCCTGATCGCTCAGCGCCGGAAGATTTCGAGGCCCTCGGGGGATGCGAAGGCATCCAGAGGGACGTCCCATTCGTCGGTTGGAATGGTCTCGACCAAGCGCTGGAGCGGCCAGCCGACGCCGACGAGTCGCGCACCGCTCTTCTTCAATCTGACCAAAGCCCGGTCGTAATGGCCCTTGCCGCGCCCGAGGCGCGTGCCGCTGCCGTCGATCGCGATTAGCGGAACAAGGATCAGGTCGGGCTCCACCACCGGCGAGCGGGACTTGGGCTGCATGATCCCAAACGGGCCCGGCTCGAGCGGATCGCCGGCGCGGAACTTGAAGGGCTTGGCCGGGTGGTCGAACGCCGGATAGGCGACGATCCGCCCGACGGCTCGCGCTTCTTCGATCGCCAGCAGCGGGCTGATCTCCGACCCTAAAGGCGCATAGCCGCCGACAACCTTGGCTTCGGTGCATAGCGAGGTGAGATTTTGGGCCAGGCGCCGCTCGAGCAGCGTCCTCTCGGCGTCTGAAATGGTGGCGACAAAGGCCTTCCTAGCGTCCAGCGCGAGGCGGCGCAGCGATTCCTTGGATAGCGGCTCCATCTCAGGCCGCGGACCAGGCGAAAAGGGAGGTGACGGGACCACCATGGCCGTTTGCCCTAAAATCCTCTGACGCCAAAACGTCAGGTGGGCGCCGTGTGATCCGGGCCAGGGCCCGGGCAGGGACAGCTCCCAGATGGATTCTATCGCCTCAGGGATTTTCCGAAGGCTCGCACCGGGTAGTGCCCGTCGCCTTCTGATTTAGGGATTTGCCGCCTCATTCTCAAGAGTCATGGCCAGCGACTCGAGGCGATCCGCGAGCGCTTCGGCGCGAAGGACCAGTGCGGGATCGGGCCTCGCCGGCGCTGGTGCAGGTGTGGCGGTTGGCGCAGCGGCTTCAGGCGAACCCGGCTTGTTGTCGATCAGCTGGTCGGCAAGCAGCAGCGACGCGAACAGGAACTGCCGCGCTTCGCTCAGAGTGCCGAGCCCGGCCAGTGCCTCGCGGCTCTTGCCGTCCACCAGCCGTGCAGCCGCCCGGAGATTTTCCTCTTCACCCTCGCGGCAGGCGACCTGGTAGGTGCGCCCGGCGATATTGAGGTCCAGCATCGTCGCCATCAGGCCGCGGCCTCCCTGATCAGCTCGTCGAGTTCCTCGACCACCTCGCGCACGCGCGCGCGCAGTTCTTCGTCGCGGCCACCCGCATTCTGCTTGCCGGATAGTGCCCGCTCGATCCGCTGGAGGGCGTGTTCCGCGCGCTCCAGGGCTATCGAAACCTCGCTGTCGTCCATGCCTTCACAGCTACGCAGTTTGCCCTTGGCGGGCAAGCATTCGTCGCGGCGATTTGACGCGGCGGGTAGGGCGGCTAATGGGGCCGCAGCATCGCCCGGGTTCCCGGTACGATTTCCAATCGACGGAGCAACATGCAGCCGACCGACCGCAGTCTCGCCAACGCCATCCGAGGTCTTGCGATGGATGCGGTCGAGGCCGCGAACTCTGGCCACCCCGGAATGCCGATGGGAATGGCCGATGCAGCGACTGCGCTGTTCACCAGGCACCTCAAGTTTGATGCCGCGGACCCGCACTGGCCCGACCGGGATCGCTTCATCCTGTCCGCCGGCCACGGCTCGATGCTCATCTACGCGCTGCTGTACCTCACCGGCTATGAGCGGCCGACGCTCGAGGACATCAAGCGCTTCCGGCAGCTTGGAAGTCCCTGTGCTGGTCACCCGGAGAATTTCGAGCTGCCCGGAGTCGAGGTCACTACCGGCCCGCTGGGGCAGGGCGTCGCGATGGCGGTCGGCATGGCCATCGCCGAGCGGCACTTGAACGCTGTCTACGGCGACGATCTGGTCGACCATCGTACCTTCGTGATCGCCGGCGACGGGTGTCTGATGGAGGGCGTCAACCACGAAGCGATCGGCCTTGCCGGGCACCTGAAGCTCGGGCGCCTGATCGTTCTGTGGGACGACAACCACATCACCATCGACGGTTCTACCGACCTCTCGCGCAATGAAGACGTGGTCGCCCGGCACCGAGCCGCGCAGTGGCACACCTGCGAGTGCGACGGCCTCAACGCCGATGACGTGAGTCGCGCGATCCAGGAGGCGATTGCCGACCCGCGCCCCAGCCTCATCCGCTGTAAGACGATCATCGGCTTCGGCGCTCCGAACAAGCAGGGGACCGCTGCCACCCACGGAGCGGCGCTCGGGCCGGACGAGGTGGAGGCCGCCCGGCAGGGCCTCGGGCTAGATCCCGAGCCGTTCACAGTTCCCGATGAAGTGCTCACCGCCTGGCGGACGGCGGGCAAGCGTGGTTCGGTCGACCATGCGCTGTGGAAAGAGCGGCTCGACACGAATGACCGCAAGGACGAGTTCCTGGCCCGCCTCAACGGCAAAGTCAGCGACGCCTGGTTGAAGCCCTATCTCGACAGGCTGTTCAAAGCTGGCGTGAAGCCGGTCGCGACACGCAAGGCGTCGGAAATGGCGCTGGAGGCGATCAACGCCACAATGCCGGCAACCATCGGCGGTTCGGCGGACCTCACCGGTTCGAACAATACCAAGACCAAGGCTCTCGAGCCGCTGACGCCGGACAACTACGCCGGCCGCTATATCTATTACGGCATCCGCGAGTTCGGGATGAGCGCCGCGATGAACGGCATGGCCCTGCACGGAGGCGTTATCCCGTACGGAGGCACGTTCCTGGTCTTCACCGACTATGCGCGCCCCGCCATCCGACTCAGCGCGCTGCAGCGCGCGCGGGTCATCTACGTGATGACCCATGACTCCATCGGCCTTGGCGAGGATGGACCCACGCATCAGCCGATCGAGCACCTCCAAAGCCTTCGCGCAATGCCGCAGCTGATGGTCTACCGTCCGGCCGACGCGGTCGAGACGGCCGAATGCTGGGCGCTTGCCTTGCAGAGCGAGGAACCGTCGGTGCTTGCGCTTACTCGCCAGAACCTCGCGCCAGTTCGTACTGAAGCCGCCAGTGAGAATCTGTCGGCACGTGGCGCCTATCGCGTGAAATCGGCTGAGAACAATCTCAAGGTGATCGTTCTTGCGACGGGTTCTGAAGTCGAGATCGGGTTCGCCACGGCTGCCAAGCTTGAACAGCAGGGGATCGGCACCGACGTGGTCTCAATGCCGTGCACCGAGCGCTTTGAAGCGCAGCCTCTGGAATATCGCAAGGACATCCTCCCGGACGTCAGCAACCGCGAGATCCTGCGCGTGTCGATCGAGGCAGGGACCACCTTCGGATGGGAGCGCTACACCGGGCTCGACGGGCTCCGCATCGGCATCGACCGCTTCGGCGTCTCCGCACCTGCGCCGGCCGCCTATGACTATTTCGGCCTGACCCCCGACAAGATTGTGACCCGCATCACCGATTTTATGAGGACAAGAGGAATCCAATGACCAAAGTCGCCATCAACGGATTCGGCCGCATCGGCCGTCTCGTCGCCCGCGCGATCCTCGAGCGCCCCGATTGTGGGCTCGACCTGGTCAGCGTCAACGACCTCGCCGATGCCAAGGCTAACGCTTGGTTGTTCAAGCACGACAGCGTCCACGGCAAGTTCCCCGGCGAGGTGAAGGCCGAAGGCGATGCCATCGTCGTCAACGGCAAGCGCATCCAGGTGACTGCCGAGCGCGACCCGGCCAACCTTCCTCATGCCGCAAACGGTGTAGAGCTCGCGCTCGAATGCACCGGGTTCTTCACCGACCGTGACAGTGCGCAGAAGCACATTGATGCAGGCGCGAAGCGCGTCCTGATCTCGGCCCCTGCTAAGGGCGTCGATCTGACGGTGGTTTACGGCGTCAACGACGACAAGCTGACCGCCGAGCACAAGATCGTCTCGAACGCGTCGTGCACGACCAACTGCCTTGCTCCCGTCGCCAAGGTCCTGAACGACGCGCTGGGCATCGAACGGGGCCTCATGACCACGGTCCACGCCTACACCAACGACCAGAAGATCCTCGACCAGATCCACTCGGACCTGCGCCGGGCACGTGCGGCGGCGATGAGCATGATTCCGACCACCACGGGTGCCGCGCGCGCGGTCGGCGAGGTCCTGCCCGAACTCAAGGGCAAGCTCGATGGCTCCGCGATCCGGGTCCCCGTGCCAGACGTCAGCCTGATTGACCTGACCTTCACGCCCAAGCGCGATACCACTCGTGACGAGGTCAACCAGATCCTCAAGGCCGCGTCGGAGAGCCAGCGCCTGAAGGGCATTCTCGATTACACGGACGAGCCGGTCGTCTCGATCGACCTCATGCACACGCCGGCAAGCTCGACCGTCGACAGCCTCGAGACTGCGGTGCTCGAAGGCAAGCTGGTCCGCGTCGTAAGCTGGTACGACAACGAATGGGGCTTCTCGAACCGCATGGTCGATACTGCGGCGGCGATGGCGAAGCTGGGCTGAGTTGAGCCGCTTCAAGACCCTCGACGACCTCCCGGAGGATTTGACCGGCAAGAAGGTGCTCGTCCGCGTCGACCTCAACGTGCCGATGGACGGCGCGAAGGTAACGGACGACACCCGGCTTCGGGCGATGCTGCCGACGGTGCTCGAGCTGAGCGACCGCGGCGCCATTGTCCTCCTATTGGCGCATTTCGGCCGGCCCAAGGGCGAGGTGCGGCCCGACATGTCGACTGCACAACTGGTCCTCCCGGTTCACCGACTGACTGGTCGCTCGGTCCGTTTCATCGAGGATTGCCAGGGGCCAGAGGCGGAACGTGCTCTCACGACCATGCTGCCGGGCAACATCGGCATTCTCGAGAACACGCGCTTCCACGCGGGCGAAGAGAAGAACGACCCGGAGCTCGCGAAGGCGATGGCTGCCCTGGGCGATTTCTACGTCAACGATGCTTTCTCCGCCGCGCACCGTGCCCACGCGTCAACCGAGGGCATCACTCACTTCCTTCCGAGCTTCGCCGGACGTGCGATGGAGGCCGAGCTCAAGGCGCTGGAGCGCGCGCTGGGCAACCCGGAGCGGCCGGTGGCTGCAGTCGTCGGTGGCGCCAAGGTCTCGACCAAGCTCGCGGTGCTCGGCCACCTCGTCGGCAAGGTCGATCACCTGATCATCGGTGGCGGAATGGCCAACACGTTCCTCGCCGCGCGTGGCGTGAACGTCGGCAAGAGTTTGTGCGAGCATGACCTAACCGGCGAAGCTGAAAGCATTTTCGAGCGCGCCGACCAGGCCGGCTGCACCATCCACCTTCCTTATGACGTGGTCGTTGCGAAGGAGTTCGCGCCCAACCCGCCGAGCCTGCGCATCTGCAACGTGCACGAGGTTGCAGCGGACGAGATGATTCTCGATGTTGGCCCCGCCGCGGTCGAGGCGCTTGCCGATGTGCTGAAAACCTGCCGGACGCTTGTCTGGAACGGGCCGCTCGGCGCGTTCGAAACGCCTCCCTTCGACGAGGCGACCGTTGCGCTGGCGAGGACGGCGGCCGCGCTCACCAAGGAGGGGTCGCTCGTGTCGGTCGCCGGGGGCGGGGACACCGTCGCCGCGCTCAACCATGCCGGCGTGGCACAGGATTTCACCTTCGTCTCGACCGCGGGCGGAGCATTTCTCGAATGGATGGAAGGGCGTACGCTGCCAGGCGTGGCCGCCTTGGAACAGCAGGGGTGAGTGATGAATCAGTCTGAAATGACAGCAAGGATCAAGCAGGGCGACGGCTTCATCGCCGCGCTCGACCAATCAGGCGGCTCCACCCCAAAGGCTCTCGCCGGCTACGGCATCCAGGAGGGCGCCTGGTCGACCGACGAGGAGATGTTCGACCTCATCCACAAGATGCGCTCGCGGATCATAACCGCGCCGTGCTTCGCCAGCGGCAAGGTCCTCGGCGCAATCCTGTTCGAGCGGACGATGGACGGCACCGTCAACGGTAAGCCGACGCCGCAGGCGCTGATCGACATCGGTGTCGTCCCCTTTATCAAGATCGACAAGGGCCTGGAGGCCGAGGAAAACGGCGTCCAGATGATGAAGCCGATGCCCGACCTCGACACGCTGCTCGACCGCGCCAGGTCGCTCGGCGTGTTCGGCACCAAGGAGCGCTCGGTCATCAACCAGGCGGATATTTCGGGAATTTCCGTCCTGGCCGCGCAGCAATTCCGGGTCGCGAAGCAGGTCCTCGCCAAGGGGCTGATGCCGATCGTGGAGCCCGAGGTGAACATCAAGAGCGCGGATCGTGCGGAAAGCGATGACCTGCTTCTGACCGCGATCCTTGAGGAACTGGACGAGATCCCCGACGGTCAGCAGGTCATGCTCAAGCTCTCGATCCCGGCCGAGGCGGGCAAGTTCGAACCGCTGGTCAATCACCCAAAGGTGCTTCGGGTCGTCGCACTCTCTGGGGGATTCAGTCGCGAGGAGGCCTGCCGCGAGCTGGCGAAGAATCCCGGCATGATCGCCAGCTTCAGCCGCGCGCTGCTGTCCGACCTTCGCGCCCAGCAGAGCGACGAGGAGTTCGACCGCACGCTCGGCAGCGCGATCGACGAGATCTACCAGGCTTCGACGGAAAAGGTGCCGGCCTGACGGCTACTTCTTGCGGGCTAGGTTGGCCGCAACCGCCTGTTTGATCAGCGCCTTGAATGCGGCCTCGTCGAGCGAGCCGCCTTCGGGGATGTCGATGGCGCGTCGAGTGCCTCCAGCGAAGCCGTTATTGAACAGGCCTGACGGGTCTTCCAGCGCGGCCCCGCGCGCGAAGGTCAGCTTGACCTTGTCCTTGTAGGTTTCGCCTGTGCAGATGATCCCAGCGTGCTCCCAGGTCGGGACGCCGGCTGGGTTGCTTGGCTTCTTCCACTTGCGCTCCTCGGCGACGTCAGGATCGGCTTCGCGGATCATTCGCCGGACATTCTCGAGAGTCTCGGTACGCCAATCACCACTCATCATCGTCCCCCGGACTGAGTTCAACCCACTTGCGTCGCTCTATAGCTTCGTCGCATGCGCTCCTCGCAATGACCGAAACAGAATTCAATCCCATGGGCTTTCCTCCCCAGGCGCGGAGGGAGGTGTGCAAGCTCTACCTGGTCAGCCCGCAGGAGGTCGGCGGATCATTCCCCGACCGTCTCAAAGCGGCGCTCGAACCGGGTATTGCCACGGCCTTCCAGCTCCGGGTGAAGGACGTCGACGAGCATGAGCTCGCGCGCCTCGCCGAGCCGCTCCAGCGCATCTGCGCCGAAGCAGACGTCGCCTTCATCGTCAACGACAGCATGGCGCTGGCCAAGCGCCTCGGCGCCGACGGAGTGCACCTGGGCCAGAGCGACGGCGACATCCGCGAGGCACGGGCGCTGCTTGGCCCCTCGGCGCAGATCGGCAAGACCTGCCACGACAGCCGCCACTTCGCCATGGAAGCGGGCGAGGCGGGCGCCGACTATGTCGCCTTTGGAGCTTTCTATCCGACCACCACCAAGCCCTCGAATTACCGGCCCGACCCGTCGATCCTCAGCTGGTGGTCGACCCTGTTCGAGATACCCTGCGTGGCGATCGGCGGGATCACCCCCGATAACGCCCCGCCGCTGGTGAAGGCCGGTGCCGACTTCCTGGCGGTGGTACAAGCGGTTTGGGGGAAGGACGATCCCGCTGCTGCGGTGAGGGCATTCGAGAAGGTGCTGGCAGGTTAGACGAACGGCCGTTCGCGGTACCATTTTGTGACGATATATTTCACACCTGAATCGACAGGCATGCCCTCGTGCAGGGTCCATGGGTTCGGACTGCCGTCGAGCGCCATGTTGTTCCAGATGAGGATCCGGCCGCGCTTAGGCTCAGCTTGAAAATCAAGCAATTCGAAGCGTGTACCGCCGCCGGCTTCCACTTCGTTTAAATAGATCATCGCAGTCCAGGTGCGCTGCCCGCCATGTGGCTCGTACTCGGTCCAATAGGGCTGGTCGATGTAGAAGAAGTCGGCATGCTCGCGAAAACGCTGGCCTTGCTGGTAGCGCTGACCCTGAAGCGGCTCCCCATGGCCTTTGTCGACGCCCAGCAGAGCTGCAATTCGCGCGTCGATGTCGACGATCAAAGGGTCGTAGGCGTTGAGATTGCAACTGTAGCTGGTCCGGACGTCCTCCCACTTGTCCTTGTCGTAGAGCGGGGAGGGGAAGCTGCCCTCATCGATCTTCGCGCACATTTGCGCGCAGGTATCCGCGTCTAGGAACGCGTCGCCGACATAGAGCTGGACCGGCTGCGTGGGGCTGGAGCATAGCCGCCACAGCTTCGGCGTCGCTTCGAGCGTGTCGCCGATGCGCCTGCCAATGCCGGCGCGGAGGTCCGATCGCTGCTGCGCAAACGGGATCGACGGCTCGTAGTAAGGCGGCGGTTCGGCGTCGGCCATGAACATCAGTGTGCTTGAGATCGGCCGAAATGCCAATCAGCGCGCGATCTGGTTCACCATCGACTTCAGCGTGCGGGCGTCCTCGATCGCGTGACCGTGGATGTCATTGTTGAAATAGCACCAACAGGACTTCCCGCTCGAACGCTGCTCGATCAGCCAGTCGGTCCACTCGAGAAGCGCCTCATCGGAATAGCGGCCCCAATATTTGCCGCCGGCGCCGTGAAAGCGGACGTAGGCGGTGCGCCCGCTCGCCCAGCGTGGGGATACGAGGCCTTTGAGGTCGTGCGAGACGAAGCCGATGCCGTGACGGTCGAGGAGCGCCAGGACTTCCTCGTCGTACCAGCTCTTGTGACGGAACTCGACGACCTGCTCGAGGTCTTTGGGCAGCCGTGAGAGGAAGGCGTCCAGTCTCTCGACGTTCTTATGAAGGCTCGGCGGCAGCTGGTAGAGCAGCGGCCCCAGTGTCGGTCCGAGCAACCGCGCCAGCTCGATGAACCGGTTCACTTCGGCTTCGCAGTCGAGCAGCTTCTTCATGTGGGTGATGAAGCGGTTGACCTTGACCGAATAATGAAAGCCCGGCGGCGCCTTCGCCTGCCAGCCCTCGAACGTGGACTGGAGCGGCAGTCGATAGAAGCTGGCGTTGATCTCGACTGTGTCGAACTCTTCCGCGTAGCGCTCAAACCATCGCTTCTGGGGAAGGCCCTCCGGATAGAAGATCCCGCGCCAGTGTTTGTAGACCCAGCCCGAGCAGCCGACGTGAATCTTGGATACAGACGTTGATTGCATCGTTGCAGCTCAACAACGGCCACCCGCGGAGAGTTGCTACAGCAATGCTCAAGATCATCGGCACGGCGCTGCTTTCATGTGTCGCGACGAGCTTCTTCTGGATCTGGTTTTACGGGTCGGTGCCAGGACCGGCGCCAACCGTCGCGCGTAGCGGGCCGGTCGTCACCGTACAGCCGAACAATGCGCCGCCGGTCGTCGTCGCCGAGCAGGTGCAGGTCGCGCCGTCAGGGCTCGCGCTTCCCGTCGTCGGCATAAAGCCGGACCAGCTCGTAGACACCTACGACCAGGCGCGCGGAGCCGGACGACGTCATGACGCCATCGACATCATGGCCGCCGAGGGAACGCCGGTCATCGCCGCGGCCGACGGGACAATCGAGAAATTCTTCAACAGCGCTCGCGGGGGAATGACCATCTATGAGCGTTCGCCCGACCAGAAGTGGATGTACTATTACGCCCACCTCTCGGCCTATGCTCCCGGCCTTGCGGAAGGGCAGCAGGTGAAGCGCGGCCAGGTGATCGCTCGCGTCGGCCACACCGGCGATGCCAGCGCGGCCGGTCCGCACCTCCATTTCGCCATCAATTCAATGGCTCCGGGTGAGCACTGGTGGGACGGAACGGCGATCAATCCATACCCGCTGCTTGCCGGGAAGAAGGTCGGCGGCTAGAGCGCGCGGCGGCTCTTTCCCAACACTTTCTCCGAGAGAAGACATGAAGATCAGCGGCGTGGACATCCGTCCGGGCAACATCATCGAGTATGAGGGCGGCATCTGGCGCGCCGTGAAGATCCAGCACACCCAGCCCGGCAAGGGCGGCGCCTACATGCAGGTCGAAATGAAGAACCTCATCGACGGCCGCAAGACCAACGTCCGCTTCCGCTCGGCCGAGACTGTCGAGCGCGTGCGTCTCGATACCAAGGACTTCCAGTACCTCTACCATGACGGCGACATGCTCGTGTTCATGGACAAGGACACGTACGAGCAGGTGATGCTGCCCGAGGATTTGCTCGGCGACGCTGCGGAATTCCTGCAGGACGGTATGGACGTGGTGATGGAGCTCTACAACGAGCGACCGATCAGCGTTCAGCTCCCGGACCAGGTCGAAGCGACGATCGTCGAAGCCGACGCGGTGGTGAAGGGCCAGACGGCTTCGTCCAGCTACAAGCCGGCGGTGCTCGACAATGGCGTGAAGGTCCTCGTCCCGCCGCACATCACGGCAGGAACGAAGATCGTCGTCGACGTCTACAACCGGGAATATGTCCGCCGCGCGGACTGAGCCATGGTTGCTCACTCCGGACTGATCACCGTTATGCAGCGCGCCGCACGCAAGGCGGCGCCGCGCCTTCGCCGCGACTTCGGCGAGGTCGAGCATCTGCAGGTCAGCCGCAAGGGTCCGGCCGACTTCGTGTCGATGGCCGACAAGCGCGCCGAGCAGACCATCGTCGACGAGCTTCGGAACGCCCGGCCCGACTGGGGCATGCTGCTCGAGGAAGGCGGCGAGATCGCGGGCAACCCCGACAAGCCGCGGTGGATCGTCGATCCGCTGGATGGCACGACCAACTTCCTCCACGGCGTACCGCACTTCTCGATCTCGATCGCTGTCCAGGAGAAGAAGCCGGGCGGCGGGACCGAGATCACGCAGGGGCTCGTCTACCAGCCGCTGACCGACGAGAGCTTCTGGGCCGAGAAGGGCAGGGGCGCCTGGCTCCAGGACCAGCGGCTTCGCGTTTCCGCGCGGCGCGACCTCGCCGACAGCATCATCGGCACGGGAATCCCGTTCCTCGGCCAGAGCGATCCTGAGAAATGGGCCAAGATCTACCTTGCGCTTGCACCTCACGTCGCCGGTATCCGTCGTTTCGGTTCGGCGGCGCTTGATCTCGCCTGGGTGGCCGCCGGTCGAATGGACGGTTTCTGGGAAGACGAGCTTCAGCCATGGGATACGGCAGCGGGCCTGTTGTTGGTCCGCGAGGCGGGAGGGTTCGTGACCGACTATCGCGGTGCTGACCGTGCGCTCGAACGCGGCGAATTCCTCGCTGGCTCGTCCTCGATCCATTCGAAGCTACAGAAGCTGGTCGGGAAGGCGCTTCGGTGATCGGCCTGCTGGCGCTTGCCGCTGCCGCGGCTGCCCAGCCCCAGACGGTACTGACGATCAACCCTAAGCATCGGCTGGTCGAAGGCGTCGCGAGCGATGGCGAGACGATCTGGGTGTCGAGCATCCTCGACCGCCAGATTCTCGCCTGCAAGACAAGCTGCCGGGTGATGGCAACGCTGCCGGCGCCGCTGCACCCGTTCGCGATTGCCTGGGATCAGGGGAGGAAGCGGCTGTGGGTCGCGGCGGACTGCCCGCCCGGCATTCCCGCGATCAAGACGTGCGAGCGCGGAGCGTTAATCGCCCTCGACACCCGAGGACGGGTTCAGACCAGGATCGCTCCATTTGTCGGCACATTTCATCCGGGCGACGTGTCCGCCACGGACGGTCACGTCTTCGTCAGCGACAGCCAGAACGGCATGGTGTTCCGGCTGCTGCCGACCGGGCGGGCGATCATGGCCGTCAACCTGCCCGGCGACGGCAAGAGCGCGCAGGGTACGGCGCTGACTCCAGACGGAAACGACCTGGTCATCGCCGATTACAGCAAGGGCATCGGCAAGACCGCCATCGACACCTTCAAGGCGGTCCCATTGCCCCGGCAGGATGGCAAGCCTCTTCGTGGAATCGACGGCCTGACCCGTTGCGGTGACGTCTATTACGGCATCTACAATGGCACGGAGCCGGCCCTCCTCGTGTCGTTCACGCTCACCGCAAACGGGATCAATGTCGACCGGCCGCTCGGTATGACGATGCTGCCCGACCCGACGCAGATCGCTTACGACGGCAAGAGACTTTTGATCGTTGCGGATTCCGGTTGGGCGAGGCTCGACAAGCCCGATTTCAAGCGAACAGCCGGAACGCCGATCATTGCCGTTCCGTTGGGTGAGGACTGCAAGCCGCAATAAGGCCGGTTTTGCACTGCTTCCGGTGGTTGCGGCGCACAAATCCGTGCCCTAAAGCGCGGCCAAGTTTTCGAGCCCTGGAGTATCCTCTTGGCAAGCGTCGCCGCCGGCTACCTGCCGATCCTGCTGTTCCTGATCATCGCATTGGGCCTTTCGACGGCGTTCGTGGTCCTGCCGATGATCGTGTCGCGCTTTACGGGCGCGCACCGCCCGGATCCGGCCAAGCTCAGCGAATATGAATGCGGCTTCCCCGCGTTCGAGGATGCGCGCGCCGAGTTCGACGTCCGTTTCTACCTGGTCGCGATCCTCTTCATCGTTTTCGACCTCGAAGCGGCGTTCCTCTTCCCGTGGGCCGTAAGCTTGAATTTCACTCGCTGGACCGGCTGGGCGGCGATGATCGTCTTCCTGATCGAGTTGGGCCTTGGCCTCGCCTACGCCTGGAAGAAGGGGGCTCTCGAATGGGAGTGATGCTGAGCCCCAATGAAGACCGGATGCCGAGCGAGGAGGAACTCGCGCGGCTTGCCGGCCTCATTCCCGGCGAAGTCGACCAGAAGAAGCTTCTCGAGGTCCAGCAGAGCCTTAATGAGAAGGGCTTCATGGTCACCACGACCGAGGACCTGTTCACCTGGGCGCGGACCGGTTCCTTGTGGTGGATGACCTTCGGCCTCGCGTGCTGCGCGGTCGAGATGATCCATGTGAACATGCCGCGCTATGACCTTGAAAGGTTTGGCGCAGCGCCTCGCGCCAGCCCGCGCCAGTCGGACGTGATGATCGTCGCCGGGACGCTCTGCAACAAGATGGCTCCGGCGTTGCGCCGCGTCTACGACCAGATGAGCGAGCCGCGCTACGTGATCTCGATGGGCAGCTGCGCCAACGGCGGCGGCTACTACCACTACAGCTACAGCGTCGTGCGCGGCTGCGACCGCATCGTTCCGGTCGACATCTATGTCCCAGGCTGCCCGCCGACCGCGGAGGCTCTCCTCTACGGGATCATGCAGCTGCAGCGGAAAATCCGTCGCGAAGGGACGATCGAGCGCTAATGCCGGTCAAGCTCGCTCCCCATGTGCCGCGGACGGCTTCCAACGATGGTGTCGTCGACGCCGCGAGGAAGGCGATCGGCAAGGCGCTGATCGACGCACAGGAGGCCGTCGGCGAGGTCATCCTGACCGTCGAGCGTGAGGCGATCGCCGATGTCTGCCGGGCGCTGCGCGACACGCCCGGCCTCGAATATCAGCAGCTGATGGAGATTGCGGGGGTCGACTATCCCGAGCGGTCCGAGCGCTTTGATGTCTGCTACTGCCTGCTGTCGCTGACCAAGAACCGGCGAGTCATCGTCAAGGTGACAACCGACGAAGCGACGCCGGTGCCGACGGTGACCGGCTTGTGGCCCGTCGCCGGCTGGCTCGAGCGGGAAGTGTTCGACATGTACGGCGTCGCGTTCAGCGGCAACCCGGACCTCAGGCGCATCCTGACGGACTATGGGTTTGAGGGCTATCCACAGCGCAAGGACTTCCCGCTCACCGGCCATATCGAGCTCAGGTACTCGGAGGCTGAAAAGCGCGTGGTGTACGAGCCTGTTTCGCTCCCGCAGGACTTCCGCAGCTTCGACTTCCTGATGCCGTGGGAAGGGCCGGAATACGTGCTGCCCGGCGACGAGAAGGCCAAGGGTGAAGCTCCGGGTGCGCCGTCACCGGCTCCTGCGCCGGCGGGACCTGCGCCGCAGGACGTGAAGACTCCGGCCGAGACGCCCAAGACGACGGAGAAGCCCGCGGAGACGGGTGGCGGTGCTCCGGCCGACAAGGAAGCGACGCGCCAGGCCCGCAAGCCTCGCGCGAGCAAGGCGGCTAGCGAGGTCAGCAAGCCCGGGCCCAAGCTCGCGCGCAAGCCCAAGGGACCGGCATGACCGACGTGCGCACCGAAACCCGCGCGAAGAAGCGCAAGGTCGAAGTCGATGTCGGCGCAGGCGGACAGGGGACCGAGCTAGGCCATCCGCGCGACCCCGGCGACGAGAAGATCAGCAACTACACGATCAACTTCGGGCCGCAGCACCCGGCGGCCCACGGCGTCCTCCGGCTGATCATGGAGCTCGATGGTGAGATCGTTGAGCGCGTCGACCCGCATGTCGGGCTGCTTCACCGCGGCACCGAGAAGCTGATCGAATACAAGACCTACGCCCAGGCGCTGCCGTACTTCGACCGGCTCGATTATTGCTCTCCGATGTGCATGGAGCACAGCTTCGTGCTGGCGATCGAGAAGCTGCTCGGCCTCGAGATCCCGATCCGCGCCCAGTACATCCGCACGATGATGGCGGAGCTGACCCGCATCAAGAACCACATGTTGAACCTCGGCAGCCACATCATGGACGTGGGCGCGATGACGCCCAACCTGTGGCTGTTCGAGATCCGCGAAGATTTAATGCAGATCTACGAGCATGTGTCCGGAGCGCGCATGCATGCGAACTATTTCCGCGTCGGCGGAGTGCGTGAGGACATTCCTCCGGCGGTCCTCGACAAGATCGGAGACTTCCTCGATAACCGGCTGAAATTGTTCGAGGACGCGATCAGTCTCGTCGCTGACAATCGTATCTTCAAGCAACGCAATGTCGACATCGGCGTGGTCCATCGCGACGATGCGATCGCCTGGGGCTTTTCCGGGCCGATGATCCGGGCGAGCGGCATTCCGTGGGACATCCGGCGCTCGCAGCCCTACGAAGTCTATGACCGCATGGATTTCGAGATCCCCGTCGGGACCCACGGCGACTGCTACGATCGCTTCATGGTCCGCGTCGAGGAAGTTCGGCAGAGCTGGAAGATCGCGCGCCAGTGCCTGAAGGAACTGCCGGCCGGCCCCATCGGCGCCGACAGCAAGGTTTTCCCACCCAGCCGCGCCGAGATGAAGACCTCGATGGAGGCCCTCATCCACCACTTCAAGCTCTACACCGAGGGCTATCACGTGCCCGCGGGCGAGGTGTATGTCGCGACCGAGAGCCCCAAGGGCGAGTTCGGCGTTTATCTCGTCGCCGACGGTACCAACCGGCCCTACCGCTGCAAAATCCGCCCGACCGGCTTCTCGCACCTCCAGGCGATGGATTTCATGATGAAGGGCCACATGCTGGCGGACACCACCGCGGTCCTCTCGGCGATCGACGTGGTGTTCGGGGAGGTGGACCGGTGAGCGTCTCCCGCAACCGCATCTTCGCTTTCGCCGCGCCTGTCGGTGGCGTCCTCCTCGCCGCGCTGGTGATGTGGCCGCTACTCGATCGGAACCTTTCGCCGGTGACGTCGGGCGTGATGATCGGCGCGGCAGGCGCGATCTGCCTGCTCGGGATCGCCCTCGGCATCCTGAACGTGCGGCGCTCAGAAGCGCGCCGCAAGGCCAAAGAACAGATCTGGTTGAAGCACTGATGGCTGGACAAGGCTCCTTCATCGACGATGCCGAGCAGCGCGCGCGCTGGGAAGGCTTTGCGTGGACCGACGCCAACGCGAAGACCGCGAAGGCGCTGATCGCGCGCTATCCCGAGGGCCGGCAGGTCTCGGCGGTGATCCCGCTTCTCGATCTCGCGCAGCGGCAGGTAGGGGCGGAGACGAAGACGCAGGGCTGGCTGCCGATCCCGGTGATGGAGTTCGTCGCCCGCGAGCTCGACACGAGCTACATCCGCGTCCTCGAGGTCGCGACCTTCTACACCATGTTCAACATGGTCCCGGTCGGCCGCTTCCACGTGCAGGTGTGCGGTACGACGCCGTGCATGCTGGCCGGTTCGGACGACGTCTTTACCGCCTGCAAGAAGCGCGGCCTCAAGAAGGGTCATACGACCGAGGATGGCCTCTTCACCCTCACCGAGGTCGAGTGCCTGGGCGCCTGCGCCAATGCGCCAATGGTCCAGATCAACGACGACAATTACGAGGACCTGACCGAGGAGAGCATGGGCGCGATCCTCGACGCACTCGCGGCCGGCAAGACGCCGAAGCCTGGCCCGCAGGTCGACCGCCAGACGAGCTGCCCGCAGGGTGGACCCACCACGCTCAAGAAGATGGCCGAGCGCAACTACGACTATCGTCCGCTGTGGACTCCCACGGCCGGCCCGGTCGGGGAGGGGGCGCAATGAAGGACGTCGGCAAGATCATCCTTGCGATCATCGTAATCGTCATCGTTTGGAAGATCGTGAAGGGCCTCGTGGGCCTTCTGGTCGGTCTCGTGGTGGCTGGCCTGGTCGTCTACGGCGCCGTTAAGCTGGTCGAAGCCGCAGGGACGAAGCGGCTCAAATGACGATCGTGATCGCCATCGTCGTTGCACTTGTGCTGGCCTTCCTCGCCTTCAGCTTCCTGAAGGGCGTGATCAAGCTCGGGACCGTCGCGATCCTGGTAATCATGTTCGCCTTCATCGCGCATCGAGCGGGGGCCTTCTAATGGGCTACACCGGGCCGCTAGCGGACAAGGACCGCATCTTCACCAACGTCTACGGCTTCCAGGAGCCGTGGCTGAAGGCTGCTC
>Ga0207644_10000474_pt1 | contig 25889 bp, 21 predicted proteins | sample KBSS73metaG_FD_184326 | JGI IMG/M metagenome (GOLD analysis project Ga0207644, IMG submission 184326) | Switchgrass rhizosphere microbial communities from Kellogg Biological Station, Michigan, USA - KBS S7-3 metaG (SPAdes) (version 2) | ecosystem: Host-associated > Plants > Roots > Rhizosphere... | reverse complement strand
TGACGCCCGCGACGGCGTCGGCGCCGTAGACCGTGGACGCACCGCCCGTCACCACATCGACGCGTTCGACCAAACCGATCGGAATGCTGTTGAGGTCGACGACCCCATCCATCGAGTAGGGGACCACGCGCCGGCCGTCGATCAGCACCAGCGTGCGGTTAACGCCAATGCCGCGCAGGTCGATGGTAGACGAACCGGTGCTGGTGATATTGACAGAGGGCCCGTTCGCCGGGCGCACCGACGGCAGGTCGCGCAGCAGATCCTCGGCCGTCAGCGGCTGGCGGTCCGAGATCTCCTGCGCCGCAACCACACTGACGGGGCTCGCGACTTCGAGGTCGCGCCGGGCGATGCGTGAACCCGTCACGACGATATCGCCGCCTTCCTCGCCCGGCGCGTTCGAGACGGTCGCAGCGTCCTCGGTCTGAGCATAGCCGGCATGCGGCGCAAAGAGCGCCACGGCACTGGTCGCAAGTACGAGCCGCTTGCGGATCGAAGATTTAGTCATGTGCGTACCCCCTATTCGTATCGGTTATTTCGGTTCGCCCAGGTTTTCGGCGAAGTACCGGATTGTTCGCATGACGCCGTACGGGAACCGTCCGCCGTAATGGGGCGACTGCGGCATGATCAGCGTGTCAAAGACCTTGTTCGCCTTCTGAAGCGCGGCGATCATCTGCAATCCGCTGAAGAAGGGGACGTTCTCGTCTTCCGCTGCGAGGATCAGCAGCAGCTTCCCTTTCAGTCGGTCGGCCAGGTAGACGTTGCTCGTCCGCTTGTACCGGGCGAGCGTTTCCGGGTCGGTGGGCACGCCCAGGATCCGCTCTGTGCTGGTTTCCTGCTGCATCAGCAGCCAGTCGCCCGGCCCTTCGCCCGACACCACCACCTTGTAGAAGTCCGGGTAGCGCAGCATCGCGTTGAGCGTCGAGAAACCGCCGTTGGAATGGCCGGTCGCACCCACACGGTCGAGGTCCATGTAGCTGCGCGTCGCGGCGAGGTTGCGGACGGCCGCCACATGGTCGGCACCGCCCAGCGGATCGTCGGTGTACTGGAAGGCGTTGCGGAAGGCCGCCGACCGGTAGGCGCCGCCGCGCCCCTCCACGCCCACGACCACCGCTCCGGCCTCGGCGAATGCGTGGCCGTTCAGCGTCGAGGACGCCAAGAAGGTGTCGGCGAAGGAGACTGCGTTGAACCGGGAAAATGGACCGGGATAGGAAACGTCGATCACCGGGTATTTGAGCTTCGGATCGAAGTTGATGGGCTTTATCATCACGCCGTAAAGGTCGGTCTTGCCGTCGTCCGCCTTGACGGTGAATTCTTCGGGCGGGCGCCAGCCTTTGGCGATGAGGCGAGACGCGTCTCCCTCGACGATCGGTGCGACCACGCGCCCGTCGATCGTCCGCAGGACGGCCTTGTCCGGTTGCCTTACGGTCGAATAGACATCGATGACATGCGTGCCGTCAGGGGAGATGGATCCGCCCGCCGTTTCCGTGAACGACTGGTTGTTGAATGCATGCTCGGCATTTTCCGGTGTCAGCAATGTCGGTTGTCCGCCGTCCAGCCCGACGCGGTAGAGATGGCGGTAATAGGGATTGCGGCCCGCTTCCCGTCCGACCCCCACGAAATAGAGGGTGCGGCTCTTGGGGTCGACGCGTAACAGATCGGCCACCACCCAGTCCCCACTGGTGATCTGACGCCTTACCTTTCCGGTCTTGAGGTCGTAGAGATAGAGATGGCCGTAGCCCGAGCGCTCCGAGTACCAGATCGCTTCCTTGCCCGACGGCGACACCCATACATTGGGTCTGTTCGCCATCGTGGGATTGATGTTGTACTGGTAGCGCGACTTCTCGACGATTTGATCCGTCGCACGACCGCTTGCGAGGTCCACCCGGACCAATCTCGCCTCGTTGCCGCCCCGGCGGCTGGTGACGAAATAGACCGCCAGATCGTCCTTCGGCCAGTATGCGCCGCCGTTCATCACCGCGTATTGGGCCACGTCGTGGAAGCTTTGCGGGTCGATGTCCGAGCGGGTCGCCGTGCCGCGCTCGACGTCGATGATGTCGAGCGCGGTATCGGGATAGCGTGCGTCGCCGCCGATCGCGACCCGGTCGGTATAAGGGATCGGATAACCGCCTTCGGGCGGTAGATATTCGGTCACGATCAGCCGCTCGGGCGTCTGACGCAGATCATAGCGAACCGCGGCGATATGATGGCTGTCGGGCGACCAGATCACGCCCGACAACGGATCGGGCAGCTTGGCTCGGCGGCGCGCGATGCGGGCGAAATCGCTCTGGTTGTGCCCTTCGCCATAGGCGAAGTGCTCGATTCCTTCGGTCGTCAGCTGCCGTTCCGCGCCTGAGCGCAGATCCCGGACCCATAGATTGTGGTCGCGGACGAACGCCTCCTTCATGCCGTCGGGCGACTCGACTGCGGCTTCGGTCGGTGGGGGAAGAGCCGTGCATGCGGAAACCGGCAGGTCGCACCGGTAGGAGACGCCTGCGACTGACTTGACGACCATCGATTTCCCGTCCGCGACGACCGACAGCACAGTCATCGTCCCGGCCGAGGCCGCGTCGGGCGTGCCTGACAGGGCCTTCGTCAGGGCATCGGTAGCGAACAGCGGAGACTGGTGGCCGGTGGCCGCGTCGACCAGCACGTAGGAGGCGGACCCGTCGTCGGCCTCCTTGCGGAACCAGAAGCTGTCGCCGGTTCCGATCCATCTGAAGATCACGTTGTTGTTGCGCAGCAGCTTGATGAGCGTGTTGCTCGCGAACTCCTGCGCATGCGCCACGCGCGCATCGAGCCGGGCGTCCTGCGTGACGGCCGCCGACTGGGCCCACGATGGCGCGGGCAGCAGGCTCGCGAACAGAAGTGCCGGTATGACGCCTACGGGCAGCGCCCGCCGCGACAATAAGGCACGAGGTTTCGGGCCGGCCCCACTACGCGTGGGCCGCGTTCGGTCGTTCATACCTACCTCTTAATAATGGAATTTATCGGGGTAATTAAATTCTGTATGTCAGTAACATATGGTCTTACACAATCCTGTCAAGCGGATGTGAAAGGGTGCAAAATGCTCAATAACCCATTGATATAGACTAGAGGTCTTGCCGAGTACGATTCGGCTTCACGGGAAAATCTCGGAAGCGAGTAAAACAAGGAATTTCGGTAAATCAGAATTTACTCAAGAATAGGAGGTTTGATGATCCGACTCGAACATGGCCGCAAACGCCGGTGGAATTGCCTGCCCGCGCTCCTTGCGGTCGCTCAGCTAGCCGTGCCCGCGGCCGCGCAGGAACAGGGCCCCAAACCGGCGGTGCATGCGACACATGCAATGGCTTCGTCCGCCAACCCGACGGTGACGCAAGCGATGGTCGACGTCATGCGCAAGGGCGGCACCGCCATGGACGCGGTATTGACGGCTGTTCCGATGCAGACCGTGATCGAACCGCAGATGGTTACGCTCGCGGGCGGGATGTCGATCCTCTATTACGACGCGAAGAGCGCGAAATATTATTACATCGACGCCGAGCTCGACCATACGCGCGATGCCGATACGGCAGCGGGCTGGAACTCGCTGGCGGCCCATGCCGCGCGAACGGCGGAGACCTCGGGTCGGCGGGTCGGGGTGCCCGGCACCGTCGCGGGCATGAAGGCGGCCGGCGATCGCTTCGGTACGCTCCGATGGGCGGACTACTTCAAGCCGGCGATCGCGCTCGCGGAAGAGGGCTTTCCCATGTACTCCTTCCTCTACGGGGAGATGGCGGATGCCGCCCAGGGCCGGCTTGCCGCCTATCCTTCGGGTCGCGAGGAATTCCTGCCGGACGGCTATGTGCCGCCGGTGGGCGCGACGGTGAAGCGCCCCAACCTTGCCCGATCCATGCGCCGGCTGCAGCAGGAGGGCCCCGACTATATGTACAAGGGCGAGTGGGCCCAGCATTTCGTGAGCGCCGTGCGAGCGACCGGCGGGGGGATCACGGCCGAGGAGCTGGCCGGCTACAAGGACCGCTGGTCGGACCCCGTCCGCTCGACCTTCAAGGGCTATGAGATCGTCAGCGCCCCGCCGCCCTCAACCGGGGGAACCCTGATCGGCCTGATCCTCAACATACTGGAGAGTTACGACCTCAAGGCCCATCCCTACTACGCGGATTCGGCCGAGAGCATGGAGGTGGTGCGCCGGGCCTTCGGCGTCGCGGAGACCGCGACCGACGAGTATGTACGCGATCCGCAGACCTATGGCGTACCGACCTCGCTGCTGCTCTCGAAGGGCTATGCCAAGACGATGTACGACATCATCATGGGCTCCGCGCCGCTGCCCCTCAAGGCGGCGGCCGAGGTCGAGCCGGCGGACAGGATGCAGCTTGCCGCGGCGTTCGACGGGCACGACCGCCACTCCACCGATACCGACCACCTGGTCGCGGTAGACAAGTATGGCAACATGGCCTCACTCACTCATTCGGTCTACGGCAGCACCTTCGCCACCGGCCTGGTGGTCGACGGCATCTCGATGAACAGCGGCAACAATTTTCCCGGCAGCGCCACCGGACCGGGGCGGCGCATGGTGGGCGCCTTCCCGCCGACGATCGTCGCCAAGGACGGGGCACCCTGGCTGGCGATCGGATCTCCGGGCCTCGCGGCGCGGGCTGTCGCTTTCGCACTCATCAACATGCTGGGCTATGACAAGGGTCTGGAGGAATCGGTTGCCGCGCCCCGCTTCATGGGCAGCGTTTCGGGCGCGCCCTTCACGGTGGAGAGCCGCGTGCCGCAGGATGTGCGCGACCGCCTGAAGTCGGTCTATGGCCTCGCGGTGGTCCCTACCATGCCGTATATGTGGCATTTCGGGTCCGTCCAGGCGATCGAGCGCTTGCCCGACGGTTCGCTGCTGGGCGTTGCCGATCCCCGTCGCGCGGGGTCGGCGGCCGGCTACTGACGGTGTGGACTTCGCGCCAGGCCGGCTGGCGCGAAGCACCGGACGACTCGGCCATCAACACCGGTCGCAGCAGGGAACTGTCAGCTGATGAGGTGATGCACCCGGATCGTCGTGCAGGCGTGCGGCGCGTCCGGGCTGGCCTCAGGAGCTCGCGTGTCAGACACCGCCCGTACGCTAAGCCGTCTGGCGGCGACCCGGATCCTCGACAGGGCCGGCTTGGAGATTCACTGCGGGAGTGACGCGGCCTGTGTTGCCGCAATCCGGGAAGCCGTCAAAGATCCCGACGCTGTAGGCGAGGCCCGATTCTTCCACGCCAACTCCTACACGGGCGAACGGACCAGCAGCTCGTCATCCAAGAACGACACCCCGCCCGAGGTCGGCCGAGACTTTATGGCGAAGCTGATGGAGAGACTGAAGCAAGACGGGTGGGATCTCTCTCCGGAGAAGACCAAGATCCTCATGTTGACGCATAACGCGATCGCCGCTGAGCGCGGTTACCCGACGATCGCCAAGTCCTATCGCTACAACGATTCCTTCGCGAAGAAGGAGGATCCACTGATCGCCTTTCTGGTCGATACGGTCGAACCGATGTGCCGCGCCTTCGCCGAGAAGCGGTTCGGCGACATGTTTAAGGTGCTCGGCACGAAACCGGAGCTTATCTCCCACGGTGACAAGGTTGGCTGGGCTGACGATATGGCCGGACTTACAGACGCTCGTGCCAGCGGGAGCATCGGAAACGTCGTCGATTACCTCAAGAAGACCCGCCGGCCACAACTGCCGGATAGGGTGGCAAGGCGCGAGCAAGAGCTTGCGTCGACGGACGACGTAGCCGAGCTCTCTCGCTCCCTGCAGGAACACGCCCTCGTCCGAAACGCCCCTTATCAGGAGCTCGTCCGCCTCGCCGAGTTTATTGAAGGCCAGACACCGTTCGCAACCCAGCACAGCGTGAAAGGTGCCGAGTTCGAAAACGTCATCGTCGTCCTCGGTGGCGGATGGAACCACTATAACTGGCCGCAGCTACTCGAGCTCCTGTCGACCGGCGCGATCACATCGAAGAATGAGAAGGGCTACCACCGGGCTCGGAATCTCTTTTACGTGGCGATATCTCGGCCAAAGAAAAGGCTGGCGGTTCTGGCGACACAAACCTTGTCACAAACGGCATTGCAGTCAGCCGAAAAGCTGTTCGGGGCTGAGAAGGTGGTAAGCCTTTCCCTCTAGGCGCGATCACTGCGGCAGCGTCGATCTCAAAGGCCTGGCGGTCGATATTTCGACTGCCGAGCCGCTCGAGCTTCATCAATCACATATTCGGGCCACGCCTGTTCCACACTGACCCTGGTATCCTCTCCGCGACGCTCGAGTAGCCGATTTCGCACCCGGGCAGCCTTCAGTTTGGCGTCGACGCCGTCCTTCTTCCAAGCCGCCCGGGTGATCCACGCGGCCGTCAGATGCGGCGCGATGGTCAACCATGCGAGGGGCGTAAGCGGCAATCCCAGTGGCGGCGGCAGAATGAGCACCAATATGGCCGCCGTCGCGATCAGGACCGCGACCGCTCGCCACAGCCCGAGTTTTGGCCGCGCCATTACCTGGAACATGCATTCTGGCCACCATCTAGTTTCGGCACTGACCAGATGAACACGAGCAGTAACAACAAGCACAGGCAAAGCGCAAGCAACCCGGCAAGTTTGAAAGCGATGACCGAGCTCATACGTCAGCGACCCCTTCCTCATCAGGCATGTCGGGGCCGGGCTCTTCCTCGATGTCGTCGACCAGATCGGCAAGGACGTTCTGGACAACGATGTTGAAAATCGACTTGGCCTCGATCGAAACGACACCGCCGACATGATCCACGGCGTAGCGTTCGAACGCAGGCTCGGTCCCTGCACCAACCTCGGGGGTACTGACGCCGTAGAGGAAACGCTCTGGATCGAGCAGACTAATCGCGAGCGTCTCGCCCTTTTCGCTCTGTCGGATGTCCGCGACCAAGCCGCGATAGCCTATCCCGTAACCATTGAGCTGCGTCGTTGTGAGGACATGCGCGATCGGTCGATAGCCGTTTTTGGACGGCCGGATCACGTGCTGGTAGACCCAGCCCTGGTTTGCAAGATCGAAGCCGTCCAGTAGCAGGTCGAACCCGTCATGGGCGATGACAAGACCCGTGAATGTCAGGTCAGAGATCGAGACCGGCTTGCCCTCGGCCGCAGAAAGGATTGTCACGAACGGGTTGGCCGGGACGGCGGGCAGATGATGACCGGGCAGGAACTGCGGTAGCGCCGGCAGCGCCGATTGCAGCCCGTCGCCTACCAGCACCGCCAATCGGAGACCGCCTTCAGCGACGAAGTAGGCGACAAGATGCGCGACGAGGGCGCCGCCGATCGCGATGACGAGAACGCTTACCGCTGTGAGAGGTAATTCGGGTCGGGACGCGCCACTTCGGGACGCGCGCAGATTCCAAGCCGATAGTGCAATCAGGCCGGGCAGAAGCAAGACGACCCCGGCTAGGACGCCCAGGGTCAGGTTCACGGCCTACTTAACCGCGCTCGACGTTGAAGCGGCCGGTGCCAGGATCGCGGTGAACGCGCGTCGCCGAGCCATCGCGGGCAATCTTGCGGCGCTCCCGCTCAAGGCGCAGGAGCTCATCGTAGCCCCCGACCTTGCGCGCCGCGGCGGCAGTTTGCGATTGCTCGCGTGGAGTCAGGATCGTTGCCACGGAGATCAATGTAGGAACAGATCCCAGCAGCGTAAAGCCCGATCTGCTCCGTCATGCCTTACCCGCGGGGGCGCTAGCAGTCGCAAGCGGCCATCGGTCCGAAAACATAATCTTGCGTCGCGCTGCTAGATCAATCAGCAGGCTCAGGCGTGATTGCGAACGAAACGTGTTGTTCTCGGACTCGGCGTTAGGAATATCGAACGCCAGGGATCGGACGCCAGCGAGTCTCGGAGTTCAAGCGCGCCGACCCTTTCCAGGTAGGCAATCGCGCTGTTCATCCGGCGCGGTGCCCATCCAAGCGTTTCGGCAAGCACTTCAGTCTCGATCTCCTGCCCCTCGCTTACGAGCCGGTTAGCGACCCACAGCCCATCCGCGGCGGGGTCATAGCCCATGTATGCAGCGTCGAACTCGACGAAGAGAAGCTTTGTCCCCCAGATAGAGTCATCGCCATACTCGCTCTGCTCGACCAGGCCGCGCTCATGAAGATCCAACGTGCCAAGCATCACCTCTTCGGCACCAAGACCAGTAGCTTCAGCAAGCTCAGAGGGGGTTTTCGCAGGATCGTGCCAGAGGCCGTGCTCGCTCGACTCGACAAGATGGCGCGCGATCGCCCGCGCGCTGTCGGAAAAGCCATCGGCTTCGGGGGCCTCAGAGCACACATAGCGGGGTTTGGGACCGAGTGCCGGCCGGTCGCTCACGCCGTGCAGGCGCGCAACGAGCAGCTTGCGATCTTCCTCCGAATCGGGATCGAATGCAGGGCAGAGCAAGGTCTGGAGAAACTCTGACAGTTCAGACACCTCTACGCCGACGCGCAGCGGCATCATGCGCGACTTCCCCCCGACCAGCCGGGTGATGCCGACATCGATCTCGCGCCGCACCCACGGCTTCGTGATTGATATTGGCGTCAATATGACGAGGAAATGGGTCATTCGGCCCAGCCCCTCCTCCATCGCCTGGGGCAAGCTCTCACCGGGCGCGATGTCCCACTTGTCGAAGAACACCTCGACCCCATGCGCCATCAGGTAGCGCGCGAGAGGCTCAATCATCGGTTTGTCTTCCGATGCATGCGCCAGATAGACATAGGGGTCCACGACGGTCTGGGGAGTATCGCTTTCGATCTCTCCGAGCCCGACGCCTAGCGCTTTTTCGAGCAGCCGCGCATAGGCCGGCGACCCCTTGGTGCGGATCGAGACTCGGTTGCCCGGCAAACGATCGACGAACACGTCGGCATGCCGCTTCGTCTCAGGATCAATGATCGAGGACGCTGCTGCCCTGGCCTTCTCTTCCAGCGCCTGCATGCCGAGTTCGATACCCTTTGCCGTCAGCTCGTCGCCAAAGCGCTTAGCGTCAAAGGGACGCCCGTTATGAGTGATCTTGATCAAGCAACGTTCGTCCTGATGAAGCGGCGCAGGGCGACGATCTCCTCCTCGGTCACGATCACTCCCAAAGTTGGATACTGGTTCTGGTACACCTCCCGGTAGCGCCCTTTGCGGAACAAGGGCATCAGCAGTCCTAGCGCTGGATTGAACCTGCGCCTTTCCCAGCTCGACTGCGCCTCGAGATCCGGGACATGACCGAGTTTCGGATTCTCAACGAGCAACCGCGCCAGCACAACGGCGTCGCGGCGCGGATCCTGCTTCGTGATGCCGGGATCAGCGGCAGCAAACAGCTCGTAGGTGGTCCGGACCCGCGGCAGCTTTGGTCCGATAACGGATGACAGTTCGACCAGACCATCCGCTTCCAACTCCGCGAGCGCCACCTTCAGTTCGCCCACAGTCGCGGCCGGAAATGCCTCAATCAATCCGTCGTCGAAGTAACCGGGCATGCCATCGTGGCACTCACTTGCCAGGTGCTTTCCAAGCTTCTGCGCCAACGGACTGAGATGATCGTACACGCGCTTTATTCCACTCAAATTATGCCGCCAGTCGCCACCATCGATCACTCAATCAGCAGCGCTCACCTTAATGGTGTCGACGAGACGATCAAGGATCGGCCGCGCGGAAGCGATACGGTCGGTCGCGGCGCTCACCGGCTGCAGCGCCGTCTCGAGCGCGTCATCCTCGAAGCCGACGGCCAAGGCTTCCCGGTTCACGTGAATGATCAGCGCGAGGTCGCCAGTCTTCGGATCGCAGAAAAACCCATTGCCGACGAGCTCATCGATCAGTGGCCCTTGTGCACGCAACAACGCTTTCCAGGCTCGCTGACCAAGTGCGTCCGTTCCGAATGACGGCCTGAGGCCCGCACCGGCGAAGCCGGCGATCGTGCCGACCCAAGTGTCCGGCTCTTGACCGTCGATGCACGGCGCGCTCGCGAGTGAGAACGACAGGTAAAAATCGTCGGCTTCCGCGTTACCCGGCATTCGCCAATCTTCCGGTGCCAGCCAGAGGGTTTCGTCGAGATCGGCGGGTGTCTCGCCGGCCCATTCCAGCGCTCGTCGCTTGTCGCCCATGATGCTCGCCAGAGCTTTGGCCAACATTGGTTGCATGGTCCCTCGCGCGTATCGGAGAGCGGCTTCCAGCTCATCGATGTGCGCCACGATCACAGCGCCGGCACCGGGTTCAGACATCAGCTGGGAACTCCTAGAATGTGCTGGCGTGGTCGCCAAACGTCACGATCAGCTGCTCGACGAAGGTTCTCTCGCCAGAGGGGCTCAAGGCGGCTTTCCGGGCGGCCCTCGCCACATCGTCCCAGGAACTCGATGAAAGGGCAGGGCGCCTGCTCGGAAATGGTGCCAGCAATACGATGCGTGCTGAGAGACCTTGAAGGTCCGCGCGACGAGCAATCGAGGCGGAGTAGCGCTCGAGCTGCTGACGCCCGAGCCCGACGCCGATCTTCACCTCGATGCCGATCAGATAGCGCGCCGTTTCGATGACGACATCCACCCGATCAGCAGCATCTCCCATCGGGCATATCTCTGTGCCGACGCGATAACCCGAATAGAGTTCAACCGCCCATTCGAGATCGGGAATTGCAGCCGTGAGATAATTGGCAAGGAAGCGTCTCGAGGTCTCGCCCCCGAATTCTGACATCCACAGACCAGCCAAAGCAGCAGCGTTTCGCACTTCGTCGCGACCTAGACCCGCGAGCGCCCATGGATTGATAAGGCCGCCCTTCTCCTTGGCGGTCGCCAAAGGCCGCTTCAGCGCTAGAAAGGCAGTCTGAAGATCGCCGAGCGCGTAGAATTGCTTGGGGGCCTGCGGCTGATTGGCCGGCAGCACCCGTCGAAAAGCTGCGACGCCTGCTTAAGCTTCTGGGGGGCAAGGATTTCAGCCATAGCGCGATCTTGCGCGAGCCTCCGCGGCGGCCACCACCTCTTTCACCAGCGCCGCCGGCCACACCCGGCCAAGCTGCGCGTCTGATGGGTCGTTGGTGTGGAAGCGGCCGGAATAGATGCCGATGAAGTTGACTGCGCCATCCCCGTTAGCGACGCGGCCATACCCGTTTTCCAGTTCGATTTGCCCGTGCGCGCGCTGGATTACAGGGGAGCCAGACATCCCAGGCCGCGAGGCTGAGTCCACTATCAAATACCGCTGATGTTTGCTGGCAGAGAAATACGGCTCACTGGCGAGGGTGGCTTGCTTCCAAACCGGAAGTCCGATCCCCACGCGCCCAAAGGGATATCCGAGGATAAAAATTTGCATCCCGATCCGCTGTTTGAGTGCCACGCTGCCAATCACATTCATTGGCATCACCGACCCTTCGCCGGGGGCGGCAGGTCCACGTCCAATGCAGCAATGTCGACGGCCCGCCCGTGCTCGGGATGCTCGACCCAAAGCGGCTCGCCATCCGCGTCTACGGTCGCGATCTTGACGACCGTTGGAGCCTGATCGCGATCATTCAAAGGGACATAGACCCGAAGGTGGTCTGGTATGCCTGCATGCTTGTGCGTGGCTTCGTTGGTCTCGTTGTTTCGCCCCGAGACGACGTGCCAGTTCGTCACTAGCGACAAGCGTCCATCGAAGCGCAGCCATGGGAAGGCCGTCGCGCCACCCAAAAGCTGATCGCCGAAAAACGCTTCGACATACAGTGGCACTAGCGAACAGCTATCGATGCCTGGCGCAGTCATTTCAATCTCTCCATTAAGCGCCCCACGGCGCCGGCTTCGGCCGCCAGATTTCGGTTGTAGGTGAGCGGCATGCGGGGGCTCTTCCAGCGCAGGGCATCCATGATCCCGGCAAGGTCCTCGCCGCTGGCAAAGAGGTCCTGGTTGAGACCGACCCGCGTCGAATGGGCGCTGACCCCCTTAAGCAGGCGGGCCACATCGTCCTTCGTCAGGTCCGCCAGCGCACCGCGATCGAACGCCCGCTTGATGATCGCCCGCCAGATTGCTCCGATCGATCCCGGATGCAGCGCCGCAGTACCGACATCGTACTCCACCCTCGCCGGCACGGCCGGCTTTGGCAGCGTCTTGCGAAGATCCCATTTCTCTCGACTGGAGATGCTGTCGATCCGCCGCCCCTTCACCGCGGGCCGCGCTTTGTAGCGCCGTACCTGCACCCGCCGGAAGAGCGGCCCGTCCGCGATCCCGGCGGCCTCGGTCCAGCCCGCGATCGCCCGCACCGAGCGGGGCGAAAGGTAGGCAGTCGCCCCCTCCCCTTCCGGATCACCTTTGGAACGATGAATAGCGAGCAGTCGCGCCTCCGGATCCAGCGCATCAAGCACATGCTCGACCTCGACCGCCACGAGTTCAGACGCGCGCAGCCCTGTGTCATAGGCCACCGAGAGCAAAGCCCGGTCCCGCAAACCCGGCAAATCGTCCGTACAGGCCTCCAGAAGGGCCCTGACGTTGATCCCGCGGGGCTTGTCACGCTCAACGTCCTTCACCGGCCCCTTGAAGCGCAGAGGGCGCGCCTGGGCCTGCGCGGTGCCCTTCTCGCGGCGGATCGCGCGAAGCCGGAGTTTCACCAGCTCGGCTTGCGTCGGATCTTTCAGGTCGAGCAGCTGGTGGATCTTGGCAATCGATGCTTTGTAGCGGCCAAGTGAGGCTGGCTTAGCCCCCTGCCCCGCCCGCGCGTCGAGATAGTCGGCGACTGCCTGCGGTGTCGCCGGCAGCGTCACTCGATTTCCGCGCCGACACCAGGCATCGAACGCTTCAAGGTCAGACTTGAGCGCGCGAATCGAATGCGGGGAGCTCGCGGCCTGGTACGCAGCGATGAGCTCGGTATCGACCGTTATCGCCTGCCCAACGCGGAGCTTAGTCACCTCCCATGCCAGATCGAGCAGGGTCGATGTGGATGGTATGGCAACTTCGCGACCAGGAGAGCCCGAAGCGTCCATCAGAACTTCGCCATGTCGGCGATTTCTTGGGCGGTGAACGGCTCGTGCCCGTAGATCTCGGCGAGGCCATTGAACGCTTCGACGGCCAGTGCGCGCACCGCATCCGGATCGATCGAGGTCAGAGTCGCCTGGTATTCGAAGGCTGGCTCGGTCGCGATGAAGCGATCGCCAAAGTCGAGCGCACCGGGGGGCCATGTCGAACCTCCGAGCCCATTGACGCCTAGTCTTACATGGATTGGAAGCTGGCCGCCATGCTCGAGGGCAAGCTTGCTGTTCCGGGCGAGGAAGTCGAGCCAATGCCTGAAAAAGTAGCCCGTCGACAGCCTCTTCTCGCCGTCCCGCTCAAACAGGAACCCGCCAGCGACGCCCCAGAACTCGCCCGTCTTCTCAAACCATTGGGTGACGGCGAGAGTCGGACTGATCCCATCAACCTCGGTACCGGGGCAGTAGATCGCCGTCCCTCCCCGGCTTGTGCCTTGGCTGATCGAACGCGCATCGGCCATCAGGTCCGGATGCCCCTGCCCGCTCGCCAGTGACTGCTTTGCTCCCGGCCTTGCCTCCCATTTGGACGGGATCAGGCGCGCGTAGCCTGGGAAATGGTCTTTCCAGCGATATTTGGTCGATCCATGGCTGGGGTGCGTCACAACCTGGGGCTCGTTGCGGTCGAACCATAGGTCTGGATCGCCAGGGAAATGCGGCTGCCAATGAACCGCTTCGGGAAGAGGCGCTGGCAGCTGGTCCAGCGCCAACCCAAGATACTCTGCCAAGCGCTTCGCAAGATCCGCGCGAACGCGGCGCAGTTCTTCACGATCGGCGCCGACCGGCAGATGGAAGGCGATAGGACCGCGCCGCCCGCGCATGTCGAACGGCAGCTTGTCGATAGTCGCCCCGTCGAACGCCGTGTTCCAGACCTGCAGCACGCGATTTTCGCCCAGCGCCCGGTGGGCATAGCCAAGCTCGATCAGCACGTTCGGGTTGGCACACGCCTTCCCGTCGGCCGAGATCGCGATCGGCGTAACGTCGCCGACAAAGACCGCCGCCTCGTCGATCTTGCGCAGGATGGTGGCGACGATATCGGGCGAGCCGGCAACGCCCTGGGTGTCGGAGGTGAGGCTCGGACGATCAGCCTCGTCGAGGTCGGCCGAGATCATGCCGATCGCCTGATCGAGCGCGGAGCGGACCAGCTCTCGGGTGACGCGCCCGTCGAGATCGCTCTGCCATGACCAGAAAACCGTCTTTTCCACGCGCGATCACCCCTGCCCTGTCTTCGGCTTGCTATAGCGCACCTTATAAAGAGGCGTCAAATATGCTTATGTGATAAGTGCAATTATCACGTGTCTTCTTTTCAGTCATCCAAGTAGTTGTGTAGTTTTCTACTGCTCGCTACACATGTCATGTGGAGCCCTTCCATCCCCTTGCCGCCAACGCGGACGTTTCAAGTGAGAAACTGGCACTCGCCCAGGCCGAATGCGCGCTCGCGCTGGGCCGGCTCGACGGGCTGCTCTCCGGGCTCACCGTCCCCGAAAAAGCGCTGTTTTGCGCAGGCTTGCTGCGCGCGCTTCTGCTCACGAGCCTGAAGCAGGGCGGGTTTGCCGATGCCGAGTTGCGGTTCAATCCCTGGTTTGCCGGTCTCGACCGCGCACCGGAAGAGACCGCCCTCACCGGCTGCTCCGCCACTGCCGTAGTCCGGGCGCTGCTGGGCGAGTTGGGGCACCATCCCTGGGAACCGCTGGCCGAAGCCGCGCGGACGATCACAGCCGCCGCGCGCTTTACGGCTGATCGCCCGGCCCAAGATGAGGACACCCTGGCAGATGAGGCGATCTCCGCTGCCCTCACGGTAGTGCGCCGAGCTGACGGAGCAGGCGAAGGCCCCCTGCCCTTCGCAGGTCTGGCTCGGCTCACCGTCCTTCTGTGTGCAGATCCGCTGTTCGCGCCGGTGGAGCGCGCGCTGAAGAGCTTTTCGCTTGGGAACCGTGAGGTCGCCATCGAGCAAGCGGCCCCGGGCACCCCGCTCTGGGCCGTCGACACAGCATTCGGGTGCCTGCTGCGCGCGTGCGGGACTTGGACCCGCCCCCTGCCCTGCCCCGGCGCTGTGACGGCCGAGGCGCTTCAGCCGCATCTGTGGCCCGGCGAACGCGCCCTGCTGACCGCCCGCAGCCTCCATTTGAGCGTAATGCGTATCTGTGCGCTAGCCGACCAGGCGCGGATACGCGCGGCGCTGATGGGCGAGGAGCTGGGGCACCTGCGATCGAGCGCGCGTGCACCGCAGGTTTGGACGGTCATCTCCGCCTTCGCGCCGCTCGGACTCGATCAAATCGGCTCCGCGTTCAGGGTTAGTCGGCGCGGGACCTATGCAATCGGCGACGCCCTCGTGGCGGCAGGACTGGCACGGCGGGAGACGGTCAAGGGCAGGGTTCTGCTGGTCGCCGACGAACCCCGCAGGGGTCGGATTTCGTTTTCTCTGGACCAGGCTTCCGCTATCCCTCGTGCGACCTTGGCGGAATTTGACGCCGCCATGGCCGATATCGACCAGCTGCTAGCGCGCACTTCAGGCCCAGCAGGTGGTCGATGATGCTGCCGCCATGGTGCGCGCACAGATCCTCGAGGACGACGTTCCTGCGTTCAGCGATGCGGAATGCTCGGAATGAGGTCGCTTCGTATCGTCGCTCTGAATCAGTACGTCCCTGTGCCTTCGCATTTTAATGGATGCCGTCATCGTTCCGGCCCGCCTGAAGATTGGCCGAGTGGTCAGCTTCATCCATGCTCACTTCGGCAGTCGTTCTCGCCGCTCCGTCACAGAAGCCGTTGCCGACGAGTACAGGCGCCCGATGATTTCAACGGCGGCCGGGTGGCGCTTGTCAGCCACTCCCTCACGGCAAAAGACCCGCGATGGCCTTCAGCAGTTCAGCGGGCGAGGCATCGGTTTTTGGCGGCACCTTAATCGTCAGCCCCCCTCCCCTAGCCTTCGTGTATCGCAAGATCACCTTGCCGCCCTTGCCGGTAATCTCTTTCTCGCCAGCGCCCTTAATGCTGGGCGCGACGGTCGCTTTGACAAGCCGCTTTGCGACTTCAGGACCGCTCAACTTCGTACCGACCTTTGCCCGTTCATCCGCGATCCTCGCGGCCTCCTCGCGCATCTTTGCCAACGCTTTCGCGTCGCCGGTGAGCGGCTTGATATCTCGTGCGACCCGCACGGTGATGTCGTGCGTGTCGGCAAAGGCCGAAACCACGTCTTCAGGCAGACGCGCCACGTCCAGCAATCGGCTGAGCCATGACTTGGACAGGTTTAGATGCTCAGCCATCTGCGACTGAGAGCCCTCGTAGAACTCGGCGAGCGCTACCGTATATTCTTTGGCACGCTCCCAGTCCGAGATGTCTTTGCGAGACCGATTTTCGACGTCCGAAACTCGGAATGCCTCCTCATCCGTTACATTCTGGATCGTCACCAGATAGTCGAACTCCGGATGGTGGTGGGCACGGAGCCACTTCACCGTCCACCATCGCCGCACTCCGGCGACAATCTCGTAGTCGAATTCGGGATCGTCCTTGAGCCGTCGGACGATGGCCGGGATCCGCTGCTTCTTGGCAGAAAGGAACGAGTCGATAAGATCGCGGCAGCTCTCTTCCGTCAAATGGTCGAGATCGCGATTGTGCATACGCCAAGGACGGCACTTAGCAGGGTCCACCCACTCGGTGCGATCAGCGACAGACTTGCCTGTGGCAATGCGAGCGAGCGTTTGACTGCGGCTTGCCATAATGCCCTCAGCGGCCGTCGACTTGTCGAGGTTCTCCTCGTTATCGAGACCCTCCGTGAACATCGAGCCAAAGCCCTTGTTGCCCTTGCTCATCGGCTTGCTCCTTCTTCCTCTATTGCTGCCTTTGACCAGCTACGGATGGTCGAGTTGCCACGTGGCAACTTTCCCTCGACGATCAACTCAGATGGGTGGACGCCTCTAAGGCAGAGGCTCATTATGATTGATCTCAACTATTTGTTTTAAAGATATTTTTAGAGGGGTTGCCACGTGGCAAAAGCGGCGGCCTTATGGCCCGACTTAGCGCGATCTCACCCACCTCAAGACACCAGCACAACTGACTTTTGCTACGTGGCAACTTGCACTCACACCCGCACCCCTGCCCTACTCGCCCAGGTACAAAGAACGTCCTTTTCGATATCCCGGCACACATCATTCAAGTGCCGCATACAGCGGTTGTAAACTTCGTGGGAGGTGACCGGTCTGTCGAGCTCGAAAACGGTCTTCATACGCGAGCTGGCGTTGTCGATCTCGGCGCTGGTCACCATGACCGATTGGGTCATCGAACCACCGAAGACCTGGCGCATCATCGACAGCACCTCGCGATGCATTGACTTGCTCTCGTCCACCCGACTGCCGACCAGCCTGATGAAGTTGTAGGCCGGACGTCCGCGTCCTGCGAGCTTCTCAAGCTGCTTCATTGTCGTTCGCGTCATGTCGATGAACGAGACGGTCGAAGCGAAATCAACCAGGCTTGGAGGAACCGGGATGACCATGGAGTTGGCTGCCTGAAGAACAGCCATCGACACCATACCGAGCGCGGGCGGAGGGTCCATGATCACTACGTCGTAGTCGTCGACTACCGTGTCGATGGCCTCTGCGATCAGGTCGATGATCTCCATGTTCTGGTTCTTCGCCATATAGCCGGCGATTTCATATTCCAGATTGTAGAGGCGCAGGTTCGAAGGGATCAGGTCTAGGTTATGGAAGTGCGTCTTGCGGATGATCTTCCGGACCCCGAGCAATTCGGGATTGTGGAAGTGGCCGTACAGCGTGTCTTCCTCATCCAGATCGACGTCCGGACGATAGCCGAACATCATCGTAGACGAGGCCTGACTGTCGCAGTCGATGAACAGCACGCGGTAGCCGTTGATCGCAAAGTGCTGGGCAAGGTGCAGGGCAATCGTCGATTTCCCGACGCCGCCCTTGAAGTTGCACACGGATATGATCGCCGGTGTATCAGTCGGCTCGCGCCAGGGCCGCGTCCCGAACACCTCCCGCATGTGATCGATCTCTTCTAGCGTATATTGAAGCCGGTGACCCGATCCAGTCCGCTCGCGAGGTGGAAGACGGCCATCTCTCTCGGCTTCGCGAACCGCCGAGGCCGTCCGACCGGCGAGAGCAGCAGCTTTCGAGATCGGGAAGGTCGGTCCCTGTTTACGTCCAGTTTCTGGATCCACGGCACTATCGCGGATGCGCTTTAGGATCGTGAGCGCTTTTCGATGGAGAACGTCGAGGCCGCCTTCGATGAGATCGTCCGGGTGTGCAAGGGGGGAATCGGTAGCCATCGAGATCCGCTTCTGTGGGTTTGATGAAGTACACTACCCACGTTGGCAGTTTCGAGCAAGAAAATGGCCACCAAACTTGCAAGATGACCGATGATCTCCGAGCCGTTCGCGTCTGACGGCGATCAGGGGCGACGCGGTAATGGTCTGGACCGATGATCTCGGCGCCATTCCGCGTCAGTCAGATCCTGCCTGCAGATAGCCACCGATGAAGTCGGTACTTTCCGATGATCTCGGTGCGAACAACCGATGATCTCGGTGCGGGCTCACCGATGATCTCAGAGCCCATACCTAAAACTAGAATCACCCTATAAAAACCGATCCGCAAATCGCTTCATTTTTTTTGGATTTTGATCGGAGAGGGGACAGGCTACGCTAAAACGGCACCGACATCATCGGTCGATTTGCAACTCTTACGGCAAATGCCTTGTCCAAACTGCCAACAGGCTTGATTTCGATCTCCAATCCTGTTGAGACAGGCCTATCACAGCCCCTGGGCCGATTCGGGGGGAAGGGCAGACCATGAATGGTGATCAGCATAGGCCGCTTGGGCACCAATACGCGCTAGCCATGCTAAGCGGCGGGGAGGAGGGCGTTCGCAAGCTTGCCACCGCTGCCGGCACCCAACTCACAATGGATGCGTTTCTGCGTGTTCAGGACGAAGAGCCGGTACCTGCCTTCCTCCATTCCGCGCTCTGTGCCATGTCGCTGCCGACGAAGCGACCCAAGGATGATACGCAGCCGATCGTTCGCGAGGACGGCAAATATGCATTGGCCATCAATCCAAGGCCGGTGCTCCAGAATATTGACGGCAAGTCTGTCATGCGAAGCCTCGGCGTGCCATATGGCGCCTATCCCCGCGTCGCCTTGATCTACCTGCTCTCTCAAGCCGTGATGAAGCGATCACGCGACGTTTATCTCGGCCGCAACTTCACTGAATGGATGCGCCGCCTGGGATACCAGACCGTCTCCTACGGTCCACGTGGTACCGCTAATCTCATGCGCGAGCAGGTTGATCGGCTGCTCGCCTGCGAGTGGCAGATCCGCTGGGATGGAACCAACGCTGAGGACAACGCCTTCGCTGTCCGGGACGTCAAAATCTCGAACGAATATGCAGGCTCGCTCGACAAGAACGGCTCATTTGCGCGAGAAATCCGCATGTCGGAGGCGTTCTACTCGCATCTGATCGATCATGCTGTGCCCCTCAACGAGATCGCAATCCGCGAACTGAAGGGCACTCCGACAGCGCTGGATCTATATACCTATCTGGCTTACCGACTCCCTCGGATTGGGTCGTGCAAGGGCCAGGTCATCTCTTGGGACCAGCTGGCCAAGCATCTTGGCAACGAGGCCGATAGCAAGCGCTTCCGCCAAACCGTGCGCGAGACTATGCAGATCGTCTCGGCAGTCTACCCTAACGCCAATGTCGATCTCTCCGGCCGGAAGGTCGTCCTGCATCCGTCCCCCGCGCCGCTCGAGCGCAAGCTCGTCGGCCCGCATCTTCGACTCGTCGGGGGCGACGTCAAAAAAACGGCACCGAGATCATCGGTCAAGCAGCGCCAGGAAATAAAGCCAGCATCGGCAAAGAACGACGCACCGTTGCTCGCCTTTCCCGCAGGCTCACTTTACTACGGCACGCGGGAGACCGTATTCCGCCAGATCGCGCTGACAAAGGGTCACCCCTGGTCGGTCGACGACATGGCGGCTGCATTTCGCAAGGGATGCCCCGATTTCAATCGCCTGCGCACCGATGCCGAGTGGCTGCGTGTCTGGGAGACGTTCGTCGTCTCCTATGCCGAGCGCCGAACCAATCGACGTGACGACTGACCGATGATCTCCGAGCCGTTCGCGTTCTACAAGACGCCGGAGGGGTCCGTCTTCGATGATTATACCAAGGGAAGAGCGGGAAAGAGGGCCGAGTAGTAGCGATTATATCCGGGCGCGGGAAATCCATGTAAGTGGCATGCACGCCTAACGCTATCTGGCCAGGCAGCAATCTACTGCCTGGTACCGCTCGATCTCCGTTTCCATCCGCGCTGTCCGTATGCACTGAAGCCTCGGACCGTTTTTTTGCCGACGCTGCTCATCGTAGTTCGCGAATCCGCAGGCTCGTGGCGTTCCAGCGCATTTTCCCCGACCCTACTACCACCGATTATGTCCGCAAGACGATGCTTGGGATGCCGGGAACTGGAGCTTGGCGGGGCAGGGACGGGAAGGGGGCTGAACCCCCGCGGTCGCCGAGGGCTTCGAGACTGCCGATGCGTTCACGCAGATGAACAACATTTCTTGTTGGGCGTCGCTCGGGGCACGCCGGCTCAACCAGTTCGTCATCCCGTATGCGGTCGCGCAGCTGCTAATGTGAACACAGCTCTGCTGACGAACTTTAGGTCTACGCAACAATAGAGTTGGAACATCGACGATGAGCCATGATGCGGTCATAGCTTCGACAGCACTCTCGATCGCGGCGGAATCCAAGGCGTTGATCTGCGCAGCAGCTAAAGCTTAGCGCCCTGCTTTTGCTACGGGCATTGATATTGCTCTGGCCCCCCAACGTTTGGCAGTGCAATTACCTTCTTGGCGCACCGGTAATCGCAGTGGTCGCTTTGGTTTTCGCAAACCACTTAGGGTTTGCGATATTCTGGAACATAGAACCTACCGGTTGAAGGAGGCTAAGACGACCTCCCTCCGCGGCCCGAGAACAGGCCCCCCAAGGCTGCGACGACTCAACTGGTGGGACTTGACGCTCGAGAGAATATTACGGACATACCCGCGCGTTTCCTTAAAAGGGGGCAAGCCGCCGTACCTCGTGACGTTACCAGGTCCGGCGTTGTATGCGCCGAGCGCGAGTGCCCAGTTGCCGAACCTGTCCAACTGCTTGCGAAGGTATCGAGCGCCGCCCAAGAGATTTTGTGTAATGCTCCAGCGGTCAAAGACGCCGACCGAATGCGCTGTAGCGGGCATGAGCTGCGTCAGGCCAGAAGCACCTTTCGCACTGAGAGCTAGGGGGTTGTAACGGCTCTCCTGTATGATGAGCGCATCGAAAAGATCCACTGGGACCCCTGCTCCGCATGCGGCTGCTGCCATTTGAGGAAAATATCGCTGGCGGCGCAGTTCCTGGGAGGCATTCAGCGTTGGATGCGGCACGTATGGAACCGTTCCGCAATTCTCCAATGAAATGGATGTGTACAGCGGCAGGTTGACGCTCGGCATCAAGGTTCTGGCCCCTTGTCTCATCCTGGCTGGGATGCTGAAGCCTTGATGTCCACCAGCTCGAGCAACTGTGGTAGAGTTGGCCGCAAGGATAGCGAACTCATGGCTAAGATCCAAAGCCTCGTACGTAGCGTCGACCGGCTCTGGTCCTCGGTGTTCGACCGGGTCAAAACCTGGTTCAAAGATTTGGAACACGCTGGGGGCGTCGGTGAAGCTTTGGATTTCTGCCTTACGGGCAGCTGCCATGTTCGGGTAAGCTATTGCTAGCCCGGCAGCGACGAGTGTCTTCAGTGTCTTCATTTCAAACTCCGAACTTTGTTCGGAGCCTGGTTCGGCTATCGCTCTCGGGTTGATAGAGCATAGTCTACAAACGCACAACATGGATGTGCGCTTGCTCTGTATGTCACCGCGCTTTTCTATTGGGTTCCCCGCCTGTCGAACGGCCACAATGCTGCGTTGCTGCTATACCCAGAATCTACCAGCGCCATGTGGTGCGCGTCACATTGCACTGTGCATTCCGCAGCACAGTCTGCAACACATGGAGACACCGGCATCGTATTCGGAGGCGCTAGTACCCAGTCGAAAGGTTCCGCACGGCTGTGGAACTCAGAGTCCTTGTACCTAAGGAAGGAGGAGGGGGATCAAATTGGTCGGAAAGGAACGACCATGACACTCAACGCCAACAGACCATCCCAGGAACTCGTTGATATCGTCGCGACTCTCCGCGGCAATTGGCACGGCAGCTACGCGATGTGCCTGTGTCCGGCTCACGCAGATGGGGACCCTAGCCTCTCGCTCCGACAAGGTGATCGCGGGATCATCGTCCACTGCTTCGCCGGTTGCCAGCCTGACGACATCCTACGGGAACTGCGGCGGATTAAACCAGCGCTCGGTGCACCAATGCCGGAGTTCCGCCAGTCGATCGGCACCGGTAATGCGACGAGGATTTGGGAGCAGGGGATCGAGATCGCCGGAACCTTGGCGGAGCGTTACCTGCGATTGCGCAAGCTTCCAATCGATTTGGAGGATCTGCGGTTTCATCCGCGTTGCCCGCACAAGCCCAAGCCGCATACCGAGTTCAAGCCGGCGCTGCTGGTCGCCGTGCGAGAACGAATGCAGCTGACCGCGATCCAGCGGATCTTCCTCGATCCCGAGACGGGCTATCGCACCGAGAAGGTGATGCTCGGCAGGCCAGGGCAGGGGGCCTGGAGGCCGCGCCTGAATGGAGGCAAGACGCTGGCAATCGCTGAGGGCATGGAAGATGCCGCTGCGTTCACCGCCATGCATGACATCGTGTGTTGGGCCTCGCTCGGCAACGAACGCCTTTCGCTGCTGGCGATACCGGACGATCTCACCGAGCTCATCATCGCCGAGGACGACAACGCCGCGGGCAGGGCAGGGGCCCGCAAGGCCTGGGCCGCCTATCGGCGCGATGGGCTGAAGCTATCACGCAAGACTCCGCGACCTTTCGAGGATTGGGCCGAGGCGAACCTGAAGCGATAAAGAGGAGGGGGAGGCCTGGTGCTGCAATGGTCAGCATCAGGAGCTCACAAGTGACGGACCTCTTCGCGCATAAGGACGATCGCCGCACTGCTGCGATCTACAATGTCGCGCATCATATCGCCGCCGGCACCATAAACCGCAAAGTCCTGAACGCCGAGGCCTCGGCCCTGTTCGGAGGCACAAACGCCGAGGGTCGCTGGACCCAGCGCGACAGCTTCGAGTTGCTCGAGCAGGCGGTGACCCGGCACGCGCTCACGCTCCCACGGCCTGCCGATACCGCAGCGATCCCCTCCCTTTCGGAGCTTGTGAACGCTCTGCCGACGCAGACGGTGCGCAGCGAAGACCAGATCCGCTAGCAGCAGTTTTCGACGCCGCTCGATCTCGCCGGGCTCGTCGTGCTGCTCGCCCAGGTCAAGCAGAGCGACGTCGTGCTCGAACCAAGCGCGGGCCATGGAAGCCTTGTCGCGCTACTTCCGGACGTCAAGTCGCTGTGCCTCAACGAGCTCGATCCCAAGCGCCGCGAGGCTCTGCAGGTTCTGTTCCCCGCAGCCACGATCAGCGGTCACGATGCCGGCCTGCTCGGCGCCACGCTTGAGCCCGGCTATACTCCCTCGCTTATCCTGATGAACCCACCATTCTCGCGATCCGAGGGCAGGGGGGGCGACCAGTTCGCGGCCGTGCGCCACTTGCGATCGGCGCTCTCGCGCCTGGCTCATGGCAGCCGCGTGGTTGCGATCATGCCCGACTGGTTCACGACCAACGCGGCCATGGGCAAGACCTACGATGCCACACTCACCGGCTGCAGCGTCGTCGGATCCTACCGGCTCGACAAATGCTACCAAAAGCAGGGCACGAGTGTCGCTGTGCGGATCTACGTGATCGACAAGAAGCCCGGGCACGCACGGCCGAGCGTGATAGCTCGCGACAGCGTGGCGCAGCTGCTCGACGTCGTCACGATCGTGCCCCGGTCGTCTGTCAGCCAGGTGCGCAAGCCGACGGTAACGGGATCCTCCAAGCCCAGCTTGTTCAAGGCGATGCGCTCGAACCGCAAGGCGGCGCCTGTCGCGATGATCGCGCCCAAGCGCAACGACGTTCTTCCCGTGCGCTTCACCGCGCTTGAGGTGCCGCGCCCACTCGGCGAACAGGTCGGCGTCTATCTGCCCTACCGGCCAAGCCGCATCGACCTCCACGATGCCGGCATGCATCCTACCGACCTGGTTGAGTCGGTCGCTATGGGCTCGATCCCAGCACCGGTGCCGCAGTACGAGCCTAAACTGCACGAGCGCATCGTCAATGAGCGCCGCCTGTCGGAGGCTCAGCTCGAAACCATCGTCTACGCCGGCAATGCCGGGGCTCAGTACCTTCACGGGCGTTTCGTGCCCGACGAAGACGGTGTGGGGCTCCTCCTGAACGAGGAGGGCCGCCAGTACCGCAAGGGCTACTTCCTCGGCGACGGCACTGGCGCCGGCAAGGGCCGCCAAGTGGCCGGCTGCATCCTCGACAGCTGGGTCAACGGGCGCAAGCGCAACATCTGGGTGTCGAAGAACGAGGCTCTGCTGGAAGACGCCCGGAGAGACTGGGAAGCGCTTGGCGGCATGTCGGCCGACGTCCAACCGCTCTCGACCTGGAAAATCGACGAGCCGATCACGCTCACCCAGGGCATCCTGTTCGTCACGTACCCGACGCTACGCAGCCAGCGCCAGGACGCGACGCGCCTGCGCCAGATTCTCGAATGGGCCGGCGAGGACTACGATGGCGTGATCGCATTCGACGAAAGCCACGAGATGGGCGGGGTCGCCGGAGGGGAGGGCGCCCTTGGCAAGACCGCCGGGTCCCAGCAGGGGATCACCGGCGTCCTGTTGCAGAACCATCTTCCCGACGCCCGCGTGCTCTATGCCTCGGCCACCGGTGCTTCCGACGTCAACAACCTGGCCTACGCGGTGCGGCTCGGCCTCTGGGGCCCGGGTACGTCCTTCGCCAACCGCGAGAGCTTCATCTCGGAGATCCGCGCCGGCGGCATCGCAGCGATGGAACTCGTCTCGCGCGACCTCAAGGCGCTCGGTCTCTACCAGGCCCGCGCGCTCAGCTTCGCCGGTGTGGAGTACGACATCCTCAAGCACGAGCTGCGCCCCGACCAGATCGGCATCTACGATGCTTATGCTGACGCGTGGGCTGTGATCCATCGCAACGTGCAGCGGGCGCTTGCGATCACCGGGGTCGTCGACGACATCTCCGGCGACACCCTCAACAGCGGTGCCAAGGCTGCAGCGCGCTCGCGCTTTGAATCCTGCAAGCAGCGCTTCTTCAACCAGGTCCTGCTTTCGATGAAGCTGCCGACCGTGATTGCCGCGATCGACGGGCACATCGCCGAGGAGCAATCAGTGGTCATCCAGCTGGTGACCACGGCCGAGAGCATCCTCGATCGTCGGCTCAACGGCCTCAGTCCCGAGGAGCGCGCCCGCCTCGAGGTGGACCTCTCACCCCGCGAATACATCATGGAGTACCTCGAGCGTGCGTTCCCGACGCAGCAGATGAAGACGTACCGGGACGACACGGGTGCCGAGCGCTCCGCGCCAATGTACGACGACGAAGGACGTCCGGTTCACAACCAGGAGGCGCTGCAGGCCAAGCAGGACCTCATGGAGCAGATCTGCGCAATGCCGCCGATCAAGACCGCGCTCGATGCCCTGATCGAGCACTACGGCACCGAAGCGGTTGCCGAAGTCACCGGCCGGACCAAGCGTCTCGTCACGCAATCGGACGGCGCCCAGAAGCTGGAAGGTCGCTCGGCGCGCACCAACCAAGCCGAAGCGGCCATGTTCATGACTGGCGAGAAGCGCATCCTTGTCTTCAGCGATGCCGGCGGGACCGGGCGCTCCTATCACGCAAGCCTTGATGCGAGAAACCAGCAGCGGCGGGTTCACATCCTGCTCGAGCCCGGTTGGCGGGCCGAT
>Ga0207644_10000472_pt1 | contig 25931 bp, 28 predicted proteins | sample KBSS73metaG_FD_184326 | JGI IMG/M metagenome (GOLD analysis project Ga0207644, IMG submission 184326) | Switchgrass rhizosphere microbial communities from Kellogg Biological Station, Michigan, USA - KBS S7-3 metaG (SPAdes) (version 2) | ecosystem: Host-associated > Plants > Roots > Rhizosphere... | reverse complement strand
CTGCACAATGGGTTCAATATGTCAATGGTTCGGTAGCCACACCAATGGGAAAGTTGCGGGCTGAAAATGGTCACCTTCAGCCTTATAACGTGAAATGGTGGGGGATAGGAAATGAGATGTACGGCGAATGGCAATTGGGCCATATGCCAATAAAGTATTATACAATAAAACACAAAATATTTGCCGGCGAGATGCGGAAGGCTGATCCTTCTATTTTGATCGTTGGATCAGGTGCGTCCCCGTTTGAAATGGGATCGACGTCAGTTTATACAAGCCATCCTGAAATAGCGAAGGTGCCTTATAGCTATGGCTCTGAACAGGATTGGTCGGGTAATTTATTGGCGAAAGATGCAAACGATATGAATTTTATAGCCGAGCATTTATACCCGATATCAGATTCGGCTTATAATGAAAAAGCACAAAGATTTGAATGTGTAAATGATTCGCTGCCACAGCGTATCAGGCGATTACCAAATAGAATAAAAGGGGCAGCAGAGGCTTATGCCGAATATGTAAAAAGAATGCCCTTTGTTAAAGAAAAAAATATTTTTATCGCACTTGATGAATGGCGGATGAAGGACGGTTGGGGACTTGAAGACGCCCTGGCTACAGCCGAAGGTTTTAATGAAATAGCGCGGCATACCGACATTATCAAGATGTCTGCCTATACTTCAACAAGCGCCCCACTTGGACTCTTGTATACAGCGACTTCAAGCGCGATACAACCCAATGGACTTACGATCAAATTATATGCTGATCATTTCGGGACGATACCAATATCTGTAAGCGGAGACACCGAACAACCCGTTATAACGGGAACTACAGGCGCCGACAGGCCATCGGTTAGCTCGGGAAGCCGCACATACCCTTTGGATGTCATGGCTGCTTTAACGGGTGATCACAAAAAGATCACTATCGCAGTGGTTAATCCGACAAAGCAAATACAAAAGTTAAATATTCGATATAAAAATATTAATGTAATTCCTGAAGGAGAAAAATGGACAATAGCAGGCCATGATCTTAAAGCGCTCAATAATCCTGGTGTTGCCCCCGAAATTAAAATTGTCGAATCTGCCATCAAAAATGCTGATCAATCATTAAGCGCGGATGCATTAAGTGTAACCATATTTGAACTGAAAGCTAAGTAAACTGAAGAAACCATAAATAACATGATCCGGAGAAAAAGTAAATATTTAATAATAACAATCGCGGTAATGGCGGTTATATCATCATGCAGTAAAAAAGGTGTCACGCCCAGCAATACTACCACTACCGATACCACAAAAACTACGGTTCCTGTATTTGATATTAACAGTATTACAGATACTTATGCTGATATAGCGCCATTTATTTATTATCCTAAATGGTCGGTGTATAATGTGCATGACCCCTCCATCAAAAAATTTGGCGATTATTATTACTGCTACAGTACCGACGTGGGTTTTGGTATCGATGTGCGGTCGGGAATACAAATAAGAAGATCGAAAGACCTGGTGCAATGGCAATTTGTAGGATGGGTATTCTCATCTTTACCTGCCCAGGGATCACAATATATCAGCTCAAAAGGAGGCACTGCCTTTAATTCTTTATGGGCACCTTATGTGTTGAAATCAGGCAACGAATACCGTTTGTATTATTCGCTGTCATCGGCGGTTGCCAGGTTAAGCGTAATTGGTATGGCCACCGCATCCTCACCGGATGGGCCATGGACAGAAAAAGGAATAGTAGTAACATCTGCAAACGATAACACCAGGCAAACAAATGCCATTGACCCAACAGTTGTTACCACAATAGCAGGCGATCAGTATATGTACTATGGATCTGCATGGGATGGCATCTACATCCTGAAGCTTGACCCTTCAACCGGCCTTGCTTCTTCACCCGGTGATAAAGGCATCAGAATTGCCAACCGGGGATATACCGCCGGGAAATATAACGGCAATATCGAGGGTGCGGAAGTTATCTATAACCCTACACTAAATAAATACTTCCTTTTTATTTCATACGATTGGCTGCAAACCAAGTACAATGTAAGAGTAGGACGGGCAAATAGTCCAACCGGGCCTTTTTATGATTATAACGGAGTTGATCTTAACACAGATGTTGATCACGGTCCTATGATCGTAGCGCCATACCAGTTTATTGGTCATGCCGGCTGGCAGGGTACAGCGCATTGCGGCGTATTTGATGATGGTAACGGCCAGTATTTTATGGCTCATAATGCCAGGCCGAGTGTAAATTCCTATTTTATGGATCTGCACGTCCGTAAGATGTCATGGACAGCAGACGGATGGCCTGTAGTGTCGCCCGAAAGGTACGCAAACGTGGCTCAAACCGCCGTTGCTGCCGCTGATCTGGCGGGTATATGGGAAAGAATACAACTGGATTATCAGGTGGTACCGGGTTACTCGGCAGAGCAAACATCGCCTGATTTACAAGTCGCATCCAACATTACAATTGCTGCAGGTGGAACGGTTAGCGGGAGCCAAACGGGTACCTGGACTTATACCGCGCCATGGCTGCAAATTAAGTGGGCCAATGGTAATACGGACAATGTAAAAGTAGAACGTGAAAGGGACTGGGAAAATAAGGTAGCTTCTACGCTTGTTTTTACCGGATTAAACAACTCCGGAACCGCCGTTTGGGGTAAAAAAAGATAATCACCTATTAATAATCAAAATAACTATCATTGAGAATGAAAAAATATTTTTTAGTGCTTTGCGCCACAACGCTCTCCATTTCTGCGTATTGCCAGCCGGACAACGCTGGGAAAGTGTATACTATTAATGCTGATAAAATAAAGGCCCATATTCAGCCCACCATGTACGGGATATTTTTTGAAGATATCAACATGGCCGGTGATGGCGGAGTATATGCAGAATTGGTAAAGAACCGCTCGTTCGAATTCAAGGAACCATTGATGGGATGGACGGAGATCAACAAGGATGGGGTTGATGGAAGTATTTTGGTATTAAACAGGGGAGAAGCCAATTCTAATAACCCCCGCTTTATACACGTAACTTCTACATCAGCAAAAGGATATGGTCTTAGCAACGAGGGTTTTCATGGGATGGGTATTAAAAAGGGAAACCGATATAATTTTTCTGTGCTGGCCAAATCTGAATCGAAGGCTGTAAGCTTGCAGATAGAATTGCTTAACTCAAAGGGGGATATCATTGGCAGCGCTACAGTTTTACCATCATCAAAGGAATGGAAAAAATATACAGCCAGTTTTACAGCTGCTGAAACAGATCCAAAAGCCAGTCTTAAAGTGTTACTAAAAGGTATCGGTGCGGTTGATTTAGATATGATCTCCCTGTTCCCGCAGGATACCTGGAAGCAGCGGCCGGGCGGGTTACGTGCAGACCTGGTACAAAAACTGGCAGATATGAAACCGGGTTTTTTACGGTTCCCGGGTGGTTGTATTGTTGAAGGACGCGAATTAGATACACGTTATCAATGGAAAAAGACGATAGGCGATGTTGCTAACCGCAGAATGATCATTAATCGTTGGAATACTGAATTTGCTCATCGCCCTGCCCCTGATTATTATCAAAGTTTTGGCCTGGGTTTCCTGGAATACTTTGAGCTGGCAGAAGATATCGGTGCGTCACCACTACCGATTATCAATTGCGGTATGGCCTGCCAATTTAATACCTGCGAATTAGTTCCCCTAAATCAGCTTGGGCCTTATGTGCAGGATGCGCTTGACCTGATCGAGTTTGCAAACGGATCGGTTAATACAACCTGGGGCAAAAAACGTGCGCAGTTGGGGCACCCGAAACCATTTAACTTAAAAATGATGGGTGTTGGTAATGAGCAGTGGGGCCCTCAATATATTGAAAGGTATAAAATTTTTGAAAAGACTATTCATGCTAAATATCCGCAAATAAAACTGGTTAGCAGTGTCGGCCCTTTTCCAGGTGGTGATATATTTAATTATTCCGACAAAATTTTCCGCAAGTTAAAAGCATCTATTATTGATGAACACTATTATAGTTCACCTGAGTGGTTCCTGAAAAATGTGAAGCGATACGACAATTATGACCGCAACGGTCCCAAAATTTTTGCAGGCGAATATGCTGCACAAAGCGTACAAACCGGGAGCCCTAAAAATAAAAACACCTGGCAGTGCGCTATGGCTGAAGCCGCTTTTATGACTGGTTTAGAAAGGAATGCTGATGTGGTAAGCATGGCATCTTATGCACCTCTTTTTGCCCATGTTGAGGGATGGCAGTGGACTCCTGACCTGATATGGTTTGACAATCTGAAATCCTATGGCACCCCAAATTACTATGTGCAGCAATTGTACTCGCTAAACAAAGGGACAGATGTAGTGCCGATTACCCTAAACAATGAAGCTGTGACTGGGCAGGATGATTGCTTTGCTTCTGCAGCCCTGGATAATAGTACTCATGAATTGATTATCAAAATTATTAATACAGGCAAGCAGGAACAAAAAGCAGATTTTGTAGTGAATGGAGTAAAAGCAGAATCAAAGGGAAGTGTTACCATTTTGCAGAGCGATGACCTTGATAGCGTTAATTCAATAGATGAACCGATGAATATCAGCCCGAAGAAAAGCGACATTGGAGTTAAGGATGGCCGTGTCAATATAAATCTGAAGCCTTATTCATTTAATGTTATCCGCATCGGCCTGGCTAAATAAATATTGTATCGGGATCGCTAAATGAAAAGAGCTGTTTTGTTTTTATTGCTGATGATTGCGGGAAAGCTCGTAATTGCGCAAGAATTGCGAACCGATATTTCTGTTCATGATCCGGTAATGATCAAACAAAATAGTGTGTACTATTTGTTTTGCACAGGACGGGGCATCTCCATGTGGTCGTCTGTTGATATGGTGCATTGGAAGGCCGAAAAACAGGTTTTTGAAACAGCCCCTGCATGGACACAAAATGTTGTGCCCGGTTTTAAAAACCATATTTGGGCGCCTGATATTTCCTATTTTAAAGGGCAGTATTATTTATACTATGCAGTCTCGGCTTTTGGGAAAAATACTTCGGGTATTGGGCTGGCTACAAGTCCGACATTACATCGCGATGATCCGGCGTATCAATGGACTGATCATGGGTTGATCATACAATCAAGGCCCGGGAAAACAAATTGGAACGCAATTGATCCTAATCTGATCGAAGATAAGGATGGTACCCCATACCTGGCTTTTGGTTCGTTCTGGGAGGGGCTTAAAATTGTACGTTTGAAAAAAGATAGGATGGGAATAGAAGGACAGGCCGATGATCTGCTTACCATAGCAACACGTATACGCGACCAGTCAAAAGGCAATCCGCCGGCTATCGACGGCAATCCTGCCGATGCTGGCGGTAATGCTATTGAAGCGCCGTTTATATTCAGAAAAGGGAAATTCTTTTATCTTTTTGCTTCAATAGACTATTGTTGCAAGGGCCCTAAAAGCACCTATAAAATGATCGTAGGCCGTTCCAAAAATGTGAAGGGTCCCTATCTCGATAAAGATGGTTTCCCAATGTCAAAAGGCGGTGGTACTTTGTTGTTAGAAGGAGATAGCAACTGGTATGGCGTAGGCCATAATGCTGTTTGTGATTTTTGGGGCATCGATTATTTAATATTTCATGGTTACGATGCACGCGATAAAGGCATATCAAAACTTAGAATAGAAAAGCTGGAATGGCAGGATGGATGGCCGATGGTAATAAAACAAGATATAAAATAAACTTATTGTATAATTGTCTAAATACTCCAATAGTATATTTTTGGAATATTTTTTTCTATGGCTGTAATACGCGTATTGGCTTTTGAAGACGATGACTTGCATGCTGATATACTCAAAATGCATCTTCACAATTTAGGCTATCATAATGCAGGTATTTACCCCGATGCAACAGATGCCACAAAGCTGATTTCGGCTATATCACCGGATATTATCCTTATGGATATAGATCTGGCTGGCGAGATAACGGGCATCCAGGCTGCCCAAAAACTAAATGCCATTTTCAATATCCCTTTAATTTACCTTACCGCAATAGCGCCGGGTTCGATCATAAGTGATGTAAAAGCTACCTTCCCTGAGGCTTACCTGCGCAAACCTTATACCGAGGATCAATTAAGTTCGGCTATAGAAATAGCTATTCATAAATATCAGCGCGAGCTGCTGTCGCCAAAATACCGGGATATCTATCACCAGTCGGATTTTTTATATGTGAAAGTGAATAACAAGCTGTTGAAGCTGAGTTACAATGATATACAATATATTGAAGCGTATGACAAATACTGTTTTATACATACGGCCGATAAAAAGCACATGGTGACAGGGCAATTAAAGCAATTATTGCAGAAGCTCCCGCCCTCACTATTTATACAAGTGCACCGTTCATACGCCATCAACCTCCATGCCATTACCGGAATCCGCACCAATCAAAACATAGTCGAAATCGGCGCGGCGCTTATCCCATATAGCAAGACATATAAGGACGAACTCTACAACCGCCTTAACGTCATCTGAGATTTTTCGCTCACGAAGAAATGGCCGTCATTCGCGCCTATTTAAAAGCCGTTCACGTAATTAAACTGCCATTGAAATTTGCCGTGGATACTTTTGTTGTCAATAAATTTTTTGACAATGAAAACTTTAATTATCGGAGGGACGGGCACTGTAGGCAGCCAAGTGGTGCAGCGTCTCCTAAAAAAAGGATATGAGTTAAGAGTATTAACCACATCCCGTGAAAAGGCTGAAAAATTACCACCTGAAGTAGAACCTTACATTGGCAGCCTGGAATACACAGACACGCTGGCAGGTGCATTCAAAAACGTAGACAAAGTTTTTATGCTGAATGCGCACACGAAAAATGAGATATACCAGGGTTTAAATGCCATAGCCGCAGCCGTAAACGCCGGCGTAAGCAAGTTTGTTTACCAGAGCATTCACCAGGTAAGGGGCGCAGTTCACATCGAACATTTTAGATCGAAGGTGTTCATTGAGGAGGCGCTGAAAAGAAGCGGGCTAAACTATGTATTCGTGTGCCCCAATAACTTTTACCAGAATGATTTTTGGTTTAAAGATTCCATCACCAAAGCCAGGATTTACAATCAGCCACTCGGTTCTGTTGGCCTGAACAGGGTTGACGTAAGAGACATAGCCGAAGTTGTGGAAAAGGTATTGGAAACCAACCGCTACGACCGCCAAACAATTGCCCTTGCGGGTCCTGAGGTTTTAACCGGCGAATCCACAGCAGAGATACTGAGTCAATTCCTTGGCTATCGGGTAAATTATATTGGCGATGATCTGCAGGTGTTTAAAGATGCTTTCTATCAGTGGCTTCCGCAATGGATGGTTGACGATTGGGCCGGAATGTATGAGTATTTTCACCACAGTGGCCTTAAAGCAAATGAAAAGGAACTGCAGCAGTTAAAGGAAATACTGGGCCGCGAGCCATTGAGCTACAGCCAATTTTTAGAAGATCACTCAACCGTGTTTGCATCATGAAATTAGCTTTTGCCATTTTCCTTGCCGTGACAGTTGCGGCAGGATCATACAGCCTATCATCATGCGACAACAAGGCGGTTGATGTAAAGGCAGCTCCGCGCCTGGTAACTAAATCCGATACTATTAAACGGGGGGAATACCTTGTGGGTATAATGGGCTGTAACGATTGCCACTCTACTAAATCGTTCGGGCCAAAGGGACCGGTTATCGATTCGATGACCAAATTAGGAGGCTTTCTCTCATCACAGCCCATACCTAAGGTCAACAAATCAGCAGGGCCGTGGGTAATGTTTACACCCGATCTGACGGCAGCTGTTGGCCCATGGGGAATGTCTTTCGCAGCAAATATCAGTTCAGACGACACTGGTATCGGCACCTGGAGCGAGCAGCAGTTCTTCCTTGCGATGCGCCAGGGTAAGTATATGGGTTTGTCCGGTTCGCGCACGCTGCTGCCTCCTATGCCATGGCAATCCTTTGGCGCTGTGTCCGACGACGACCTGCACGCAATTTTTGCTTATCTGAAAAGTACAAAGCCAGTTAAAAACGTGGTACCTGCACCCATCGCCCCTGATAAAATTTTAGCCAATTAATAATAACCCACATATTTTAATAACAATAATTTTTATTCAAAATCAAACACAATTAAAATGAACAAACAAATAATCAGATACACCTCATGGATATTAACAATAGGTGTTTTAATGGTATCGGCCTGCAAAAAGGACGATAAAAATGGCGGCGGTACAACACCAATACCTACACCACCAACAACCGGCTCACGCCAGATAACGAAAATAGAGGAAAGCACCGGCGCATATTCGGCATTTGACTATAATTCAGATGGACTTATCAGCAAAATTGAGAGTCGGGAAAACGGTGAAGTAACAAACGTCACCCTTACCTATAGCCCGCTAAAGAAATTGATTAGTGCAGCAATGGCCGATGGCTTGATGAATTATATATATGACGGCAGTCAGCTTAGGCGAGTGGATTATATTTCAAAAACGGATAACTCGGTTGTGGGCTATACCAAATTTACTTACCAGAATACCAAGTTAAGCGAGGCGGTGCAATATGTTAAGTATCAGGGCAACGACATTGCTTATATGAAGACCACCTATACTTATAACGGTAGTGATGTTGCGACACAAAAAACATACGCGTGGTCGGCAGTTACCAGTAGCTACGAGATAAGCGAAACACGGAATTACGAGTATGATAATAAAGTAAATCCGCTCGCCACCAGTTCAGAACTTGGACAAACATTTTTTGAACTTAACTCGGCACATAACAAAGTAAAGGAAACCGTTTATAATGCACAGAATACCCTTACTGAAACAGATACTTTCAGTTATACTTATGATAGCAAGGGTTATCCATCAGAAGGCGATAAAACGATTGTAAAACCCGGAACCGCAAATGTGACCTCACATGTGAAGTTTACTTACAAAAATTGATCACCGGCCCGCATTGAAAAATGCGGGCTTTCATTATCAAAACATAACATGATGAAAACAAAACTAATTATCGTAGCATTCATTCTGATGGCCTTTAATGTGGAGAATGTGCTTACACAATTCGGCATATCGTCCGAAACAGCCAATAACTATTTGTTCAGAGCGGTGTCAACCGATTATGTGCAGTTTGATAAAGAACTGGTATACAGAGCTCGCAGCTTACCTGTCGGCGTACGGGTGTCATGTGCCAGGCTGCTGGTTAATCTTTTAAGAGAATACACGCAAAGTGAGACTTTTATAAATAGCTATAAAAAATACCGGAGAGAACGTCTTGCCGGTAAATCTCACGGATTCAGGTTGCCCAGTCCTTCCGATCTGGTCAATAAGGTTATTGATAAAGTGTCAAATGACGGGTCGGCGAGTACCGCATTACCGGCGGACCCTGTGGTATTGGTCAGAAACAGGCTGAAAGAGTTTCTGGAAGACTCAGCAACAGTAAACTTTGATGCGAAATTAAATGGCGGCGTATTTACCGATCCGGTATATGAAAGTAAAAATCAAAAGTGGAAGATGTATTATCGTGCAGGTAAACCGGTTATTGAAGCTGCACAAGACGAAATAAAAAAATGGTTGGATAGGGTTGGGGGTTGATCTTCCCAGCTCTTTCCCGCGACCGTAAAAAATAAATTAAATAGGAAGGCTGACACTTACCCTGGTGCCCGACGAGGGCGAGCTGTTGATATTGATTATGGCATTTATACACTTCGCCATGTAAAAGCTTGCTGCCAGTCCTATACCAGTGCCCTTTTCGTTGGCCGTACCCTTACTGCTGATGTTGACAGAATTGGTTAAGATACAGTCTAGTTTTTCTTTTGGTATACCTGTCCCGTTATCTGCGATAATCACGTTTAAATAATCATCATTCAGGTGCATACTAATAGCGATCAGTCCATTGTTATAACTGAACTTAACCGCGTTAGATATAATATTATGAAAGATAGTAAAGCAGGCATTCATGTCAGCTGTTACTATGCAAGGGCATGGTTGGTGGTCAAAATTGCAGGCGATGTTTTTGGAGAACATAGCATCCTCATATACCCCAAGTACCTCTTTAATTAAAGAGGTAATATCGACCGGCACCTTTTCAATTTTAATATCGCCTGTTTGCGTTAACGACCATGTCAGTAACTTATCCAGCATCACATTCAGGCTTTGGGTTGATTTTGCCACCCGCTCCGCTGTTTTGATGGCAGAAGGCATGTCGTCTGCACTCATATAGTGATGCATCAGTTTGCTTACGCTCTGAAGTGCGGCCACGGGGCTTCTTAGGTCGTGAGAGATAATGGAAAAAAGCCGGTCCTTACTCGAATTGGCATGTTGCAGCTTTTGTTTTTGCATCTCCAGGTGATAAGTCCTTTCCTTCACCGTTGCTTCAAGGCCTTCTATTATTTGCGTGTTTTGAATAGAAAGGCCAATTATCTGCGACAGCGTCATTAAAAACTCTTCATCCTCGGTGCTAAAAAAATTCAGGTCTTCACTTTCGGCCGATAGCACCGCTATGAGTTTTTCATCCGCAAGCAGCGGAATAGCTACCTGACTTTCAGCGTTTTCCAAACCTGGAATTTCAATGGTATGGGTGGACGGTCCCATGGCTGTATGCACATATTGCTTTTGCCACGAAATATTATTCAGGCGCAGTTTCTTTTTTCTGTTAGCAACCACACCGATTACCCCTTCTCCAAAATTTATTGTAGCGCCCAACCCCTTCTGTTCATACCCTCTGCTGGCAAAAACGGTTAAATGTTTTTCGTCGGCGGGCAACAGCAGCATGGTGTGTTTAAGGCCAAAGATGGTATCCAGGAAAAGGAGGATGTTATTAAGCTTTTCTTTTAATGCAACAGGCTTGTTCAGTTCGATCGATATGAGCCTGACGATCTCGGTTTTCCTTTTTTCAAGTGCAATGATCGAATCATGGGTGTTCTCAGTTTCCATCAAATAATACTTTGATATCCGAAACTTCACAAATCAATATGGCTTTTAGTTTAAAACGCTCTTCCATTCCGCACATGCTGGCGATGGCAGTCAATTGCATGTCCATATTATCAAAAACAGGTCCGTCATATTTGATCTCTTTGAATACCAGCTTCATTTTCCACATTTTTGCCGTGGCCGGATGGGTAAGAATAATGGTGATATTCGGGTTCTCAGAGAGGTTCTTCCACGATTTATTCATGTACTGGACCGAAATAGCCACGTGGCCATCGTCCACATAAAATACCTGCGATACATAGGTTACGTTCGGCACACCATCAGCAGAAACCGTAGCCATTGTACTGGGAACTACGCTCTGCATTGCAGGGATCATATCCTTTGTTATACTCATCTTATGCATTAATTTTAAATCCCGTTCCTTGTCTTGGTGTCTGATCAAAAACATCATCTACTTTTATTACCACTGCGACAAATTCATCATCCACATAAGCCTTAAAGAAATTTGGCGCGGAAAATCCCTGCTTGATCAGCGCAGTGGAAAATAACTCAAGCATATTTTTCTGCTCAGCGGTTTCTTCTTGTGGCAGTTGGTGGACACTTTCAATAAAGCCTTTCACCTGGTACGAGTCGAACGTTTTTGTGCAAGCCGCCAATACCGCAACAGGTTGGTTTTTGACTAGGGCGGGCAGCAACTCCGCGGCGAATTTAGCCGGGATACAACAGCATATGGTTTCGCTATCAATAATGTTGATGCTTGACAACCGGGCAATCAGCGGCCGGTTGTCGTTATTACAGCAAGATAACCAAACGGCCGAATAGTAATTGGTTAATACAGCGATTACGGTTTGAGGCAGTGATTTCAGCATAGTGGTTTAAAAATAACACTTTTGTATTAATTATCTTAACGGATTGTTGCTACGGTAATTTTTACAACCCACTATAGGTCGTGTTAATGAAATACGATATACGTATTGTCTTTAAGTTTTGAGACACAAAACTGCCGTCGGCGTTAGCGAGTTTGTTGCCTGCCGCTGTCGAATCTTTCTCCGCGAGTAAGAATGGAAGCCTCATGGTCATAAGACGGCCATATTGATGATGGCGTCACAATCTTTTATAAATTTAGATTTAGAAGGTCGGATATCGGAAGTCGGTGTCAAAAACAGCCGGATCATTTATGTCAATGTTGAAAGTACGGTCATAAAGGTAAACACGCCAGGGCGGTTTTAGCGCATGATGTAACCGAACGAAAGGAAACCAAAATTAAAATCATTACGTAACTGATTGAAAGTGTTACGACAATGAAAAAAATAATGTTTTTAATTTTAATCGGCTGTTGCTTTTTGATTGCTTGTAATAAAGATTCAAATCCAGCACCTCAAAGCCCTCTAAAACCATTACAAATTGTTGTCAGCAATATCACATCAACGCTAACAATTTATAACATCTCAATTACCAACCAGTCTGGGGTTAAATTAATAAATATCTATGCCCAGACTCAAAATAAAACTTACACCATAAATGTTAAATCAGGAGACATCCTTACAGTAAACTATTTTCTTGAACTTGAAGGCCCGAGTCCTGTGGTAGAGCCGGTAATTTCATTTATGTATGGTGGTGTACCAATGGCGAGCGTAGCAAGCCGATCCGGCATAATGTCCGGCGAGAAACATATAACTATTCCATAGATCTAATCATCCAGTCCCTTCCCACTCAAAATTTGCGGTATATATTTTTCAATCCTGGCCTCCCGGGTCTTGGATTGTTTGGGCTGAGAGAAGTGAAACAGGTATCCCCTTTGCCTTCCTGGCGTTAATGCTTCGAATGCGGCTTTCAGAGTGGAGTTCCCATCCAATTTGGTTGCAAATTCTTCAGGGATGGGAAAGTCTGAAGTCTTTTTAAGCGCCACTTTCAAGCCGGCTTTTTCCACCTCAATGGCCTCATGAATATAGGCTTTTAGGACTGGCTCAAGCTTCGTTATCTCCTTAGCAGAAGTGAACCGGATCTGGCGCGCCGATTGCACATTCTCCGTCTGCTGGATCAGGATACCATTGGCATCGTTTAACAAGGTGCCCTTGAAAAGCAACAGCGCACAGTATTCTTTAAATCCATGTATCAGCACGATGTTGTTTTTCTGAAAAGTATAGCAAGGGCAGCCCCATTTTAATTCTTCGGTCAGCCCGCAATCAAGGCAAATCACTCTCAGCTTCTCGTATTCTTCCTTCCACTGTGTGTCTTTATCGAAAAACCAATCAACTTTGGGATTCATGCTAGCAAGTTTTGATGTGGCATAAAATTAAAATTATTTACGAATAGTCCCACCTGCCTCAAACCCGCAAAGAGCCACGGAAGCCCCTGGCGGCGTAATAGGATTCTGCCCCGTTATGATAAACAAAAACGGTGTCGTACCGGCGGTCACAAAAGATGGCCCCGCCCAGTTTTCTGATATTGCCGGGTGTTTTTATCCAGCTTGACGTTTTCAGATCAAAATTGCCAAGTTGCTGCAGGCCCCGGTATTGATCCTCAGTCAGGATTTCGATGCCCATCGCAGCCGCCACATCAATAGCGCTGTTTTCAGGTTTAAATTCCTTCCTTGATTCAAGCGCCCCGCGGTCATAGCAAAGACTTCTGCGCCCTTTAGGACTTTCTGCCGAACAATCATAAAAAATGTATTCGCCTGTTTTTGCCTCCTGGCCAACAACGTCAGGTTCGCCGCCGGTTTTTTCCATTTCATGAAGCGACCACAGTTTTTCTGCGTTAGCTTCCAGCTTTGCCTGCACCTGCAACCATTCAATGCCTTTATGGCGATTGGGGTTTTTGTCGAAACGGTTCTTCAACACGTGGAGTAATTCGGCCGATTGCTGCGGCGATAATTTCTTTTTAGCGTTCATATTTTGCAGTTATTAATAAGCCATGGAAACCTTTCTGCTCTCAGGCCTCAGATACCAGGATACCGCAGTCAGGATCAGTAATAACAATGAAGGGAAAATTTCACCCAAATGACCACCCGATGAGATGTGCGAAAATATTGCCCCAGACATGATAAAGAAAAAGCCCGCATAGGCCCATTCTTTTAGTAAAGGCAATTTTGGAATAAGCACGGCTACAGCGCCCAGAATTTTGCAGGCCCCAAGTATTGTCAGCAAATAGACAGGGTAGCCCAAATGTGTAATCATATCAACGCCGCCCTGACCCTCGTTTGCTTTAAACAGTTGTACCATTCCTGTTGATACCATTCCTAATGAAAGCCAAATGGTGGCGATCCAATAGATGATTTTTTTTGTCCTGTTCATGGTTTATTATTTTAGTTTGCTTACGATCTCCTCTAAGCGATTATGCGCCCAGTTAATGCCTTGTGCAAATGGTAACTTCAGCACCTCATCGCGTTGCGCAACCGATTCATAGATCACATGCATATTCAGTTTGCAGGTATCGTCAGTAACCGGTTCAAATACACATATCTCCAGCTGTACGCCGAAGGGTGTATTGTCCATTTCAAACGTCCGGGTGATTTTCTGGTTTGGTTTAAACTCATGGATCACGCCATTGGCCTTAAATGCCACGTTTCCTTTGGGATCTTTTGTCTCAATCTGGTAACTGCCATGCTTTTTACCCTCAAACTTCAGCACTTTGGTGCCCATCCATTGTTCAATCAGTTCGGGTTCCGAAAAAGCTTTAAAAAGTAAATCCACCGGCAAGTTGAATTCCCTGGTTATCACCATTTCCTGTTTGCCGTCTTCAGCCTTGATTTTTGTTTTTAGTTCCATGATGTCTTTACTTATTTGGTTTATAATTCTTCATGATGGCTTCCAGTTTATTAAAACGGTCATCCCACATCTGACGGAACGGCTCGATAAAGTCTGCTACTTCTTTCATTTTTTTCGCATTGATGTGATAGTGAATTTCCCTGCCGGTTTGTTCCTGATTAAGCAATTCGCATTCGGTGAGTATCTGCAGGTGTTTTGAAACCGTGGGCCTGGCGGTATCAAAGTTTGCCGCAATAGCCCCGGCAGTAAGCGATTGTGAAGCTACCAGCAGCAGAATGGCCCTTCTGGTCGGGTCGGCTATGGCTTGAAAAACGTCTCGTCTTAAATTCATCATGTAGCTATTTGACTACAAATATAAATGTAGTCAATTGACTACGCAAATTTATTTGAAAAAATTAGAAAGTTAATTTAGACACAAGGATCAGATAGAAAATTGGCGCCTCATCAGCACAAATCAAAATGATTGCGTGTTAATATTATGTTACGTTATAATAAATACATGAAAACATTTACCGTAGTAGTTGAAACTCCAAGAGGTTCGGTACTGAAATATGATTATGAGGCCAAATTGCATGGATATTGCCTGGCTAAAATTATGCCGACAGGCATGGTGTTCCCTTACGATTTCGGGTTTATTCCCGACACAGAGGGCAGCGATGGCGACCCGCTTGATGTTATTGTGATATCAGAGTTTCACAGCTTTCCGGGCTGCATTATGGAGTGCCGCGTCATCGGCGGTATTATGGCCAAACAGGAATCAAAGAAGGGGATGATCCGCAATGACCGTTTTATTGCTATTCCAAAATTATCCCTGGTTTACAGCGAAATCAATGATCTTGCCGACCTGCCGGGGAAGCTCATTACTGAGCTGGAGCAATTTTTTGTTAACTATAACCGTACCGAAAAAAAGGACTTTAAACCATTAGGTACCATTAATGCAAAGGAAGCAAGGACGATGATTAAAAAGTCTGGTAATGCAGAGGGAGGATAACAGAGAAAATCTCTGGTGAGAGTAGTAACATCAAAATGCGCATGCTCTAAAAAACTCGTTCCAGATGGGCAAACCGTAAATATTAGGTCTGTCGTCCGGCGAAGTGGAAACTATTTCGCCAAACTCGTTTACCGGGCAAGGTAGGCTTTAACGCCGGTATATTTTTACTTTTAATAATTAATTTTAATTAGGGGAGAAAAACTTTCACTTTATTTTAATCAGAAACCAGGCGGAGGCAACAAATCAGCAAGTAAGGAGTTAAATAACTATGACACGAGACCGGTTATAGAATGATAGCGTAATATTTCAGAAACTTATAATAGATTAAAGTGTCGAAATTACAATAATTGTATTTACATTTATAGAGTCCTTCCAAACCACCATCTTAGATTTTGCCTGAATAATTGCGGTAATTTTTAAGCAGTTGACCAAAACAGACATGCAAAGCACAACATATATCAGCATTTATTGCGTATACAAAGCAACACCAGATTCGTTTGCTGTATCCGCAGTTAGACGCTTTGTTTAAATTTAAGATGAAATTGCTGGTGGACAACCGATTTTCACCATCCTGACTTTATTCCTTACGGCTCGAATTATAAACTATTGATATAAAACAACACCCCTAAAACTAATAGAATGCAAACAGTAGAAAGAGAAGCGCGTGCCTACATGTACGACTTAATGAATGAAGCGAAAGAACACGGCTTTAAAGCAGAAGACAAATGGACATTGTGCCTTGTAACGAAAAGTGCACAGGAGCAGATAAAGAAGGATTATTATCCCACAGTAACCAATAAAGTCGCGCCTGAAATTCTTCTGCAATTATTTCACATGTTAAAATCAGAGTTACATCAATCTCTAAGCAAAGAAGAGGCGCTGATAGATACTAAAAGTATACTTGATGGTCAGTTGAATTATATTATTGCCTTTAACCCAAAAAGACAACGATAGTTCATGGCATTTATAGATAACGTTTTGCAAGCTCCGGCCTATGGCTGGAAAAATGCGCAGGGAGAATTAATAAAGCCGTTGAGTAAACAGGTTTTTCGGGAATTTTTTAGCAGGCTGAATATCTTTAAGACAAAGAAAAACTGGTTGCCTTTTTTTAGCTGGCTTAAAGTGCTGTGTTTTGTGCCCTTTTTTCTGCTCTTCCTTTTCAAATTCTTTACCCCACTATTGTTGCTTTACGCTTTCCTGTACAGCATGGTTATTATGGGCACGCATGGTACGGTATGGTATCACCGCTATTGCACACATGGTGCTTATAAATTCAGGAATGCGTTCTGGCGGTTTTTTACACAAAATCTAACTATCAATGTAATACCCGAGGAGATATACGTTATCTCACACCATGTTCATCATGCAAAATCAGATCAGCCTGGAGATCCTTACAATGCCCAGGCAGGTTTCTTGTACTGCTTTTTGGCAGATGTGAACCATCAACCAATTGCAAAAGACTTATGCGAAGCAGATTATGCAAGAGTGAAGAAATTGATGTGCCATACGGGGGTAAAAGCAAATACTTACCGTCAGTATCAAAAATGGGGTTCATATGCCCATCCATTACGGTCAATACTTTCATGGGTATTAAACTGGACGTTCTGGTACACGGTATTTTTTCTGATTGGCGGGCATGCGCTTGCTTGCACCCTATTTGGTGCGGCTGGATTCTGGGCCGTTGGTGTGCGTACCTTTAATTACGATGGTCATGCCAAAGGAAAAGACAAACAGCGTGAGGGTATTGATTATAACCGCCAGGATAAATCAGTAAATCAGTTGTGGCCCGGATTTGTTGCAGGCGAATGGCATAACAATCATCACCTGTACCCTAAAAGCGCCCGAAGTGGCTTCAAATCCTATCAGCTGGATATGGCCTGGTGCTATATTTGGACCATGAACAAGGTTGGTGCCGTGAGTAGTTACAAGGATTCCAAACAACAGTTTAGGGACAAATATTTATAGCAAAAATCGTCGTTATCTGAATTTATTACTGGAAGCATTTTAGGCTTTTCATCTTCCCAACTAACGTAAGACAGGAGTTGCATGTAAATAAGGTGCGGTGTATCCTTGTTGCGGGCATCCTTTATATTGCTTTTTAATATGCTGTAAGATTCTTCAAATTAATTCATCCGATAAGGCGCGATCAGGTAAAACTCAGGGATCTGTACATTAAAGGTACCATTATCCACCATGCGTACCATCTGGTATTCACCTTTCATGCTGCCCATGTCTGTTTTAAGGTTGCAGCCTGATACATATTCATGAGTGCTGCCCGGTTCAATGACAGGTTGCTGACCAACCACGCCCTCGCCTTCTACTTCACGTTTTGCCCCATTTGAGTCGAAAATTTCCCAGTGCCTGCGTAACAATTGCACAGAACTGTGCCCTACATTTTCAATACTTATTTTGTAGGCAAACATATAATGATCATTTGCCGGATTAGAATATTCTGGCTGGTAAATGGTTTCTACTGAGACCTTAACGCCGTCGGTAATGGTTGTGATCATGAGTTTTTTATTCGTGAATGATTTCAAATATATGGTAATCAAAACAAATATTAAGCCATTTCTTCAGAGTAATGCCCAGCCACCTCAAATAATATCTCAAGTACCTCTTCTACAGTGCCGGCGGTGACTAATTTCATACGGAATTCTTTAAAATGATCGACTCCTTTAAAGTAATTTGAATAGTGCCTGCGCATTTCGAAAAGACCGGTTTTGGGCCCTTTCCATTCAACCGACTTCTCTAAATGAGTCTTGCAAACCGCTATGCGTTCGGCAATTGTGGGTTTATCGAGATGCTGTCCTGTTTTAAAAAAGTGTTTTATTTCGCGGAAAATCCAGGGGTACCCAATGGCTGCGCGGCCTATCATCATACCGTCCACTTCATATTCCAATCGCCAATCGGCAGCCTTCGGTGGCGAGTCGATGTCGCCGTTTCCGAAAATGGGGATTTTTATCCTCGGATTCTTCCTGATTTCTCGTATCAGCGCCCAGTCAGCCTCGCCTTTATACATTTGTGAGCGCGTGCGGCCATGGATTGTCAGCGCCTTGATACCCACATCCTGCAGACGTTCGGCTACCTCATAAACGTTTTTGGTGTTATCGTCCCAACCCAGGCGGGTTTTTACGGTTACCGGTAAATGAGTAGCCTCCACAACTGCTTTGGTCATGGCCACCATTTTTGGGATATCCTGCAACAGGCTGGCCCCCGCCCCACGGCAAGCCACATTTTTTACCGGACAACCGTAGTTAATATCCATAAGGTCAGGATTAACCTCACTGGCAATTTCAGTTGCTTCGCGCATATGGTCGATATCGCTGCCAAATATTTGTATCCCTATCGGGCGTTCGTATTCAAAAATGTCGAGCTTCTGTCTACTTTTTGCTGCATCGCGAATCAACCCCTCCGATGAAATGAACTCGGTATACATCATGTCCGCGCCATTTTGCTTGCACACATAACGGAAGGGCGGATCGCTCACATCCTCCATCGGCGCCAGTAGCAGCGGAAATTCTCCGAGATCAATATTTCCTATTTTTACAGACATCTTTATCTTTATCCGCTGCAAAAGTACGAATTTAGCGCCAAAATATGTCAGACATCCATCATAACCCCATACCACACAAGCAAATACATCCCGCCTATCAATTCCTGGTGGTTATCGGATTGCTAATATTAGCGCTTATTGCAGGCAGTTTTATCGGCATGATAGTTATTGGAGTTCGGTATGGAACCCAAACGCTGACAGATATTTTACAGGCGAATTTAACTGCCCCGAATGTAAGTGTATCCTTATGGATATTACAGTTTTTTGGTACAACCCTACCCATACTGGCCACGCCGATCATCTTTTCATACTTTATCGTCCGCGAGCCGGATGAATACCTGAAGACCCATTTTCATTTCCCCTGGCTGCTGATCCTTATCGTATTTGTTGCGATGATGCTTTCTAATCCACTCATTGAATTTCTGGGTAACCTAAATGAAAAAATGGTATTGCCCAAATTCCTGAAAGGGGTAGAAGACTGGATGCGCCAAAGCGAGAACGAGACCAAAAAGCTTTCTGACACTATGATGGCGATGCATTCTTTGGCGGCAATGATATTCAACCTTTTATTTATTGGATTGCTGACGGCTATTGTTGAGGAAGTGTTATTCCGCGGCTGCCTGCAAACTATATTTGTGCACTGGACCAGGAATAAGCATGCGGCCGTGTGGATTGTAGCTATTTTATTCAGCGCCTTCCATATGGAGTTCTTCGGGTTTTTACCCAGAATGTTTCTCGGGGTTCTTTTCGGATATTTTACTGCCTGGAGCGGCAGTGTATGGCCAGCCATATGGGCACATTTTGTAAATAATGGTACCATCGTGGTGATTATGTATCTGGCGCAGCAAAAACTGGTAGACATTAACGTGGATGATCAACATATGTTCAGCAATGTCATTTATGCGGTAAGCCTTATTATAACGGTGGCACTGCTATATTTTTATCATTATATTGCGGTAAAAAGGCCGATTGCAGATCATGGAGAAGAACTGGGTTAGAATTTTTAAAACCTTCAATTATTACCAGGCAGAGATAGTGAAGCAAATGCTTACAGAAAATCAAATCGATACCGTTTTATTAAATAAACAAGACTCTTCTCATCGTACTTTTGGCGACATTGAAGTATATATTCATCAACAGGATTTTAGTAACGCAATAGAGATCATGATCCTGAACCAAGTCAATTTATGAAAACACGTGCCATAACCGGCTTTTTCTTTATTATCGTAATGCTTGCCTCCATATTGCTGGGACAATATGTATTTGGCATATTTTATTTGCTGCTTAGCGCCTTTGCATTATATGAATTTTATGGGCTGATAAAACAAAGTGGTATTCAACCCAATCAATCGGTAGGGATACTGAACGGCGTGTTAATTTACGCAGCCTTTTCAATTGACCATAACTTGTTGCCCAGCGTGTTTAAATATGTATTCATTCTGGCTCTTACCTTGAGCCTGATTTTTTTTCAGGAATTATACAAAAAGTCGGAAACACCTTTTACCAATATTGCTTACACTATAATGGGTATTGTTTATGCAATAATTCCTTTTACCTTCTTCCATGCTTTGGGATTTTTAGGAGACGCTTTTAATTTCCATATCCCGCTGGCTTTCCTCATTATGCTTTGGTCCAACGATACCGGCGCTTACCTGAGCGGCTATTTTTTTGGCCGGACAAAGTTGTTCGAGCGTCATTCACCTAAAAAAACATGGGAAGGGTTTATCGGTGGCGTGCTGATTGCGGCTATTGCCGGTTACATCCTGAGTAACTTCTATCATGAGTTATCCTGGGATAAATGGGTAATCATGGCTATCCTGATCGGCTGCTTCGGTACGCTGGGCGACCTGGTTGAATCCATGTTCAAACGGAGTATTAATATTAAGGACTCCGGTGGCATACTGCCCGGCCACGGCGGCCTGCTCGACCGCTTCGACGGTCTTTTGCTGTCGGCCCCAATTGTTTATGCGTACCTCTACTTAATTTCAAATTCTTAATTTTGCATAAAATATTATAAAAATGACCATTCACAAAGAAGGATATACCTCCATTGCGCTGTGTGTGCTATTTATATTTGTCGTAAATGCCATCATCCAATTTTACTACCCCGACGCACATACGCTGAGATGGGTTGTATATATATTATCATTAGCACTTTTTATCATCATCCTGCAGTTTTTCCGCAGTCCGCATTTTCATATCAATATTGATGAGAATCAGGTGCTTTGCCCTGCCGATGGTAAAGTGGTAGTAATTGAAGAAACTGAGGAGTCGGAAGTTTTGAAAGACCGCCGTATACAGATATCGGTGTTTATGTCGCCAATTAATGTGCACGTAAACCGTAACCCAATTGCCGGTGTGGTAAAATATTTCAGATACCATCCGGGCAAGTATTTAGTTGCCTGGCATCCCAAGTCATCTACTGAAAACGAGCGCACTACTATTGTTATCGAAAATAGTAAAGGGGTATCCATTCTGTTCAGGCAGATAGCCGGGGCAATGGCCCGCCGTATTGTGTGGTATGTGAAAGAAGGCGACAAGGTAGACCAGGGCGCACAATTCGGCTTTATCAAATTTGGCTCAAGGGTTGATGTTTTCCTGCCTTTGGGAACTAAAATCAATGTCGGTATTGGAGAAGTAGTAAAAGGCGGCCGTACGGTACTGGCTACACTGGCTGGACCGGTTAAGATAAAGGAAGAGCCGGTGATAGTTGAAAGGGCGGCAGTGCCGAAAGCTAAAGTGGTTAAGAAGAAGGTATAGTTGTTTGCCCGGCGATTTTTGCGATTGGAGAATTCCGCCGATTTTTAAGGCCTATTCATTGTGTAAATCAGAAAAATCCTGAAACGGAGTAGCCCTCTTGAACACCTAAAAATAAAACAATAGTGAAAAATCGTATTACCTTTGCGGGCTATGGCATCCATCAAACCATCTGTACCTAAAGGCACCCGCGACTTCTCTCCGGCCGAAATGGCCAGGCGTAACTATATTTTTGATACCATCAAAAGCGTATTCCGCAAATATGGCTATCAGCAGATAGAAACGCCTGCTATGGAGAATTTGAGTACGCTGATGGGTAAGTATGGTGATGAGGGCGACAAGCTAATTTTTAAGATACTGAATAGTGGAGACTTCCTATCAAAGGTCGATCAACAAAAATTAACAACCCAGAATTCACAACTCATAACTGGAGAGATTTCCGAAAAAGCCCTCCGTTACGATCTAACCGTCCCCTTCGCCCGCTATGTAGTGATGCACCAGAACGAGATCACTTTCCCATTCAAGCGTTTCCAGGTGCAGCCTGTATGGCGTGCCGACAGGCCGCAGCGTGGCCGTTACCGCGAATTTTACCAGTGCGATGCCGATGTGGTGGGGTCTGATTCGTTGCTGAACGAGGCCGAATTTGTGATGATCTACGACGAAGCTTTAGGCAAATTGGGGCTGAAAGATTTTACCATAAAACTTAATAATAGAAAAATTCTATCTGGAATTGCTGAAATTATAGATAAAAGCGATAATATAATAGATCTTACCGTTGCGATAGATAAGCTCGATAAAATTGGCCTTGACGGGGTCACTAAAGAGCTGTTGGAGAGAGGTTTTACGCAGGCTGATATTGAGAAAATAAAACCTGTGATATTGCTTCAAGGTACAAATGAAGCCAAATTAGCCAGCCTGCGCGATACCCTTGCCAAATCTGAAACCGGTTTAAAAGGTTGTGATGAAGTGGAAACCGTCTTGAATTACATTGCCAACTGCCCGCTAAAAACTGCCAAACTGGAACTCGACATCACTCTGGCCCGCGGATTAAATTACTATACCGGGGCTATCTTCGAGGTAAAAACTAATGAAGTTGCCATGGGCAGTATCGGTGGTGGCGGAAGATATGATGATCTGACCGGCATGTTTGGATTGAAGGGATTGACTGGTGTAGGTATATCTTTTGGAGCTGATCGTATTTATGATGTGATGGATGAACTAAACCTGTTCCCGGCGGCTGCCAGTCAGGGTACGCAAGTTCTGATCTGCTGCTTTGATAAGGATGGTGAACAATACGCTTTACCGTTGTTGCAGCAATTGCGCGCTAAAGACGTTTATGCAGAACTATACCCTGCCGGCACCAAGATCAAAAAGCAAATGGAGTACGCCAACAACAAGCAGATTCCGTATACCGTCCTGATCGGAAGTGATGAAATGCAAAGCGGGCTATTAGCATTTAAGAATATGGCCAGCGGTGTGCAGGAGAAATTATCTGCGAAGGAAATTGTTAGCCGGCTAACATGATAACGTCAATCATGAACATTGGCTCGGATCGATGATCATGTGTATTTAAGGTTAATTTTTTTAACCATTGCGGGTGTTCCACGGAACAGGTGGAACACCTGGAACGATTGTGGAACACCCCGCGCCTTTATTAAAAAGCAACAGTCCCGACGGAAATAGTTTGGAGTTTTTTCGTTGTCAACACAGCTCATTTTGGCTCAAATAGATTCAGATGATATCATATCGATTTCCCGAAAATTACGCTTCATGCTCAGAATAGCCGGATAAAGTTACTCAGCCCCTACGCTAATAAGACAACTGCTTTTAAATACCATGAATGAAAAAAGTTCGTCGACAACGTATTTGTCAAACTGGGATCAGCGTTCAAAAAATATTCGGAAGGACTCCACTGTTTTTCACCCAAGGGTTCGAACTTATCGTTTAGAATTTTACTATTTTTAACAATTAATCAAAAAAGTCATATTGGCAACAATTTTCATTGTTGTACTTTAAATCACCTCATTGCAGGCCATAAAATGATATTCAGCTTTTCCGCCACACCTGATTTTGATTTTTTGACGCACTTTGCCCGACACATAGGTGTAGCGGTTGAAAATGATCTGTTGAAAATGCCCGAAACCCTTGGCCATGGTTATATCCGCAAATTAGCTTTCGGGCAGGATTTCAAGATCACCCTTCACCATTATACGCTGAAAGAAGACCTGGTCATTAAACGTAATACATCCGGGCTGGGTAATGACCTGCTTACCGTTTTCTTTTATAGCAATGAGCAGACACTGGAGATTGCATTTAATAACAATCCGCAGGTCCGTTTTTCGCAACGTGATGAATCGGCTATCCAGGTTACTTCCAACGACCTCAGTTCAAGCATCCGTTTTCCCGCGCATTACTTAGTTCATTACGTCGTAGTAGCCATCAAGCCGCCCTATCTAAAGTCTTTACTGGCAGCACGCGAACCCAAGGCCATCTTTGAAACCATAACCGGCCAGGGCAACTCCTTTTTGTTTTTTGAAAGCATGTCCGCAGAGACGAAACTGCTGTTAAAAAACATCGCAGCCGTCAATATAAATGACCCACTGGGACATTTTTCGATGCACATTAAAGTGCAGGAACTACTGTACCTGCTATTCCATCAGTTATCGGCACGAGAAAACGCGACGCATCTTAGCATCAGCAGCGCCGACGCCGAGCGGCTGCTGCACATCCGCAATGAAATTATTAGTGATTTGAGTGTGCCGCCCGTGCTGGGTGAATTGGCTCAAATAGCCATGATGAGCGAAACGAAATTGAAGCAGCTTTTCAAACAAACTTTTGGTGATACGATTTATAATTACTTTCAACAGGCCCGTATGGAAGAGGCCGCCTTTTTGTTAAAGCAGGGTACGCATTCGGTCGCCGAAGTCGGTTACGAATTGGGATTTAGCAATCTCAGCCATTTTAGCCGTCTGTTTGAAAAGCATTACGGCCTCAATCCTAAGAAATACTCCTACCAATCTTAATCCGTCGCATCGGACTATTTTAATGCCATTTCGTGCTATTTCGCCCTGATAATTAGGTCCAATTTTGTGATGTCAATCAAAACAGACACACAAAATGAAAAAAATATTTGAACCATTCAGCAAAAGCACACTGCACCTCAAAAATCATGTGGTAATGGCACCCATGACCCGCAGCCGCGCCACAAATAACATCCCCAACGGTCTGATGGCTACTTATTACAAGCAGCGTACAGGTGCCGGACTGATCATCACGGAAGGTACATCTCCAACACCTGAAGGTTTGGGCTATCCACGTATCCCAGGCATTTTTTCAGAGGATCAGATCAGAGGCTGGCAAACTGTAACAACGGCCGTACATCAAGGCGGCTCTAAAATTTTCCTGCAACTAATGCATACCGGGCGCATCGCTCATGTAGCCAATTTGCCGGATGGCTATCAGCCGGTGGGTATGTCCAACATCGCAGCTGCCGGTGAGATTTTTACAGACAGCATGGGTATGCAGCAACATTCGGTTCCTGTTGCCTTGGACGAACAAGGTGTCGTAAACGTGATCGAAGGCTTTTTACAGGCGGCCAAAAATGCGATAGCAGCCGGCTTTGACGGCGTGGAATTGCATGGCGCAAATGGTTACCTTCTGGAACAGTCATTGAACCCGAGCGTCAATAACCGGACAGATAACTACGGTGGAAGTATAGAAAACCGCAGCCGCCTGATCCTGGAAATTGCGGAAAAGATAGCCCGCGTCATTGGCAGCGAAAAAGTCGGTCTGCGTATTTCTCCCTTTTCTGCACTTAGCGATATGCCTGCCTATGGTGAAACCAAAGTACATGACACTTACGTTTATCTGGCTACCGAACTGAAACGCCTGAACATCGCTTACCTGCACATTTCGGATAATCCTGCTATACCGGAAA
>Ga0207644_10000470_pt1 | contig 25963 bp, 26 predicted proteins | sample KBSS73metaG_FD_184326 | JGI IMG/M metagenome (GOLD analysis project Ga0207644, IMG submission 184326) | Switchgrass rhizosphere microbial communities from Kellogg Biological Station, Michigan, USA - KBS S7-3 metaG (SPAdes) (version 2) | ecosystem: Host-associated > Plants > Roots > Rhizosphere... | reverse complement strand
CCGAGAAGATTCAGCACCAGGGTGAGTACCAGCGCAGGAATGAGCAGGCGCGTGTATGGCTTGAGATATCTCAGCAGACGACGCGCGACTTGCCAATCGTACGTTTTGCCGATGGCTTCTTCTTCGTGAAATTGTTTTACCGCAGTGGCCATTTACTTGAATGAAGCCGCTCGCAGATTATCTTTCCTCGGAAAATGTAGCAGAATGCCGAGCACTGCGATCGCGAACAGGAACCAACTGGTTTGTGACGCAGTGGCGAACCGGTCAAGCACGCCAAAGAGTGCCGCCGATTCACAAAGCGCCAGCGCCACAATATGAGCGCTTTGCAGAGCTGCGATATCTCTTTTCTCGATCGCCTTGCGCATCAGTTGCTGTTTCAACACAAACGAAGCGAAGACAATTGCAGCGCCGGCCGCCAGCAGCGCATAACTCAACATTGGATTCGGTGTCCCGTGACTGCCTACGACCAGCACAAGCACCAGGAACAACGTGACGCTCATCAGTAACGCAAACCACAGAATCAGAAACACCTGGTAACGCGCGTCAACCTTCGATTCAACTTGTTGGGGATCGATCATTTTTGAACCTCCACTACGTTGCCGATTCCAACTCCTCTTCAAGCAATTGCCGGTCGTACAGATCTTTATATTCGCCGCCGCGCTCGAGCAATTCATTGTGCGTACCCTGCTCAACGATCCGGCCTTCGTCGAGCACGCAAATAAGATCGGCATCGCGCACCGTTGAGACGCGATGCGAGACAATCAGGCTGGTACGCTCGCGCATGATGCCGCGCAACTGCTTCAGAATCTTTTCTTCCGTGTAGGTGTCGACTGACGACAACGCGTCGTCAAGTATCAGAATGCGTGGCTCGCGCAGAACCGCGCGCGCGATTGCCGTCCGTTGCTTTTGCCCACCTGAGAGAGTAATGCCGCGCTCGCCGACGAGAGTTTCGAAACCTTCGGGAAAGTCGGCAACGTCGGTTGACAGGCCGGCAACTGCCGCCGCCATTTCGATCTGTCCGGGTTGGGCATCGTCACGACCGAAGGCAATGTTCTTCGCGAGCGTGTCACTGAACAAGAACGTCTCTTGCGGAACATAACCAATGGCCGCGCGCAGTTGCTTCAGCGGATAATCGCGCACCGAAACTTCATCGATGAAGACAGTTGCCTCGGGCGCTGCGATCAGACGCGGAATCAGATTCACCAGCGTTGATTTGCCACTGCCGGTCCGCCCCACAAATGCGACCGTCTGCCCCTCTTCAATCGTCAGGTCGATGTCCTTCAAGACGTCGGGCCCGTCGCCACGGTAACGAAAAGTCAGGCCACGAAATTCGATCCGCCCCTTAATCGGCGCTTGTTCACGAATGTTCCGATCGTCTGCGATAGCCGGCGCGAGTCGCGCAATCGCCTGCATTCTTTTCCAGCTTGCCGTTCCGCGCTGGTAAAGATTCACGACGTATCCAATCGCGATCAGCGGCCAAATCAAACGCATCAAGTACATATTGAATTGGGTGAATTGCCCGACTGTAAGGTCGCCACGCACTGCCAGCGGCACGCCGGCCCAGATGATCAGCACGAATCCCAACCCAATGAGAAAAGTCATCAAGGGCCGCATGATAGCGTCAATCCGAACCAGCGTCAGATTTTTCTGCGCGTATTCCCAATTCAAACTATTGAAGGCGTCGATCTCGGCGGCCTCTTGCGCGTAGGCACGCACCACGCGAACGCCGGTGATGTTCTCCTGGGCACGCGCGGTGATCTGCGCAAAGAAATCCTGAATGTGCTGGAAGCGCGTGTGCACCTGTTGGCCGAAAACCTTTACGGTGACGGACACCAGAGGCATAGTCACAAACAGCAACAGCGTGAGCTTCCAATTCATCGCGAACAAAATCGGCAGAATCACCACGACCACGAACACCGTCTGCAGGCTGTACATGATCAGCGGCCCGGCGAGTTGCCTGACCGCAGAAAGATCGTTCGTCGCCCGCGCCATCAGATCGCCGGTGCGATGCTCGTGAAAAAAGGAAAGCGGCTGATCGACCAGATGCGCATAGAAATCATTGCGCAGGTCGTACTCAATATGCCGCGACACGCCGATGATGATCCGGCGCTGGAGAAACAAAAATATGCCGCTCATCAAACTGGCGCCGAGAACTTTTAACGCAGCGACGTTAAGTTTCGACCAGGTGATCTGGTGCCAATTAGCATCGATCGCGTTACCGACGATTTGCGGAATCGTGACATTGAAAATAACGCCGGCCAAAATGCACGCGATGCCCACCGCCAACGACCATTTGTAGGGCCGGAAATATCTCGCCAGTTTGCGCAGATCATCCATCAGTTAGACCAACCCAATCAGCACAAATGAAGCCTGACGGCTGTTTTCTAAACGAACCGTCAGGCGTTCGATTGCAGAAGAAGGGTTAGACTGAATTTTAAGTGAGAACGATTAGGCTGGCAAAGTGAGTGGATCGATGCGGTCGCTCGCCTCCACAACGATATCTTCCATCAGAATCGGCGCGAAGACGTCCTGCGCAGGACCTTCAAACAGGACCACGCGATTCCGGCCTGAACGCTTCGCCGTGTATAGCGCCGCATCAGCCGCCTGAACCAGGTCAGTGCGCGCATTCGCGTGCAACGGATAACTCGCTATGCCAATCGACGCGGAAATATTGCCGAAACCTGGGATCTGAAGCTGCTCGATCTTCTTGCGCACGCGTTCAGCAACAATCTGCGCGCCGTCCGGATATGCGCCCGGAAGAATTAATGCGAACTCATCACCGCCAAATCGCGCCGCCGTGTCAACCCCGCGCAATTCCTGACGGAAGCAGTCAGCGAGCAGTCGCAAAGCCGAATCGCCGGCGTCGTGACCGACGGTGTCATTGAGTTGTTTGAATCTATCCAGATCAACCATCAACAGCGCCAGAGGCTGACTTAGTCGCGTAGCCATTTGCAGATCACGGTCAAGTTGCATTTCGAACGAGCGCCGGTTGTAGCAACCGGTCAGCGCGTCGGTTAGAGCTTGTTGCTGCATCTGCGCAAACAGATCAGCGTGATTAATCGCCACCGCTACCTGGTTCGCCACCGTGCGCAGCAAAAGAATTTCATTTTCCTGCCAGGTGCGAACAGGATCGTCGTCCAACACTTCGAGCGCGCCGATGAACCGTTCCTGGAAGACGAGCGGAATGACAGCCAACGGAAACTGTGTCTGGTCCGAATCAGCATTTTCCGATCCATCGCGAGTAAAAAGCGTGGAACTCTTGCTCACTTCCACGCAGATTTCATCCAGCTCAGCAGCGACGTCTTCACGACGCAACTTTGTTTCTTGTTCTGGCGTCGCGAAATAGAAATAGTTCAAAGGCTCAGCTTTGGTCCGGCCCTCAACGCGCAACGCGCAACACGCAACATTCAGCGCGGCACCAACTTCAGTCACTGTCTTTTGCAAAATCACGTCGAGTTGGAGCGATTCCCGAATTGCCGTGGCAATCCGGTTCACAGCGATCTCGCGGCCGGCCTGTTCCTGCAACAGGTGCGCCAATTTATTCGTCACGCTCAGCGTCAGTTGCAGCGATGTCGCTTTCGGCATCGAAGTGCGGACAGCCGTGCCGAAATTTGAGGCGTGATACGGATGCTCGGCGCGCACGCGCGCCTGAAGGTACTCGAGGGCCGAATACACAACGTCCGGCTCAAACGTCCAAACGACTTCGTCTTCGGCGGTTTCTTTGCCGCTCGTGCGCACCGTCGCCAGCACGGCCGAAAAACGCGCATCGGCGACCACGACGAAGTGTTCATTTGCGTGACCGGTGGTCGGATGCTGCAATATCACGGGCGCAAAATTGTCCGTCAACCCCGTCGACTCCAGGCGGTCGGGAAATTCGTCCGCTTGCGCCACAAAGAAAAACGTGCGACGACCACCGCGTGCCAACTCCCTCATCCGCGCCAGTTCACGCGCCGAACGCTTTCCGGCCGTGGGCAGTCCTTCGACCACCAGCGCGCTTAAGCTGTTCTCCAGAACAACGTCCTCGAAATAGCGATGAAGTTGCGCAACCGTCGAGTGCGCGCAACGAACCGGCGTCAGTTGCCGGGCATGCTGTGTCAAGAGAGCGTTGAAGAGGGAATACATGGTTACGAAGGTGGGAACAGGAGACGTTTCGAGAGGAAACGCGTCAACTCATTTTTGCATTTTCAAAACACTGTTGTCTATGGCTTTTTCCGAAGATTTTGGCCGAATTTTGGTTTTTTAGGTGATTTTGACGTAGCCGGTGATTGCCGTTGCGATTAGAGCATCGCCGTTTTGGACGTCGACTGTGACCACGAAACGACGTCGTCCGGCGCGCACAATCTTTGCTTCCGCAACGATGCGACCGGACGTCGCGGGGCGCAGGTATTGGATGGTCAAGTCCGTGGTCGTAACCTTCTCGTTTTCCTCGATTACGGCGAGGATTGCAAACGCAGATGCAGTGTCGATCAGAGAAGCAATTGCCCCACCGTGGACGACCCCGTGATTCTGCTTCAGGTCGTCACGAACGTCGAGGCAGATGGCCGTCCGGCCGCTCTCTGTTTCGCATAATTCAAGACCCAGGAACCGCGCGTAGGCGACTCGGCCGAATGCCGCCCGCACCCGGTTCCATCGTGGATCGTCTGCGCCGGTAGTCATCCCCGATAGCTCGTGTCCGTCGGCTCGACGATTACGGCGGTGCCGTAGGAAAGCACTTCGGTTACGCCGGTCGCGATTTCGGTGGTGTCGTAGCGCACGCCCACGATGGCGTTTGCTCCGATTTCCGAGGCATGTTGAATCATGATGTCGAAGGCGTCGCGTCGCGTCTCTTCACACATCTTCGTCCAGATCGTGATGTTGCCGCCGACGACTTGTTGCAGCGTGGCGCCGAGAGTCGCAAACACATTCCGCGAGCGCACCACGATGCCGCGCACTACGCCGAGCGTTTGCGTCACCCGAAAATTTGGCAATTCAAAGGCAGTAGTCGCCATTTGATGCGAGACGGAATACTGACGAGGACTTACTTCGTACGGCGTCCGAGGCGCCAGGGGATCTACGGTCATGACTTGCCTCCTTTGGCTGATGCTCTGCGCGGTTTCCAAATCAATTCTTCCAGATTGCACCGGCCGCTTTTGTCGAATTTAACACCTTCGGCTTCCAACATGCGCTGTTGCTTGTCGTAAGGTAACGCAATGCGCATCGTAGAACACCGTCCTTGCGAATTAATCACGCGATGCCATGGCGTCCGATCGTCCGAGCCATGCATCACGAATCCAACAGTGCGCGGCGTATATCCTTCGCCCAGCAGGTAAGCGATTTGTCCATAAGTCATCACCCTACCGCGCGGAATGCGCCGCACGATTCGATATACGCGTTCGCGATATTGGCGATCGGGTGTTTGTGCTTTTGCCGGCATAGGAAAACGGCAAGCTCTAGGTCGTTCGCAGAACTACCCGCGCAGGTGCGCCATCGCCCGCTCCGCCGGCGATCTTTAACGGCAGGCAAATTAGTTCGTAATCACCTGCGGGTACGTCGCTCAGTTTCAGACCTTCGACAATGACCACGTCGTTGCGAAGGAAAGTCAGGTGCGTGCGATGATGTCCGGAATGAAACTTCTCCACCGAAAGATAATCGTTGCCGACTAGTTTGACGCCACGTTCGACCAGCAACTCGGCCGCTTCGGGCAGCACGTGCGTGAAATCTTTGCGAAAGCCCTCGTTCCAAAATCCGGAATTGCGCGTATGAAAAAGCACCCGCGTCACATTGTTCAGATCGCAGCTCCGCAGAAATTCGGGACTGATTTCAGTTACGTCGTCGGGCACGCGAACTACCCGCGCCGCTCCGATCAAAACGTCAAGCCGCAAGGAGTCGATCTTGTTCGCGCCTTCGATAAAATGTGCCGGCGCGTCAACATGCGTACCCGTGTGGGCGCCGAAATGAAGAAACGAAACGTTGGCCGAGTCGCCCTTCGCCAGTTCAGACCAAGGTTCGATATTCAAGGCTGGATCGCCTTCGTAGATGGGCATCCCAGCGCGAATCGGAACCGTAATATCGTAGATTGCCATTTGACTTTTTGTTTGAGCGCTTCAATATAAACGCAAACTGTGAAACCGGAAAGCACCGACAATCGACCGCGACTTGCGGCCTCAAGTTACCTGAATACTGCGCCGCTCGTCTGGAGTTTTATGGACGGATCGCGGCGCGAATCTGTCGAGTTGTTCACCGACACCGCACCGGCGCGTTGTGCCGCGATGCTGGCGCACGGCGAAGTGGATGCGGCGCTGGTCCCGATTATCGAGTATCAACGAATCCCAGACATCGCTATCGTTCCGGATGTCTGTGTGGGCTCAAAGACGGCGGTCCGAAGCGTCGTGCTCGTGACGCGCAAGAACAATTTGAAGAAGGTCGAGCGAGTAGCTCTGGATGAGTCTTCGCGCACGTCAGCTGCGCTGGTGAAAATTATTTTTCGCGAGTTTCTCGGCTTCGAACCGCAGTGGGAAACGGCGAGCCCGGATGTGAAGGCGATGCTGTCACACGCTGACGCCGCGCTCATCATCGGCGATCCGGCAATGACTATTCCACGCGATCAATTTCGGGTTTTCGACCTGGCGGCTCTCTGGCACGAATTTACCGGCCTCGGTTTCGTGTTTGCGATGTGGATGGTGCGCAAGGACAGCGTCAAGAGGGTTGGATCAATCGACTTTGCCGCGGCGCGTGATGAAGGACTGGCGAATCTCGATCGAGTGATTGCCGATTATCAGCATCCAATCGAATTTTCACGCGCTGACATCACGCAGTACTTGACTGAGAATATTGTCTTTCATGTCGATGAGGAAATGCGGAAAGGATTGAATCTCTATTTCGAGTTGGCGCAAAAGCATCGGCTAATTGAAACGACAAGATCCGTCATGTTCGCGTTTTGATGCGAATCTGGACCTTGCGTTTAGCCCTCTCGGCTTTATTTGCTTCGCGCAGCGGAGCGAGTTTCTCTTGTAAATCGCGAAGCTCCGATGCGACTCTCAGTTTTTCGGCCAAGGTACTTTTCGCGGTTTTCACGTCGCGGCCTTCGGCAGACTTGTTGGCGGATAGCTTCATCTCGCAACTCGCCTCTGGTAATCACTAAACTTATCTGACAGGTCGTGACGCGTGAGGATGTCTTCTAGCGCTTCCACATCGACGGCTCGCTGCGAAAGAAACATTTCGACGCGCGCGATATCTTTTGATCTTCCAACCTTTAACATAATCGCCACTAAATGCTCCGGTAAGACAACCCTTACGCGCACGCCATCAACGTTCTTTTCTTGTGCGTTGTCATAAGCTTCGCGCTCCAAAGCGTTGGCAACTGGCATAAACTGAACTGGCCAACCTTCAATTACTATGCCTTCGTTGCGCCATTCGGTATAGCCACGCGCTTTCAGATAATCCAGACCCGGTATCTCCAGAACAAGCTGATCATTACTAGTCAAAATAAATACATCGAGGTCGTTGGTCGAAAACGGTTCAACGTAGAACATCGCGCCAATTGCGCCGGCGACCGCATAGTTATCGATCACGCCATCAGCGACCATTTGGTTGATGACGGCGAATGTTCGTTCCATCGCTACTTCGCCATCAACGCCTCAATCTCTTCCCGCTCCTTCGGCACTTTGTGCGTCAGCACGCGCGCGCCGTTTTCGGTAACTAGCACATCGTCTTCGATACGCACTCCGATCCCGAGGTACTTGGCCGGAATGTCTTTGTTAAAGCCTTCAGGAATACGGCTGGTGTCGGGAGAAATGTAAAGACCGGGTTCGATCGTCATCACCATCCCCGCTTCGGCAGGCCGTGACTCGCCCTTGAAGTAATACTTGCCGGCGTCGTGAACGTCTATGCCCAAATAGTGTCCGAGGTTATGCATATAAAACTGCATGTACTTCTTCTCGGAGATGAGTTGCTTCGGCTCGCCCTTCAACAAGCCGAGTTCGACCATGCCTTCAGTGAGAATCTCGATCGAATGCGTCTTCAAGTCCTCGAGTCTTACGCCCGGACGCACCATGTCGACGCACGACTTCTGGCACTTCAGCACCAGGTCGTAAATCTCGCGCTGGGCATCGCTAAACTTTCCATTGATCGGAAACGTGCGGGTGATATCGGAAGCGTAACCCTTGTATTCTGCACCCGCATCGAGCAGCAGTAGGTCGCCATCCTTCAACTCGTCCTTGTTGTCGATGTAGTGAAGAATCGTCGCATTTCCACCTGCACCCACAATCGACGTGTACGATGATCCGGAAGCGCCCGCTTTGCGAAAGTAGGCTTCGACCATCGCCTCGACTTCGTATTCCATCATGCCTGGGCGCGCAGACTTCATCACTTCCACGTGCGCTTCCGCGGCGATGTCCGCGGCGCGTTGCATGATCTCGATCTCTTCCGGAGACTTCAGCACGCGCATCTCGTGGAGAATCGTGCTCGGATCGATGATGGTCGTCGGGGGCTCAAACGGTTTGCGATTACTTTCCCTCATCATGGCGAGCTGCTGAATGATCTTCTGGTCGATGGCTGCATCCGTGTGGCCAAACGCGTAATAGAGCACCCGCGGACCGTCGAGGATTTCCGTCAACTTCTGCTCGAACTGATCGATCGTGAAGGCTTCGTCGGCGCTGTAATCGCGCTGGGCGCCTTCAACGCCGGCGCGATAGCCATACCAAATCTCCTGATCCAAATCACGCGGGCGCACGAACAAAGTAAACTTCTTGTCGCGCGACGGCGCGATCACCGCGATCGCTTCCGGCTCTTCAAATCCCGTCAGGTAGAAAAAGTCGGAGTTCTGCCGATATCGATAGTTGGTATCGTGCGAACGCACTGCTTCGCGCGCGGCCGGAATAATAGCGACGGAATCCTTATCAATCCGACGCATGAATTCCTTCAGTTGCGGTTTAATCATTGGCTCTCCTCGTCGTGTAAAAATTGAAGCGGCATTGTAGCCGACTCAGAGGCAGTCGCGTTAGCGGGCGGGCTTCGCTGCTGGTGACTTTTTCAAGGGCGGGACATCAATCCACCAGCAATCGCGTTTCAAGCGCTTCGGCTCGTTCCAGCGCTGCCAGGAAGCGCAGAAATTGCGGGTAGGTCCGGCTGCGCGCGTACAGCCGATCGCGTTCTAACTGACTCAGGTCGTTGCGCAAGACTAAATCAAGAAAGTCGTAGTAATCAGCGGTTGCGGTTGCCGGAAATTCGCGCGTGTAACTGGTCGCCGCGGCATCCTCCGATCGGAAACCGGCGATCAGGTCGAAGAGATTGTCGCTGGTCAGATTTGCTCCGGCGCGCGCGAGCCTGATGGGTACGCGCAATTCAAAGAATCGCAAACCATCTTTCGTGGTCACCCGGCGCAGCTCTTTCGTCGCCTCACCGTCAAAAGGCGATTCCGGATCGACTACGATGTGAAGAAGTCGCGGCCAATCTTCCGTATCCATCGTGTCGAGCGCAAGTTGGACGCGATTCGCGAAAAACTTTTCAAACTCCGCATCAATCGGGTAGTTGATTCTTCCCAAACAACCCAATGCTTCTCCCTGTCCGGCGATCTCTGCGGGCAGACACGCGGCGCAATCCCCACAGATCGCACTCTCGGTTTGCAGGCGGTCGATTTCCGCCGCCGCGCGATTGACCCAACTTATTTTGTCTTCAGTCGGAGCCGAGCGGTCACCAGTGGTAATCGCGGCGTGCATACTGCTTAACCGCCCCCAGTCACGCAGATGTTTCTCTGCGTAGCGGGCGCGCAACGTGCAGGGATGCTGAACTGCAAATTCCAGAGACATAGCGAGTAGGGAATAGCCAGTAGAGAGTAGCAGAACTTCAGCCGGTGATTATTACTACCAGCTGCTATCTACTCGCTACCGGATTATGATCGATGATTTCCGAAATTGAAGAAAAGGGGACTTTGACGATCTGCCCGTCGGCGCGTTCGACCTTTACGCTGGGCGTCGTCAGGGCCTGGGTCGTCTTCATGCTACGCACAATGCCCCGCACGCGAATGCCGTCGCGCGTGATGATTTCAACATTGCCCTTTCCGTAAAGCGGCTGGAGGGCAGCGAGAGCTTTTGTAACTTCCATGGGTTGAACCGGTTCTCGAATAGTAACGTCCTAATTCCGATTCGTAAACCGTCGCGAGGCGATTCCGCAAATTCCTCAGGGCTGAGCGTTTTCAGGTCGGAGGTCCTGGTGGGCGCAAAAGCGCAATTTCGTCGCAACCATTGGCGCTCGGAAGTCGTATAATTTCGCGGTTCACAGAACATAAAGTACTCACCATGCAACCTCCGGATCACGTTAATCACCAGTCAGGCGACCGCGGCACGATTGCCTGTACCCAGTGCGGGGCGCCGATGCCCCGCGAGATGCGTTTCTGCCGCGCGTGCGGTCATCGGCTCGGAGAAGGCCCGCCCGAATACACTGAGACGACGCGCTTTCCGAATGTGACAGCGCAAACACCTCGTGCCACCAGCCCGTACATACCTCCGCAGGGCGGCCCAATGACATATCAGCCGGGCACGCCTTATCCCGCGAAGCGAAAACGCAAATTAAGCGGCATGACCTGGATCATCATCATCATCGCCGCTCTGTTTGTAATGGGCGGCGCATTGAGTGCGCTACGCAAACGCGGACCCAGAACCCCCCCGTTCACGATGAATCTGAAACGCTCGTACTTTGGCGTGAACGGATTTGATGAGGTAGCCGGAGGTGTGACATTCGATGACGTCGAACCGCCGGGCGGACCAGCGGACAAAGCCGGCCTCGTGGGTGGCGATATCATCCAAACGTTCGATGGTCATCGCGTCACAGAGGGAGATGAAATAATCGATTTGCTGCGCCAAACGCCAATCGGCAAAACTGTCGAGATCACTTATCTGCGTGATGGTGAATTAAAGAAGACGCAACTCACTACAATATCTAAAGCTGAATCCGACGATCTGGAGAGCGCAGCGCGTAACCGGCCGGAAGGCACCGGCTATTTTGGTTTTGAATCTCGGCAAACTACGCGCGTTGCAGATACGCAAACAAAAACTTACGGCGTGCGACTCGACTGGGTACAAGCCAATCGGCCGGCTGACTTATTCGGCCTCAAAGTGGGCGACATCATTACCGCCTGGGATGACGTCCCAATTCGCACGGGCGAGGAATTAGCAGCGAGAGTTCGCCGCGCGGTTCCGAAGAGCAGCGTGATCATCACTCTCGTTCGTGACGGCCAACAAATGAAGATTCCAGTCACAATCGGTCGCTCCTAACGCAGCCTCAGCCTTTCACGTGTCCGCGCATCCGATTCTCCATTTCCAACCGAGCATCGTCGCGATCTTCTTCCGTTTCGTCGGCTTCAAAAACTTCGAACAGCGCGTAGGCCTGTTCCGAAACGAGGCGCAATTCCCAGGCTTCACGCGTTTGATGTGATGAGCGCGAAAACCAAAGCGCGTCAAAATCCGAATCGCGAACCTGCGCGGCCGCGAGCTCAGTTGTCGATCCCACGGCCGCCTTTGTTTCAGACGTCAACAGCGCTTGCCTGAGCGTCCATCCATGCCGCTGGTAAGTGGCCACAATCTCGGTAATCAGATTTTTGGCGTCCACGGAAATGAGTATACCCGCAGGTTGGCGGATGGGCTCCAGCCGTTTATCATTACTTCCCGACCCCTGTGCCGAACCCGAATTCGCCATTCTATGGCGCTCTGAAAGAAGCGCTGGCCGAACGCGGCCAAACCATCGAAGCGATTTGCCCGCCTGACGACGCGGCTGCATGCCGCATGCTCCACGATTACGGTGCCATGTTTATCGGCAGCAAGGACATCCTGCCGCCGCCGGTTTGTGTGTTTACGTCCGAAGCCGAGGTAACGAACTTTCAAAAGGCCGCTGGATGGGCGGGAGCAAAGATCGGCGACGAAGTTGTCGAGTTACAGCCAGCCGCGATGACTGGCCTGCTAAAGGCGCGCAAAGCCGCGCGAGCTGAGGGGCTGGACATCTCGCCGCGCGACGGCGCAGAAGGCGCCCGCCGCAATTACGCCGATACTGTGCGACTGTGGAATTCGCGCTTTTTGCCGGCGCTGGATCATTGGCAGGCGGCCGGCAAACTTAGTCAGAGCGATACGGATCGATTACGCCGGCTGTCTGTTTGGGAACAAGTCGGCGAAGTTCTCGAGCTGGAGAAGCAGGGGATCTGGTTCAGCAAAGATCTCTCGAAATCTATTTTGTATTCGATCGCGGCGCCCGGGGCGTCACAACACATCGCCATGTTGGCTTTTGATATCAATGAATTTTGCGTCGGGCGTGTCCGCGAAATCCTTGCCGAATACGGCTGGTTTCAGACGGTTTTGAGCGATCTGCCGCACTTTACGTACCTCGGATTGGGCGAGGACGAGCTGACCTCTCGGGGCTTAAAATGTGTGGACGTCACCAACCAGCAGTTTTGGATTCCCGATGTCGACTAGTTATGGCATCCGCGGAAGTTTAATTGACATCTGACCATTGTCTGACGATTTGGAACTGCCAACGGCGTCCGCTAAGATCAACTTTCAACCAACTGATGCTCATTCGATTTTTCGTCATCTTGATTCTTGTGGCTTGTCCGGCAGCGCTTGTTTCCGGCCAGCCCCGCAACGACACCGGACAAACGCCGTCGACGCTTGACCTGACTGAATTTGGGGTTCGCATCGAACCCGATCAGCGTTTGATCGTCATGATGGCCGCGCTCGATGCGGCAGGTTTCGACGCGACTCCCACCGGCAAGCAGCCCTCAGCGTTTCGGGCCATCGTCCACAAAGACAACGCCACGCTTGATCCAAATCTGCGCGAGCGCCTGAAGAACTTTTTCGATCGAAACAAATTGCCGGCGCCGGCGACTGCTGCCGATCAGGCCTCGCGCTATGTTTCGCTGGCTTATGCTCTAGGTCCCGTCCCAAGTCTGGATCAGCCGGAGAGATCTGACGATCTGCCCGGCGGGCTTCTCGACGTTTTGGACTTCGCGCCGCTGGTGCGCGACTACTACAAGAAATCGGGGATCGATGAACGGCTGCTGTCGTATGTCCGCGCTTATCAAACTGAGGGCGACCGCTTGCGCAAACCCGCGGCAGAGATGGTGCGCGAGGTTTTGTTTTATCTTCACACGCGCCCGATCACTGTGACGCAGGAACGCGTGCGCGTTCAGAGCCCGGACAAAAAGAAGAATGCGAAGGTCGGGGTGACGACCGTCGAGCACGACCGAAAGTTCTTCATCGTGCCGGATTTGTTGGCCGTACCCGGAGTAATTAACTTTAGAATCATCAGCGATGATTACTACGCGGTCGTGCCGGAGGGTACCGATCCGGCGTCTTCCGAACTGCGCCGTGCTTTTATTCAATTCGTAGTCGACGCACTCGTGTTGCACAACAACAAAGAAATCGCTGCACGCCGCGAACAAATCAAACAGCTAATCGATGCTCGCACGAAGGAAGGCGGAACGATCTCGCCGGACGTCTTCGTAGTAGTGACAAAATCGCTGGTGGCCGCGGCCGATGCCCGCATCGAAGAAGCGGATCGTTTGCGCCAAGTCGATGATCTTCAGCGCACGCGCGTGGCGCAGGCAAAGGATGACGCCGCACGCGCCGCGATCGTACGCCAGGCTCAAGCGTCGCGCGCTGCAATCGCCGACGAGACGATTGCGCGCCTGGTTGAGGATTACGACAACGGCGCCGTGCTTGATTTCTATTTTGCCGACCAGCTCAAGGACGTCTCTGCGTCCGGCTTTGATCTGGCGAATTTTCTCGGTGACATGATCAACGGCTTCGACCCAGCCCGCGCGCTCACTAAGCGCAGCGAAGTTAAGGATGCGCATGACCGCGCACTCGCCGCGCGCAAAGCTCATCCGCGATATTCGTCCTGGCTGGTAGATCCCGCAAGTGAGTCGCGCGAGGGTTCGGAACCGCCACGAAACGTCGCATTAACGAAATCACTGAAGGAAGTTGAGACCCTGCTGCAAACCAAGAACTACGCCGCAGCCGAGAGCCAACTCAAAGCGCTGTTACAGGAGAATCCCGGCGACGCCCGGTTGTTCTTTGCCCTGGGACAAACCGCTAGTCTTTGGGCACGCGACACGACGGATGATGACGTGCAGGAGCAGCGTTTGAATCAGGCGCTGGCGAACTATCGATTTGCAGTGCAGAGTGCTTCGCCGGAATCCGAGAAAGTTCTGTTGTCCCGCGCCCACGAAGCGATGGGGCGCATCCTCGCGTTCCTCGATCGCAAAGACGAAGCAATCAAAGAATTCGACGCCGCTATCAAACTTGGCAATATCGCGGACGGCGCTTACAAAGATGCGATCGAAGGCAAGCGGAAACTGTCCCAACCGTAAAGACCTCAAGACTGACGGCAAAAGAAGAAGCGCACCCGCTTTTGTGGCGAGTGCGCTTCTTGGTTTTGTGAAGCGGTTTTAGTACTTGAACTTCAGGGCAAACTGCATCTGCCGTGAAGAACCGGAATCGCCCGTCGGAAAACGCGTGTTGGTGATGACGCCAAACGTCGTGCTGCCGACTTGGGCAACGCGGCCCGGTTGTCCAAAGTTCGCGTGATTGAACAGATCGAATACTTCCCAACGGAATTCGATCAGCTTGTTCTCGCCGATTTTTGTTCGCTTGATTAACGAAAAGTCGACGTTGTTGAAGCCTGGGCCGGTGACTGTGTTACGACCCATGTTGCCGAAGTGATAAATCGTCTTGTTGCCGGTCACCACGTTTACAGGCAGAATCGCCACCGAGCCTGACGGACAGCTGCCGCCCGGACGCGGATCGCACACAAGGTTCGGGAACCATTGCACTCCGTTACTCCCCACCACGGCCGTAGGGGAAATCGTAACCGGCGCACCGACATCAGGCCGGAGCGTCGCCAATCCAGTCAACGAATTTGAGCTCGACGATCCAGCACCACCCGTAATTGCGGCGGCGTTGCCGGCCAACAAAGTGACCGGATTGCCGCTCTGCGATTGAACAATAAGCGACATCTGCCAACCGCCCACGGCGCTGTTCTTCTTCCACGGCACCTCGTACAGGCCGCTGACCACAAAACGATGACGCGCGTCGAAGTCCGACAACCCGCGATCGCCGCGCAAGTTGTAACTGTCCTGCACCGTCACGCCCTGCGAACTCTGCGAGTTGTAGTCAATCGACTTGGAAAAGGTGTACGAAGCATTGAACTGCAGACCGTGACTCATTCGCTTGTCCGCGGTCACCCACAGGGCGTTGTAATTTGAGTTACCCGTGCCTTCGCGAAAAGTAATGTTGAGCAACGTCGCGCCCGGCCTGATGGGACTGCTCGTCGAGAGCGTGGGAAACGGCCTAATGGCATTGAAAGCGGAGTTCAGGAAAGTCTGGTTGAGGTTCCGCGTCAGCCGCAAGTGCGTGCCTTTTGATCCAAAGTATCCGACCGTGACAGCCAATCCAGATTTTACTTCTCTCTGGATATTGAAGTTATAGGATTGAACGTACGCGTTATCGAAGAATGGGTCGGAAGAACTTGGAGATACCGTGCTACCGGGTACGGCGCTGCAGCCAACCGGGCAAACCGCCGTGCCCAACGTAGTTGTAGATCCACCGGGCAGCGCCACGTTCGTAGCAAACGGCGGGTTCGTTCCATTGCCCGTAACCAGGTTCGTCACCGGCTGGTCAGCAAGGATTCCGTAGGCTGCGCGAACGGAAGTCTTGCCGTCCTTAAACGGATCCCAGGAAAACCCTACGCGCGGATGGAAGTTTTTCCAATTGGTGTGATAGACCGGCGCAATCCCGTGGTTTACCTGAATCAGGGAATTAGATTCGGGAACGTAATCGACGAACCGGTCGTACCGTTCGGTCGGAGACATTAACCAGTCCCAACGAACCCCGAGTTCCAACGTCAGGTTACTGCGAACCTTATAGTTGTCCTGGACAAACAATCCCAGGGCGCCTTGTGCAATCGCCGTGGAAACGTCAGTTGCGAAATTTCCCGGGCTACCTGCCAGCGTTACTGTGAATCCGTTTGCCTGTGCTAACCCGCCGGGCATGCCAACGCCCAGGAACGCGTTCATATTCGCAAACGTGAAAGTGCCGGTGTCCTTGTTTGTATTGTTGTTGAAGAATTTGCGCGCCTCAGCGCCAAACTTGAACGAGTGTTTACCGCGCAGGTAATTCAAAGTGTCGGATAGAACATAGGTCGTGTCGGACCGTCCCTGCGGAAAGCCGGATGGCCCTCCGAAATTAAGTCCACCGGCTTGCACATTTCCGACGGAAATCTGCGGCAACCCAATCGGTTCAGTGACCCCATTGTTAATGCCAAAGTCTAGTGGGTTCAGCTGGGCATTCGGGCTGAAAATGATGTGAATGCGATTGAACCCAAAACGGACTTCGTTCACGAGGTTAGAGCCAAACGTGTGCGTTTCATTCAGCGTGAAAATCTGCCGATGAGATTGCCGCGTATCGCCAAATCCAGGGATGTTGTTTCCCTGCAAACTGGGCTCGCCACGTTCGTCGCGCTGGAACGCGTAGTAACCGTGCAGACGATCGTTCGAGCTGAATTGATGACTAACATCGACCGTCCATTGATCGATATTCACAGGCGCAGTTGCCGATCCGCTGGTGAAGCCGGTCGGTGAGCGCGGAATTAGCGTTAGCAGTTTCTGCACAGCAGGATCCGTGACCGCCGCGCGTTGGGCATCCGTCGGAACCTGGGTTGTCGGTAGCGTCAGACCTTGTCGTTGACGCAATCCTTCGTACGAGAAGAAGAAGAACGTTTTGTTCTTGCCGTTGTAACCAATCGGAGATCCGCCCTCGCCAAAATGCGGCAAGTAAATCGGTCCGCCAATGTTGAACCCAAACTGATTGCGTTTGAATGGCGGCTTTCCCTGGTGGCTGCAAACACTCTGGCCGGCCGGGCAGAAATTGAAGAAGTTGCGCGCGTCCAGGGCATCGTTTCGCAGAAACTCGAAAAACTCACCGTGAAAATCGTTCGAACCAGAGCGCGTCGCGATGTTCACAATGGCTCCCGAGTTACGGCCGTATTCAGCACTGAACGTCGAGTTATCAGCTTTAAATTCCTGGACTGTGTTTATCGACGGCTGAAACGTGATCTGGTTCTGCACCATGTCATTCAGGTTCACGCCGTTGATCATGAAGTTCACGGTGTCTTCGCGACCGCCCGCCGTGTTGAGACCAAACGATCCTTGCCCACGCAGCGGCGCGGTCAAAAAGCCGTTTTGTGGCGGTGTCACCGAACCGGGAATTAGCAAGCCCAAATCAACAAAGTGACGGCCATTCAGCGGAATCTCTTGAACTGTCCGTTGATTGATCACCGTGCCTACGGAAGTCGTAGCGCTCTCTATTACCGGCGCGTCCGCGGTCACGGTAATGTTTTCTGAAACATCGCCGACTTCAAGCTCAAAGTTTCGTTGGATTGTGCGCCCCACTTCGATTGCGAAGTGCTGCACCAGATCCCGCTTGAATCCCTGCGCTTGTACTTCAATCGTATAGGTTCCCACGGGCAGCGAAGCGATTGAGAAAGTGCCATCCGCATCCGTCTGAGCAGTTCGCTCAACTGATGTCGCCTCGTTGCGAACGGTAACCGTGGCGTTAGGAACGACGGCCCCCTTCGGATCCGTAACGCCGCCTTGCAAGGTCGCGGTTGATTGACCAAAAGCGGTAAGTGAACAAAGGAGAATCACCCCCAAGCCAAATGGCGCGAGTCTGATGAATGGCATGCTGCACTCCTTTCGTGTGAGGAAGGCTAAACCAAAACGCGGCATTGCGAGCTGCCGCACACACGAGGAAAACCGCAAGTCCAAAGGACTTATCTGCTGCGGGCGAATTTAAATTGAGGCAATGACAATACCAGACAGGCTGGTTGCATCTTTGCGGTTAAATTTTATCGAAAGCGGGATCGGGAGCAGGTTGAGTACATCCGAACTTTTGTACATATCCGCTAATTCGGAGTTGTGGGAAGGATTGTGAAACTAATGCGCTGCTTCCGCTTTCGACGATTTTGAAGGGATCTCGCAGGTTCGCTCTGAGACAAGACGGAAATGTAGCTTCCGAAGCCGGCTATAGAGTAAATCTGGAGCGCCAAATACGAGTCGGTTTGGTAACCACCGTCCACAATCAGAATTCTTTCAGGTTCTATCCCTTGGCGGCTCAGGTAGCTCCTGGCGCGAGTCGCTCTTTTGATTAGCCTGCTCCTGACCGCGCGGTCCTTGCCATAGACTACGATTGCACCGCGAAGTATTTCGTAGTTGAGGCGAATACCGTAATTATCCAGCCGAGCTTTTTCATCACTCCACGTGAGATCGCCGTACGCGTCAAAATTTGGAAAGGTATCGACGATACAGTCCTTCCGAACACACTCAAGGTTGGCCTGTTCACCTTCCGGCCGGTACTGAAGGCTCGTGACCTGCCCGTTGAGCGTCTCGACTGTGAGGCCTTTTGATTCGTTAAAGTAATAAACGAATCCGGCGTGCTCAACACGGACCGTAAATCCATCCAGGTCCGCAGGCTTTGATTTGCCCTTCACGGATCGTGGAATGACCCCAATGCTCGTCACAGTTCCGACCGGAACTTTCCAACCCAGGCCGCATTGGTCGCAAGCCTGATGCTGAACCCAAATTAACACCAACTCATCCGCGAGTGCGTAGTAATAAGCAGCTTCGGTCTGTTGCTTAGGAGGACCGAGCAGTCGCAAGACATCCTCGCGCGTAGATTTCAGCGGCACAATTCCTCGCCACTCCTTCGCCACAACGCCGCCTGAAAACAGGGGAAACAATACTCCAACGAGCAAGGAAATTAATTGCCTGGGCGCCCGCATTAATTAACCTCTCAAGCGAAGTGCTTGCTGATTCTCAAAAAACGACGCCCACGCGTCATCGTTTTTCTCCACCAGCTTAGGTACATTCTGAATTGTGAAGTCAGAAATCTTGACGCCCTTTTCAATCTGTTTCCACGTCAACGGCATCGAAACGGTGGCCCCCGGCTTCGCGCGCGCGCTGTATGGCGACGCGATCGTCTTGCCACGCGCGTTCTGCATAGCGTCAACATACACCTGCTGCTTTTGGCGCTTCGCGAGCGAGCGCTGCACAGTCGCGATCTTCGGCGCACGTTGGGCGACTTCGGTGGCAAGGGCTTCCGCAACGGCCGCAACTTTTCCAAACGCGAGTTTCGGTTTCAAAGGTATGTAGATGTGAATTCCTGACGAACCTGAAGTCTTTGGGAAACCGGGCAGTTCCAACTCGTCAAGAACTTCTTTGCAGACGAGTGCCACTTGCAGAACGTTTTCCCACGGCGCCTGCTTTGGATCAAGATCGAGCATAAAGTAATCAGGTTTGTCGAGATGTTTGACGGTTGAATGCCACGGATGTTGTTCGATGTTCCCCTGATTCACGAAATGCAGCACTGAGGGCTGTGTCGTAAACACAGCATAGTCCAACTCGCGCCCTTCCTGATTCGTCAGGTGAACCGTTTTGATGAAAGCTGGGGCGCTTTCCAGGTCCTGTTGGAAAAACATCGGCGCCTTGATCCCGCGCGGATAGCGTTGCAAGATTGCCGGCCGATCTTTAAGAAACGGCATGATGTGCGGGCCAATGCGCAGGTAGTAACAAAGCAGATCGAACTTCGTCAGCTTCTCATCCGGCCAGTAAACTCGATCAAGACTCGTCAACGATACGCGCTCACCCTCCACGTTGAGGAGGAGGTCGCCCTTCGGCTTCCTGAGCGCCAGAAACTCTTCGACAGAGATCGCCGGCCCCTCTTTTTGGCGAGTCAGCTTCACTCCACTCTTGGTTTTCTTTTCAGTCACAGCCTGCCGCGGCATGACGGAATCCTAACATCGTATGGTCGTTTGTTCGATTGGTTCGTCTGTCTCATTCTTCCGGCGCCGGCGGCAGGTCTTTATTCGCCGGGCCATTGATCACCGCGCCGAAACGATCGTAACGCGAGCCGTGACACGGACAGTCCCACGTCTTTTCACTTCCGTTCCAGGCGACTACACAGCCCAAGTGCACACAAATCGCCGACATGCGATGAACAACGCCATCATCGTCGCGATAGACAGCAACCTTTTTGACGCCGTCGCGCAGGACTGCGCCCTCGCCTTTGCCAATCTCGTCTTCCGAATCGATGTCGCCGGGCGTAACTAGGTCGGTGTACTGGGCCATGACATTGGCGTTCTCTTCGGCAAAATCCTTGGCCGCTTTCAAAGTCTTGCGCGACGGATCGTAAAGCTCCGCCCAGGGATTTGGACGATCCATGATCAAATCGGTGAGCAACATTCCGGCGATCGTGCCGTGCGTCATGCCCATCCCCGAATCGCCGGTGGCGATGAAGACATTATCTTTGTCGGCGGGATTTCGACCGATGAAAGCGAGCGAGTCCACCGGCTCCATTACCTGACCGGACCAGCGAAATTCGACTTCCTCAGCCATGGGGTAACGGTTGCGCGTCCACTGCTCGAGCTTGCCCCAGCGTTGCGCGCCATCGTGCTGCTGCCCGGTTTTGTGATCTTCACCGCCCACGATCAGCACATCGTAATCGTCTTCGCTGGTGACTCGAATATAGTGGTATGCCTGCCAAAGATCTTCGGGTGCGTCCCACATGAGAATGTTAGGGACCGATCCTCTAGGAATGCGCACGCCGATAACATACGTCGTGTATGGCGCCTGCTTGGTATGAATCACCATGCGGTCGTTCACCGGCGAATTTGTCGCAACCACGATTGCATCACATGAAATCTGGTAGCCGCTGTTCGTTGTGACGCGCGCGTTTTCGCCGCCCTCGATTTCGTCTGCATGAGTGCCGGTGTAAATTGTGCCGCCGTCGCGCTGGATCGCGCGCGCCAATCCGGTCAAATATTTCAAAGGATGAAACTGGCCCTGATGCGGAAACTTGAGACACGGACCGGTGTCCCAAAACTCCAGTGGCGCGCGGTCCACCCACTCGACGCCAAGCCCGGCGCGGTGCGCCGCCGGCAATTCATCTTCGAGCACTTCTAGTTTTCCATTCGTCGGCAGAAAGAGATAGCCGTCGACACGTTGCCACTCGCAGTCGATTCGTTCCTTCTCGATAATTTCTTCAACGCGATCGATCGCTCTGGTGTGACTCTGGGCCGCGAGGCGCGAACCCTCTTCACCAAACAAACGCTCGAGTTCGTAGAATCGATCGTCGAGCGCATTCGTCAGATGCGCAGTCGTGCGCGCGGTCATGCCGCCGCCAATTGGTCCGTCGTCGAGGACCACGACCGATTTACCTTCCTGCGTTAGTAAATACGCGGTCGTTAATCCGGCTATGCCGGCGCCGACCACCACGACATCGGTGTTCGTGTCTTTGCTTAAAGGCTTTTCGGATGGCGTGTGCGCAGTTGCCATCCAAACAGATGTAGTGGTGCCCGAAGTAGGTTCGGTCGCATCGTCGAGAAGTGTTGGCATGCCTCTACGAAAAAGCGAGGAGCATGCCAGTCAAGCGATTTGAAGTGAGTGCAAATAAAGGTGTTGGGAAGGCCGGATCTGTCTTGAATTGCAACAAAACCTCAGCAGTTAGGCCAAATTGGTACGCCGACTCTGGCACGAGTTCAAAAGGAAATCGCCCTCCGAGAGCGACCTCGGCGGGCGATTTCAGATCGTGATCAATTAATGAATTACAGTCCGCGATACAGCAACGAAAGTCCTTCCATGCGCGCCGATTGGCCACTCGTGAACTGATACATGCACGAGTCTTCCGAGTAGTCCATGAAATTCTCGATCGGATCCAATCCCGGCTTTGGACATGTGTCTCGGCCGAACGGACAGCCGAATGCAGGCGAGCGTTCTGACGGTGTGTCTTCAACAAAGTCGTTATAGTTGGCAGCACATCCGCCCTGGAAGGTATGGAAGAGTCCGAGCCAGTGACCAATTTCATGCGTGCCGGTATCGCCCTGGTTGTAGACACGAGGCGCGCAACAATCGCCGCCCGGCAAACTGGAGTAGAGCACGACTACACCATCCTGCGTCGGATCGCCGGCGTACCAAAACGGGAATGTCGCCCAGCCCAGATACACGCCGCCGGCATTGTTGACATAAAAATTCAAAGCGTCTGCTCCTCCAACATGCAGCGCCGTTTTCATCTCGCGCTCTTCTTCTGAATCGATCGCTGAATTGAACCAGGCTTCGTTCGTGACGCGATCGACGCCGGCCAACGCAAACCGGAATGGAGTGTTCACTGAGGTTGAACCCGCTGAAGGATCGGCCCCGGCATAGGCAGCGTTCAGGACGTCGATTTGGTTGCGCAGCCACTTCGCCGGCACATCACCGTTCTCGATGCCCGGGCCTTTATTCACCACGTGAAAATAAACCTGGACAGTGACCGAACCAGATCTCCGAATTTGTCCCGGCGCGCGTTTCGAATTGAAAGTATTCAACGCGCTCTGATATTGCGTCGCGGTGGTTTCATCGATTTGTCGTGTGGCGCATCGATCGCGAGCGTTTGGCGCCAGCGTTGCCGATACTGCCTGGCTCTGCCTGAGTCCGGTTGCCGGTAACAGCGCGACTGTGGCTACGACGGCAAGAGTCATGATCATCGTTAATCTCTTTTTCATGCGGGCCTCCTTGATATTCTGATTCCTGCGATTAAGCGACGCCGAGAATCGCCCTGTTTTGCTTGGAAGAGGTCTGAGACTTTATGGCAGACGACTAAGGCTGTCAACGCCCCGCATTTTGCCAACGAATCTGCTGCGATGGCGCTAAAAGTTACCGGGAAATTCTGCCTGGCGAGTCTTTCTGAATTCGGTCCAGTCGCAGCAATCCGCCTTTGCGCAGCAGCGCTAGCAGCGCAAAAAACGCGATGCCGTAAATGGGTTTCGGATCGGCATTGGAAGGATGCTGGTAACGCTCAAGGTTTTCACTCTCGTACTTGCCGATGAAGTTACATTTCGCGCATTCCACTTTGTAGGTAGCCCGCAATGTGGCGCGACCTTCTGAAAGATCGGGAAACAAGATCTGGCGCGTCTTGCAATCGGAACAAGTGAACAGGATGTACCATTCGCCCGGAACAAGGGTGCGCATTGATCAAACCTTTAGCGTCGGAGTGTGTCGGGAACCGTTTTATACCCTAACTCAGGGTGACCCTCAACAGTTTTTTGATGCAAAGAGCGCGGCCCGCGAACCAGTACTCACGCATTCACTCCCCCGACTTGGTAACTTTATCCAGTCGCTGTTTGCCCTCAGTGGGCGGCTCGGTCCCCTTGCCACTGGCAGCCACGCCGGCACCCTGCGAATAGACTATTTCGCCGCCATACCAACCTTGAAACGCTGTCTGAGGGGATTGCCAAGCAATTTCCAAACAAAGTTTAAATGAGCCGCAGGTGTCTTGAATCGCAACAAGCGCGCTTTACGATACGAAAGAACGATACACGCGTTGAGCTTTTTCGTGGGGAAATGGCCGTAATCAGGTGATTTCGCACCGTCTTGGATGGCACGGACGTTGAGAAACACAAGGTGTTATCGGATGTTATTCAGGAGGTGTTGTTATGGAGAGCAAAGTTAAGGCGATGGGCCATCCGATCCATCAGATGCTGATTCCGTTTCCGCTCGGACTATTGGGAACGGCAGTCATCTTCGACATCATCTATTTAATTTGGCATAACCCGACGATGGTCACAGTTTCGTATTGGATGATCGCGGCAGGTATCGTCGGCGCGCTGGCCGCTGCACCGTTCGGCTTTATCGACTGGCTCGCAATCCCATCAAACACGCGCGCAAAAACCGTCGGTGCGCTGCACGGCATCGGTAACGTGATCATGTTGCTGCTGTTTGTCGGCAGCTGGTATTTGCGGTACACGTCACCTTATTTCGAACCGCACATGCCGACGACCACCGCGATGGTGCTCTCGTTTACCGGCTTCGCACTGTCGGCCGTCACTGGTTGGCTCGGCGGTGAATTGGTCGATCGATTGAGTGTTGGCGTTGATGACGGTGCGAATCTGAATGCGCCGAGTTCACTGACGAATGACCGGGTGAGTCCGGGCGCGCGAGTCCAGCGAGGTTTGTGATGACCAGCCGACATACGGCATATGTGCTGACGAGGATCACCTACGGAGTGATCTTTCTTTTCTACGGCATCGGCAAGTTCATGGGAGGCTTAGCGAATTTCGTCGGCGGGATGAATCAACAATTCTCGGGCAAGCTGCCGGCGTTCATGGTAATGCCGTTCGCTTACGTCCTGCCGTTCGGTGAACTGATCTCAGGCGTGTTAATCGTGCTCGGTTTGTACACGCGTGTGGGATTGACGCTATCCGGGCTGCTGCTAATCGGACTGACGTTCGGTCTGGTAATGTTGGGCCAGGCAGACAAGGTGGCCCATAATCTGATCTACGTGCTCGTCAATTTCGTGCTGCTATGGTTTGCCGATCTCAATCGGCTCTCACTCGAGGGGCTGATGGGCCGAAAGCAAACGGCCGGATTCACCAGCTAAGAAAGATAAGGCAATGAAGTCATTCAAGTGTTTGTTGGCGATCGTCGGCGTGTACGCAATCGCTTTTGCATCGCTCTACACCTTCGCACATCGCCCATCAAATCGCAGCGAAGCGGCCATCACGTTTTCACCAATTGAAGCCAAAGCTGCTCCCCTCAATCCTGCCGCTTCGCGCTACCGACTCGATGCGAGCGCCAGCAAGTTCATGGCGCACGCCAGCCGGAGCGGCCTGTTCTGGTTCAAAGGACATGGACATCACATCGCGATTCGAGAGTTCAATGGTGAAGCGGTGCTCGATCCCGATTCGGTTGGCAATTCTTCACTGACAATTATCGCGAAATCGGCATCTATGGAAGAGACCAGCGACGTCTTTACTGCGCCGCAAAAGCAAATCATCAACAAAGAGTTGCGCGACATCGTGCTGCTTCCGGATCAATATCCCGAGATTACCTTCAAAAGCACGCAGGTCACCGGCGCATCAAACGGGCCGGGCCAGTACGATTTCAAAATCAACGGTAATCTGACTCTGCTGGGCGTGACCCGGCCAATCACAATTCCCACGAAGGTGACTGTGAGCGGCAATCAGCTGCGCGCGCAGGGCGAGTTTTCGATTAGTCGCGACGACTTCAAAGTGAAAGCCACTTCAGCTTTTCATGGCATGGTCCGCGTGGCTGACAAAGTCACCTTTGAATTCGATATTGTGGGCGCTCGATAAGCAGCGGCGTCAATCCTGAAGAATTCCCGCCTTCACGTCGATGTCCTCACCGGTAATCTGTCGGTAAGATGATTTTAGAATTTCTCTCCGCTTCGGATCAGTTTCGGAAATATATGCCCGCACAATTCGATCCAAGTCAGCGCTGGCAACGAACTTAAGTAGTGACAATTTGTGAGCTGCCTGCGGAGCCCGGACCGGATCCGTCCGCACCACGTCATCGACACATTTCGTCACGGTCGCATGAATTCGCACCGCGAGCAGTCCTGAAAGGCTCGACACCAAGAGAGCACCGCAAACGAAGCCGGTGATTAAGGTAAGAGTCGACTTTGAATTCGAGTCTGCCTTGAGCGCCCGCCATCCATTGCGCAGGTAAACTATCGCGGTCACGAACGGCAAAAACCCAAGAATGCCGATTCCGAGCAGGAGACCTAAAAGGCTAAACGGCGCGAGCATGCAGCCGATTACCGCACAGAAAATACCGCCGCTAATTAGCGCGCCACCAACGACTGCGTTCGAAAACTTCGAGTGCGATCGCTGCATCAACCAAAAACACAACAGCACAATTTCAATCCCGCTGAAGAGATAAACAAACACCTGATACGTTGGAAAGAGCGGCTCACCGCCGACGAAGCCGCCTTGAAAGACAATGGGATCGAAATAGAAGCACAGAACTGGCCCCACGATCCCGAAGCTGAGGTCGAACACAAGTTGAGGATCGGTGCGTGAAGGTTGAAACTGACGCTTCCAGAAGCCGACCTTTTGCACGGCCGGCGCCACAGACGGATAGTAGTTTATTGGATTGAACATGGCATTTTTT
>Ga0207644_10000469_pt1 | contig 26007 bp, 18 predicted proteins | sample KBSS73metaG_FD_184326 | JGI IMG/M metagenome (GOLD analysis project Ga0207644, IMG submission 184326) | Switchgrass rhizosphere microbial communities from Kellogg Biological Station, Michigan, USA - KBS S7-3 metaG (SPAdes) (version 2) | ecosystem: Host-associated > Plants > Roots > Rhizosphere... | reverse complement strand
TCGTCGAGTGTTACCACCTCGCCGGTATAGCCGATCGGACCATAACTGAGCAGAACCCGCACGGACTCCGTGGGGCCGCCTGCCTCAGGGCTCAGGGTTCCGATAATGTGCAAAATCCTCATTCAATAATCAGCTTTCGTCATCGAGCATAGCAGTCTGAACAAAGCCTCCTCTACGCCGTTGTAGTGGTTGGTTCTCATGCCGTAATCTTTCGCGTCACTGCGGCAAGCGCTCCTCTCAGACCGTGGACATCCTCTTCAAAGTTCCACGCACGGATACGTTCAAGAGCCCGCCGTCCCATCTCCGCGGCGGTCTCTGGCGTGTTCAGCGTGCGACGAAGAGTGGTGACCAGTGCCCCCACATCCCCGGCTCGAAAGACCATTCCTTCGACGCCATCGGTAATTAAGTCGCGCTGGCAGCCGACCTCGTCGGAGACGATGACGGCGCGCCCGGCGTTCATCACCTCATTGACGATCAGTCCCCATGGTTCATGCCGCGAGGGCAGAACAAAAACGGTTGCAAGGTCGAAGAAGCGAGGAAGCTCGGACTGGTTTCGGAACCCGCAAAAACGAATACTGTCGAAGCCCGTCCTTTTAGCAGTTTCTTCCAGCGCAGCTCGTTCTTCGCCATCGCCGACGATGACCAGGTACGGGTGGGGTTGAACGCCCGGCGCAGGAGAAAGCCTCTGGTAGGCCTCGAGGAGATCGCACGCGCGCTTGCGGCTCTGCAGCTTCGAGGCGAAGAGAATTACGGGACGTGAGGGGTCTAGTGCGAGCTCTGCTTGAAGCTCCGCGCGGCAAGGTGCGGCATCGAGGCTGCGCTGCCGGAAGTAGTCGTTGTCCACGGCGTAAGGCATCAGGAAGAGGGGAAAATCCTCGCCAAGATAGTGGCGCCAGTACTCGGCATTCAGAGTTCCGATGGGGAGTACGCAGTCCACCATCTGTGCCAGAGCGCGAAAAAAAAGCCGCTTCGCTGCCAGCTTCGCGCCGCTTCTTTCGCGATCGCCGAGCCATGATTCGGCGCGAAGAAGCACTGGAATTCCAAGGGCCTTTGCCGCCGTCATACCGTGCAAAGCGTTCACGCTGGCGTAGCCATGCACCCACAGCGCATCGAATGCAGGCTTGCCTGACGCTCCCCGAAGCCGGCTGGCAATACCGTAGTTCATAGGAGTTGTAGAGCTGACGGTTGCATTGTCACGCAGTACCGGAAGGAACTCGTGACGATAGCCATCCACGAGAGGAATATCCCATTTCACGCCGACTCCGCCAAATCCCTCGTCCTTGTACCCCTTAACGGAAAAGTCGGAACCGAAGAAGACAGTGAGATCAATGTCAGGCTCACGCGCGATTCGGCGCAGCAGCGGAGCCTGATATTGGATGGGATGGCTCACGAGGTAAGCCAGTCTGACTTTCTCCTTGGAGCTTTCGCAGTGTGATTTGGGTACGGAATCCATGATAGCGATAAGAACCAGGTACTCCGTTATTGATTAAGCGCGACCAGAAGGATGGAGACGAAGCCCAGCAGCGTGCCGAGGCCTCCTGACTTGATGGCGGCCTTCCACGGCTCGCTCGGGAGGAAAACAATATCGTCAGTCTGTAAAACTGGATCAGGGTCTTTGCCGTTCATCACGCGCTTGATATCTACTTTGACGACCTTGCGTTCAAGCCCCATGGTGCGGATAAGCCGCAGATCGGCATACTTCGCTTCGAAGCCCGGGCCGCCGGACAAGGACGCCACTTGCATCAGCGTTAGCGGAGAGTTTTGTTGCAGCGGAATCGCTCCTTGTGACTTGAACGCCCCCAGCACATAGATGACTCCCGTTCTTGCGATGACGATGGTGTCGCGGGGAAAAATCGGCACGTTGGCTTTATCGCTCTGCGACGGATCCGTCCCCAGGTCGATCACAATGGGTTGGGCAATGCCCGCCCGCTGGATGGTGATGATGTGGCTGGCAGTTGGCGGAAGGCCCCCAGCTGCAGCAAGTACGTCGAAGAGCCTCCGCTGACCGATGACAGGCACCACTCCGTGAAGCTCACCCGTTACGGTTGCGATTTGGTTTGGCGATTCTGTAAGCTGGATCGTCAGCTGCGGATTGCGATACATGCCTGCCGAAACCAGCCTCTCGGCGATCAAGCGTTCGGCTTCGTGAATGGTAAGTCCCTCCACGCGCACGGTTCCAATCAGTGGCAGCTGGATCGAGCCGTCCAGACTGACTTTTGCCACGGGAGAGTAGTCCTGTGCGCCGTAGAGATGAACCGTGATTACATCGTTGGGCGCCAGGTGTATTTCACGTTCGGCGGGGAAGAGGATTGCCGGATCGGTAGTAAGGGTTACCTGACGATTCACTGGGGTCGACGCGCCCAGTGATGGCCCGCTGAACTGGGCGTTGGCGTCGCCGCAGAACAGTCCCATAATGGAGAACACAAACGCGGCGATCCACGCCTTTCTGAGGGAAAGCATCATCGCTTGACCTCGCCTGTAGTCTCTGTGCTTTCAGTTGAGCTCGATTGAGACTCCCAACTCGTCGCATCAATACTGCCGTACGCGTAGCCCGAGTAGCCGTAGTAACCGTAATACTCCGGAGAACTCATATCGACGGCGTTCAACACGATGCCAGTGATCGGTGCGCCGGAACGTAGGAGAAGGTCGCGAGCGCGCCGAACGACGTGTTTGCTCGATTTGCCATGACGCACGACCAGCACTACGGCATCGGACGCGCGGGCAAGAATTACGCCGTCTGTGACCGACAGAATTGGCGGGGAGTCGATGATTACGTGGGTGTAGGCATTGCCACAGTGATCGAGAAGCTTCGCCATCGCATCGGAGCTGAGCATCTCGGTGGGAAAAGGAGGAACCGGTCCGCTTACCAGCACATCGAGATTCGGCACTTCAGGAACCCGCTGTACCGTCTCTTCGAGCGTGGATGCCCCTGTCAAGAGGGTCGTCAGGCCGACTCGTCCATTCAGGCCAAACCGGTGATGGACGTTCGGCCTCCGCAGGTCGGCATCGACCAGCAGAACCTTCGCATTTCCCTGGGCCAGAATGCAGGCTAGGTTACTGGCAGCCGTGGTCTTGCCCTCCGACGGGGTCGCGCTGGTAAACAAGATGAACTTCGGAGGATGTCCCGCCGTGGATAGGAGTAGCGCAGTGCGCAACGAGCGAAACGCTTCGGCAAACTGCGATTTGGGCTGCGAGAGTGAGTTGATGTTTCGCTCCGCTGTCGTGAGCGCGCTAAGATCACTCGCGGCTCGCCGAGCCCGGGGAATGATTGCCAGGGAAGGAAGTTCGGTGATGCCTTCAATCTCAGCTACGCTACGGAGGCCAGTGTCCAGGCTCTCCAGCAGAAAGGCCAGGATGACTCCCGCAAGGAGGCCGAAGAAGAGAGTCGTCAGGATGATCGTGGACTGTGGTTTGAGCACCGGGGCTGCTGGAAGCATCGCCTGGTCGACCACATCAATCTCCAGCGACTCCAGGCCTGCCTGGACACCCGCTGTACGCAGGCGCTGCAGGAGACCTTCATACAAGTTACGGTTGGACTCGAACTCACGCTGCCTGAGCGTGTACTCCACCAGATCATCGCGCAGCTTGTAGGCATCGGACTTCTGGGTTTCAAGCGCGGCAGTGGTCTGGTCCTCGTTGGTGCGTGCCGCTAGATAGTTCTGCTTGGACTGCAGGAGGAGCCGCTGCTGTTCGGTCTCGATCTCACGGGCAAGCTCGTCTATCTGTGCCTTAGCCGCCTTCGCCTGTGGATGGTTGGGCCCCAGAGTCGATTCCATCTGTGCATAGCTGGCCCTTGCAGACGCAATCTGTCCTCGTAGCAGGTTCAACTCGCCGGGGGATGTGCCTGGAGTCGTTTCAATGGATCCTTCGATCGAGTTCGGGTCCATGCCATTAAGCATCCGATAGCGCGACTCTGCAATGATGCGCGCGATGCGGGCGTCGTTGGCAGCTTTGGAGAGCTGCTCCAGCGAAGAGTTGATCTGGCTATGGTTGGGATCGAAGCCCAGAATGCCAAGCCGCTTCTGCAGGTCCATTAGGCGTTCCTGCGACGTCTGCACTTGCTGCTTCAGGTCATCCAGCTGGCTTGAAAGCCAGTTTGAAACGCGTTGCGTAGAAGCGAACCTGGTCTCATAGCTACGCTGAATGTAAGCCGCAATCACCTTGTTGACGATATCGGCTGCGAGCTTCGGGCTAAGGCTGGTATAGCTGATGCGTGCTATATCAGTCTTCTGCACCAGGTTGATGCGCAGATTACTCTGCAGTCGGTGGACAGTGCTCTGCCTCACCCTAGGGTCATCCAAAGACACTCGGGGAACAGGAGCCTTGACTCCGAGGAAGTCAGGGTTGTTGGCGAGATCCATCTCGCGCGCGACTGTCAGCATCAACGTGTCGCTCTGTAGAATGGCGACCTCGGTGAGCATTCGCGACGCAGTACTGTCGCCGGTATAGCCCTGAACGGCGCTAACCCGGAATTCATTCGATGACCCGGAACGCACCTGAATGCGTCCAAAGGCCTCGAATAACCGAGGCTGAGTCTCTGCTTTATAGATACCGTAGATCAGCCCTATCAAAACGCAGACAATAAGGACCACTCGCCGTTTCCGCAGCGTGATCAACGCTTCGGACAATGTCGTGTCGGTTACCGCCGTGCTGAAGGCAGGCGGAGTTTTCTCGGATGCGCTCGCCTGGGGCGGTGTCTGCGCGTTTTGCGGACCCATTGAACTCTAGTCTACAAGACCCGGGACGGCCTCTGCGACCGAATCGTCCAGCCGCTCAGTAACCCTTTCTGTTCATTGAAATCGACCAAAAGTCGGATATCCTCAATGGAGAGGACCAACGCCGCATCAAGCCCCAATTCGCTATGAGCAAATCAATTCCAATCGCTGTTATAGGTTCCGGATACGTCGGCCTCGTTGCCGCCGTTTGTTTCGCAGAGATGGGCCACCCGGTCATCTGCGTCGATAATGACGAGCGCAAGGTCACCGCGCTTCAGGGGGGAGACACCCTCATCCACGAGCACTACCTTCCGGAGCTCCTGGGCAAGTACCGAAACAGCCAGGTTCGCTTCACCACGGACCTCGCCGAAGCGACTCGCGAGTGCGATGCCATCTTCATCGCCGTGGGAACGCCACAGAGCGAGACCGGCGACGCCGACCTCTCGTACGTCGAGGCAGTCGCCTGCGAGATCGCCCGGTCCCTGACCAGCTACAAGGTCATCGTTGAAAAGAGCACCGTTCCCGTCTACACCAATGAGTGGATCAGCCGCGCCTTGGAGAGGAATGGTGTCGAGCGTCATCTCTTCGACGTCGTCTCCAACCCAGAGTTTCTGCGCGAAGGCACCGCCGTCGCCGACTTCCTGCACCCGGACCGCATCGTCGTCGGGGCTGACAGCGAGCGCGCCGGAGCCATCCTTCGCGACATCTATGCTCCCCTCACCAGTGGAGAGTATTACCAGCGCGAAAATGGTATCCCGGGATGTTGCACCGTTTCTGAGCCTCCGCCGCTGTTGATGACCTCCACCAAGAGCGCAGAGATTATCAAGCACGCCTCCAACGCTTTCCTTGCGCTGAAGATCTCGTTCATCAACGCCGTCTCGAACCTCTGTGAGGCCACCAACGCCAATGTCGAGCAGGTCGCCCGTGGCATGGGCCTGGACACCCGCATCGGTCCCAAGTTTCTTCGTCCCGGCATCGGATACGGTGGTTCCTGCTTCCCCAAGGACGTGGCGGCCTTTCGCTCAGTTGCCGAGCAACTGGGTATCGATTTCAGCCTGCTGAGTGAGGTTGAGAAGATCAACGTCCAGCAGAAAAAACGCTTCGTCAACAAGGTTCGGTCGGCGTTGTGGAATCTGCGCGGTAAGCGCCTCGGCGTGCTTGGCCTCGCGTTCAAGGGTGACACCGACGACATCCGGGAGTCTCCGGCAATCGAGATCGTCCAGCTGCTGCTGAACGAGGGCTGCACGGTCGCTGCCTTCGATCCGGCGGCGATGCAACGCACTGAGCAGGTACTACCGGTGCGCGCGGGGCTTCGGTATGCATCAGACGCTTACGATGCAGCCTCGGACGCCGACGCTCTGCTCATCCTGACCGATTGGCCAGAGTTCTCTGAACTGGACCTGCGCCGCGTCAATCAGTCGCTTCGCTATCCAATTGTCATCGATGGGCGTAACCTCTACGACCCCGGTGTGATGACCGATCATGGCTTCACGTATCTCAGCGTAGGTCGTCCGGCGGCATATCCGGTGCGCGATCTTGCCTCAGCCTCTCGCGGTTGATGTGTACATCAGACTCAATGAGGCGGAATAATCCTTCCACCATGCAGGGTCATCGTAAAACATGGCCCGTCGTGTGTGCCGGTTAAGAACTCGACCAAGACGTAGATTCAGAAAGGCAGAACATGGCGTTTCAAACCATTCTCGTCACCGGAGCGGCGGGTTTTCTCGGCTCGCATCTGTGTGACGCCTTGCTGGCCGAAGGCCACACTGTCCTCGGCATGGACAACCTGTCCACCGGCAGTACGGCAAACCTGGACCATCTCTCCTCGGAGTCGCGTTTCCGGTTTCTCGAGCAGGATATAACGCGTGCATTCGATCCCGGCCGCGTCGACTCCGTCTTCAATTTCGCGTCACCTGCCAGCCCGGTAGATTACACCCGCCTCGGCGTCGAGACTCTTCAGGTCGGTTCCGCAGGCACGCTCAACACGCTTGAGGTCGCTCGGAAGTACAACGCCGACTATCTGCATGCATCCACCTCAGAGTGCTACGGCGATCCGGAGGTCCACCCCCAGGTCGAAACCTACTGGGGGAACGTCAATCCCGTCGGCCCCCGTTCGGTGTACGACGAGGCCAAGCGATTCTCAGAGGCAGCTGTGATGGCCTATCACCGCTATCACCACGTCAACACCCATCTCGTTCGCATCTTCAACACCTACGGCCCGCGCCTGCAGGCCAATGATGGTCGTGTCATCTCGAACTTTATGATCCAGGCGCTCAGCGGCGAGCCCCTTACCATCTACGGCGACGGCTCGCAGACCCGCAGCTTCTGCTTCGTCTCTGACCTGATCGACGGCATCGTTCGCCTCTCGCGTTCCGAGGAACACATGCCCGTGAACGTCGGCAATCCGGATGAGTGGACCATCCTCGAATGCGCGAACGAAGTGCTTGCCGTCACGGGATCCAAGTCAGAGATCGTCCGCATGCCTTTGCCACAGGATGACCCTACCCGTCGCCGCCCTGACATCACGCGCGCACAGACTTTGCTCGGATGGCAGCCGAAGATTGCGCTGCGCGAAGGCCTCGAGCGCTCACTGGAGCACTTCCGCTCCTGCGTTTCTACGCACGGCAAACAAAGCCATTCGTAGTGTTTACCAGCTAGGGTAGCGCCGCAGTCTGGGATACCACGTCAACTGAAAAGCCCCCGTTGTGTTGCTCTGGTATCCGGTTTTATAGAAAGGCGCCTTCCAGCCCTCGTACTGCACGTATGTTTTCAGCTCCACGTCAGGGCCGAAGCGTTTGACCAAACTAAGTTTGTATTGGTTCTGTGTCGTGCCGCCCGGGATGAAGTCGTTCGGGATCTTCTTGTTCAAGTACTCAAACGCAACCCATTCATTACCCGAAAGATGATAGGTGAGCCACGCCTGTCCGCCCTTCGCCTCGCGGCCGATCCAATCGCCCATGATGTAACCCTTGTTGGTGTAGCCCTGCAGTTGGACGATCTCAAAGTATTGGAAGTGGCCGCCTCTGCTGGGAAACACTCCCGGATCCGTGGTCACACCCTCCACTCGAAAGTCCAGCTTCTTCATGCGTCCGGGAAACTGCGAGATGTACAAGCCCGTTCTGTAAGCTGCTCGCCGCGGAGCGCTGATCGGCGTCACGTCATCATGGGTAATTGAATCGAGATATAGCGTCGCGTACTTCCGTACAAACGGCAGCCGGTACGAGAAGTTGAAGTCGCTGAATCGCGCACCTGGATCCTCCCGCGAATACTTCTCCTCAGGGGTCGTATCGCTGAAGTCGAAGAAGCCATTCAGAAAAGTATGCAGCGTCACCGGAGCGTGTTCTTTGCCGCCAAAGATGATGGTCCGCTGGAAACCGAACTCAAAGTTCTTCGTCGGCCGGAACGAAAACATGAATGAGTCAGTATAAGGACTGTTCGGCGATGTATGGCCCTTCAGGCTGCCATAGAAGAAGTCGTACCGCAGTGGTCCCAAGAGTTTCGACAGTAGAAACACGTTCAGGGGCTCGACGCGATTGATGCGGAACGAATAAATGTTCTCTGCGTTGTTCGACCAGGCCATCGCTCCGCCCTGGGCGGGGCCTAGCCAGGCATCGCTCTTTCCTCCGGAGATCTCGTGGCCCCACCAGTGAAACGAGAGAGTCCCCTCAACAATTCGGAAGTTATTCTGCGTCGCGATAGGTCCTTCCGGAATTGTGTCCTGGGGACGGTTTGGTGCTGCGTACGGCGAGATGAAGTCCCGCTCTGAGAGCGTCTGCGCCATCGAGTAGGTGTATCCCTGTGCCGAAGGGGCATGCTGATACTCTGCACGTAAATATAGCGAAAATCGGCCTGCTTCATTCAGCGTCGAAAAGCCAGTGACATTGTTGAAGCCGCTCTGATAAGGCCTGCCGTAATCGTTCGAGATGGTCTGGCCCAGGTTGTAGCTGTCGCGCAGAACCGGACCGCCGATGCCCATGAATCGTGTATAGACCGACTGGAGACCGTAGACCACGCCGCGTGTCGCATTGCCGACAGGGGCCTCCGCTTCGAACTCATGCATCAACTTGTCGAAGATGTCTTGAGCCTGCTCGTTGTTGCTGTCCAAAATGCTTTGGCGTGACTGCCGCAGCATGTGGACCGCGCTCTGCCGCGTCCACGGACGCATTCCGATGAACGCCGTATCGAGAAAACCCATCGAATAAAGCCTCATCATCGCTGGATACACCCAGCTATCCATCGGGATGTAGGCCGAACCCTGCGCAGGCTCCTTCGGCACTTGAGGCTCGTAATTCGGGTACGCCGGATAGACCTTCTCTGCAGTTGGAGAGCCCGGAGGCGGAGCCGGGGGAGTCGTAGTCTGCTGCGGCGGTGGAGCTACCGGAGGGTTTGGCTGTACAGTCTGCTTCGTCTTCTTTTCCGCGTCGGGGTCGTAAGCAGGGCGTGCTGGTTGCTGATCTGCCGGTGTCTGGCTGGGAGTTGGCGCCGCTGCTGGTGGCGGCTCCGGTGGAGTGGGTGTCTGGGCGAACCCTGCGGTGAGCGTTCCTGCAAGCAAACCCGCGAGAGAAAGGAAAGTTCTAATCTGCAATTGCACCCCTGAAAGCACCGGGAAACTCGCTGCCCTCAGTGTAATCTGCTGGCTGGTCACCCGCGTTTTTCTCTATTGCTTCTTCGATGCGGCTCGCGTCGAAAGAAGCCGCCTGTGGGCCGCTTCACGTGTACGGTCGAACCATGCTGGCGTGCAGATCTTTCGCTCCAGCAGAAACGCCTTCAGATGCTCCAACGGGTCGTCAGGCGCGGTTCTCCTGCCTTCGACATGCCATGCTACACACTCAATGAGTACCGGCCCGTCGCACGCCCGCGTACGGCCTAACGACTCCTGTGTCACGCGATACAGCGCGACTGCATCGCAGGCGTCCACGGACATCCCTGGAACTCCTGTCGCATGACACGCCGCTATTACTGTGCTGCTCTTCGTTCCGCGAGCCGGTGGAAGGACTGCAAAGATCACCGGCAGCTCAAGCTTTGCTGCCGGTTCCAGCACTCTACGCCACCCGGCATTTCCGAGATCTCCGGCTCGCGCGTACGCTACCACAACACCGCCCCGCTTTTGCGCCTTCAAAGCCGCTGCCGCGCCGACAGCGACATGCAGTCGCTCCTCAGCATCTTTGGTGGCAGGCAGCAGGCGTTCACCAGCGCCTGCAGAAGCCTTCTCCGTCTCGGCCTTGGAAAATCTCTTGAGCAGAGAAGCGGCGTCCCCTCCAAGAATCAATCCCATTCCGGCGCTGGCCGCGACATCGCTTACCAGGTCTTCAGATCCAAGCTCGATCGCCGTGCTTACGCGTACTGCTTCCTGCCTCCGTATGGAGGCAACGCGCCCCTTCTTACCCCGTGCCTTCTTCGTGACGGCATCCTCAAGCATTCGAGCTTCGAGCATCGTCGTGTACATCTGCCTGAGCTTTTCATTTGGCACTAGCGGATTCTCGCCCGCCTCACCCGCACCCTTCGCCATGGTTCGCAATCTCCTAGCTATACACAGAGAGGGTTCCCTGAGGAACCCTCCCGTCTTACGTCACAACAGTTTTGATTATGCTTTCGCCGGATCCGCTGCCTCAGTGTCCAGTCCAAGCTCCGTCAGCGCCTTTTGCGCCGCCTTCGGCTTAAGCTTGCCGTCGCGAGCCAGCCGCGACAGCGTCGCTCCGGCAATTGCTTCCGCGCTTACTTCAAAGTGCCGACGCAGATGCTCACGGTTGTCGCTGCGTCCGAAACCGTCGGTACCCAGCGTCACCAGACGTCCCGGCAACCACGGCGACAGAGCATCCGGAAGCACCTTCATATAATCGCTCGCCGCGATAATTGGTCCCTTCGTGCCCTCCAGCGTCGTCTCCAGGTAGCTCTTCTTGAGAGCCTCCGCGGGATGCAGCCGGTTCCACCGCTCGACCGCCAGTGCATCGCGCCGCAGCTCGTTGTAGCTGGTCACGCTCCACACATCGGCCTGCACGTTGTACTTCTCGGCCAGAATCTCCTGCGCCTTCAGCACCTCGTTCAAAATTGGCCCCGAGCCGAACAGCTGCGCCACCGCCTCGCCCTTCGGCGCTGCCTTGAACTTGTACATGCCGCGCAGAATGCCCTCAGCCGAGCCCTCCGGCATAGCTGGCATCGCGTAGTCCTCGTTGTACATCGTGATGTAGTAGAAGACGTCCTCGCCATTCTCATACATCCGCCGCAGGCCGTCCTGCACCACGACAGCAAGCTCGTAGACATACGCCGGGTCGTAGCTTAGGCACGTAGGCACGGTGCTCGAAAGCACATGGCTGTGTCCGTCCTGGTGCTGCAATCCCTCGCCAAGCATCGTCGTGCGTCCGGCTGTGCCCCCCATCAGGAAGCCCTTACCGCGCGAGTCCGCAAACGCCCACACCATGTCCCCGATGCGCTGGAAGCCGAACATCGAGTAGTACATGTAGAAGGGAACCATCGGCAGCTTGTAGTTCGCATACGCCGTACCCGCCGCCGTGAATGAAGCCATCGAACCGGCCTCGGTTATACCTTCCTCGAGGATCTGGCCTTCCTTCTCCTCGCGGTAACTCAGCAGCATGTCCGAGTCGTGTGGCGTGTACTTCTGCCCCTCTGGTGCGTAGATGCCAACCTGCTTGATCACCGACTCCAGACCGAACGTCCTGCCCTCGTCGGGAACAATCGGGACCACCAGCTTGCCGAACCCTGGGTCCTTCAGCAGATGACGCAGCAGGCTCACAAAGCCCATCGTCGTGGACACGGCGCGATTGTTCGACCCGCCCGTCCACTCCTTCAGGGTCTCCAGCGCCGGCGTCTTGAATTCCAGCTTCGGAACCTCGCGGCTTGGTGTATACCCGCCAAGCGCCGCGCGACGCTCCTGCAGATACTTGATCTCCGGAGCCGAATCGTCCGGCCGGAAGAAAGCTCCGTTCTTCGCCGCTTCCTCCGTCACAGGAATCTCGAACCGCTCGATGAAAATCTTCATCGAATCGTCCGTCAGCTTCTTCTCCTGGTGCGAAGCGTTCCGTGCCTCGGTCGAGCCCAGACCATAACCCTTCACGGTCTTCGCAAGAATCACCGTCGGCCCGCCCTTATGCTCTAGCGCGCGCTTGTAGGCGTTGTAGATCTTGTGCGGATCATGGCCGCCGCGATGCAGCCGCGCCAACTGCTCGTCCGTCTTGTCCTCAACTAGCTTCAGTAGCTCCGGATACTTCCCGAAAAACTCCTTGCGGACATACGCTCCGCCCTTCGCCTTGTACGCCTGGTAGTCACCGTCCACGGCCTCTTCCATGCGCTTCAGCAGCAGGCCCTGGTGATCGCGCTCAAACAACTCGTCCCAGTCCGAGCCCCACACCACCTTGATCACGTTCCATCCCGCTCCGCGGAACATCCCCTCAAGCTCGTCTATGATGCGCTTGTTTCCGCGCACCGGCCCATCCAGCCGCTGCAGGTTGCAGTTGACGACGAAGATCAAGTTGTCCAGATTCTCGCGTGCGCCCAGCGAGATCGCGCCCAGAGTGTCGACCTCATCCGTCTCGCCGTCGCCCACAAACGCCCACACCTTGCGGTCGCTCTTCTCAATCAGCCCGCGGTTCTCCAGATAGCGCATAAACCGCGCCTGGTAGATCGCATTCAGCGGTCCGATGCCCATCGAGACCGTCGGGAACTTCCAGAAATCCGGCATCAGCCACGGGTGCGGATAGCTCGAAAGCCCCGGCTCGCCTCTTAGCTCATGGCGGAAATTCTTCAGCCGCTTCTCATCAAGCCGGCCTTCAAGGAACGCCCGCGCATACACTCCCGGCGAAGCATGCCCTTGGAAGTAGATGAAGTCTCCCGGCAGATCGCCCGCGCCCGTCGAGCTCGGATACTTCGCATGGAAGAAGTGGTTGAATCCAACCTCCAGCAGCGTCGCCAGCGACGAGTACGTTGAGATGTGCCCGCCGATGCCGGCATCCTTCTTGTTCTGCCCATGCACCATCGCCATCGCGTTCCAGCGAAGCAGCGCCTCCACCCTGCGCTCCATCTGTCGGTCGCCTGGGTACGGAACCTCATCGTGCTTCGGGATCGTGTTCAGATAGGGAGTCGTCAGCTCACTGGCCACCGGAACGCCCGCCTCGCGCGCCCGCGTCCGCAGAGCGTTCATTAACTCCGCGCCCTGCTCCCAGTCGCTCGCCACAACCTCGTCAAAGGCTTCAATCCACTCCGATACCTCTTTGGCAAAATCAGCCTGTGCGGCGGTCGTCTCAAGCTTTGTCGTCATAAGCGGTCCTTATATCCCCATCTCTCCACGGCGATACTGCGGCCGCAGGAAAACTAACCCTCACTAAGATAATCGCCAAGACCCTTCGCCGTCACTTGTCCGGCCATTTCCCGTGCGAAAACCGGTTTTACGTCGCTCTAAGGACGCGATAGCTCGTTCAGCAGGCCATCGACATGGCTCTTCAGCGAGTTCCGCGTCGCGCCGTAGTCAGCATCTGCCGGAGGTACGTCATTCCAGGCCTCAAGCTTGGGAGGACCCGCTTGCGCGTCTCCAGGCAGTGTCGTCCCGATCGTGATCACGCGCCGGGATGAAGAGACGTCCGCGGCACTCACCGCCGCCGGATGAAACTCGCTCACATCAAAGCCATCGCCCTTCAGACTCTGCGCGATCGGGGAGGGAACGGTGTCTGAATTAGGCGCCGTGCCTCGTGCCACCGCCCGCACCGCCAGCCCTCGCTGCTGCGCCATCTGGTTGAAATACGAGGCAGCCATCAGGCTCTTTACGTTGCCATGCTGGCAGACAAAGAGCACCTGAGACATGGAAGACACGGGAGAGGTTTGTGTCTGCAGCGCCTTCTTCAGGTCCTTGTCGAACTGCTTGATCGCCGTATCCTCGCCGATCACGTAGTGGCCCACGAACTTCCACATCGGCGTCCGTGTCGATGCCCGCTCCGTGATCGAGAGCGTGCTCTCGGTCGCGCTCTTCGGCGTCACCTCATAGGTCCACGCCCCGCTGAACGGCAAAGACGCGTCGGCGATCCGCACCACCCTCTTCACCGGAGGCTCCGAGGCATCCACGCACAACGGCATCTTCATGCCGCTCTGCACCTCCAGCCAGCACTCTTTGCCATCCGCGCTTGGCCACGGCTCCACCGCCTTCAACCCAGTCCTCCACCCCGCCTGGGACTTTACGTCCGCGATCATCTGCCACACCCGCTCCTGCGAGGCCGGCATCGTCGTCGCAATCGTGGTCACATGATCGTTCGGCAGCGCCGACCCCATCGCATACATCACCGCAAACGCAACCAGCAAAACTACGACGATCGACACAAGTACTTTGAGAATCCGCATCGACTAGACCTCTATGGCTGAGACACGAGGCCATCATAATCTTCTTCTCGTGCAATTCAGCCAATCGTTCTGACCTAAGGAAAGATGATTTGTAAAGAGGTGAAAAGGCCCAGAACTAGTTCTATTACTCGCCTCCAGGTACGATAAGTCGACTTATCAGGAGGAATCCTAGGCGGATCGCTTAAGCGACAGAATCGGATGCAGTTTCGCATTTCGAAATTATCTGTGGATAGATATCAGCTTCAACTCAACGGTTGATTGGCGAGGGCCAAGTAGACTGCACTAGCTAGGGGGTAGTGAAGTGGTTGACCGAGCTCTTCACCCCATCTCTCTTGCCGGTGGCCTCCATCGAGTCAACTGTGTAGTAGTAGGTCGTCTGTGGTTCGAGGTCATCGAGGCGTACGCGGAAGACCGTCGATGAGTGATCCGGGTTCAACCTGATCGGAGATTTTGCGGTCTTGATCAGGCTTTTTGGATCTGTACCATAGTGCACGATTCCATAATGCACGGGGGAGCCGCCGGGATTGTTCGTCGTCCAGTTGATAATCGTCAAATGCTCCTTGGCCAACTCGATTTTGGGCCCCTGGGTGATCCGCACTTGCGCAGCTTTTGAAGTAGTTGGACTTTCCTGGGCGGACAGGCTGCCGCTGAAAACTGAGATCGCCACTATTAGCAGAGCTCTGTTCATGTTCACACCTCAAAGAACTCGATGGACAGATGATCGAAGGTATGTAACCGCGGTCAATGTCAACTCCTGATGACTCGCCGGGGCTCGTCCGATCACATCCGCGGCTTAGCGTTTGGTGCTACGGAATAGGCGGGCTGGGGACAGGCAGGGCGCCGCAGACCGCCGACGCGCAGGGCGGTAGAGGCGGAGTCGGGATCAGCAGCTCGTTACCTTGCGTCGCAGCCGAGCCACCCCTAATACAAGCACCGGTAAAGGTATCGCTGTTTGGGTAAGGCCTCGTGAAACCATCCGACAATGTTTCCAGAAACGCAACGATGTCATTCTCCTCCTTATCCGTGAGGCCAATATTTCCGCTGGTCATGTCGATATTGTTCCGTACTTCCGGCATAGGCCAGCAGTCAACTTTTTCGGTCGTTCCTGGCGGGCAATGTCCGGAAGTGACCGGATATGCATACTTGTCGCGCGTATTGTAGAAATGCACGAGCTGCTTCAGGCTCTTAATGTAGCCGTTGTGAAAGAACCCCTTCTGGAAGTACGGGCCGGGGGCTTCGGTGGTAGGACATTGTGGAGGTGTCATGGCCACATCGCGCGCCGAAGACACCTGCATTTGGCCGTCGACAGTAGATGCGTATTGCCTCCAACTCATGTTCGGGTTGGGGCCGGAACCGAACCCGCTTCTGAGGAAGGTCCCAAGCCCCAAATCTCTGTAGCCCAAACCGTAAGGATTCGCAGTGAATCCGTAAGCATCCGGCTTGGTCTCGTAATAGAAAGAATCTCGCGGATTGAGAGGTAGGCCCTCATTGGCCGAGCCAAAGCACGTGAACAGAGGGTTCACCATGGCGGCGGAGCTAGTGTCGGTCTGATTTGACTTGAGAGTGGTTCCTCTCCCGTCGAGGTGGCATGAATTGCAGTTGGCCTTGCCGTCGAAGAGCTTCAATCCCGCCATCTCTTCTGGTGTGAGCTTGTACTTGCCGGCCAGGAACGCGTCGAATTTCGACGAGAAGGAGCTGACCTGCGCCGACTGCTCGTATGCGTCAATCGACTGCGCCCAACGGTCGTAGACCGTGTTGGCGCGGGTTCGGTCGGCCGCACTGAGAGGAATCGGCGTTGTGCTCCCGCCAAACGCCGCAGCCCCTCCAGGGGTTGCGCAGATCCGGGCCGTCTCATGCGGAAAGTTGATTTCGAACGAGCCCGTGCCCCATACCTCCTCAAAGAGAGGTCGGTACACAGCATGCGAAAGTCGGAAAGCGATGCAGGCAGTGTCGGGGAGGCCCATTTCTTGAGTATCGACGGGAGGGCCCTGTGCCTGCTCGGCGTCGGGAATCCTCAGCAAATATCCGGTCGCGCGTGAATCGAAGAAGTTTCCGCCAAAGAAGAGACCCTGCACCTGATTGTATTGGAGCACAGGGAAGAAGGGTGAATAGGGGTGTCGCTGCGGTGTCCGCTTGCCCGCCCGAATGTGAACCGATCCGGGGTACGCGATGATTGTCAGGTTGACCGAAGGGATCGGCCCGCCGAAGCCGACGTATGGCATGTGGCAAGACGCGCACGCTAGATTTCTGTTAGTAGATATATTCTTGTCGAAAAGCATGAGTTCACCGAGCGTCTCTGTTGCTTCCGTTCCGATATTCGAAAGCACAGGCGGCTGACCTGTCAGAATCGGGGGCTGTAACGCATGCCAGCGTGCAAGCGCTCGGCCTTCGATGACATCCACCTCTCGTAGAACCCGAGCTATCTCGGAATCTAAATCGGACGGGAGGATGCCGGGCGGGTACGGGTTGTAAACCGAGTCTGAGAGGGCGGATCCACTCCGCGGCGACACCTTTCGTTTGGCCACGGTCATAAGTAGCGTTAGTCCACAAACTACAACGACCGCTACTATCGCCAGCGTTCGCCGATTCATAGATAACCTCACTATAAAGAGACTCAGATGCCGACTAACGCTTAACCGGGGCTTCTGAAGTGAGTTGCAGCTGACTCTCCGACAAGTCCGAATATGGGACCTGTAACTCTAAACGAGCTTACGTCGAATAATCCGCATTAATCCGCACATACTCTTCCGTCATATCGCACGTCACGAACATCGTCTCTGCCGTACCCTGTCCCATGTCCATCGTGATCGTGTAGTCCCGCTTCTGCATCTCCGCATGCGCGCGAGCCTCATCGAACGCCGCCGATCGCATTCCGCCCTCGTACACCGGCTCCTCGCCAATCCGCACCGTCACCGTCGCCGGGTCGAACTCCACGCCGGAGTATCCAGCCGCAGCCATCAGCCGCCCCCAGTTCGGGTCTGCGCTTGACCACGCCGTCTTGCACAGCGGAGAGTGCGCAATCGACTTCGCAATCTGCTTCGCCTCGGCAGCGCTACGCGCCCCGGTGATGTTCAGCGTCACCACGTGAGTCACGCCCTCGCCGTCGTCCACAATCGCATACGCCAGCTTGCGGCATACCAGGTCCAGAGCATTCGCAAAGCTCTCTCGGGTCCGAGCATCCAGCTTCACACCGCTCGCCCCGCTCGCCATTACCAGAACCGTGTCGTTGGTCGAAGTATCGCCGTCGATCGAGATCGAGTTGAAGCTCCGCTCCGCGGCAGGTGCCAGGAGCTCTCGCAGCTCTGCGCTCGTCGCCGCCATATCGGTAAACAGGTACACCAGCATCGTGGCATGTGGAGCAACCGGCGCTCCCAGCCGCGGATGGATCATCCCAGCACCCTTCGCCGCCCCGAAGATTCGCACCTCCTTGCCGTCCACGGCAATTGAGGCTCTCGCCACCTTCATCCGGGTGTCCGTCGTCATGATCGCCCGCGCGAACAATTCCGCGTGACCCTCCGTCGCGCCCAGCGAAGCCTTCAGGTCCGGCAGCGCCGCAATCACCTTGTCGCCGGGAAACGGCACCCCGATGATGCCGGTCGAGGAAGGGAAGACCTCGTCAAAGATGCACCCAAAGGCCTCTGCCGCAGCCACGCAGGTCTTGGTACAGGCGTCGATTCCGGCCTGCCCCGTCGCGCAGTTCGCATTCCCGGCGTTCACCAGCACCACGCCCACGCGTCCGCCGGTCATGGCCATGTGCTTTCTTCCCACGGTCACGGGAGCGGCCACCACCTGGTTCGTCGTGTACATCGCCGCCGCCTGCGCTACTCCGGTCGCCCGCGCTACCGCGAGGTCCAGGTTGCCGCTCGCCTTGATTCCAGCCTTCACCGCTCCCCACTCAAACCCACCCGGGAGAGCACCAATCACCTTCGCCTCACGTTCCATAAGCTCCTACTCTATCAACGAACTCCCGCGGATTCCTGTCAAGCCCCAATATCGCGTAACATCATCAATCCAAAGCACATCCAAGTTGCCGATTAATTACCCGCCGCTTGATACAATTAAGCAAGAAAGCAGAAGAAGGCCCCGGAGACATCTCCCGGGGCCTTCGTTCATTTGTATCCGAAAGCAGTTGATCCAAAGCTAAGTCTCTATCTTCGAAGATTTTGCGCAAAACAAGTATGGGGGGAGGCTAGAACGCGACCTCGAGCGTCTTACCCTGCGCGCTGCTCTCACGAGCCATCTCCAGCAGCCGGACGACACGGAAGCCGTCCTCCGAGGTCACTGCAAGCGGACTCGTTCCAAGGATCGCGTCGCGAACGTTCGCGTAGAACCCGCGATAGTCACCCAGCTCGGTCTTCACTGTCGTCCGGTTCAGCTGTCCCGGCTCCGCAGGATTCGGAGCCACAACCAGCGTTCCCCAGGCCGCCTCCGGCTCACCCAACCACTCGCGACTGTCTCCGATCGGCGGCACGGTCGCCCCACCGACCAGCGCCGGCTCCTGCGGATCAACCCCGTACTTGCGAAAACTCCCCAGCGTTCCGTGCAACAGAAACCGCGGCGCCTGCTCAGCAGCCAGCATCGTCGCCCGGCAGATCGCCTGCATGCGCGGATAGCGCAACACGATGTCGAAGGCATCCTCGATATCAGTCTTATCGCGGTCCCACCGGACGCTCGCCGTAATCGCCTGCGGCGCGCCAAATAGCGCCAGCGCCTGATCAACGAGATGCGGCCCCAGGTCGAAGAGCATGCCGTTAGCCGCGTTCGCAGACTCCTTCCAAGTCGCCTCACGCGGCAGCGGACGGAAGCGATCAAAGTGCGACTCGAAGGTCACGACTCTGCCCAGAGCGCCTGAATCGAGAATCCTGCGCACTGTCAGGAAGTCGCCGTCCCAGCGACGGTTATGGAACGGAGCCAGAACCAGTTTCTTCTCCGCGGCCAGCTCCATCAGTTGCTTAGCCTCGGAGCTGGAACCAGCAAACGGCTTGTCGATGACAACATGCTTGCCCGCGAGCAGCGACCGCTTGGCGAGATCGAAATGCGTCTCATTTGGCGTAGCGACGACGAGCAGCGAGATGGAGCTGTCGACCAACGCCTCATCTACTGAGCGCAGAATGCGAGCCTTCGGGTAGGCCTTGGCTGCGTCGTCTCCCTTCCGCTGCACGATCGCCTCAAGCTTCAACCCGGGCACCGCGCTGACGAACGGCGCATGAAAGACGCGCCCGGCAAGCCCGAATCCGATAACCGCAACACCAATCTCCTGCATGAATCCTCCTGGTCGAGCCATTGTTTCACGCTTGGAAAACTTTTTGAGACTCCAGACAACTCTAAGCATCTGAATTCATGAAGGTATGTGTACGAGCCTCCAGCTCGCCTCTCCCCCGGCGGCAACACAAGCTGAAAACAAAAGGATGCAAGGTACCATCGAAACTATGGTTGAACGCAAAACAGCGGCTGTGAAAGCGCGTCATCTCCCGGGAGCCATTGCGGCTCTCAGTTTGGGCCTGCTCGGACTGCCACTTCTGGCTCAAACGCAGCAGGTGTCGCCTTCGGGAAACCAGCCTCGGCCCACTCAGACTGGCCCCAGTACTGCGACCGAGAGTTCGCCGATCGCGGGAGCGCAACAGCAGCTCTACACCGCCTCAGGACAGAACGGCGCCGCCGTCACACAGGAGTCTTTCAAGGGCAGCATCACGGAGGGCAAGTCCACCGGAACCGTCATCGACCTCCCGCTCGACGACGCGATTCAGCGCGGCCTTCGCAATAACCTTGGAGTCATTCTGCAGGGTGCCGCCCAGCGAAACGCAAACGGCCAGCGGCTTGAAGAATTGCAGGCGCTTCTTCCCACAGTAACTGGCGCGATCAGTATCAACGTCCAGCAGGTCAACCTCGCGGCGTATGGCATCAAAGTACCCGGCATCAGTCCTATCGTCGGCCCCTTCCAGGTCGTCGACTTCCGCGCCTATCTAACTCAAAATCTCTTCAACGTCTCGGCGCTCCAGAACTACATCGCGTCGAAGCACAACTTCGCCGCTGCAAAGCTTACGGCCGAAGACGCGCATGATCTCGTCGTCCTCACCGTTGGAAACGCATATCTGATCTGCATCGCAGATAGCGCTCGTGTCGAAGCAGTGACCGCCGAACTCGCAACCTCGAAGGTCACACTCGACCAGGCTGTCGCAGCGCACGATGCCGGAACTAGCCCGAAGCTGGATGTACTGCGCGCCCAGGTGGATTATCAGAACGAGCAGCAGACACTGATCTCAGCGAAGAACCAGCTGGCGAAGGACAAGCTCGCGCTGGCCCGCACCATCGGCCTTCCGCTCGATCAGGAGTACAACCTCACGGATCGCGTTCCATATGCGGCGTTCAATGATGTCGACCCGCAAGCAACGGTCGAGCAGGCCCTGAAGACTCGAAAAGACCTCGCGGCTTCAGGCGAACAGGTGAAAGTTGCCAGCGCACAGGTGAGCTCTGCGAAGGCTTATCGGTATCCTGTCGCCAGCTTCGTCGGGGACTTCGGCGACCTTGGAACAACACCCGGTCACTCGCACTCCAGCTACACCGCGACAGGACAGGTGACCATGCCGATTCTGCAGGTGGCCAAGACTAAGGGGCAGATCGAGGTGGCCGGCGCTCAGTATGAGCAGGCCAAGGCGCGTCTTTCTGACCAGGCCCAGCAGGTGAACCAGGACGTTCGCGACAGCATTCTCGACATCCAGGCTGCAGCCAAGCTGGTCGAGGCAACTCACTCGAATGTGGAACTGGCGAACGAGGCACTGAGCGAAGCGCAGCAGCGGTTCAAGGCAGGAGTCTCGGATAACCTTCCTGTCTCGCAGGCGCAGTCACAGACCGAGCAGGCGAACGACCAGTACATTAGTGCGCTGTATCAGCACAACATCGCCAAGCTCTCGCTGGCGCGCGCATTGGGCGCGGCCCAGAGCAACTACAAAGATTATCTTGGAGGAAAGTAACCTTGCCAGAGCAAGCGGAGCAGAAGTACGAACCAAAGAATACGCCGGACGTCGAAGACGAATCCCCGGAGAAGAAATCACGGCGCAAGCTGATTATTATTGCCGTGGTGACGCTGCTGGCCATCGGTGCAGCGCTGTTTTACTGGCACTCGACCTTTACCGAGGACACGGATGACGCCCAGGTTGACGGCGACCTATACCAGGTAAGCTCACGTATCGCCGGTCAGGTGACCAAGGTCTACGTGCAGGACAACCAGGAAGTGAAGGCTGGCGACCTTCTGGCCGAGATTGATCCCAAGGACTTCGAGGTGGCGCTCGAGCAGGCACAGGCAAATCTTGCCAGTGCCGAGGCAGCCGCCATTCAGGCGAATGTGAACGTGCCAATTACGAGCATCACCTCTAGCACCAGCATCAGCACCACAAGCTCCGATGTGCAGGGCGCGCAGTCAGCGGTGGCTCAGTCGCAGAAGCAGGTTCAGGCTGCAGAGGCCCGCGTTGCACAAGCCAAAGCGAATGCCGTGAAGGCGAATCTTGACGTCGAGCGCTATAAGCCGCTCGTTGAGAAAGACGTTATCTCCAAGCAGCAGTTTGACGCTGCGGTGGCTGCAGCTGCTGCAAATCAGGCCGCAGTTCTCGAAGCTGAGTCGACGTTGATCGGACAGCAGGAGGCGGTTCGCCAGTCGCAGCAAAAGCTGATCCAGTCGCGTTCAACGGCTTCGGAGGCTTCGAGGAACGGTCCCAGCCAAGTGAAGGCTCAGCAGGCAAAGGCGCAGGCCGCTCTCGCAGACGTGAAACAGGCGCAGGCAAAGGTCGACCAGGCGAAGCTCAACCTGAGCTATACGAAGATCACCGCCCCAACTACGGGCATCGTTAACAAGAAGAATGTCCAGGTTGGCGCGAATCTCTCCGTTGGCCAGGACCTCCTTACGATCATTCCTCTCACCGACCTATGGGTCACCGCCAACTTCAAGGAGACGCAACTGGAGAAGATGCGACCCGGTCAGAAGGTAGTTATCAAGGTGGATGCTCTGGGCGGACGTAAGTTCCACGGCGAGATCAAGCAGATTGGTGGCGCCACCGGCTCCAAGCTGTCGCTCTTCCCGCCTGAGAATGCGACCGGTAATTACGTCAAGGTGGTTCAGCGCATTCCTGTGCGTATCAACTTCACGAACCTCGACGACGAGAATACCGACCACAAGCTGCGGCCGGGCTACTCGGTCACGCCGATTGTCTCGGTCAAGTAGCAGGACACAGTAGCGACTTCATCCGCCTGGGCATCAGAATTACCGGGTGCAGACGAACGAGGTGGATGGGGTGTTTTGCCGAACTTGTTCGAGCAGCCCGGTTGCCACACGGTGGCCCGGGCTGTGTATCTTTAAGGCACCACATGGCATCCAATTCGAGTAACCGCTTACATTAGATGGACTGCACCTTATGCCGATCGCACTCGCATTTTTCGTTCACTACGCCTACCTGATCCTGTTCCTCTGGGTTCTAGTGGAGCAGATCGGCATTCCAATCCCCAGCCTGCCTGTGTTGTTGACCGCAGGAACCTTGAGCGCGACCCACCGCATTCATCACCTGCCGGCGTTGGTCGCCGTGCTGGCTGCCTGCATGCTCGCAGATTCGATGTGGTTCGTTCTTGGTCGCAGGTATGGCGCCAGTGTGTTGAAGCTGATCTGCAGGCTATCGTTTGAGGCGTCGACCTGCGTTAGCAAAACCGAGGGTTACTTCACTCGGCGTGGTCCGGCAACTCTCCTGTTTTCGAAGTTCATTCCTGGCCTGAGCACTGTTGCGCCGCCGATCGCAGGGCAGATCGGCATGTCTTACGCTCGCTTCTTCATCTGGGATCTTGCGGGATCATTTATATGGGCTGAGACGTTTCTGTTGACGGGACGCTTCTTTGGCGATGTTGCCCAAAAAAGCGCCCCCTTCTTCCACTGGCTCGGCCGATTTGCCTTCGTCATATTCATCCTCATGGTGCTTGGCATTATGGCTTATCGGATGTTCAAGCAACGCAAGTTCCTTCAACAGGTACGGGAGCTCAGGCTGGAACCTCAGGAGTTGAAGGCCATGATGGACCTGGCACATGAGATGGGAAATCCGCCTCCGTTCATCGTTGATCTGCGCCATCCTCTTGACTACAAGCCCGATCCCCGCGTGCTTCCGGGCGCTCTACGCATCGGCCCCAACGAGATACGGCAGCACAGCGAGATTATTCCGCGCGATCGCGACGTTGTGCTTTACTGCACCTGCCCAAGCGAGGAAACCAGCGCGAAGCTCGCATTGCAACTGCACAAGGTGGGCGTCTATCGCGTGCGGCCTCTGCGTGGCGGATTCGATGGGTGGAAGGAAGCCGGCTATCCGCTGGTCGACTACATCACCGATACTCCAACCACGGCGGTGTTGACCACGGAGATCGCGCCGGCTCCGGAGTCGAAGCCGGCGATGCCTCTTCTGTAGGCTGCCTTACGTTCCGAGCCTGAAGTTTACTGTAATGGTTGTTTGAATCTCGATGGGCTCTCCGTTAAGCCGGTAGGGTTGGTACCGAGCTGCCCGGATTGCATCAAGCGCAGCCACGCGCAGCACCTCAGGACCGCTCACGGCGTAGAGGCTTTCGATTGTCCCGGCCTTCGAGATGATGGCCTCAACCACGACTGTGCCTGAAACTCCGGCGGCCTTTGCGATCGGCGGATAAACCGGACGAATCGGCGAGAGCAGCATCCCAGCCAGCACACCCTGCGAGACCTGTCGGGGCTTTGTGGGCGCTGGTGTTGGAGCGACCGACACGTTTACCCCGTGCCCATCTCCTCGCCTCACCACCTCAGGAATTCCGATAGCTGGCCCCATGTCGATGAAGTTACTTATGACTGGTGGCATCTCTGTTGTGGGTCGCGGGCGGTCGCTAATCGGGATTAGCGTAATGGGATGCACGTTGACCGGAAGCGCCAAGGTCGCTGACCCCTGCGCAGAGTGTTCGGTCTGCACTTGTGGCAACGGAGGCTTTGGAGGCGGAGGGGTGAACACAAGCGGTGCACTGGGGTGAAACGTAAGTCTTTCAGGATGGAGCAGTGGAATAGCGACGAGCAATGCGGCGATCGCAGCCTGTAGTGCGGTTGATCCGGCCATCGTCCAACGTCTAGCGGCCGAGACATGCATAATCTGAGATTCAACAAGACTTTCCTCAAACATAAGCACTTCCGAACCTCTCGATTCAGGGGCGCATCTGCGAGTATGCGTCCGTATCCTTATAGACCCCTTCCACTGCGAAATTGTTCCCGGAGAAAAGGCTGCCCAAATCTCACCCGTTTGAGAGATGATGAATCACCATGTCCGAACGTTCCTCGACTCTCATTGCTCCTGCTGCGACCGCTCCTACGTTTACGGCCCCCTCGCCATCGTCCCGCGTTCTCTCGGTCGACATACTGCGCGGCATCACGATTGCGTTCATGATTCTGGTGAACGACGCTGGTGACGGATCTCACGTCTACACGCAGCTCGAGCACGCAGCCTGGAACGGTTGCACCCTGACCGACCTCGTTTTTCCGACCTTCCTCTTCGTTGTCGGAATATCGATCATTCTGTCTCTCTATTCCCGGCTGCAGCGGGGTGCCAGTCGTCGTGACCTCGCAATCCATACGGTGCGGCGCGCCGCGACGATCTTCATCGTTGCAATGCTCATCAATCTGTATCCCCGGTTCCAGTACACGCATCTCCGCATCTTTGGCGTGCTTACGAGGATCGCCGTCTGCTATCTCATCGCTGGGCTCATCTGTCTGGTCACTCAGCGCGCCCGCAATCTCCTTGCAATCACCGCGGCGCTGCTGGTCAGCTACTGGTTGTTGATGCGTTTCGTCCCGGTTCCCGGCTTCGGTGTCCCCACCCACGACATTCCGCTACTCGACCCGGACCGCAACCTTGCGGCGTGGATGGACCGCGGCATCAACGACTTCCTGCAGAGCACGATTCACACAGGTCGACTGTATGAAAAGACTCGCGACCCCGAAGGTCTGCTCAGTACGATCCCTGCCATCGGTACGACGCTGCTCGGTGCGGTTACTGCACTGTGGCTCCGCCGTGCTGAGGGAAAGTCTGCCGTCGTCACTCGTGCGCAATGTGCGATGGGGCTGTTTCTCTCGGGCCTGCTCGGAATCGCCTCAGGTCTTGTGTGGGACATCTGGTTTCCGCTGAATAAGAAGCTCTGGACCAGCTCGTACGTGCTCTTCGCTGCCGGTAGCGCATTGCTCGGACTCGCGGCCTGCTACTGGCTCGTCGATATTCGCCGGTTCAATGAGACGAAGGTCGGTCGCTGGCTGACCTGGCCTTGGCTCGTCTACGGATCAAATGCCATCGTCGCCTACACTACCGCGGCAGTCATCGAAAAGACACTCTTTCTCATCCACACGTCCAGCGTCAGCCCTACCGGCAGGCCGCTCTCTGGCTGGAGTTGGATCTACTGGCACATCTTCGCGAGCAACGGCTCTACGAACAATACCTCCGCGGCTTTTGCGTTCGCATATGTACTTGTATGTTTCATCCCGAACTGGATCCTCTGGCGCAAACGAATCTTCGTGAAGCTTTGAGCGCTAGTAGTCTCTCTTCACAGCCTCGCGAGCCGTTACCATAGACGACGGACCGCAGTGTGCTGCGGCGGGAGAGGGAATTGGCTTACGACGATCTTCGGGACTGGATCAACGAGCTGCACAAGGCAGGGGAACTAAAGCGCATCGCCATCGAGGTTGATCCTGTCCTCGAGATGGCGGAGATTGCAGATCGCACTGCAAAACTCGGCCGAGGCACTTCGAAGGCAGGCGGCCCCGCGTTGCTGTTTGAGAACATAAAGGGCCACCCGAGGGGGCGCGTTCTGATGAATCAGTTTGGCAGCGAGCGCCGCATGAAGCTCGCGCTCGATACTGACTCGCTCGATGCCATCGCTGATCGTATTCGCACACTGCTCAAACCCGAGACGCCGACAAGTC